>OLRJ01000189.1_pt1 | contig 62485 bp, 54 predicted proteins | sample 1672741 | NCBI WGS metagenome assembly OLRJ01 (sample SAMEA3136719, study PRJEB25190) | human gut metagenome | biome: human gut; feature: human-associated habitat; material: faeces | place: Austria | collected 2013 | reverse complement strand
AGTGTGAAGGAATACGAGGATCCGTTTGCAAGATAACTAAAGTTTAGCCCCTTTGTGGGGCAAGTTAAAGAGGCAAGGGCAATGCGCCTGAACATAAGTGAAGGCGCCCGCCTTTCTCATGGGCTTATAGCCCCAGAGCAAACTACCCTTTTGAAGGGTGGTTATGATTGCAACAAAAAAAGAAGTCTATTTCTAGACTTCTTTCCCGAAGAGAACACCGAATCCATAATGCGAAGCATTTTTAGTAAGAACAAAAAGATTCGGATTTACATCGTGAAGTGGAGCTGAGGGGAGTCGAACCCCTGTCCGAAAGACCAGTTTCCAAGCTTTCTACGTACGTAGATTATGTTTTAATTTAACAGGATGCGCGTCCACAATCAAACTAGTATCCTGCGAGAGAAATAAGTTTCCCGGGTGACTATTTCTCGATGATCACTCGGTAGCCTGATGGTTTGGCTCCCTATCCTGCATCTCAGGCACAGCAGGTAGAAAGTTTACAGCTTACGCTGCAAAAGCTAAGTTATTATTTTTAGCGTTTAAGTTTAGGTGCACAATTTTACGAGATCATGCGAAACTCGGTACGCTTACAAGGCAACCGCAATCCCCCGTCGAAGCCAGTACAGCCCCAGGAATATGGTCACCATGCTGTAAAATGACTACAGCTGTGTTATAATATTATATCATTGTCAGAGCGAACTATCAATAGAAAGGGATGACTGAATGCTCGCTATTGAAACACTTCTAGGTGCATTGACCGGGTATTTTACGAATGATATTGCTATTCGCCAACTGTTTTCAAAAAATGGGATGGTGGTACGTGAGCGTGAACAGTTTACTACGCTGATTGTACAGGTGTTAAAGAATAAAATTATTGATGCAGACACAATGGATGCGTTGCGTGAACGCCCAGAGATGGTGTCTTTTTTTGAGGAATTTGTATATGAGCTATTAAGTGGGACGATTCCAACGTCATTTTTAGATAAAACACCGGCGGATTATGATATAAATGGTGCTGTACACGGATGTATAAAAGGGCGTATCGCAGATGCGTCTAGGTTGCAGACTACGTTGGATGTTGATTTGGTGCATGAGCATGTGGATGCATGTATACAGGGCGAGGCTTTTAAACGGACGATTTTGGAGGCTATTCAGTATTTAGCCGGATTATCTGTAAAGGATTTGGGCTTGGCAACTGTGCTGGAAGAGGTTGCTGTGTCATTTGAAGCAATGGATGACGATGCTTGGCAGGAGTGGCTTGCAACAAAGCAGAAGCAAGTAGAGAAAGCATTGGCATTTGATGGGGCATATCCAGAGACTGTGGAATATGAGAAGGTTAAGGATGTGCTTTCTGTGGATGGGGATGCTCTTGTGCAGAAGGTGGAGGCCTATTTTGGTATAGATTTTTCTGATCCGGAACAGATAGCCGGATTTCAAATGCGATATGTGCAATTTTTGGAACAGCTGTATGTGTTTGCGGCGCGTGTTTTGCCACGTGTTTTTGAAGTTCATTTGCCAACGCTTGTGGAGGCGTTTTTTCCAATGCTTCAGGCTGACCGCAAATGGATTGAGCAAATGGTTCTAGATAGCATTGATGCGTGTAATACAGACGGTAATATGATTTTATCGGTAGCAAGTGGGTATGTTCAAAAATTTTTCGCGCCGGATAGTGAGGGGAAAGACTGGTTAACAAAGCTTTACGAGGCGTCGTGTCAGGAAGATAAACGTAGTGTGTTGTGTGCGCGTTTGACTGATTTTTTTTGTGGTGTGCTTATGACACAAATTGACAATTGGCGCCAATTGGATTTGGAAAACGAGGATGATATTAAAAAGGTATCGGCACAGTATATGATAGGGCGCTCATTGATTGTTAAGGGTGTGAATGTATATTTAGAGATGCCGGTGCAGGGAAATATACTGCATCGTATGCTGTTGCAGGGGATGATTTCGTTGACCTTTGCATGGTTGCGTCAATCCGTTACAGTCGATGATATGCAGATGTGGGTCACGAGAATCAAAATGCAGGTGATGAATCAATCATTGGAAAGCCTGTTTCTTAATGAGATGCGCCAAGCGCACTTGGTAGATATTTTTTGCGAGTGGTGGCATAGCGAAGGGATGTTATGGCTTAAAAAAGCTGATGTGACCGATCAATCGCTTAAACGCATTATTTATAAAGCTATTGATGCTTTTTTTGATACACCGATAAGTGATTTGATGAATAAGGCATTCGATTTTGTGCCATATGGGCAATTGGCAGATGGCTTACGTGATGTATTTTTTAATCATTTGCGTGATTTTTTGGCAGAGCTTACTCAGGATCAATTAGATGCGCTTTCTCATGAAGAAATTCGTGAGGTTGTACTGGATATGATTGGTCGCGAAATGCGTCCACTTGCATATCTTGGTGGCGGTATTGGTGCGCTTGCAGGTGTTGCTACCGGCGCTGCAATGCAAGCGTCAGGTGTGACTATGGATCAGGAACAGCTTTCTCTGTTGCTGGCTACACGTTCCGGTATGTACGGTGCTGTTGGGTATGGTACCAATCTTATGGCCGTGAAGGGTTTATTTTGGCCGTATAAAAAGACATTAGGGACGCAAGGCTTAATATGCAAAAATCAAGAGCGTTTTGCCAATAAAATGAAAAGTATGGCAGAAAGCTACATTATAAATGATGAAATTTGGATGCAGCAAATAGAGCGTGTTTCAGAAAGAATCAGTCAACATGATGATGATATTATTCGTTACGGTCTTCATTTATTGGATAAAAATCGTAATAATGTATTGCGCCCTTTTGTGGAAATGGCGTCGTATCGATTGCCAAATCAGGTTTGCAAGGTGCTTTTTGAAAAAAAGCAAGTTGCGAAGCTAATGGCACGTTTGTCAGACACAGGGATTCAAGCGTGCTTAAATTACGAGACAATAAGTGCATTGGCGACACGTTTTCAATTGTTGCATCGCGGGATTTGTAAGGTTGCAATGGCAGAAGCACGTGAGCATATGTGGTCTGACAAAATAGCAAGAAAACTGCATTGCCTATCTGTGGATGATTGGGTAGACTTTGGTAACGATATACTCAAACTGTGTCGTTTACCAAAAAATGAGGCAGTTTACGAAAAGGCATGGCAACGAGTTTTGCCAAAGTATCAAGCGTTGCCTACATGGTTATTTACGTACACACATGATATAGCTGGTGTGCTGGATCGCTATGTTTCAAAGAAGTTGTCTTTCCCACTTCAATTGGCCTATCGTATGGCAGGTGGTGACCGTCAGATTGAGCGTGTGGTGGCACATTTCATTGCGCATCAACTGCCAGATTACATTGTTGCACGTGAAGCGCAAGTTAAAATGAATTTGAAATGTTGGGCAAGGATGCAGTTATCTGGGCGTAGCTTGGTCGAATGTGGTGTGACTGTTTCTGAAGCGCAGGGTCAATGGTTTGGCGAATGGATAGGCGGTATAAGTGCCGATGCGATGCATCAGCATATGTTGCAGCTTTTGGCATATATTGAAAAATGGCCGCGTACATATTTGAATGCAATAACAAAAGATGCGATGGTAGTATCTGAGCCATTTCTTAATGCATGCGCACATTATTTGCAACAAGCGAATCAATGCCAACAATTACAGTGGAACGTTTTAGCAAGCAGTGTATCGCCTTTGCTTGAAAGTATGCGTAAAGAACTGTTTCGAGATATATCTATTGGAAAGCTGTTTGCAGTTGATGATGAACAGCTTTGGACGTGGTGTAATAATATGCTTCATCTGTCTTATGTCGAAAAGGAGAGCGTCATTGAATGGGCTCAAACAATATGGCGTGAGACAGCGCCGAGTTTTTGGCGTGTTATTGGTCAGCGTGGACGTGTATTGATGATGCTGATTGATATTCCGACATTGACGCATGATAGAATTTGTTCGTTGTCACCAGAAGAGCTTGAAGTGATGGTGCGAGATATTGCCCAACCATATTTTACGCGTGTGGAGCGTATGGGGTGGCTAGGGGCTGTGGTTGCAGTTCCGGCGACAATGATTTCTATGATACTAGGCGGGATGTAATAAAAGGGAGGTTGCTATGAGATTCTTTCACTTAGCGGATTTACATATCGGGAAAAAAGTGAATGGTTACTCGATGGTAGATGATCAACGTGTGATATTAAAGCAGGTAACCGATTTAATTGCGCAAGAAAAGCCGGATGCATTGATTTTGGCAGGGGACATATATGATCGTCGCAATCCACCGATTGAAGCGGTGTCCTTGTTTGATGATTTTGTTTCTGAAGTGGTGCTTGATTTAAAGGTGCCAATCTTGGCTATTGGCGGAAATCATGATGGTGGTGAACGCTTAGGCTTTGCGAATGCGATTCAAGCAAAGGTTGGATTGCATTTGGTTGGTAGCTTTACATGGCCAATTCCGAAGGTGCGTTTTATTGACGAATTTGGACCGGTGGATGTGTACCTTATGGCTTATGCGGATTTGGCGGTATTACACAGTGTGGTGCCGGAAACAGAAGGTCTAAACTATGTTGAAGCAATGGATTGGATTCTTACCCATACTGATGTCGACGAAGGTGTGCGCAATGTTTTGGTTGCACATGGTGTGGTTACCGGTGACGATGCACTTGTGACCAGTGATTCTGAACGTGTACTGTCTATTGGTGGAACGGAATATTGGAAAAGTGCGTCATTATCTAAATTTGATTATGTGGCACTGGGGCATTTACATCAGCATCAGCGAGCAGGTGATGAACGCATTCGTTATGCAGGTAGCTTGATGCAATATTCATTTTCCGAGGAAAAGCATCAGAAAGTGATGTTAGATGTGGTGCTTTCTGAAAAAAAAGATTTTCAATTCACACCAATTCCATTGGAAGCACCGCATAAGCTTGTGACAATTAAAGGATATTTGGAAGACCTGCTCAAAGTTCCGGCAACGGTTAAACCTTATCAAGAGGATTATGTACGAGTGGTTTTAGAGGATAGTGGTAGTCTGATAGAACCAATGCAACGCTTAAAAAACTGTTACCCGAACATTATGCTTTTGGAGCGTCAAGCCAGCTTGCCGGTGGATGTAGGTGTCGTTGCACCGATTGCAAGAAAAACGGCTATGTCACCAGTGGCATTGTTTGAAACCTTTTTTGAACAGGTAACGGAAAATTCCGCTGACGAAGAAATGTGTGCAATAATGAAAGACATTTTTGAAGAAGTGCAAAAGGAGGAGCTATGAGACCGATTACATTAACCATTTCGGCATTTGGTCCTTATGCCGAAAAAACGGTGTTGAATTTTGACGAATTGGGAATACAACGCCTTTTTGTTATTACCGGTCCGACCGGTGCCGGGAAAACAACAGTGTTCGAGGCTATTCTTTATGCGCTTTACGGAAAGTTGAGTAAGAAAGGAATGGATCCTGCAAGTTTGCGTTGTGATTTTTTGAAGCCGGAAGACGATATACTGACTTTTGTGGACTTTGTTTTTGAAATAGGCGGTAAACAATATCGCATTCATCGACAGCCAAAACAATGGGTGGCAAAAAAACGTGGCGATGGTAAGCGTGAAGTGAGTCAAGAAGTTGTGCTCGAATGCATAGGCCACGCAGATTTTTTGCCATTGACAAAAATTTCGGAAGTGGACGCGAAAATAGTTGAGCTGATAGGGCTTGAAGAGGAACAATTTAAAAAGATTGTGATGCTGCCACAAGGTGCGTTTCAAGAATTTTTGATTTCAGGAACCAAAGAGAAAAGTGAACTTTTGCGCAATATTTTCAATACCGGTTTATATGATCTGGCATTGCAACGCTTAAAAAGTCGCGTTAGTAAGATGAGTGGCGATTATGAACGTGTGCGTATGCAATATCAAGCACAGTGCGCGATGTTAAAAGCGGATATAGCGATTTCTTATGGAGAATTTCCAACGACGGATGAGGTCAACTATTTGGTACAAGTGACCGCTGCCGAAGAAGCGAAAATTGCAGACTACAGTGAGCAGGTACAAAAAGCTGATAATGCCTATAAAGAAGCCATTGACGTGTTAAACAAGCAAAAGCAATATAACGAGGATGTACGTAAGTGGCAGGAGGCATTAGCCGACAAAGCAGTGTTGGAAAAACGTAGTGCAGATATTCAGATGATGAAGCAGCGTGTTATTGAAGCTGAGAAGGCTGAGGGTGTGGCCTTAAAAGAAGCCCGCTTTGAAGATGAACAAGCACAACGCCAGACACAGCGCCAAGGGCTCTTGGAAACAAGCGCGCAATGTCAACGACTAGCACAAGAATGTACAAAAGCCAATGAACGTTATCTGCAGGCTCTTGAAGAGAAGAAAACGGCAGATACTGCCTTTCAAAGCGTACCAGAATTATCCAATAAATTGGCCTTGTTGCAACAATATTTGCAAAAGAAGGAAGTTTTGGAAGAAGCACAGCGTTCCTGTGATGAAATGCAGCGTCAGCAAAAAACGGCTGAACAAGAAGTAAATGAGATTTCAACAGCATTGAAACGTGCAGAGAAAGCTGCGCAAGACCAACAAAAAACGCAAAGTGAGCATGCACAGAAACAAGTAATACTTGTGCAATTGAACCAGACATTACAAGAAGAGCGGTTGCAATTTAAGAAGGCTTCACAGGTGTTGAGTCGAGAAGAAAAACTTCAATCTGTAATAAAAGAAGCAGATGAGATGGCGGCAATTTTAACGCAGCAAGAAGCAGAATTACAAAAGGCAAGAGCACAAAATCGCCAACATGTGGCAGCGTCCTTAGCGGTAAATTTAAAAGAAGGTGAGCCTTGTCCGGTATGTGGTGCTGTGCATCATCCAAACGTGGCAGTAGATGGTGGTGAAAATGTAGCCGAGGAAACGCTTGTTGAAGCGCGCGATCAAGCACAAAAAGCATACTTGCGTGTGCAAGCAACTGTTGAACAAGAAAGATTATGGTTGGATAATGAAATGAAGGAACTGCTTGAAATGAATCCTTCATTAATAAATATTGAAGCAATTAGTGGCTTTTTAACAGACTTAACAGAAAAAGGAAAACAGAATAAGCATCTAGCTGCTCAACTGAATAAGGATCTTGATGAATTGGCTCAACAAGCAGTGAACTATGAAAAAGAAGCCGGTGAGTTGGAGTCGTTAAAGCAAAAACAATCGGTATTGCAGCAAGCACATACTGATGTAGTGACTCGGTTGGGGCAAGCACAGGGAATGTTGCAACAAACACGCAAAGAAATCCAAAATTTGGAAGCCGATAGAGCGTTAGACAAAGATGAAGATGTTAAAGCTTTGGCTGATGAAATAGAGGCAATCCAACAACGTCATCAACGTGCGAACGATAGCTTTAATTTAGCACAAGAAGCACATGCTAAACTGTTGCTCGATAAAACTGCAGTTGAAAGCGCATTATCAGAAAAGAAAGCGCGCCTTGCCGACACTGAACGTGCTGCACAGGCATTGCAAGCAGCTTTTACTGAGGCGCGTGATGATATCTTTGAAAATGAGGACGCTTATTTGGCTGCTAAAGCAGATATTGCTGACAAAGCGATATTAAAGCAACAAATTGAGCAATATAACCATGCATGGACGCAAGCTGTAACAACTTGTGATATGCTAGAAGAAAGAGTAAAGGCACAAAAAGAAATTGTTGATTTGCAAGCATTAGAATCAAAATGTCAAGCTTTACAGGTGGCTTTGGAAGAAGCCAATACGCTGCTTTCAGAACAGAAGGCACTTTGCCAAAGTAACGCGAAAATTCTTGCAGACATCCGTAAGCTGTTAAGTGAATTTAAAGATATAGAGCAGCAATATGCTGTTTTAGGTCAGTTAAGAGATGTACTGGATGGGAAAAATCGTTTTAACATGCGTTTTGAAACCTTTGCGCAGGCATATTATTTTGAAAGCATGCTGGAACATGCTAATGCGCGATTGGCACGCATGACCCACGGACGTTATTCCTTCAAACGAAAGGATACGGTACGTGATGGACGAAAACAAGCCGGGTTGGATTTAGATGTGATGGACCAATATACCGGACGCGCGCGCGATGTGGCTACATTGTCCGGCGGGGAAAGCTTTAAAGCCTCCTTATCGTTAGCACTTGGCTTGGCGGATGTTGTAACCAGCGAAAGTGGTGGCGTGGAACTGTCTACTATTTTTATTGATGAAGGCTTTGGGACACTGGATGATGAATCCTTGGATGATACTGTAGAAACCTTATTGCAGCTTCAAGACAGTGGGCGTTTGGTTGGAGTGATTTCTCATGTTGCAGAGCTCAAAGAACGAATTCCGGCACATTTGGTAGTATCAAGCGGAAAGCGAGGAAGCCAAGCGCATTTTGAGGTGCGAGAATGAATCGGATTAATTACCGTGTCAATGAAATGGATGCCGGAAAGCTTTTAAAGGACGTTATAAAAACGCGGATGGATGTATCGAAGCGTTTAATAAAGCGACTAAAGGCACATCCTGAAGGCATACTGGTTAATGGGCAGCATCGTACGGTACGCTATGTTGTGGAAGTGGACGATGAAATTTCTTTGGCAATGGCCCCCTCTGAAAAGGCTAGTGATATTATTCATGAAATGAAGCCATTGACGGTTGTATATGAGGATGATATGGTGCTTGTTGTAGATAAGCCACCGGGTGTCACAATGTTTCCGCGTCGGCGCGGAGAGCTTGGTTCTCTTGCCGGCGCAGTACTTGCACATTTAGAAGCCAATGGCGAGGCGTGCATTTATCATCCGGTAAGCCGATTAGATATTGGTACCAGTGGTCTTGTGCTATTAGCAAAAAATAGCTATGCGGCTGGTCAACTTAGCAAAAATCGAGCAAAAAAATACTATCAATGCTTTGTATATGGTAGAGTGCTTGAGCCCGTGCATCTGGAAGGTCATATTTGTGAAAGCGCCCCAGCAGAGCGCCAAACTATTGGTCCATTGTTTTATGTAGGTGATGGTGGTAAAATCTGCAGTACGTTTGTTAAGCCACTTTATTATGATGAAAATCTAAAAGCGACAGCAGTATGGGTGCGGATTGATACAGGCAGACGCCATCAAATTCGCGTGCATCTTTCACATCAAGGCCATCCTTTAATTGGGGATGTGACCTATGGCGGGCCGTCTATTCGCGCAAAACGACCATTACTGCACGCAGCAGCGTTAACTTATCGCCATCCTCAAACCGGCGAAAAAATGCACCATTTCTTGGGAATGCATTCTTATGGCAATGAGCCAGAGGAAATAAAAAATCAAGAATTACAAGTTGATTTATCAGAAATGAGATGAAAGCATGAATATTATCATTCCAAAAGGCGCGCAGCATATCATTAATTGTTTGAATTCGGCGGGGTATGAGGCCTATATTGTTGGCGGCTGCGTAAGAGATTCACTGATGAATAAAATACCTAGTGATTGGGATATTTGCACATCAGCCCATGTGGAAGATATGCTAAGAATATTTAAAGGAATGAGTGTGATTCCCACCGGCTTACAACATGGAACAATTACCATATTGGAACGAGATGGTGCCTATGAAGTGACCACCTTCCGCATTGATGGGGACTACGCCGATCATCGCCACCCGAAAAGTGTGTCATTTACTGCGGAATTAAAGGAAGATTTAAGTCGACGTGATTTTACTATTAACGCAATGGCATGGCATCCGGAAAAAGGCTTAATTGACCTTTTTCACGGAGAAGAGGATTTGAAGCAGCGCGTAGTAAGAGCTGTTGGAGATCCAAATAAACGTTTCGATGAAGATGGTCTGAGAATGCTTCGCATGGTGCGCTTTGCTACCGTGTTGGATTTTGATTATGATGTTGAAACCTATCAGGCAGCAGCGGCGCAAAGTTATCTGATGAAGCATATATCTAAAGAACGCATACAAGTAGAACTTAATAAAATTCTTTTGGCGCAACATCCGGCGCGCGGACTGCAGGATTTATATAATGTTGGCATGTATCCGTATATCTTGCCGATGATGTGCCATACGGTAGGCTTTGAACAAAATGGTGGCCATCATTTTTTGGATGTGTTCGAGCATTCCTTGTTATCTGTCGGCATGATTGAGCAAGATTTGATTTTACGTCTAACGATGCTTTTGCACGATATTGGTAAACCGTTTACTTGGACCGAAAATAAAGAAAAGGGTTATGATGCTTTTGTAAATCATGCTGCTGTGAGTGCGGTGATTGCCAACAAAGTGTTACGAGATTTGAAATATGACAATGCTACCCGTAAAGATGTAGTAGAACTTATTAAGCATCACAACGATATTCTTTTACCGGAAACGGTCAATATTCGTCGCCATTTATCAAATATGGGCGAAAAACAATTACGTCGATTGATAAAAGTTAAGGTGGCTGACTTAATGGCCCATGATTTTCCATTTCAACGCATGCAATTTATTAAATTGTTTGGGCAGATTGAAACCCTGATGGACGAAATTATAGCGCGTGGCGATTGCTACCAAATAAAAGATTTGACTATTGGTGGAGAGGATATGAAGACACTTGGATTAACTGGCAGAGACATTGGCAATATGCTCCATAAGGCATTGGAGCAAGTGTTGGAGTATCCGGAAATGAATACACATTCAGCTTTAATGTCTTGGGTACGCGGGAAAATTGAGTAATACATTGTGACAATAGTTTCAATAGAAAAATAATTTCAAAAAAGTATAATAAATAACTATTTGAGAAATATGATATAATTTAGTATAAGTAGTATGGGAGAGTAATCATGACATTCATACGATTGCAAAAATATATGGCAGATTGTGGAATTGCCTCACGTAGACAGAGTGAAGTAATGATAGCGGAAGGCCGTGTTAGAGTTAATGGTGAAATAGTTAAGGTGCAAGGGGTTAAAATTAATCCCGAAACGGATTGTGTCAGTGTAGACGGCAAAGACATTAAAGTAAAAGATGAGTATTTGTTTTATATGCTCAATAAACCGGCCGGCTATTTAACGACAACATCAGATCCACAGAATAGACCAACCATTTTTGATTTGTGCCCTGAATTGCGTGGACGTGTTGTTCCTGTGGGACGACTGGATATGGACACAGAAGGGTTGTTAATTTTAACTAATCACGGTGACTTGGCTTATCGCTTAACGCATCCAAAGTATAATATAAAAAAGAAATATATCGCAAAAGTGGAAGGTGTGATTACGTCCAAAGCATTAAAAAATCTTTCAGAAGGTGTTGAGCTTGAAGACGGGAAGACTGCGCCTGCAGAAGCTCGCTTTGTAAAGAAAACAGGAAAAAATTCTGTTGTAGAGCTTGTTATCCATGAAGGGAAAAAACGCCAAGTTCGTCGTATGTTAGATGCGGTGGGCTTTCCTTGCTTGAAATTGACGCGCGTGGCTGTCGATCAAGTGACGTTATCCCATGTAGATACCGGTCAAATCCGTCCGTTAACAGCACATGAATTAGGTCGATTATTCGACCGCGTTCAACTTTCACGAGGTGACTATCTTAACAATCGGATATAGGAGGAAAGTTATGTTAGAAAAAAATGTAGTGGAAGCACTAAAAAAAATCGTAGGCGAGAAATATGTTCTTACTGAGACTGGGGATCTCTTGACCTATTCTTATGATGGGACTCCGGATCAACCACAAGTTATGCCGGAAGTGGTTGTTCTTCCGGAAACGACCGAAGAAATCGTAGAAATCGTTAAGCTTGCAAAAGCAGAAGATTTTCATATCTACACCCGTGGTTCCGGCACTAACCTTTCCGGTGGTACTATTCCACTCCGCAAAGGGGTTGTGCTTGTAACCACTCGTATGAACAAGATTCTTGAAGTAGATCCTGAAAACTTGACTGCGACGGTTCAACCGGGTGTTATTATTGCCCAATTAAATGATGCAGTAAGCCCATACGGCCTCATTTATCCACCAGATCCAGGGACTGTAAAAACTGCAACAATGGGTGGCAGTGTCAGTGAATCCTCCGGCGGTCTTCGCGGGTTGAAATATGGGGTAACAAAGGACTACGTTATTGGCGTTGAAATGGTTCTTTCCAACGGTGAATTGGTAACATTTGGTGGAAAGAGTGTAAAGAATGTTGCCGGCTACGACCTCACTAAGCTAGTTTGCGGTGCAGAAGGGACCCTCGGTATTATTACCAAGATTCTTGTAAAACTTATTGCAAAACCTCAATATGTAAAGACCATGACTGCAACCTTTAATGTGTTGAAAGATGCGGGGTATGCGATTAATGGCATTATTTCCAACAAAGTTATTCCTGCAACCATGGAATTGCTTGACCAAGCAACCTTGAAGGTTGTTGAAGACTTTACCCATATTGGTTTACCTGTTGAAGCAAAGGTTATGCTTTTAATTGAAGTCGATGGTATGGTTGAAGCAGAAGTTGAACTTGAAGCGCAAAAGGTTGTTGAACAATGCAAGAAGAATGGATGCCAAGATGTGAAGCTTGCTAAAGACGACAAGGAACGTGATGAACTCATGGCTGCACGTCGTGCAGCATTGCCAGCACTTGCTCGTGTGAAACCTACTACCGTACTCGAAGATGCTACTGTTCCACGCAGTCGTATTCCGGATATGCTTGTTCGTTTAGAAGAATTGGCTGAAAAGTATAATTTACAAATTGGCACCTTTGGTCATGCCGGTGATGGTAACTTGCACCCAACCATTTTAACCGATGCACGTGACGAAGAAGAAATGAAGCGTGTTCGTTTATGTGTAGATGATATCTTTGCTGCCGCTCTTGAAATGGGTGGTACTTTAAGCGGTGAACATGGTATCGGCATTGCAAAGGCGCGTTTTATGGAAGACCAATTTGGTGCGGCAGGAATGGAAGTCATTCGCCGTGTTAAAGAAGCGTTTGATCCGAACTACATGTTCAATCCAGACCATTTCTTCTTTAAGGGGGAATAAGGTATGAGCGCACCATTTGAAACTATGGACTTCGCTAGAGAAGAAGTCATTAAATGTATGTCCTGTGGTAACTGTCAAGAAGTGTGTCCGCTTTATGCGGAAACTCGTATGGAAGGCAGTGTTGCTCGTGGGAAAATTAAGCTGGTTGACGCCTTGTTAAAAGGTTTGGTTGATACCAACACCCCTGGGCTGGAACATAATCTTCATATGTGCTTAACCTGCAAGGCATGTGTTGAGGTTTGTCCTTGCGGCGTAGAAGTAGACAAAATCGTATTAGCTGCACGTTCCGAATTGGTTCGCAAAGAAGGGCTGCATCCATTGAAAAAGGTTATTTTCAATGTGGTAGAACGTCCGAAATTGATGGATACCGGGATGCGCCTTGGCGGGAATTTTCAAGGGGCTGTTTTCAAAAAAGAAAAGTCCATGGGTGGCTATACCCCTCGTTTTCCATTTGGGTTAGACATGCGTCGCGTGGTTCCGGCATTGGCCAATAAACCATTCCGCATGGCTGTGCCTGAAGTAAATAAACCAATGGGACCGGCAAAATATAAAGTCGCCTTCTTTACCGGTTGTTCATCCAACTACATGTATCCAAATGTGGCGCATTCTTTGATGAATGTAATGAAGCACAATAATGTTGAGGTCATTGTGCCAAAAGCGCAGCATTGCTGTGGGACACCAATCCTAGCGCATGGTGAACAAAAAACGGCCAAAGCAATGGCGCTTGACCATGTAAAATTGTTTAAGGATATGGATGTTGACTATATTGTTACTGTATGTGGTTCTTGTGCATTGTCCCTTAAGGTACATTATCCTGAACTGCTTGAAGATACTGACGCATATCAAGATTCTTTGAAAGTAGCTGAAAAAGTCATTGACTGGAGCGACTTCTTGGTGAATGTTGTTAAAGCTGACGTATCCGGCTTGCATACACCTAAGATGGTAGCGACTTACCATGATCCATGCCACTTACGTCGTGGGATTGGTGTGGTTGAACCACCGCGTCAAATCTTACGTGACCTTCCGGATGTAGATTTCCGTGAAATGAAAAAGCCAAATCGTTGCTGTGGCTCCGCAGGTTCATTCAGCTTGACACATTATGATCTTTCTATGGATATCCAAAAGAAAAAATGCGAAGACATTGAACAAACCGGTGCAGATGTTGTCGTAACCGGCTGCGGTTCTTGCATGATGCAATTGACTGATGGTCAAAAACGTTTTGGCGGTCATTGTGATGTAAAGCACACCGTTGAAGTTTTATCTGAAGCGTACACCCAAAGCGATCGTTCTAATCGTGTGGCAGGGATGAAGAAGAAATAATAAAAAAAGAGAAGCACTGTTCTAAAAAACGGTGCTTCTTTTTGATAGTGCAAAAATATGGACGTTGCTATAGAAAAAATCAAGTGGAAAATAGTGTTACGTTGTCGGATTTTATGAAAGTAAGGCGGGCTTTCACAATTGCCATAATTTTAATAAAAACTGTTGATTGAAGGTTCGTGTTAGTGATACTATTAATATTAGATGTATACAAGGAGGAGCTATTCATGGCGTTTTTGAAAGAATTAATGAACTTGCAATTGTCATGCTTTAATCATGACGAATTAGAAGAAATGATGCAATGGTATATTTTGCAACGTGGAGATGCGAAAGAAACCGGTAACGGGATGAGCACCCATTATTATGATGCAGATAAGCACATGCATTTCTTCCATTATTTTGAACCAAATGGCGATTCCAATGAAAATGGGACTTGGCGCATTGACGTTCATTTTGATACCGGGCGCGATAGCGACGGAACCATTGCATTGGAAAAAGATTTCGATACATATGTAGCAACCGAAGATGATCGTTTTGATACCGCTTTACCAGCAATGTGGAAAGTGGGCGAAAAAGTGGTACCTGTTTTGTTTGAAACAGCCAACAAAAATGACATCCGCAATGCTTCAGCAGGCGAGTCAATTCCTGCAAACATTAATATGTACGCATTTGACGTGGATATTATTAGCACAAAAAAAGACTACAACAACAAAAAGAAAGAAATTGAACTTCCAGAAATTGGTACTTTTGTGCCAACCGGTTTGATGTATTCTGCAATGCTTAGTGAAAATGTAGAAAATCGCAATTCTGAATTTGAACAAATGATGCAAAATCTTGTTCAAGACTATCGCATTGTTCCATTTAGCTTCTCCCAAGGTATTTTCAAAATTAAGTCTTTTGAAAATATTGCACTTGGCGGAATGGCTAGCGTTTTTGACATTGTTGTTGACTGCGAAGGTCAAGATTTGCACGTGCTTGCACCAAGCTATCTTACTGCATTAAAGAATCTTAAGAAAGGTCGTTACCTTGATGTAAGCGGTATGTTGACTGCAATGATTTTGCCGGAAGAGGATATTCGTCACAAACAAGACGCAAAAAATAACCTGATTCAATTCAATAAGGCAAACTAAATAACACAAAAAAGCATGGCTTCTTTGAGAGGCCATGCTTTTTCTTTTATTGATTGTGCCAGATTTTGAGCTTTTCGGCGAGTGTATCAACACTGTCAGTCCATATTGGTTGTTCAGGTAAAGATTTAAGGAAACTTGCACCATAGTTTTTGCTAATCACGCGATTATCAAGAATAATGATACAGCCTCTATCGTTTGCAGAACGGATTAAACGCCCGCAACCCTGGCGAAATCGTAATATTGCTTGTGGCAAGCTGTTAGCGGAGAATGGATTTTTCCCTTGTCGCTTAAGTAAATCATTGCGCGCACTTTCTATTGGCATAGTAGGTGGCGTAAATGGGAGCTTTGCAATGACAACAGTGCGGAGTCGATCACCTTTGACATCAACGCCTTCCCAGAAGCTGTTAGCGCCAAGAAGAACGGTTTTATCATCGTCTTGGAGTGCTTCTAGCAGGCTGGTGCGACTGCCGTCTTGTCCGTGTGCGAGAATGCGATAATTTTTGAGTGTAGTGTCATTTTTTAACGCCTGCTGAACTTTGTTAAGCATGGCATATGATGTAAAAAGAACTAACATGTCACCATCGACAGCCGGAATGAGTTTTTTCAGATCGTTAATAACGTTCTTTGTGTATTCATAGTCGTTGGTTTTAGAATAATCCTTGTGGTCATTTGGAATGGCAATTAAGGATTGGTTTTTATAGTCGAAAGGCGCTTCGGTGATATAGGAGAGACATTCGTCCGATGCGAGAAGAAATCTTTCGGCGGTATACTGAAGGTCATTATCAACGGCCAATGTAGCGGATGTTAGCACAACTGTTTCATTAGATTGGAAAAGCTTTTCGTGAATGAGGGGCATGATATCAATATATGCTGCGTTTAAGAATAAATTGGCATAATTATAATTCTTGATGGTTTTTACCCAATACACGTAATCTTCGTCTGTACCGGCAATAAATCGTTCTAACCAATCACGTTGTTCCGCTAAACGGTCTCTGGCATGTGTCATTTCTCGAATGAGCGATTCGATATTTTCATCTTCATTTAATGAAACAAGTAGGCGGTTCATGGAGGTGACCGCTGTAGAAAGTGAATTGTGACTTTTTCGCAGCGATTCTTCAAAGGTGAGCCACCATTGCGCGTTTCTAATTTTATCTGTAATACGCAAATCACCAATATTATCGAGTTCAGGGATATCATTGGAGAACTTGACACATTTTTCGAAAATATCAAGGGCTTCTTTGCTGTCGATCATTGCACGGTTGGCACGCTCTGTGATTTCTGTACTGTTTTCGGCAAGCGTTTCTGCTTTTCCGACAGTAACAGCGATGCGTGAGAGAAAACCACCAGTGCGAGTAAAGTTAAAGAGTAACTTGCGAATGGCTTCGTAATCAATGGTATCAGTGAACTGATGGGTGGCTTCATCTTCCAGATGATGTGCTTCATCAATAATTATATGTTGGTGTTCGGGCAAAAGGTTTCCTAAGCGTAAATCTTGAAAGAGTAGCGCATGGTTTGTGATAACAATGTCACTTTGTTCGCATTTTCGTTTGTTATTGAAGTAGCAACATTCATTGAAGAATTTGCAACGTCTACCGAGACATGTATCAGGGCTGCTTGCAATATTTTGCCAATATTGCTGTTCGGCTTTATTGAGATTGAGGTGCTCTTTATCACCACTTAAGTCAAGGTTTCGCCAGTATACCAATGATGTGGCAAAAACACGTTCTCGTTCAGAGGCTTTGTACGCGTTGCGCGTGTATTCATCAAAACGACGAATACAGAGATAATTATTACGACCTTTGGCAATGGCGCTGGTAAAAGTATGACTTAGTGCGGTGTTTAAAAAAGGTAAGTCAACGTGAAAAAGCTGTTCCTGCAGGGTAATAGTTCCAGTTGAAATAATCACGCGTTGGTCGGTTTCGAAACTCCAGAGCAAGGAGGGAACCAAGTATGCGAAGGATTTTCCAGTACCGGTTCCGGCTTCAATAAGTGCATGTTTTTTTTCGACAAAAGCTTGCTTGATACAGTTGAGCATGTCGGTTTGTTGAGAACGGTATTGGTAATCTGGTTTGCTTTGAGAAAGTAAGCCTTTTGGTGCAAAAAAATCAGCGGCGTGATTAAAATCTAGCAGTGGGGTGCTTTCTTCGTCGGAATAATTATCGTTGAAATCAGCAAAGTCAAGGGGAGCGATATCGGTAGCTTGTGCTTCTTGAGCAAGGAGATGAAGTAAATCGCCAAGGTGGTAACCGGAGTCAAAAAGAGATTCTTGCATACCACTATAGGTGTTTGCCATTTCTTCAAGTGTAAATGGATCCACATGCAACGCTTGCTGCATTAATGTTAAAAAGACCTGGGCGCAAACGGTAGCATCATTTAAAGCGCGGTGATGAGCGTTATCCGGAATGTGTAAATGAAAGGCGATGGACATGAGCTTATAACTTGTGAGCGTTGGCAAAAAGAGCTTAGCCATGTCGTGAGTATCTAACCAATTGTTTTCAAGTGTGCGTCCAAGCTGAAATTCAATACGGCCTTTATCAAAAGCAAAATTGTGTGCTAAAAGCATTTTCCCTTCAATAATGGAGAGTAATTCGTCCTCAATGTCAGCCCAACGGGGTGCATCCTTGACCATCGACGGGGTGATGCCGGTCATGATGGAGATATCCTTAGGTATTGGCTTTTGAGGTTTGACTAAACTTTGCCATTCGCGGATAATTTCACCATTTTCGACAACGACAAGGCCGATTTCAATGATTTCGGAATCATCATTGAGACCGGTGGTTTCTACATCAAGGGCAATAAAATTTCTGTATTTGTTGCTCATAATGACCAGCTATTGAGGTAGGCTTCTTGATCTGCAGTCAAAGAATCGATATGCATGTTTAAGGATGCCAGTTTAATTTGTGCAACGCGCTTATCGATAACTTCAGGCACATCGTAAACATGTGCATCGAGATCAGAGGTTTCATTGATGTATTGAAGAGAAAGAGTTTGCAAGCCAAAGGTTAAGTCCATGATTTCGGCGGGATGACCGTCACCTGCAGCAAGGTTAACAAGTCGGCCTTCACCAATGAGATAGAGGGTGCGACCGTCGGTCATAGTGTAAGCCATGATGTTATTGCGAGCAGGTTTTACTTCGGTAGCAAGAGCCTCTAAAGCGACTTTGTTAATTTCTACGTCAAAGTGACCGGCATTGCACATGATGGCTTGATCATTCATGACTTCGAGCGCATCTTTGTCAATAACGTTTTTATTGCCGGTAACGGTGATGAAAATATCCCCTTGTGGTGCAGCTTCGACGATAGGCATAACGCTAAAACCGTCCATTAAAGCTTCAATAGCCTTGATTGGGTCTACTTCGGTAACAATAACTCGCGCTCCCATGCCTTTGGCACGCATAGCAACGCCTTTGCCGCACCAACCGTAGCCAACGACTACAACGGTTTTACTGGAAATGACAAGATTGGTATTGTGCATGACAGAATCCATGACAGACTGACCGGTACCGTAGCGATTATCAAAAAGGTGCTTCATCATTGCGTTATTAACTGCAATCATAGGAACTTGGAGTTCAGTCGCTTGTTCCATCGCTTTAAGACGGATAATCCCGGTGGTGGTTTCTTCACAACCGCCTTGGATTTTCTTTACGAGTTCAGGATATTCTTGATGGAGCATTGCAGTAAAGTCGCCACCGTCATCAATGAATAAGTCCGGGCCAAATTCAGCCAGCTTGCGGATATACATATCATATTCTTCTTGACTTGCGCCGTGAGTTGCAAAAGCGGTGATGCCGTTTTGCACCAATGCAGCAACAATATCATCTTGGGTAGAGAGTGGATTGGAACCCGCAACAGCCACATCTGCACCACCGGCTTGAATTACAAGAGCCATATAAGCAGTTTTTGCTTCTAAATGTAAGCAAATAACTACCTTTTTACCGGCGAACGGTTTGGTTTTGAGGTATTCTTTTTCGATTTCATTTAAAATTGGCATATGTGCACGTACCCAGTCGATTTTTAATTGACCGGATGGAGCGAGATTAATATCTTTAATGATGCTTTCCATGAGAAAACTCCTTTCATTTGACTAAATGGACAATAAGTTGATTATAAATTGAAGGCCGGGAATGTGCAACGGAAAATGGGCGATTTGTCCTATCTTATGCCGTTATACATGAAATAGCTGTGAATAAATAAAGTGAAAAAGACATCTACAAGTGGATGATGCTTTAGCTAAGATAAAAGGTTTTCCCTAGGTAGCTTTTATGTTAAAATAACTATGGAAAATTGTGTAATGTGAATGAACGAAAATTGCTTTCGTTTGCTTAAACATAAAAGGAGGATCATCGTGGAGATACGCCATAAAGATTTAATTAGTATCAATCAACTAAGTGTTGAAGATATACAGGAAGTTTTAGCTGTTGCTCGTGAAATGCGTGAACAAGTACGCAGCATGAAACAAACAGATGCATTGAAGGGCGTTACTGTGGTAAATCTTTTCTATGAAAATAGTACTAGAACCCGTTCATCCTTTGAGCTGGCAGCAAAGTATCAAGGTGCAAATGTATTAAATATTTCTGCCTCTTCTAGTAGCGTACAAAAAGGCGAAGGTTTGATAGATACTGCTCAAACCATCAATGCCTATTATCCGGATGTGATTGTAATGCGACATCCTAACAGTGGTGCGCATGAGCTGTTAGCGAAGCATGTGAACGCAAGTGTGCTTAACGCCGGTGACGGAATGCATGAACATCCAACACAAGCTCTATTGGACTTTATGACCATTTGCGATTATAAAGAAAATCTCGAAGGGCTTAAGGTGGTCATTGCCGGTGACCTTTCCCATTCTCGCGTCGTACGTAGCGACATTCTTTTGCTGAATAAGTTTGGCTGTGATGTAACGGTTTGTGGTCCCATGACATTAGTATCCGGTGGCATTGAAAAAATGGGCTGCAAGCTTGTGATGGACTTTGATGAAGCCATCAAAGATGCTGATGTTATTATGATGTTAAGAATTCAGCTTGAACGCCAAAAAGCTGGGCTTTTCCCATCCGCAGAAGAATATACTCATTTTTATTGCTTAAATAAGGAACGTTTGGCAACTGCTAAGCCTGATTGCATTGTGTTGCATCCGGGTCCAATTAATCGTGGGATGGAAATTGACGGTGAAGTGGCGGATGGTCCGCAATCTAAAATTTTAGAGCAAGTAACTAATGGGTTATGTGTGCGTATGGCTTTGCTGAAAATGATGTCTGAGGAGGAATAATCTATGTTATTAAAAAATGGGCACTTGGTCGATCCCTCTCAAGCAATTGACGGAGTGACAGATATTCGTATTGATAATGGGGTCATTAGCGAAGTGGGTCCAGATCTTCCTGAAAATAAGGATGAAGAAATCTTTGATTTGGCTGGTTGCTATGTAGTGCCGGGATTAATTGACACCCATGTTCATTTGCGTGATCCTGGTCAGGAAGAGTCCGAAAGTCTGGAAACCGGAACGAAGGCTGCAATTGCCGGTGGATTTACCTCTGTGGTAGCGATGCCTAATACTAATCCTGTAGTTGATAATGTGCCAATTGTACGTTATATCGCTGAAAAGTCTAAACGTTTAGGCTATGCAGATGTATTGCAAACTGCATCTATCACAAAAGGCGAAAATGGTGAAGAAATTACAGAAATTGGATTTTTAAAGGATGCTGGCGTTATTGCATTTACTGAGGATGGAAAAACTGTTGAAAATAGCGGCATCCTACGCAAGGCAATGACCTACAGCAAGCCTTTTGATGTCCTCTTCATGAGTCATTGTGAAGATAAAAATTTAAAGGGAGCCGGCGTTATGAATGCGGGTGCACTTGCAACTGAAATGGGGCTTCTTGGTATTGCACGTGAAGTGGAAGATATTATTATTCAACGTGATATTATGCTTGCAAAGATGACCGGTGTGCGCTTGCATATTTCTCATTTAAGCACGAGTACTGGCTTAGAGCTTGTTCGTGAAGCGCAAGCAAAGGGGTTGCCTGTAACCTGTGAAGTAACACCGCACCATCTTTTCTTAACGGAAGATGCTGTGCGTGGCTATAATACCAGTGCAAAGGTAGCACCACCACTTCGTACAGCTGAAGATAATGAAGCATTAATCGAAGGCTTGAAGGACGGCACGATTACCTGCATTGGGACTGACCATGCGCCACATTCAGCAGATAAAAAAGATGTTGAATTTGAACGTGCTGCCAATGGGATTTCTTCTATAGAAGTGGCTTTCCCACTGATTTGGACGAAGCTTGTAGAAACCGGGCGCTTTGCATTAAGTGAAATCGTCTCTATTATGAGTTGTAAACCGGCAGAGCTTTTACGTATTGATCGTGGAAGCTTGTCTGTAGGAAAAGTGGCTGATGTGATGATTTTCGACCCTCATGTAGAAAAAGTCGTTGACCCACAATCTTTCTATAGTAAAGGCAAGAATTGTCCTTATGCGGGTGAAAAATTAAGAGGTTGGCCAAAAATGGTATTTAGAGAAGGCCGCATTGTATTAAAAGATGGGGCAATTGTTTAGGAGGCCGTTATGCAGCTACATGATGTTAAAATTGTTAAAAAAACAGCATTATCCGATAAAGAATGGTGCTTCGAATTTGATGCACCGGCTTTATGCGCGGAAGCAGTGCCTGGGCAATTCGTCATGGTTGAATGCAGCAAAAACGGTACTCCATTTTTGCGCCGTGCTATCAGTATTAATCAATGCAAGGATGGTATTCTTTCTTTGATGTTTGCTGTTGTTGGCGAAGGAACAGAAGCTTTGGCAGGCATGAATATCGGCGATACAGTGAGCCTTTTAGGGCCATTGGGACGCGGGTTTGATTTGGAAGTAGAAGGCCAAAATATCGTTATGATTGGTGGCGGGATTGGTAAGGCGCCTTTTGAGTACTTGACTGATGCACTTTTGGCTAAAGGAAATTCATTGACATTTATTGTTGGCGGTCGTAGTGAAACACAATTGCGTGGGCTTGATTGCTATAAAAATACAAATACAAAGGTGCTTTTTGCAACAGAAGATGGTAGTCTTGGTGAAAAAGGATTCGTTAGCCAATATTTTGAAGCAGTAAAAGATTGTGACCGTATTTATGCATGTGGTCCAACGCCGATGCTTGCGGCGGTTAAGCGTTTTGCTGATGACAACCATATAAAATGTCAGCTTTCTTTAGAAGGAAAAATGGCATGTGGCGTGGGTGTATGCTTGGGCTGTACTTGTAAATCCGGCAATCCTGACGCAGAGATATATCCAAAGGTTTGTCAGGATGGTCCGGTTTTCTGGTCTGAGGAGGTTGAATTGGCATGAGCGTAAATTTAGAAACCACCTTTGCCGGGGTTACCTTTAAAAATCCAGTTTCCACATGTTCCGGAACTTATGGGTTTGGTATTGAATATGGACGTTTTGTTCCGGTGGAACGTTTAGGCTCTATTACAACAAAAGGTCTGTCTGCTTATCCACAAAAAGGAAATGCAGGTGTACGTATTACCGAAACTCCTTCGGGGATGCTTAATTGCATTGGCTTGGAAAATCCTGGAACCGATGTGTTTAAAAGAGATTACATTCCTCAGATGCGAGAACGTTTGGGAAATTGCAAAATTATCGCCAATATTTTTGGTGGAACACTGGATACATATGCGGCTGCTTCTCGTGCGTTAAATGATGTAGATGAAGTTGTAATGTACGAAGTAAATATTTCTTGTCCAAATGTTCATGCTGGCGGTCTTGTATTTGGAACGGATTGTGCAGCAGCTCAGGAAGTATGTCGTGCAGTAAAATCTGAAACAGATAAGCCGGTTATTATGAAGTTATCGCCAAATGTAACCGATATCGTTTCAATTGCAAAAGCCTGCGAAGAAGCTGGTGCTGATGGCCTATCTCTGATTAATACTTTAATGGGTATGAGCATTGATGTTAATAAGCAAAAGCCGGTGTTGGGTAATGTAACCGGTGGGTTAAGTGGTGCGGCCATTCGTCCGGTAGGGGTTCGTATGGTGTATCAAGTGGCGCAAGCTGTGTCTATTCCAATTCTTGGGATGGGTGGTATTTGCAATTGGCGCGACGCTATTGAATATATGCTTGCCGGTGCTCAAATGGTTTCTGTTGGAGCTGCTAACTTTGCAAATCCAATGGCGCCATTGGAAGTACTTGAAGGTATTGAAAAATACTGCAAAGAAAAGGGTATTGAAAATATTAACGATATTGTAGGGAAGGCGTGGAAAGAATAATGCCGACTAAAGAACAATTGATTATTGCTTTGGACTTTGCCCAAAGTGAAGATGCCATCGCTCTTGTAGATGCGATTGGTTCTGCTGCCAGCTATTATAAAGTTGGCTTGGAGCTTTTCTTAAATTCCAAAGGAAGCGTGATTGAAGCGCTAAAAGAGAGAGACAAAAAAATATTCCTGGATTTGAAATTCCATGATATTCCAAACACTGTTGCACAAGCTTGCCGTTGGGCTGCGGGTTTAGGCGTAGATATGTTCAATGTTCATGCCGGAGGTGGCTATGAAATGATGCAGCGTGCACGTGAGGCAACTGCTGAAGGTGCATTAAGTAAGGGGTTGGATGTACCTCAGCTGATTGCAGTTACTATTTTGACTAGCTTTGATGCAGATGGTATTGCGCGTATAGGATTTAGTGGCAGTGTTGAAGAAAATGTTAAACGCTTGGCTGCACTTACCGATGAAGCTGGTTTAAACGGTGTGGTATGTTCCTCTAAGGAAGTGCCATTGATTCGAGAAGCGGTAGCGCGTCCAGACTTTTTGACGGTCTGCCCTGGCGTGCGTCCGGAGTGGGCACAAAAGGGTGATCAAAAACGCATCTTGACACCGGCACAAGCTATGGCACAAGGTGTAAATCATATTGTAGTGGGGCGTCCGATTACTCAGGCGGCAGACCCAGTGGAAGCAACAAAGAAGATTTTAGCGGAAATGTCAGTATTGGAGGATTAACTAATGGCAATGACAAATGAAGAATTAATGCAGATTTTAACTGAAACCGGTGCTTATCAAAGTGGTCATTTTAAGCTGAGTTCCGGCTTGCATAGTGGCAATTATATTCAATGCTCTCAACTTTTGAAATTCCCTCGCATCGCTGAAAAAGTATGCGCTGAAATCGGTGAATTGTTCAAAGACGAAAACATTGAAATGGTTGTTGGGCCAGCAATTGGTGGTATTTTGGTTGCATATGAAGTAGGGCGCGCGTTGAATGTACCGGCTATTTTTGCGGAACGTGAAAATGGTGTAATGACTTTACGTCGTGGTTTTCATGTTGAACCAGGAACCCGTTGCTTAGTAACTGAAGACGTATTGACGACCGGTGGTTCTGCTCAAGAAGTGGTTGAATTATTGCAATCTAAGGGTGCAGAAGTCGTTGCAGCAACCTCTATTATTGACCGTACACCTGGTAATACCATTAAACTTAAGGTGCCATTCAAATCCTTGATTCAATTGAGTTTTCCAACCCATAATCCGGAAGAATGTCCAATGTGTAAGGAAGGTATGCCTATTCAAAAACCTGGTAGCCGTCCTGGAATCTAATCGGTAGTTATTGAACGGATGTGAACAATGGCAAAATTAGTTGGAAAGATCGATGGCTTAAGTCGTCGCCAATGCAACGATTTACAGGCTCTTTCCGAATTGGGGACGACCCGTGGCGAAATCGTTAGTGACGAATTGGCACAGGCGATGCTTGCCATCAGTTGTGAAATAAATAGAGAAGTTGCGGTTTTTATCGATCGTAACGGACAGGTGCTTTTGATATCCGTTGGACGTGTAGATCAAGCACCGGTGTTTGATCTTAAAAGGAAACGCTGGCAGTTGGGCTATGCTGGGGTGCGATGTGTGCACACGCATCCTAGTGGTGTAGCGAAGCTATCGGATGCTGATTTGAGTGCAATGCAAAATCTGCACTATGATTGCATGGTGGCTCTTGCGGAACAACAAGGGGTAGTTTGTGTAGCGGTCGCAATGCTTGCACCGGTGGAACAATCTTTGAGTCATGCAGAAATCTTACTGGACGAAAACTTATCATGGGATGAGTTCATTTCTTTGCCGGTGTATGAGCAACTCTTAGAATTTGAGTCAGAGTTGCAACGTCAAATGACAACGGCAACTTCAAGTGAAAAAGAACGCGCAATCTTGATTCTACAACCGGAACAACGCGCGCAGCAGACAGCGGATATTGCTGAGGAAGAACTTAGAGAATTAGCTGATACTGCTGGGCTTGAAGTGGCGCAAGTTGTTGTTCAAGTGATGAAGGGAAATCAGCACAAAATTGGTAGTGGGAAGCTGGAAGAAATTGCAATGCTTGTTCAAAATGAAGCTGCAGATGTGGTTGTTTTCGACCAAGCTCTGACCCCTTCTTATAATCAAATGCTTAGCGATCGACTTGGCGTAAAAGTAATCGATAAGACAGTGCTTATTTTGGATATTTTTGCACAACGCGCACGAAGCCGTGAAGGGAAGTTACAGGTTGAATTAGCACAGCTTAATTATCTTTTGCCTCGCCTTACTGGGATGGGGACAGCACTTTCTCGTCTTGGGGGTGGCGTTGGTACCAGAGGTCCGGGGGAAACTCAGCTTGAAACGGATCGCAGACATATCAGAAGACGCATTCATCATATTTCTCAAGAGCTTGAGAATGTCAAAACGAATCGTCAACTACAGCGTTCTGCGCGTATGAATCACCGCGGATTGCAGGTTGCATTGGTTGGCTATACTAACGCTGGCAAGAGTACATTGCTCAATTGTTTGACGGACGAAAATATTTATGCTGCCGACCAATTGTTTGCAACGTTGGATCCAACTACTCGACGGTTACAACTTGATAATGGACATAAAATACTTATTAGCGATACAGTTGGCTTTATTCGAGATTTGCCAACACAGCTTTTAGATGCATTCAAAGCGACATTAGAAGAATTACAATATGCAGATGTACTGCTTCATGTGGTTGATGTATCTAAAGAGGGCATCGATGAACGTATTCTTGTCGTAGAAGAAATTTTGATGTCATTGGGACTTCAAGAAAAAACGCATATTTTGGTATGTAATAAAATCGATAATTGTGAAGAAATGCCAATTTTTTCGGCTGCTCTTCAATATCAGCACAAATGCTATATATCGTGTAAAACCGGCGAAGGCATTGAACAATTATTGGATGAATTAAAACGACTGGCAACTTCAGAGACAATCATATTGAATTTGCATCTTCCCTTCGATCAGTCGCAGGGGCAAAAATTAGCACTAGCGCATCAATATGGCCAGGTGCTTTCAGAACAATATGATGAAACTGGTGCTATAGTTGAAGTTCAACTATCAATGCCGGACGCAAAAAAATATTTTTGGGAGTTTCTCCCTGAAGAGTTAAAAAATGAAGTGAAGTGGTAAATCGAATATGTCATATTTTATGAATCAATTAAAAACCTTTGCAAATCTGAATGATGAAGACATGATATTGGTGGAAAAATGTTTGCAGGACATTGAACCTCAATGGGCTGCGATCACCGATATGACTCAAGCGAATCAGATTAAGGTTTTAAATGCTTTTCAAAAAAATCAGGTGGCAGATTTTCATCTGAACGGTTCTACTGGTTACGGTTATGGGGATACCGGTCGTGATGTGCTTGAACGCGTATGGGCAGATTTATTTTGTGCAGAAAAAGCGTTAGTGCGTTCAAATCTTGTAAGTGGGACCCATGCTTTGGCAACGGTTCTTTTCGGGATATTGCGTCCGGGGGATGAAGCAATTTCAATTAGTGGGCTTCCATACGATACGCTCCAAACCGTTATTGGTAAGGACGAGTGTGCACGTGGCTCTCTGCGAGAATTAGGTATTATGCACAAAAGTGTTCCCTTGAAGGACAATGATTTTGATGAGGAAGCGATTAGAAACGCAGTGACCCCATCTACAAAAATGGTGCTTATTCAGCGTTCTCGTGGGTATGAATGGCGCGATAGCCTTTCTATTGAAAAAATAGAACGTGCATGCCAAATTGTAAAAAGTATCTCAAAAGAGATAATTATCTTTGTAGACAATTGCTATGGAGAATTCGTAGAAGATCGCGAACCTCTTGAAGTAGGTGCAGATATAATCGCCGGTTCTTTGATTAAGAATCCGGGAGGTGGTTTAGCACCGCGAGGAGGCTATATCGCTGGTAAAGCGGAACTGGTTGAAGCAAGCGGGGAAAGATTAACTGCTCCAGGTATTAGCGAAGATGTAAGTTCCTCGTTAGACTTTAATCGTCCGGCGTTTCAAGGGCTCTTTATGGCCCCGTTGATTGTTGAACAAGCGCTAAAAGGTGCGGTATTCTCCGCTGCCTATTTAGAAGCAAAGGGGTATCGTGTATCTCCAACTGCTGTAGCACCACGTACTGATATCATTCAATGTATTGAATTCGGCGATCCGGATAAGCTTCGTAAGTTCTGTCAAGGCATTCAGGCGGCGTCAGCTCTGGAAAGCTATGTTACGCCATATGATGATCAACTTCCAGGATATGATGATCCGGTTATTATGGCAGGCGGTACTTTTGTACAAGGGTCTTCTATTGAATTAAGTATCGATGGACCTATGCGTGAACCGTATATTGGCTATATGCAAGGTGGTTTATCGATTTCTCATATCATTGCCTCAATTTGTTTAGCAGCAAAGAAAATGGAGGGATAATATGGATGTTTATGCATGGTTATTGGTTGCAGCAATGATTGCTGGCTTACTTGGGACATTTGTTCCGATGGTGCCGGGCTTTTGGCTTATTTTTGGTAGTATGCTCATTTATGGGATTTTTGACCATTGGGTAGCGTATCCGATTTGGTTTACAGTAATTGTTGGTGTATTGGCAATTGGTAGCTCTATCTTGGATTACTACGGAACCATGATGGGAGCAAAAAAATTTGGTGCTTCTAATTCTGCCTCTATTGGTACTACAGTTGGAAGCACTATCGGTGGTTTTGTTGGGCAGGTAAAAGGAAGCATTATCGGTGGCATATTAGGTGCCGTTGCTGCAGAATACAAGAATCACCGTTCTTTAAAAAGTGCGATGCGCGCTAGTGCTGGTTCATTGATTGGAACGGCTGTAGTATCTTTTATTCAATTTGTTGTCGCGCTTATCATTTGTATCATTACCTTTGTGTTGTTGTGGGGGGCTCAATAATGATTAGCAAGGAAACAAAGATTGGTGTCGTGTTTGGCGGTCCGTCTGGTGAATATGAAGTGTCATGTGTGTCTGCAAATACAATCATTCAAACGCTGATTGAAAACGGCTACCAAAATGTTTTTCCGATTGGTGTTGCCAAAGACGGCAAATGGTATGGCCCAGTGGCATTGAATGATGTTAAATCTTTTGATGCTGCAGATTACGCCAATCACGAGCTAATCATGCCTCAGCGCCCGGGTGCGATGCTTTATGATGCTATTAGTTTTGAACCTGTATTGAGTATTGATGTTGTGTTCCCGATTATCCACGGCTCCTATGGGGAAGATGGTCATATCCAAGCTTTTTTGGAAATGTGCCGTATTCCTTTTGTTGGTGCGGGAATGAGTGGTTCCCTTGTTGGCATGGATAAAGTTTTAATGCGTGATATTTTAAAAGCGCATGATATTCCGCAGACTGCTTATGTGCCGGTACGTCGTTTTGACTTTGAAAGTCATAAAACAGCGGTAATTGAAGAGATTGAAGCAAAGTTGTCTTATCCAATGTTCGTAAAACCGGCCTGCTCTGGTTCAAGCGTTGGCATTAGTAAGGTGCACAATCAGGAAGAGTTAGAAAAAGCATTGGCATTGGCGGGAAAATATGATAGCAAGCTTTTGGTTGAAAAAGGTGTAAATGCTAGAGAAATAGAAACTGCGGTACTTGGCAATTATGATGTTGCAATTGCAGCACCGGGTGAAATTATTACTGAAGGTGTGTTTTATGATTATGACTCCAAATATGTGTTAGACAATAGTGTGACACAGGTTCCGGCAGACCTTTCGGAAGAAACGGTGCAAGAATTAAATCGTATTGCAAAAGAAGTTTATAAAATATTAGACTTGCGTGGAATGTGCCGCGCAGATTTCTTTATTGATAAGGATAATGGAAATATTTTGGTCAATGAAGTCAATACATTGCCGGGATTTACTGATATTAGCATGTATGCAAAAATGTGGAAGACTTCAGGGAAATCTTTAATTGAAGTTATTGAACGATTGATTGAGTTGGCATATGCTCATCATGATGATGTTCTAAGAAATTACACGGTGTTTGGAGGTTAAAATGGCGGGTAAATCTAAAAAACAACAAATTGTTCCGAATGAAGATAAAAACGAAGCACTTCAACATGCTCTGAAGGCGATGGAACAACAATTTGGTGCAGGTACCATCATGCGCTTAGGCGACCAAACCAAGTTGGAAATTGAAAGCATCTCCACCGGATCGATTGCGTTAGATAATGCACTGGGGATTGGCGGTTTGCCAAAAGGTCGTATTATTGAAATCTATGGGCCGGAATCCTCCGGTAAAACGACAGTGGCATTACATTGTGTTGCTGAAGCGCAAAAACGCGGTGGCGTAGCTGCTTTTATCGATGCAGAGCATGCATTGGATCCTGCTTATGCTAAGAATATAGGTGTAGATACGGATAATCTCCTGATAAGTCAGCCTGACAATGGAGAACAAGCTTTAGAAGTATGTGACGCTTTGGTGAGAAGCGGTGCTGTGGACATTATTGTTGTAGACTCGGTGGCCGCATTGACTCCGCGTGCAGAAATTGAAGGTGAAATGGGGGATACCCACGTAGGCCTTTTGGCGCGCTTGATGAGTCAGGCACTTCGTAAACTTACAGCTAATATTGGGCGTACCAATACTATCGTTATTTTCATTAACCAAATTCGTGAAAAAATCGGCGTGATGTATGGTAATCCGGAAACCACCACCGGTGGACGTGCGCTAAAGTTTTATTCTAGTGTGCGTTTGGAGATTCGCCGTGGTGAAGCCATCAAAAAAGGCAACGACATTGTCGGCAATCGTACCAAAGTTAAGGTTGTAAAGAACAAAGTGGCACCACCGTTCAAAACGGTTGAATTTGATATTCTTTATGGTGAAGGGATTTCAAACGAAAGTTCTTTGATTGACATTGCATCTGAAATGGGAATTTTAGAAAAGAGTGGCTCATGGTACTCCTATAAGGGTGAAAGATTGGGGCAAGGGCGTGACAATATTCGTGCCTGTCTCAAAGAAAATCCAGAGATGGCACAAGAAATTGATGAACGTGTTCGTGCGGCAATTGCTGGAGAAGCGGTGCAAGAAGAAAAAGAAGAAGAAATTCTGCAAGAAAATATGAACGATTTACTTAATGATGATTTCTTGGCAGATGTTGACTTGGATGAGCTTTAATGCAAGAAAGAAATAAGCAGCAGGCATTGCGATATTTGACGGTACGAATGCGGTCAGAAAAGGAAATGCGAGATTATATGCTAAAGAAGCATGTGACAACGGACGAGATAGATGAAATTATCGACTATCTATATCATTATCAATACTTGGATGATGAACAGTTTGCGCGTGCTTTTGTACGAGATAAATTGCATTTTCATCCTTGTGGACGTCATAAGCTTATATTTGCACTTAAAGAAAAAGGTCTTGATGCATTTATTATAGAAGACGTTTTGGAAGAACTGTTTCCGATGGAAAAAGAATGGGAATTTGTTACCAAGGAATTTGACAAGTGTCAACAAAAAGGAAAAAATTATCAGCAAACCATGCGTTATTTGTATGGGAAAGGCTATAGCTCCGATCTCCTATCGCGCTTGGAAAGATACTAATTTGTTAGGCTGAAAACGCTATATATAGGGAAAAACCTTGACACTAATTGCTATTCAGCGTAAAATAAATTAAGACTATGGTAAGGTAATTGCTTTGACGGTTGATGTACATGGATGTTGCTTGTCACTTGAAATGGAACATTTTGTCATTTTTAATTAGCATGAAATAAGAGCAAACCAAGATAGTTGGTTTGCTTTTTTTATTTGCCTTAGTCCGTAATGAATAATTGAATATGGAAGTTTTAAAGAAAGGAGGAGTTTATGCTCGAAGCTATTATCGCTGTAATTGTAGGTTTGGCGATAGGTGGCATTGGCGGGTACATTGTACGAAAAAAATCTTCAGAATCATTGATTGGTTCTGCTGAAGCAGAAGCACAACGTATTCTGGAAGCAGCAAACAGAGATATTGAAGCGCTGAAAAAAGAAGCGTTGGTAGAAGCAAAGGATGCAGCATTACAAATTCGTAATGAAGCAGAGGTTGAAGCGAAGGAACGTCGTTTGGAAGTTCAAAATTCCGAAAAACGTCTTGTTCAAAAAGAAGATGCCATTGACCGCAAATCTGCCAATCTTGAAAAGAAAGAAAATGCGCTTTTGGCAAAAGAAAACAAATTGGAAGAAGCTCAAAATGACCTTAATCAATTGATTGAAAAGCAACAACTTGAATTGGAACGTGTTGCAGGTTTAAGTGCTGAAGAAGCAAAGAATCAGTTGTTCAACCAAGTTGAAAGTGATGTCGATTACAGTTTAGCTGTAATGATTAAGGAAAAGGAAGCTGAAGCCAAAGATAATGCTGAAAAAACAGCGCGTAATATTATTGCGGGCGCTATCCAACGTTGTGCAGCGGATCATGTTGCTGAATCCACTGTTAGTGTTGTACCGCTTCCAAATGATGAAATGAAGGGGCGCATAATCGGTCGTGAAGGTCGTAATATTCGTGCTCTTGAAAGCTTGACGGGTGTAGATTTGATTATCGATGATACGCCGGAAGCTGTAGTGCTTTCCTGTTTTGAACCGATTCGCCGTGAAGTGGCACGTGTGGCTTTGGAAAAGCTCATTGTTGACGGACGTATTCATCCGGCACGTATCGAAGAAATGGTCAATAAGGCACAAAAAGAAGTAGACCTGGCTGTGCGTGAAGCTGGGGAACAAGCAGTATTTGAAACAGGGATTCATCAGTTGCATCCGGAACTCGTTAAATTGCTTGGTCGACTGAAGTATCGTACCAGTTATGGTCAAAATGTTTTAAAGCACTCTATTGAAGTTTCTCATCTTGCAGGACTTATGGCTGCAGAACTGGGTGTGGATGTGACCTTAGCAAAACGTGCAGGACTTTTGCATGATATCGGTAAGGCGATTGACCACGATACAGAAGGCTCTCATACCACTTTGGGGGGCGATATTGCAAGAAAATATCGCGAACCAGCCGGTGTTATCAATGCTATTCTTTCTCATCATGGGGATGTTGAACCTAGTAATGTAGAATCTGTGCTTGTTGCTGCAGCGGATGCTATTTCCGCAGCAAGACCAGGTGCTCGTCGTGAAACCTTAGAAAATTATCTCAAGCGTTTGACTCAGCTTGAAAGTATTGCGAATGATTTTGATGGTGTTGAAAAGACTTATGCCGTTCAAGCAGGACGTGAAGTACGCGTTATTGTAAAACCGGATAAGATTGACGATGCCTTGAGCGCAAAACTGTCTTATGATATCGTTAAGCGTATAGAATCTGAAATGGAATATCCTGGACAGATTAAGGTTGTTGTTATTCGCGAAACCCGCACTGTCAACTATGCAAAATAAAAAATTCGCTTAATCTCAAATTGAGGTTAAGCGAATTTTCTTTTTAGAATAAAATTGTTATAATAGTGCTTGGCTAATGCGATTATGAATAACCAGCTCGGCATTTTTATCTTGTGGCGTTGCATCACGGTTGATAACAACCAGATGTTTACCGTTAAAATATTGAATTAAACCAGCTGCGGGATAAACTGCTAAAGAGGTGCCTGCGATAATAAGTGTATCGGCAAGTTGGATTTCTCTTAGAGCGCCACTTAGAACAGCATCATCAAGACCTTCTTCGTAAAGAACAACGTCAGGCTTGATAATACCACCGTCTACTGGACATAACGGTACACCGGTGGAATTTCTGATTGTATCAAGGTCATAGAAAGCATGACACTTCATACAATAATTGCGCATTACGGACCCGTGTAATTCAAAGACGTTTTTACTACCGGCCAATTGGTGAAGTCCATCGATATTTTGTGTAATAATAGAAGAAAGTTTACCCTCTTTCTCCATTTCAGCAAGTTTATAGTGGACAGCACTTGGGCCATCATTTGGTGCAATCATTTTTGTGCGATAGAATTCGAAGAATTCTTCAGTGTGGGTATCGAAAAACGTGCGGCTTAGCATAAATTCTGGTTCATATTTGAAACCTTTTTGATGATAAAGTCCGTCCTTGCTTCGGAAATCAGGAATGCCGCTTTCGGTAGATACGCCTGCTCCGCCAAAAAAAACAATGCGGGATGAGTCTTCGATGATTGCTTTTAATTCTTTATTCATAAAAAATCACCTCTTATATTTATTTTAGCGTAATAGAAGATGCTTTGCACGATTAATTCTATTAAAAGGGAGTGTATCTATTGTTAAATATTGTGTTGTATCAACCTCGTATTCCCCAAAATACCGGGAATGTAGCGCGTTCATGCTTTGTTACAGGAACTCGTCTGCATTTGATTGGGCCAATGGGCTTTAAGATTGACGAAAGCAAATTAAAACGTGCAGGATTGACCTATTGGCATCAGACAGATATTACAACGTATGATAGCTTTGAGGCTTTTTTAGAGCAAAATAAAGGCGCTCGTATGGTTCTTATGAGTAGCCATGCAGGAAAGGCACATTCTGAATTCAATTTTCAAGATGGAGATTATATTATGTTTGGCCGCGAGGACGCCGGAGTTCCTGATGAAGTGCATGCATTGTTTGGAGAAAATCAATGCCGAATCCCAATGATTCAAAATGAAGAAGCGCGCTGCTTTAATTTGGCAACAAGCGTAGGGATTGTGCTGATGGAAGCAGAACGACAACTGGGTTATCCTAATTTAAAGTAGGTGGCATGGGTGCTAACGCTGAATAAAAAAGTAGTGGGAGACATACCTTATTTTGAAATTTTACCGGTAGGTGAGAGGGTAAAGGCAGATATTTTGCTATATCATGGATGGGGCTCTCACGCAATGAAACAATGCTTTCGTGGAAAAATATTCGCTGGATTTGGTTATCGGGTGATTGTTCCAGAAATTGCGATGCATGGAGAACGTGGCGAATGCAATTATGATGATGCTGATAGTGTAATAACATTTCTTGAGGTTCTTTCGCAGAGTATTCACGAAGCAAAGGTGTTGATTCACAAGGAGCTATCATCGGAACACGCTCGATTTGTGGTTGGACATTCCCTAGGTGGGATGATTGCGCTGGGGGCTGCTGCAGAGAATGCAAATTTAATTAACGGATTTGTAGCAATGAATAGCACTGCGAACTGGGGCGAATATGAAAAAATAATGAAGGGTGTTTTCCTTGGAAAATCACTTGAGATACTAAATAGTGCGAGATTTGCGACAGTTGCAAAGACACTTATAGTATATGACCCTAAAAATTGGCATGAACAAAAGATGATGCAACCGGTGCTTCTTACGAATGGAGCGTTAGATCAAACGCTTCCTGCTGATTTTAACGCAACTTTTTGTAAAGAAAATCCAGAGCTTCATCTAAAACAAATGATTTTTCCGGATGCAGGACATGTTGTGACAGATGGCATGATTGCGGAGGTGCTGGGTTTTATTGAAAATCATACATGACCTAGTGAACAAGAGAATTTGATAGACAATTTGTCGCTATGTAGTTGACAATAGTCCGTAACTATGATAACTTGAATATGAACTAATTTAATATACTTTGTCTAAGGCAATGCAGAGGCGCGGGCACGAAGGAAGATTGGTGGAGATGAAAAAGCATTGATGATTCCAATCTGAGGGCGTTTTCGCCGAAGTCGCGAAGCACTTTTTTGTTAGTGGCTGGACCTGAACTCAATAGGTTTAGAGCTGTCGGCGGAACAACTCCGTCGTTGTGCTGTATTCAAGACGTTAATTCCGAGTATGCATTACCACAGGTGTATGAATCCTGTGGTTTTTTTGTAACTTGCACTTTGGCTGAGGGCAAAAAGAAAAGGAGGCTGTTATAATGGCTGTGATTCGTGTAGGTGTTGTTGGTGCAACCGGCAAAATGGGAAGAGAAATTCTCAAGGCTGTTACTAATGATGCGGAAATGGAAGTTATATTTGGGGTTGGATTAGTTGATGAACCAACCATTATTGATGTAGAAAATAAAGAAATTCCTGTAGTTGCTGATTTGGATACTGCATTAAATGACTACCAAGTAGATTTGGTTATTGATTTTACCAATGCTGATGCTTTCCGTCAAAATGCACCAATTACCTTATCTCATGGTGTCCATTTGGTCAGTGGGACTACCGGTGTAAAACATGAAGAATTAGAAGCTTTTGGTGATATTGCAAAGCAACACGGGAAATGCTTCTTTTATGCAGCAAATTTCGCTATTGGCGCAGTGCTTATGATGCGCTTCGCAGAAGAAGCAGCAAAGTTTATGCCTGAAGTGGAAATTATTGAATTCCACCATGATCAGAAAAAGGATGCCCCATCAGGGACAGCGATTGTAACTGCTAATCGGATTGCAAAGGTGCGTGAAGCCCATGAACAAGGATTACCTGGAGAAGTAGAAACTCTTGTTGGTGCGCGTGGAGCGAATGTTCAAGGCATGCACATTCATAGTGTGCGTATGCCGGGTTATAATGCGCATCAGGAAGTGATTTTTGGTGGTCTAGGTCAAACCTTAACCATTAGACATGATTCTATTAATCGAGAATCCTTTATGCCTGGGATAGTCTATGCGGCGAAACGTGTGGAAGGCCGTATTGGCTTGGTAGAAGGTTTGGATACCTTAATGTTTGAAAACTAAAGCTTGAGGAGCGTGTGAAATGAAAGAATTAAACGTAGCTATTGTTGGTGCAACCGGTGCTGTTGGTCAAGAATTGTTGAAGGTTATCGATGAGCATAATTTCCCTTATAAGAGCTTGAAGATGCTTGCTAGCTCCAGAAGTGCCGGGAAAATCATTAACTTTCAAGGTAAAGACTATGTAGTAGAAGAAACGACCAAGGAATCCTTTAAGGGCGTTGATTTAGCGCTCTTCGCAGGTGGTCCGGCAAGCCGTGAATTTGGTCGTTATGCGCAATCTCAAGGTGTTGTTGTCATTGATAACAGCTCTACCTTCCGTCTTGAAGATGATGTGCCACTTATCATTCCGGAAGTAAACGGCCATGCAGCGAAAAACCATCAAGGATTAATTGCAAATCCTAACTGCTCTACTATTCTGATGGTTGGTGCCTTGAATCCAATTTACAGAAAATCCCGCATTAAGCGCGTTGTAGTCAGCACCTATCAAGCAGTATCCGGTGCTGGTAAAGCAGGTTTAGATGAATTGACTGAGCAAGCACGTCAAGTGCTCGATGGCGAACCAATTCATCCATCTGCATTCCAACATCAAATTGCATTCAACTTGATTCCGCATATTGATGTATGGCAAGAAGAAGACTACACCAAGGAAGAAATGAAGCTCGTTCACGAAACTCATAAGATTTTGGAAGATAACGACATTCAAATTACCCCTACTGCAGTGCGTGTGCCTGTATTTAGAAGTCATGCAGAATCTATCTATCTTGAAACGGAAGATGTGATTACCGCTGATGAAGCACGTGAATTGCTCGAAGCAGCGCCTCGTGTTATTGTTCAAGACAATCCGCGTGAAAACGTGTATCCAATGCCGGTTGATACTGCCAATACCGATGATATTTATGTTGGCCGTGTGCGCAATGACCTTTATGTAGAAAATGGTTTGAATATGTGGGTGTGCTTTGACCAAATTCGTAAAGGTGCTGCAGCAAATGCAGTTCAAATTGCTGAGTTGTTACTCGAAAACGACTGGATTTAACAGAAAAAAATATGGTGCTTTTAAGGCACCATATTTTTTTGAAGAAAATTCCTAGGTTTATTGGGATTTTAAACTATTACTGTTGCTTATTGGTTGGAATGTGCGTATAATATAGAAAAATTCACATAAAAAACGTGACAGCAAAGAAGAAACGATGCAAAAAGCATCGGGGAGGAAAAAATGGAAGAACAAAAATGGTCTAAAGAAGCATGCAGAGGGTATTGCATTGCGGCAATGCAATTGGCAGGGTACGGCCACTCCGAAATTGAAGTGGCACTCGAAGAACTTGAAGCAGAATTTAAACGTAAAAGCTTAAAGGAAGCAGAAGAAATTAGCCGCGATTTTTAATAGCACAGATTTAGAACGTGAAATATGAAGAATCCCCTATGGCGAGTAATGTCGCTATAGGGGATTTTGCGTGTTGCTGCTAGAAGGTGTGGGTAATCAAGTAAGGAGGTACAAATAATTATAATGTGAAATGAAGTGTGAATGTTGAGAGTTTAATGCAATGAAAAAAGGACGCTCGCAAGAACGCCCTTTTTATAAAATTACTTAGCGATGTATTTTGCTAAATCAATAACGCGGTTGCTGTAACCCCATTCATTGTCGTACCAAGCAATTACCTTCAAAAGGTTATCGCCAACCTTCATGGTAGAAAGGCCGTCAACAATAGAGGAACGTGGATCGGTATTGTAGTCAATAGAAACAAGTGGCTTATCGGAATAACCGAGAATGCCCTTCATAGCCCCTTCAGCAGCTTCTTTAAAGAGCTGGTTAACTTGTTCAACGGTGAAATCTTCTTCGATTTCAAAAACAACGTCAGTTAAGGAAACATTAGGAGTTGGAACGCGGAGTGCAAAACCGTTCATCTTACCATTCAATTCAGGAATAATTTTACCCATAGCTTTTGCAGCGCCGGTGGTGGTAGGGATGATGGATTGTACGCAACCACGTGCACGACGTGGGTCTTTATGACGAGCGTCTAAGTTTTTTTGGTCGTTGGTAAAAGAATGGACAGTGGTCATTGCACCACTCTTGATGGTGAAGCTATCAAAGAGTACTTTGGTAACCGGTGCCAAGCAGTTGGTGGTGCAGCTTGCGTTGGATACAACAGTCATGGATGGGTCATAGCTTTCTTCGTTAACACCCATAACAATCATAGGTGCATCACTACTTGGTGCAGTGATAACGACTTTCTTTGCGCCGGTTTCGAGGTGTACGGAAGCCGTGTCGATGGTCTTGAATTTACCGGTAGAATCAATTACGATGTCAGCGCCAACTTCGCCCCATTTGAGGTTTTTAGGATCACGGTCACAGAAAAGGATAATACGTTGTCCGTTAACGATCAATACCCCTTCTTCATAAGAAACGTCACCCTTGAAGATGCCGTGGGTGGAGTCGTATTCGAAGAGACGAGCGGTACCTTCTGCATCGGAAGTGGAGTTAATAGCCACCAACTCAACTTCTGGATCCATTACAGCAATACGAGCAACCAAACGACCGATACGACCAAAGCCGTTAATACCAATTTTAATAGACATAGAATCCTCCTTATCGTTACAGAAACTTATTCATCTATTAAGATACCCTATTTTTCATCAAAAATAAAGTAAAAGTCATACAATATGAACGGTTTTTATAGGAAATTATGAATAAATGATGAACATCAAAAAAAGAATGAAAAACTTGTAAAAAGTGCTTGCATTATTGGTTATGAAATGGTAATATAAATATCGTTGAAGGGCGGTCGAGAAGACAACCTAACATGGTATGCGGAAATGGCTCAGTGGTAGAGCATCGCCTTGCCAAGGCGAGGGTCGCGAGTTCGAATCTCGTTTTCCGCTCTAAAAAATTGCGACTTAACCAGTCGCTTTTTTTATATTATTGAATAGTATTTGTGGTTCCTGCAAAGGTGTTTATCATGAATATCACTGTGGGATAACAATAAAAGGCTTATTCTTAGGAGGATCATTTATGAAGGTAGAAAAGAAACAACTCGACAAGGTTCAAGTGGAATTGACCATCGAAATTCCAGAAGAAGATTTTAAGGAATATGTACAAAAGGCTTATCAAGAACGCAAAGGTAAAATCAACATTCCTGGCTTCCGTAAAGGTCATGCACCTCGCCAAATTATTGAACAATATTATGGTAAGGACTTCTTCTATTTCGATGCAGCTGAAATGTGCGTATTCCCTGAATATGTAGAAGCTGTTAAGGCTGATGAAGAAATTAAGCCTATCGCTCAACCTAAGTTTGATGTTGTTACTCTTGAAGCTGGTAAGCCATTCGTATTTACCGCTGTTGTTGACACCAAGCAAGATATCACTCTTGGTGAATACATGGGTATTGAATTAGAAAAGGTTGAAACTGCAGTTAGCGATGAAGATATCGAAAAAGAACTCGAACAAACACGTAGCAATACTGCGTTGATTGAAGATGTTGAAGATGAAAATGCTACTGTTGAAGATGGTGATATTGTTCTCCTTAACTTCTGCGGCAAAAAAGACGGCGTTGCATTCGAAGGCGGCACTGCTGAAAACTATGAATTGACCATCGGTTCCCATAGCTTTATCCCAGGCTTTGAAGAAGGCATGGTTGGCATGAAGCTTGGTGAAGAAAAAGACCTTGATTTGACCTTCCCAGAAGAATATCATGCTGATGATTTAGCTGGCGCAGCGGTTGTATTTACCGTTAAGGTGAATGCTATTAAGCGTAAACAACTCGCTCCATTGGATGATGAATTTGCTAAGGATGTTAGTGAATTCGATACTTTGGACGAATACAAGGCTAGCCTTCGTGAAGAAATGGAAAAGCAACGCGAAGAATCTGCACTTAACCACTACAAAGCAAACATTGCTATTAAGGTTACCGAAGATTCCGATGTTGTAGCTCCAGAATCTATGGTAGAAAAAGAAGTTGAAAACTATCTCAATGAAATGACTTATAACCTTCGTGCACAAGGCATTGAAATGGAACAATACTATCAATTGACCGGTAGCAGCGAAGAAGATGTTAAGAAAGAATTCTCCGGTCGTGCAGAAGCTTCTGTAAAACAACAGCTCGTTCTCGGTGCTATCGCAGATCGTGAAGAAATTGATGTTACCGAAGAAGAAATGGATGCTGAATACGAAAAGCTTTCCAAGTATTATCAAATGGAAAAAGACCAATTGAAGCAAATCTTTATGGTTCAAGGTCAAACTGAATCCCTTAGAAACAGCATCAAGTTTGAAAAGGTAATGGATAAGCTCTTCGAAAACGCTGTAATTAAGTAATTCAGTTGCTTCAGTAGACAGGAATTATAGAAAGGAATTTGAAAAATGAGCTATCTACTACCTTATGTTATTGAACAAACTGGTCAAGGGGAACGCTCCTATGATATCTATTCAAGATTATTGAAAGACAGAATCATTTTCCTTGGTGGTGAAGTCACTGATGACTCTGCCAATGCAATCATCGCCCAACTTCTCTTCCTGGAAGCTGATGACCCCAAAAAAGATATTTTCATGTACATTAATAGCCCCGGCGGTTCCGTAACCGCTGGGATGGCTATTTTTGATACAATGCAATACGTTAAACCTGATGTATGCACTTTCTGCGTAGGTATGGCAGCTAGCATGGGGGCTTTTTTGCTTGCAGCTGGCGAAAAAGGCAAGCGTTTTGCATTGCCAAACAGTGAAATTATGATTCATCAGCCTTTGGGTGGTGCATCTGGTCAAGCCACAGATATCGAAATTCACGCAAGACGTATTATTGAAATCAAGGACAAGATGAATCGTATTTTGTCCGAAAGAACGGGTCAGAATCTTGAAAAAGTTCGTCAAGATACTGAACGTGATTATTTCATGGAAGCGCAAGCCGCGATGGAATATGGTTTGATTGATAAAGTGATTCAACGTCATTAAAAGATTGGAGCTTGTTTAATGAATAAAAACGACAATCCGGAAAATGAACTTCGCTGTTCCTTTTGCGGGAAAGCTCAAAACGAAGTGAATAAGTTGATTGCTGGTCAAGGCGTCTTTATTTGCGATGAATGTGTAAAAATTTGCAATGAGATTTTAGCTGAGGAATTTGGTCAAACAGCGAAAGAATTTTCTGAAGCGAATAATCTGAAACCAGCAGAAATTAAAGCTGTTCTCGATGAGTATGTTATTGGTCAAAATGAAGCTAAAAAAGCGCTTTCTGTTGCTGTATATAACCACTATAAGCGCATCAATAATATCGACATGAGCAGCGACAATGATGTAGAGCTTCAAAAAACCAATATTTGTCTTATTGGACCGACCGGTAGTGGGAAAACTTTATTGGCACAAACTTTAGCGCGTGTTCTTAATGTGCCGTTCGCTATTGCCGATGCGACTTCTTTAACTGAAGCCGGCTATGTTGGGGAAGACGTTGAAAATATTCTTTTGAAGCTTATCCAAGCTGCTGACTTTGACTTGGATGCGGCCAGTCATGGGATTATCTACATTGATGAAATTGATAAAATTGCGCGTAAAAGTGATAATCCATCTATCACGCGTGATGTTTCCGGTGAAGGGGTTCAACAGGCTCTTCTTAAAATTATAGAAGGGACGGTTGCTAATATTCCCCCACAAGGTGGGAGAAAACATCCTCATCAGGAATTTATTCAATTGGACACAACTAATGTGTTGTTCATTCTAGGCGGTGCATTTGATGGTATTGAAAGTATTATTGAACGTCGTACCGGTAAAGGAAGTTTGGGATTTGCATTTGATGAAGCAGAAGACAATATGCAAGCTTCTCAAGAGCAACCTCTTTTAAAGAAGGTCGAACCTGAAGATTTGCTTAAGTTTGGTTTGATTCCAGAATTTATTGGTCGTGTCCCATATTTGGTGGCATTGGAAGAGTTGGATAAGGATGCTTTGATTCGAGTATTGGTTGAACCTAAAAATGCACTTGTTAAACAATATCAAAAGTTGTTTGATATGGATCATGTAGAATTGGTTTTTGAAGACGACGCATTGGATGCTATTGCTGAAGAAGCGTTGAAGAGAAAAACCGGTGCACGTGGTTTGCGTGCAATTCTTGAAAATGTTATGATGGATATCATGTTTGATATTCCTAGTAGAGAGGATATTGCGCGTGTGCGTATTAATAAGGATGCGATTCTTGGCGATGGAGAACCGATTCTTGAATACAAATAAGATTAAGTCAAAGGCTTTGCAAGGCGTTTCTTTGCAAAGCCTTTTTTTGAATAAAGGAAGTGATTAGATGGCTGAATCAAAAAACAAATCATCTTGGTGCGCGTTGATACCGTTAAGACAGCTTGTTGCTCTACCTGGAACAAGTATTGTTTTAGATATTGGCAGAGAACTTTCTAAAATTGCGGTAAATGAAGCTCAAGAGGATGATGGTCGCGTATTATTATTTACACAAATTCGTGCAGATGATGAACAGCCAACCATGGATGATTTGTATCCGGTTGGGGTATTTGGTCGTGTGATTAAGGTTGAAGAGAATCCTTCCATTCGTGGCTATAAAATTACTGTTGAGGTAGAATGTCGTGCGCAATTGACGCAACTTGACTTTGATGCTGATTATATGCGTGGACAGTATTATGTGCTTTCTGATGCGTACAGTAGTGAGGTAGCTAAAGATTTGGTGCCGGCTCTTGAAAGCAAGGTGACCGGAGAACTGAACAAGTTTAATCGCTTAACCAAGAAGCTTAATGCAAATCAATTGACTGCCATTCACAATGAAAAAGATATTGTAAAGAAAATTGATTTGACTATGCATATGATTGCGCCCCATTTTGAAGATCGCTATGCAATTTTGTCTAATGCGTATATTGATCAGCGGTTGGAAAAGCTGTTGACTTATCTCGTTCATGAAAATGAAATGGTTACTCTGGAGTTCGAAATTAATCAACGTGTTAAAGCTGCGATTGATAAATCTCAAAAAGAGTATTATTTGAGAGAAAAAATAAAAGCTATTCGCAATGAACTTGGTGAAGGCGAAGACCGTGAGGAAGAATTCGACGAGCTGGCAGAAAAAATTGAGACATCCTTGATGCCAGAATCAATTAAAGAGCGCGCACGTAAAGAATTGAAACGGATGCGAAATTCTATGCCGATGTCTCCGGAATATGGCAATACACAAAATTATTTAGAATTTTTGGTTGGTTTGCCATGGGGAATTTATAAAGAAAATAAGAACGATTTAAAATATGCAAAAAATATTCTTGAAGCAGACCATTATGGTTTAGATAAAATTAAATCTCGTATCTTAGAATTTTTGGCTGTGCAGTTTTTGCGTAATGATAATGCTGGCTCTATTTTGTGCTTTGTAGGGCCTCCGGGGATTGGTAAAACCTCTTTGGCACAATCAATCGCGCGTGCATTAAATCGAGATTTTATCCGTGTTGCATTGGGTGGCGTGCAGGACGTAGCTGAAATTCGTGGGCATAGACGTACCTATGTAGGTGCTATTCCGGGGCGCATTATTCAAGGTATTGCAGATGTTGGTTCAAGTAATCCTGTATTCCTGTTAGATGAAATCGACAAGCTTACCCGCGATTTCAAAGGTGACCCCTCAGCTGCATTGCTTGAAGCTTTAGACCCAGAACAAAACGATACTTTTAGTGACCACTATCTAGAAGTTCCGTTTGACTTGTCTAAGGTGTTCTTTATTACCACAGCAAATGATATTAGTGCAATTCCGGGTCCACTTCGTGACCGTATGGAAATTATAGAAATGACGAGTTACACTGAATATGAAAAAGTGCAAATTGCAAAAAAATATTTAGTGAAAAAAGCAATGGATGCTAATGGACTCAAAAAAGGGGATATTTCTTTTACTGAAGGTGCTATTAAAGAAATTATCGTTCATTATACACGTGAAGCTGGTGTGCGTGAATTGCAGCGTAAAATTGAAACAGTATGCCGAAAATATGCAAAAGAGCAATTTTTACAGGAAAACGAATTACCATCGCGTGTTACTAAAGCGAATGTGAAGCAATTTTTAGGGAAGCCATTGGTTGATCATTTAGTGACAGAATCCAAGGATGAAATTGGTGTTGCAGTTGGCATGGCTTGGACACCGGTTGGCGGTGAAATTCTTCAAATTGAAACCCAATCAATGCCAGGCAAGGGAGCGTTAATTTTAACAGGGCAACTTGGCGACGTCATGCGCGAATCTGCACAAATAGCATTGAGTTACTTAAGAAGTATTGGCGAAAAAATAGGATTACCAGAAAACTTTATTGAGTCTCATGATATTCATATTCATGTTCCATCTGGAGCGGTGCCAAAGGAAGGCCCTTCTGCCGGCGTAACATTGACAACATCGTTACTCTCTATGATGCTTCAAAAGCCAATTCGTCAGGATGTAGCTATGACGGGGGAAATTACTTTACGTGGCAAAGTCTTGCCTGTTGGTGGAATTCGTGAAAAAGTAACTGCAGCACACCGTGCTGGAAGTAAAATCATTATTATTCCGCTAGATTGTCAGAAAGACTTGGAAGAAATTCCGAAGGAAATTTTGGAAGATCTTGAAGTCTATGCTGTAGAACGCATTGAAGAAGTGTGGAAGATTGCGTTCCGAGAAGAGGTGTTGAAATGATTATCAAAAATAGTAAGTTTTTGATCGGGGCTGTGTCGGAAAAACAATATCCGGATACTCAATATCCAGAATTTGCTCTTTGTGGGCGATCTAATGTTGGTAAGTCGTCCTTAATCAATAAAATCATTAAGCGTAAAAATTTGGCGCGTACCAGCTCTCAGCCCGGAAAGACACGTCAATTGAATTACTATTTTATTGAAGCTGAGCCTTCTCCTTTTTATTTTGTTGACTTACCGGGGTATGGTTTTGCAAGAGCCAGTCAAAAGGAACGCGAACAGTGGGGCGTTTTTATTGAAAACTATTTGCAAAATCGTGAAGAATGTCGTTTGATATTGCAAGTGATTGACTTGCGTCATCCGCCAACAAAGGATGACATTGATATGTATCATTGGTTGAAATACTATGATAAAAATGTACAGGTTATTGCAACAAAGGCTGATAAGATTTCCAGAGGACAGTATTTGAAGCATGAAAAGGTTATTCGAAAAGCTTTGGAAATGCCAGATGAAGATAAAATAATTTTGTTCTCCTCAGAAACAGGTTTAGGTGCTGATACATTAACCGCGTTTTTGGAATCTTATATGTAAGTGCTTGGAAAAACCGCTGCTTACTGGCAGCGGTTTTTCAATGTAGTGCGATTGGTTTAAGCCTTTGCAAGGGAATTTATCTCTGCTATACTAAAAAAAGATTACTTAGAAAGGGTGGTTCGATGCAGATTGTAATAATTGGTGCAGGAAAAGTTGGTTACAGCTTGGCTCGAATGCTTTCGGCAGAGAGCCATGATGTCATTGTTGTAGAACCGGATGAAGAACGTGGTAACATCATTAATGACAAGATGGATGTGCAAGTAGTAAATGGCAATGGTGCAAGTCCAATTTTACAAAGAGCCATTAATATCGGGCAGTCTGATTTGGTGATTGCAGTAACAGACCAGGATGAAATAAATATGTTGGCTTGCGTGTTTGCAAAACAATCCGGTGCAAAACGTACGGTGGCACGTTTACGTAATATTGAGTATGCAAACAATATAAAGGAACTTAAAAAGAAATTACCCGGCGTTGATGTGTTTATTAACCCAGAACAAGTTACAGCAGAGACAATTTCGAACTACATTTATATTCCTGAAGCAAAAAATATCAATTATTTTGACCAGCGAAAACTGATGATGGTTGAATTGCTGGTTGATGAAAATAATGCACTTGTTGGTAGGGCGTTGAAAGATTTGCCAAAGCACGTGCCGTATTTGATTACTGCAATAATTCGTAAAGGCAATTTTATTATTCCAAATGGAAATGAAGTTATTCGTAAAAAAGACTATATTTACTTAATGACAAAAACCGAGCATATGGAGCAGGCTGAAAGAATGTTAGGCTTCAAGCGCAAAGTTATCGAAAATGTTATGATTTTAGGTGGCGGTCGCTTGGGCTATTATATTGCTAAGCTTTTGGAACCGATGGATGTAAAGGTAAAGGTTATCGAACAAAATCTGAAACGCTGCGAATTTCTTTCTGCAACCTTGGATACAACAATTATTTTGAATGGTGACGTTAGTGATGCGGATATTTTAAGTGAAGAAGGCATTAGCGATGTGGATATTCTCGTGGCGGCAACGGATAGTGATAAACTGAATATTTTGGCATGTTTGTTAGGGTCACGTTTAGGTGCAAAGCAGACGGTTACCCAGATCCGTCGTACAGATTATATGCCACTTATTGAGTCTGTTGGGATTGATGTGGCAGTAAATCCGCAAATTCTTACGCGCGAAGCTATTTTGAAAATGGTGCGCAAAGGGAACTTGGAATCACTGACTTTGATTGAATCAGGTAGTGCGGAAGTTATCGATATTATTGTGGAAAAGGCACATCGCAAGCTTTGCGGCATTAAAGTAAAAGATTTGAATTTCCCAGCAGGTGCAATCATTTCATCTATTGATAGAAATGGAGAAGTTATCATTCCAACAGGGGATGATATTATTTTAGCTGGAGATCGTATTACAATTTTTGTTGGGAGCAAAAGTGTAAGAAAAATTGAACGACTGATTAATGTGTAGAGGCGAATCGAATGACGGTAAATAGAACCATTGTCGGTTTTTTAGGTAAGCTCATCATTTTGGTGGGGCTTTCAATGTGTGTGCCTTTAGGCATGAGTATTTATGACCATGAGCATCTTCAAAAGGTATATTTAATTGCTATAGTAATTACTTTGGTGTGTGGCGTTTTATGCATGGTGATTGGATTCAATCACCGGGGTATGATGCGCATTAGAGATGGATTTTTGCTGGTTACGTTAGCGTGGCTTTGCGCTTCTTTTTTTGGCTCTTTACCAATGATGATGAGTGGATGTTTTCCGGGTTACACGGATGCTTTTTTTGAAACATTGTCTGGCTTTACAGCAACTGGTATCACTGTTTTGCCGGAGGTTGAGTCATTACCACGTAGTATCCTTTTATGGCGAAGTATGACCCAATGGTTGGGTGGTTTAGGGATTGTGGTATTGTTTGTGGCGATGCTCTCTGGTGTTGGTGCGGGGACAAATTTGCTTTTAAATGCTGAGGTGACCGGCCCGGTAAAAGAAAAATTAAGTCCTAGAAGCAGTGACACAGCAAAAATTCTTTGGATTATTTATGTGATTTTGACAGTGCTGAACGCACTGTGTCTTTTGGCTTGCGGGATGGGGGTGTTTGATGCAACCAACCATGCATTGGCTACTGTTTCAACAGGAGGGTATTCAACACGCAATGATGGCTTACTGGCTTTCCATGAGAGTGTACAGTGGGTAACACTTACCTTCATGTTTTTAGCAAGCTGTAGTTTTGCATTGTATTATCGTTTTTTTAAGCGAAGAGATATCAATATCTTAATTAAAAACGGAGAATGGCGTTTTTATGTGGAAATGGTTGTATTTTTTACTGCTATCATGTGCTTCGTGTTATATCATGAAGAGCTATATTCTTTAGGTGATGCTTTTCGCGTGGCGTTATTTAATGTTATTGCCTTATTTTCATCAACCGCTTTTATGATTGCGGACTATGACACCTGGCCACCATTTTTGCATATCATTATATTTATGATTATGTTTATCGGGGGTTGCGCTGGCTCTACTGCTGGTGGGGTTAAGATTGAACGTGTGATGATTCTTTTGCGTCAAACAAAAAACGAGTTAAGAAATATTTTGCATCCACGTATGATTACAAGCTTGAAAATTAATGGCAGCGTAGTTCACAGCCGTGTGATTGTTAACGTGGCGATTTATATCTTTTTGTTTGTTGTGATAATTTGTGTGTCTACGTTATTTGGAACAGCCTTGGGACTTCCCGTTTTGGAGGCATGGACGACCTCTATGTCTTGTTTGTGCAACAGTGGACCATCCTTGGGTGCTTATGGACCGACAGAATGCTTTGCACCACTTCCAAGTATTATTAAGTGGTATTATTGTATCTTAATGCTGATAGGACGTCTGGAATTGTATAGCGTATTGGTGCTTTTTGTGCCAAAAAATGTAAAACATTAATTAAAGGCAAACGGAGGTGTAGAGTGATTATATTGGGCTTAGACCCCGGAACAGCTATTACTGGCTACGGGGTCATTCGTGTGGTTGATTTTAAGATTTCATGTATTGCCTATGGCGTCATTCGAACACCATCAGATATGCCAATGCCAAAACGATTGCAAATGATTTATGAGGATCTGGGACAAGTGATTGAGCAATATCAGCCTGATGAAGTTGCCATTGAAAAATTATACTTTGGGCGTAATACAACAACAGGGATTTCTGTTAGTCAAGCGAGAGGCGTGTTGCTGTTGCGATTGGCGCAAGCAGACATGCCTATTGGCGAATATACGCCACCGCAAATTAAACGTGCGCTTTCCGGTTATGGTGGTGCGGAAAAACAGCAGATGCAATATATGGTGCAAAATTTCTTGAAACTGCCAGAGATACCTAAACCGGATGATGCAGCAGATGCATTGGCGATTGCAATTTGTCATGCACATAGTCGTTCCGGGCTGTGATGTTGGAGGAAATAAATGATTGGCTATTTAAATGGAAAAATCATAGATGTCGATGGGCCAATGATTACGTTGTTGGTTGGTGGTATTGGTTTCAATGTGATGATGCCCAATAATGGCATAATGAAAATAAATGTTGGCGATGAAATTGGTGTGTATACCTATATGCACGTGCGAGAAAATGAGATTGGGCTATACGGATTCATAGACACGGTTGAAAAGGAAGTTTTTAATCTGTTGATTGGTGTGTCCGGCGTAGGGCCCAAAAGTGCGATGCAGATGTTGGGTGTTGCAGATGGTAAAAGCATTGTATCTGCTATAGTGAGTGAAGATGAAAAAATGCTGTCGTCACTTCCGGGAATTGGGAAGAAGACAGCTGCACGCTTGATACTCGAATTAAAAGAAAAAGTGGAAAAACAATTTCCGCATTTACTTGCTGGTGGGCAAGTACAAAAAACAGTAACGGCGAAGAAAAAAGAAAGTGCCATTGAAAACGATTTGAATGATGCGTTGTTGGCACTGGGTTATCATTCCAGTGAAATCAAGAATATGATAGAAGAAACAGATGTGTTAGAAGAAACTGATATGAATGTGGCATTAAAAAAAGCATTAAAGTATCTATCAAGGAGTTAATCTATGCTTGAAGAGAGAATTGTATCGTCCGATGAGATTTTGGAAGACGTTACAGCGCAACGCGCCTTGCGACCGAAACGTTTTGAAGACTATATTGGACAAGAACAGGTAAAGGATAAACTAAAAGTCTATGTTGAAGCGGCACGTGTTCGTGGCGAAGCGTTGGATCATTGCCTGTTTTATGGCCCGCCAGGGTTAGGTAAAACAACATTGGCGCAGATTATTGCTAATGAGCTTGAAGTTAACATTCATATTACATCCGGACCAAGTATTGAGCGTCCGGGAGATTTAGTGGCACTTTTAACAAATTTACAGCCGCATGATTTGCTATTCATTGATGAAATACATCGGTTAAATCGCCATGTAGAAGAAGTGCTATATTCGGCAATGGAAGATTACGTGCTTGATATTATTATTGGAAAAGGCCCAAGCGCACGTAGTTTGCGCATGGATTTGCCACCATTTACGTTAATTGGTGCAACAACACGAGCAGGGAGCTTGTCATCACCGTTGCGAGATCGCTTTGGTATTATTGAGCGTTTGCAGTTTTATAGAATCGATGAGCTAAAACGTATTATTGAAGTCAACGCCAATTACATGCATGTTCCGATAGAGGATGACGGCGCAAGACTCATTGCGAGTCGTTCTCGAGGAACCCCACGTATTGCAAATCGTTTGCTCAATCGTGTACGTGACTTTGCTCAAGTTGAAGGACAAGGTCGTATTGATGAAACTATTAGTCGATATGCACTAGACCGGTTACAAGTCGACCAAGCAGGGTTGGATCAATTGGACCGTGCATTGTTGCTAACGATTATTGAGCAATATAAGGGTGGACCTGTTGGATTAGATACTTTGGCAGCTAGTATTGGTGAAGAACGTGTGACGCTTGAAGACGTTTGTGAACCGTTCTTATTACAGGAAGGCTTTTTAGCACGTACCCCACGCGGACGTGTTGTAACAGAAAAAGCGTATCATCATTTTAATATGCGTATGCCACAAATTGAAAATAATGATTCGGTGTCTGATATTGAGTAGAATAGAGGGATTATTAAGTACATGAAAACCAGCGATTTTGATTATGAATTACCGGAAAGACTCATAGCACAGCATCCGGCGGAAAAGCGCGATCATTCACGTTTGCTAGTGATGGATAAGTATACCGGCGAAATTGAGCATCGCATTTTTAAAGATATTATAGAGTATTTGCACGAGGGCGATGTTTTGGTTGTTAATAAGACCAAGGTGCTTCCGGCGCGTATTTTTGGCGTAAAAGAAGGCGGTTCTGCAAAAATTGAAGTTCTGCTTTTGAAGCGTGATGAAGAGCGTCCAAATACATGGGAGGTGTTGGTTCGACCGGGGAAACGTGCAAAAGTAGGAACAATGATTAATTTCGGAGAGGGGCTGTTGCGTGGTGAAGTGGTTGAAAACACTAGCGCAGGGCGCAAAGTGACTTTTTATTTTGATGGAATTTTTGAAGAAATCCTCGATAAACTTGGCATGATGCCATTGCCACCATATATTCACGAACAGCTTGAAGATAAAAATCGTTATCAAACTGTCTATGCGAAAGTAGACGGTTCGGCAGCAGCACCAACAGCGGGATTGCATTTTACAGAAGAATTGATGGATGCATTGCGGGCAAAAGGTGTGCAAATTGAAGAGGTTTTGCTTCATGTTGGGTTGGGGACTTTTAAGCCGGTGGATGAAGAAAATATAGAAGACCATGAAATGCACACGGAGTTTTATGATATCAGCGAAGAAACAGCAGCACGCATAAATAAAGCCAAAGAAGAAGGACGCCGAATTATTTCTGTAGGTACTACATCTACCCGTGCTATGGAAAGTGCAGCGAAAAATGGACGATTGCTTCCAGGAAGTGGCTGGACCAACATCTTTATTTTTCCAGGGTATGAGTGGCAAATTATTGACGGTCTGATTACCAATTTTCATTTACCAAAATCTACATTGATGATGCTGGTGAGTGCGCTTTCTAAACGTGAGTTTATTTTGAATGCATATCATGAAGCGGTGAAGGAAGAATATCGTTTCTTCTCCTTCGGTGATGCAATGTTTATTAATCCAGGAGAGAAAAAATGAGCTTTGAATTTAAAGTAGAAAAAAATTGTAGCCATTCCGGCGCGCGTTTGGGACGTTTGCAAACGCCTCATGGTGAAATCCAAACGCCTACTTTTATGCCGGTAGGGACGCAGGCAACGGTAAAAACCTTAACACCAGACGAATTAAAAGAAGCAAAATCTCAAATTATATTGTCCAATACCTATCATCTATATTTAAGACCAGGACATGAATTAATTAAAGAATTGGGTGGCTTACATCAGTTTATGAATTGGGATAAGCCGATTCTTACGGATAGTGGTGGATACCAAGTATTTAGCTTAGGAGATTTGCGGAAGATAACAGAAGAAGGCGTAATGTTCCGTTCTCACTTGGATGGTTCTAAGCATATGTTCACTCCAGAGTCAGTAATGGAAATTGAAAATGCATTGGGTGCGGATATTATTATGGCTTTTGACGAATGCATTCCACATACGGCTGACCGTACCTATACAAAAAATTCCTTAGAGCGCACCACAAGATGGTTGGAACGTTGTGTGAAGGCTCACGAAAACCCTGACAGCCAAGCTTTGTTTGGTATTGTGCAAGGTGGGATGTATACTGATTTGCGTTTGCAAAGCATCAAAGAAATTACTCAATTTGATTTGCCAGGGTATGGTATTGGCGGTTTGAGTGTCGGTGAATCAAACGATATGATGTACAGGCTTTTGGATGAAACCGTGTCTTATATGCCACAGCATAAGCCACACTATTTAATGGGAGTAGGCAATCCAGATAATCTTGTGCAAGCAGTAGGCTATGGTGTTGATATGTTTGACTGTGTACAGGCTACTCGAATTGCGCGGCATGGCGCATTTTGGACGAGAAAGGGTCGTTTATCTATCAAAAATCAGCAATATATGAAGGATACGACTCCTCTTGAAGAAGGATGCCAATGTTATGCGTGTCGAAACTTTACCAAGGCGTATATTCGCCACCTTTTTAAAGCAAATGAAATGCTAGCGTATCGACTGATTTCCATTCACAATATTCACTTCCTGAATCAATTGATGCAGGATTTGCGTGCTTCTTTACAAGAAGACCGTTATGTAGATTTCCGCGATGAATTCTTTGATTCTTATAAAATGTAGATTACTATACGCAGAAATATGTGATGCTGCTGTTACTATTTCAATATGATGGAATAGTAATTATTGCTACACATTCCCATTGAAATGTAGTATTATAGTAATTATTCTAATTGCGTAAGGAGGGGAGTAGTGTGAACCAATTGATTCTTGGTACCGGAAATGCCGGTTTTATGGTAATTTACGTTGTAGCGCTTTTTGCGTTGTTGTATTTTTTGATGATTCGTCCTCAGAAAAAACAACAAACAACTCGTAACGAAATGCTTCGCAACTTAAAATACAACGATCGTATTTTGAGCGTTGGCGGGATCACCGGTTACATTCGCCAAATGACTGATGATTATATTTATGTGGAAATTGCTGATGGTTTGGTTGTAGAAATGGCCAGACAATATGTAGCTTCTGTATTAAAGGATGATGATACGCCTGTTCAAGACGATGTTGTTGAAGTTGAGGCAGAAGAAGCATCTGATAACGAAGAAAAATAAAATCTTGAAAAACAAAGTGCTGAACAACGATTAATTTTTCTAAGAAATGAGTCGCGCAGTGTGCGACTCATTTTTTACTGTTATTATTTGTGTATTTGATTTATAATATTAATCGTGTTTTAGACAAAAAAAGATTTCGTAGGAGGGAATTAGTTATGCAACGAAGCAGAGTTGCAGTCGTAGTTGCCACTATCCTGGCAATTCTTGTGGCTGCATTTGCGCTTATTCCTGTGTATCGGAGCCATGCAAATTTGGGGCTTGATTTACAGGGTGGCGTGTTGATTCGTTTGGAGGCACCTGAAGGTACGAGTGACGAAGATATGCTAGGTGCAATATCTATCATTAACAATCGTATCAATGGCTTAGGGGTTTCTGAACCAGATGTACGTTTGGAAGGGACACATCGTATTGCGGTAGAACTTCCAGGGGTAGAAGATCCAGAAGAAGCAGTTCGTATTATCGGTACCACAGCAAAAATGCAATTTATTCGTGTGGATACCGGTGAAGTGGTTGTTGATGGCTCTCACTTAAAGGATGCTCAACCGGGTAGTAACGATAAAGCAACAACTGCCAATGATCGTTATTATGTAAGTTTGACATTTGATGAAGAAGGGGCAAAGGCTTTTGGCGCAGCAACTACAGATTTAGTAAGTAAATACAGTGAAGGCGACCAAAAGCGTAGTATTGCAATTGTTTTGGACGATCAAGTGATTTCTATGCCTGGGATTAAGACGGCTATCACAGATGGCCGTGCTCAAATTTCCGGCGGTTTTTCAACCTTGCAGGATGCATCGAACCTTGCTGTTCAGTTAAATTCCGGGGCATTGCCAATTGATTTGAAAATTGTTGAACAAAATACTGTTGGTGCACAACTTGGGCCTGATGCGATTGCAAAGAGCTTGAATGCCGCTATTATCGGTTGTATCGTATTGGCATTGTTTCTCTTAGCTATTTACAGGGGTCCGGGCGTTGTGGCAGTGGTATCCTTGGTTCTCTATTCATTGCTTTTGGCCGGTGCGTTGATTGTTATTCGTTCTACCATTACCCTGCAGGTTATTGCAGCGTTCCTGTTATCTATCGGGATGGCGGTCGATGCGAATATCTTGATTTACGAACGTATTCGTGAAGAGCTACGAGCCGGGAAAACAGTTCGTGTTGCGACAGAAAGTGGTTTTAAGAAAGCATTTACAACTATTCTTGATGCGAATTTAACCACCTTGATTGCGACTTTTGTATTGATGATTCTTGGTACCGGTGCTATCAGAGGTTTTGCAATTACCTTGGCAATTGGTATCGTTTTAAGTTTGTTCACTGCTATTACCTTTACGAAGTTTATTCTTAACAACCTCGTAATGGGTGGCGTGATCAAATCTCCAGCGTTTTATGGTGTAAGGAGGGATTAACATGGATTTTATTGCTAAAAGAAAATTCGCTTACATCCTTTCTTGCTTAGTTATTATTGCCGGTATTATATCCATGTGCTTCCAAGGGTTAAACTTTGGTATTGACTTTACCGGTGGTACCGTGATGCAGGTGAAATTTGAAAAATCTGTGGATATAGCTGATCTTCGTAGTGACTTAAAAGAAATTGGTCACGATAATGCACAAATTCAAGAATTAGGTGACGGGGTATTTCAAATCAGAGCAGACTACATGGATCAAACAGCACAAGATAAATTTACCAAGGATTTAAGTGCGTTAACCGGTAAGTTAGATGTACTTCAAGCAAATGCAGTTGGTCCTTCTATTGGTAAAGAAATCTTGAGAAGTGGGATTTTGGCGTTAATCATTGCATTGGTATTAATGGTTGCGTACATTTCATTCCGTTTCGAATGGCGTTTTGCTTTGGCAGGGAATATTGCTTTGTTCCATGATATTTTGGTGACATTATCAATTTTTTCGCTTTTCCAATTGGAGGTTAACTCTAATTTTGTTGCGGCTATCTTGACTATTTTTGGGTATTCTATTAACGATACCTTGGTTGTATTTGACCGTATTCGCGAAAGAATTGGCTCTGTAAAACGTGAAAATCTTGCTAATACAGTAAATAATGGGATTCAAGCGACTTTGAAGCGTTCTTTGCTTACTTCTATCAGTACCTTGATTCCACTTTTTGCGGTGCTTTTGTTTGGTGGCGCAACAACCAAATTGTTTGTTCTCGCTATCATTATTGGGATTGTTTCCGGGACCTATTCTTCTATCTTCGTTGCATCTCCATTGTGGTATGATTTCTCAATGAAGAGTAAGAAAAAGCGTTTCTAAAATAAATATAACTTCTAAAAGCTACAAATCTGTTTGTTCAGATTTGTAGCTTTTTTTTGATAGGTTTGCTAGGAAATGGGATTGACGATAGAGGTTGGCCTTTGGTATTATGTTTCAATAAAGCCAATGACGAAGAGGAGTAAAATTCTGGCGTTAAGCAGAGAGTGGCATCGTGGCTGAAAGTGCCATTAGCATAAGGAATTTGAAGGTTGCTTCTGAGGTGGGAGAAATCTCCGGTTGATAACCGTTAAAAAATCTTGAGGGCCTTCGGGCTAAAAAAAGGTGGTACCGCGATACATGTCGCCCTTTTAGAGGGGTGACATTTTTTTGTTTTGGAGGAGATTGCATGTCTATCGAAAATTTGGAAAAGAATTATGATTCATCCAAGGTAGAAAACCGTTGGTATGAATTCTGGGAACAAAATCATTTATTTGCACCATCTGATGATGAGTCTAAACCGGCATTTTCTATTGTAATGCCACCGCCAAATGTTACCGGTAAACTCCATATGGGGCACGCTATGGACGAAACCATGCAGGATATTTTGGTTCGTTACAAGCGCTTGAAGGGTTTTAGCACCTTATGGGTACCGGGGACTGACCATGCTGGGATTGCAACGCAAGCAAAGGTTGAAAATATGCTTCGCGATCAAGGTATCATGCGTGAAGAAATCGGCCGTGAAGCATTCCTCGAACATTGCTGGGATTGGAAAAATCAATATGGAAATACCATTACCAAGCAAATTCGAAAATTAGGCGCATCCTGTGACTGGGAACGTGAACGTTTCACGATGGATGAAGGGTGCAGTAAGGCGGTTCGTGAAGCTTTCGTTTCTTTGTATGAACAGGGCTTGATTTATCAAGGTAATTACATTGTTAACTGGTGTCCGCATTGCCAAACCACTATTTCAGATATAGAAGTTGAGCATGAAGAAAACCAAGGTGCATTGTATTACTTGAACTATCCGCTTGAAGATGGCTCAGGTCATTTAACAATTGCTACTACCCGACCTGAAACCATGTTTGGGGATACTGCGGTAGCGGTACATCCTGAAGATGAACGCTTTAAAGATTATATTGGCAAAAATGTTATTCTGCCTATTATTAACAAGGCAATCCCTGTAATAGCCGATGATTATGTTGAAAGAGAATTTGGTACTGGTTGCGTAAAAATTACACCATCTCATGACGTTAATGACTTTGAAATGGGTCAACGTCATAATTTGCCACATGTAGTCGTAATGGATGACCATGGTGTAATGAATGAAAACGCCGGCAAATACGAAGGGATGGAACGTTTCGAATGCCGTAAGCAAGTTATTGAAGACTTGAAGGGCACTGAATATTTTGACCATGAAGAAGCGTATACCAACGCAGTGGGTCACTGCTACCGTTGCCATACCGTTATTGAACCACGTGTAAGTAAGCAATGGTTTGTACGCATGGAACCACTTGCAAAGCCAGCACTTCAAGCTGTGTTGGATAAAGAAATTGAATTTGTTCCGGACCGTTTTGAAAAGATTTATGTAGGTTGGTTGGAAAATATCAGAGATTGGTGCATTTCTCGCCAATTGTGGTGGGGGCATCGTATTCCGGTATGGTATTGCCAGGATTGTGGTGAAGTAATTTGCACCCGAGAAGATCCAACAGTGTGTCCTAAGTGCGGTTCTAAACATTTGGAACAAGACCCAGACGTATTGGATACCTGGTTTAGCTCCGGTTTGTGGCCATTTGAGGTTATGGGGTGGCCGGATAACGATGCCAAAGATTTAGCTAAATTTTATCCAACCGATGTGCTTGTAACCGGTCGCGATATTATTTTCTTTTGGGTTGCTCGCATGATTTTCGATGCGCTCAAGATGACAGACAAGCGTCCTTTTAAGGATGTTTTGATTCACGGTTTGGTATTGGATCAATATGGTCGCAAGATGAGTAAATCCCTCGGTAATGGGATTGACCCACTTGAAGAAATTGAAAAATATGGTGCCGATGCTTTGCGCTTGACCTTGATTACCGGGGTAACACCAGGTAATGACGTTCGCTATCGTTCGGAAAAAATAGAAGCTTCCCGTAACTTCACCAATAAATTATGGAATGCTGCTCGATTTGTTTTAATGAATCTTGAAGACTTCGACCAAACGCTTGGTGTATCAGCGCCTCAATCAGATGATTTAATAGACCAATGGATTATCACTCGTTTCTATCAAATTGCAGATAAAATGAGTGGTGAATTAGACCGTTACGATTATGGCGAAGCGGCAAAGACAATCAAAGACTTTATCTGGAATGAGTTCTGCGATTGGTATATTGAATTAATCAAGCCGCGCTTGTATGGCAAGATTAGTGAAGAAAGCAAGAAGAGTGCGCAAGCTGTTGCTGTTTGGGTATTACGCGAAACTTGCGTTCTCTTACACCCAATTATGCCATTTATCACCGAAGAAATTTGGCAACACTTGCCACATGATGGGGAATCCATTATTGTTACAAATTGGCCGGAAAATACCGATAATGTGAACTATATCGATGCATATAATGCGATTGAATTCTTGATGGATTTGGTAAAAGGCATTCGTTCCATGCGTCATGATATGGGCATTGCAACAGGAAAGAAATCTTCATTGCAAATTCATTGCCATAATAATATTCAAAAGACCGTTATTGAAACCTATGATGCGCAGTTGAAGACACTTGCTTATGCAGATGATATTCAAATTCTAGATTCTGTTGATGTGGCAGAAAAACAATCTGTAAGTACCGTTGTTCAAGGGGCAGAAGTAATTTTGCCATTGAAGGGCGTACTCGATATCAAAGACGAATTGAAGCGTCTTGACAAAGAAATGGATCGTTTGAAATCTGAAGTGCAACGTGCAGAAAAGAAACTGGCTAATCAGGGTTTTGTAGCAAAGGCGCCGGCAGAAGTTATTCAAGCCGAAAAGGACAAAGTTGTTGCTTATCAATTAGACTTGGAAACAGTTGCAAAACGTCATGAATTATTAGAAAGTCTTGCAGACTAATCGCTAAAAGAGAGGTGTAAACATGTTTGGTCTTAGTATGGGCGAGATTATTGTAATCTTGTTGGTGGTTGTTTTGTTGTTTGGTTCAACAAAGCTTGCCGGCTTGGGTAAATCCGCAGGGAAATCTATTCGTGAATTTAAAGAAGAACTCCATAAGGATGACGAAACAAAAGAAGCAGAACCAAAAGAATCTGCTGACGCTACCGAACAAGAAAGCAAATAAGAGGTTTGACAAATGGGATTGAGTATTGGTGAAATCATTGTCATTCTGCTGGTGGGATTTCTTGTTTTGGGACCGGATAAATTACCGGAAATAGGAAGAACACTTGGAAAAACCGTTAATGGATTTAAAAAGGCGCTTAATAGCTCCGACATCAATATCAAAGACGAAGTGGATGCCATCAAAAAAGAAACCGGGTATTCTGAAGTATCTACGAAGGTAAAAGAAAAAGAATCCCAATTTAAGAATGAATTGCTTGATATTAAAAAAGACTTGTTATCTGGTGATGACAAAAATGAACCGAAGTCGTAAAGAGGAGGGAAAGCATGTCGGAGCATACCGAACAAACGGAGAATAATTTACAACCGTTAACTGAGCATTTAAAAGCCCTAAGACGTGTTTTCCTTATCTCCTTGATTGCTGTTTTTGTATCTTCAATACTCTGCTATGGTTTTTTGAGAGAACCTATTATGAGTTTGGTTATTGCACCGATGGCGGAGTATGGCATTGAATTGAAGTTTACAAGTGTGGCGGAAGCCTTTATGGCCTACATGAAAATTTCAATTCTTGCCGGTGTTATATTCGCCAGCCCAATAGTACTATGGCAGATTTTAAAATTTGTCCTTCCGGGACTGTATGAAAACGAAAAAAAAGCATTTTTGACAATGCTCTTTTGGTTATTCTGTCTGTTTTTGGCTGGCGTATGTTTTGCGTACTTTGTTGTTCTCAAAGTAGCATTATATGCACTGTTGTTTAATTTTAGCGGGGAGTTCGATCCCTTTATTACAGTTGCCAATTACTTGAGCTTTGTGGGGAAATTCTTAATTCCGTTTGGCATTGTGTTTGAAATTCCGTTGCTGATTTACTTTTTGACAAAATTTGATTTGGTAACGCCTGAATCATTGGTGAAATATCGTCGCCACATTATACTGGTTATTGTAATCGCTGCAGGGGTATTTAGCCCTCCGGATGTGGTGAGTCAAGCATTACTAGCGTTGCCGATGTATGTTTTGTATGAAATCAGTATTGTGATTTCTCGAAGGGTTTATAAGAAAAAGCTAAAGAAAGCCATGATCGAAGAAACAACGGAAGGATGATTGTCATGATGAGAGAAAAACTCCTGGCATCGGATTTTTTGGCAAAAGATGTATTGAATTTAGAAACCGGTGATTTGATTGGTGAGGTAACAGGTGTGCTCGTTACTGAGACACCGTTGCGTGTAATTGCTTTGGTACTTTATAATGGTGCATTTGTAGAAGCGGAGCAACGTCTAACGTTTTGTGACTATAGAATGGTTACAGATGTGGACCAACAAGCAGTTGTTGTTTCAGCGTGTCCGGCCTATTTGCCGAGTGACGGGAAAAATCTCATGGATTTATCTTGTATCGATTGCAATGGCAAACTAATTGGCCATGTGATTGATTGCGAATGGCAAAGTATTGATGGTGTTATATCCGAAATCATTGTTGAACAAAGATATGAACGTGTGTCTGTTCCGATTAATGCTGTTGGAAAAATCGGAAGTGGTGCTGTAGTATTGAATATCACAGCCGAACAGCTTCAAAAGCAGGAGGCTACTACAAACACGCATTATGATGAAGATGATGCAGACGAAACGCTTCATCATTTAATTCGACGTATGAGTGCAAGCTTGTCTGTTGCTGGACAGCGCGTCGGTGAACGTGTAAAACAAATTGATGCCGATGAAATCAATCGTGAAGTTAATCGCTTTACCGAAAAAGTAGGTAAAGAATTACGCAATGTGATTGAAACCATTTCAGAGCAGACAAAGACACCTAAAAATGCAACCATGGAATCAGAAATCACCAGTGTGATGCGAGACCTTGAGAATTTTACGGTGTCGGCGCCTATTTATGACCATGATGGTGATTTAATTGTGATGCCTGGGCAAATGGTAACAGAAGAAATTGTACGTCATGTCATTGAAAATGGTAAAATTGCTGAATTATATCGCGTCGCAGTTTCTGTAAAAACTGGAGAAGACAATGAGTGATTTTTTTAGACTGGATGAAGCTTGCGAAGGAAAGCTCTATGAAATTGTATCTGTTGACGATGAATCAATCTCTCATAAAATCGGCGCATATTCCGGAATGAGTGTGGTAGTACTTCGCAAAGCACTCCAAAGTATTGTGCAATTTGGTTATTCTCAAATCGAGATTGAACGTGAGTTGCTCGAAAAAATAATTGTACAACCTGTATAAAATTGAGACCTGAGTTGGAAGACTCGGGTCTTTTTTAGTCGTATAATGACCATCTAAAATGGACATTTTTCGATTATCGTCTGTACTAAAAAAACATAAAGTGGTAAGATAATTTCTGTTTCAAAAATTATGTGATTGTTATAATAAATGTATCTTTTGGAAAACGATTTTTTGGAGGCTAGAAAAATGAGTGAAATGAATTACGATTTAATTATTCTGGGTGGCGGCCCTGCTGGTCTTGCTGCTGGTATCTATGGTGGTCGTGCACGTTTGAACACTTTGATTATCGAAAAAGGGACCGTTGGTGGTCGTGCAGAAACTACTCGTGAAATCGTAAACTATCCTGGTGTTAAGGAAACTACCGGTCCGGATTTAACCGGTCAAATGCGTGAACACGCTGAAAAATTCGGTGTTACTATCGTAAAAGAAACCCCAAAAGAAATTACTCTTGAAGGCGAAACCAAGGTTGTACAAACCCGTAAAAACACCTATAAAGCACCTGCAATGATTATTGCTACTGGTACTTCCGCAAGAATTTTAGGCATTCCTGGTGAAAAAGAATTTGCTGGCGCAGGTGTTGCTTATTGTGCTACTTGTGACGCTGAATTCTTTAAAGATCAACATGTTTGCGTAATCGGTAGTGGCGACCAAGCAATTGAAGAAAGTATGTTCATTGCTAAGTTTGCTAGCGAAGTAACCATCATTGTTCTTCACGAAGAAGGTCATCTCGACTGCAACAAGGTTGCTGCTGAAAAAGCTTTCGCACATCCAAAACTCAACTTCGTATGGAATTCCGTTCCAAACGCTATTCTTGGCGAAGACGAAGTATCCGCTATTCAAGTTAAGAACGTTAAGACTGAAGAATTGACTGACATCGATTGCGCTGGCGTATTCTTCTTCGTTGGTGCTGTTCCTGCTACCAAGGGCTTGACCGAAAAGGGTCTTGTATTTGACGAAAGAGGCTATATCCTTACCAACGATCGTATGGAAACCAATCTCGAAGGCGTTTACGCTGTTGGTGACGTTCGTCAAAAATACTTGCGTCAAGTTGTTACTTCCGCTGCAGATGGTGCTATTGCTGCTACTGCTGCTGAACGTTACATTGAAGAAGTAAAAGACTTCAATACCCGTATCCTCGGTTCTGACAAGCCTGTACTCCTCGGCTTCTGGAGCCAAGAATATGATGGCAGTCTCGAAGCTATCCAAGCTGTTGACGCTAAGGCTGCTAAAGCTGGTACTCATATGTTCGTTGAAGTTGACTATATGCGTAAGAAAACTTTGGCTAACAAGTTCAACATCACTTTGAGCGAAGAACAACCAGCTGTTATCATCGAGCTCGTTAATGGTGAAAAGACCAGAGAAGTAACTGCTGATACTCTTTAATCAATAGTTATATTTAACAAATTAAAGCATGCGTAGAGAATACGCATGCTTTTTTTGTAAGGCGTTTTTAGCTGGTGGTCGGTTACAAAAAATGCGACAAATGAGTGCGGCTAACAAATACATACGTGTTCTTAATGGATATTACGTAAAATCATAACCACCCTTCAAAAGGGTGGTTTGCTCTGAGGCTATAAGCCCATGAGAAAGGCGGGCGCCTCAAGGCGCTCGCCTTCACTTATGTTCAGGCGCATTGCCCTTGCC
>OLRJ01000188.1_pt1 | contig 62507 bp, 48 predicted proteins | sample 1672741 | NCBI WGS metagenome assembly OLRJ01 (sample SAMEA3136719, study PRJEB25190) | human gut metagenome | biome: human gut; feature: human-associated habitat; material: faeces | place: Austria | collected 2013 | reverse complement strand
GGGCACGCGCACACAGGTGCAGTTTACGCGCAGCTCGGGCAGATGCATGATCTTGCGGCCCTCGTTTTGAAGCTTCATCTCCTCGGAGGTAAAGCCCTCCTCCTTCACGCCGCCGATCTGCGGAATGAGGTTATTGGCAAGCTGCGCAGCAAAAGCGCGCGGATCGGGGAGCTGCTCGCCGCGGCCCAGAGCAGCAAGCTGCTCCTCGAGCTCACGCATACCCGGAACGCCAGCGCCCGAAGCCGCCTGGTACGTGCTCACAACCATGCGCTTGACGCCCGCGAGCTTGTGCAGCGGCCAGGTGGGCACCAAGCCGATGATGGTCGCGCAGTTGGGATTGGCGATAAGGCCCTTGTGCCATTTGATGTCCTCGGCGTTAATCTCGGGCACCACCAGGGGAACATCGGGGTCAAGACGGAACGCATGGGAGTTGTCCACAACCACAGCGCCGCGCTTCACGGCCTCGGGCAAAAGCGTCTTGGCGAGGTCATCCTCAACGGCGCCGAGCACGATATCGCAGCCCTCAAACGCCTCGGGGCAGGCCTCCTCGATCACCACCTGCTCGCCGCGGAACTCAACAGCCTTGCCGGCAGAGCGAGCGCTCGCCAGCAGCTTGAGCTTGCCCACGGGGAAATCCTGCTCGTCAAGACACTGGAGCATCTGGGTGCCCACGGCTCCCGTCGCGCCCAAAATAGCCACCGTGTACTGTTTCATGCTTCCCCCTTTTAGGTCATGCTCTTCTCCTGCAACCTGCGCAGGCCAAATGATTGTCTTCCTTTTATACAAGAACGGAGTGGGCTCGAAGCCCACTCCGTCGAAATGAAATCGAAACGAAACCCGCAACCAACAGGATGAATAGGATTTCCCTCAAAGCCAAGGCGCTCGCTATTTAGTAAGCGATGCCAATCCCAGGTCGATAGTCGAAGGCTCATCCAGATCGGCAACCTTCACGATGCCGTTCTCGTCCGAGAATGCACGGTAGATGGTACGGATGGCCAGCTCAAAATCCTTCTCGTCCACGCCGATGATGATGTTGATCTCGTCACAGCTCTGCGAAATCATACGCACGCTCACGCCTGCCTGGCCAAGCATGCCAAAGAGATGCCCCGAGATGCCGGCGCGTCCGCGCAGATTGCGGCCAACGGTAGCGATGAGCGCAAGACCTTCGACAACCTCGATCTCCAGCGGCTCAACCTCTTTTTGGATGTCTGCCACGAGCGAATAGAGCGAATCGTTCACGTCCTCCTTCTGCACAACGGCGCCAAAGCGGTCGACACCGGTGGGCATGTGCTCAACCGAAACGTTATAGCGCTCGAAGACGGAAAGCGCGCGGCGCATAAAACCAATGCGCGGCTTAGTGCGGTCGCGCGCAACATTGATGGCAACAAAGCCGCTCTTGCCGGCCACTCCGGTAATGATGGGCTCGGCTGCGCCCTCGTCGGCGGTCTCGCTGATGATGGTGCCGGGGTCTTGCGGAGCGTTCGTGTTCTTGATGACCAGCGGGATACCGGCCTCGCGCACGGGGAAGACAGCTTCCTCATGCAAAACACTTGCACCCATGTAAGAAAGCTCGCGCAGCTCCTCGTAGGTAACACGTGCGATAGGCTGTGCCTCGGGAACAATGCGCGGATCTGCCGAGAAGAAGCCCGATACGTCGGTCCAATTCTCGTACAGGTCGGCGCCCAGGCACTTGGCAAGAATAGATCCAGAGATGTCTCCGCCGCCACGGTCGAGCAGCTTGATCTGACCCTCACGCGTCGCACCGTAGAAACCGGGCATAACAAAGCCCGCCTGCTGGCTGCACTCCTCCACAAGCTCGGTGGTGCGTCTCATGCTGAGCGTACCGTCGTGATGGAAAGCGATGACCTTCGATGCGTCCAGGAACGGTAGGCCCAGATACTCGGCCATCAGACGAGCGGTAAAGTACTCGCCGCGGCTCACGAGCTCCTCGGTGGAGTAGCCGCCAGTGCTTGCACGCTCGGCAAATGCCGCAAACTCCTCGCGAATAGGATAGGTGAGCTCAAGTTCATCGGCGATATCAAAGTAGCGCTGGCCAATATCCTTGAGCAGGTCCTCACAAGATACATGGTATTTAACGTGGGCACTCACCAGATAAAGCAGGTCGGTCACCTTGGTGTCGCCCTTGAAACGACGGCCGCAAGCAGAAACCACCACAAAACGGCGCGCCGGATCGGCGTCGACGATTGCTTTGATTTTCTTGAAGTGCTCGGCATCTGCGACTGATGAGCCGCCAAACTTAGCGATCTTGATCATGCGAACTAAAACCCTCCTGATAGGAACGCACCAAATGACGACGCGCCCATAATCGTAGGTGCAAGTCTACTAAACACCCTGGGATGTTGTCGTGGGCATCTACATTGTTTCCAAAAGAAAAACGGCCTGTGTGCTGCACCTGTTCTCCGAGGGTCGCGGCTCCACGTGCCCAAACGCTTCTGATACCATGAGCGCACACGTTACGCCCTGGGCTTTCAAGGAGTCGACGACATGGGTTTTTACCATAGCACACGTTCCGCTTCGCCAACCTTTACGAGCAAGGAGGCAATCCGCCGCGGCATCGCCCCGGACGGAGGCCTGTTTGTGTCCGACGACCTGGGTGGCACCACCATCGACATCTCCACATTGGCAAGCAAGGATTACCCCACGCTTGCGCGCGAGGTCATGGGCACCCTTCTGCCCGATTACTCCGCAGACGAGATCGCCGCATGCGTGGACGAGGCATACACCGGCACCTTCGCTTCGAGCGAAGTGACGCCGCTCGTGCCCCTTTCTCAAGCACCCAATGCAGATGGCACCCCCACCTATGTTATGGAGCTCTTTGGCGGCCCCACGAGCGCATTCAAGGACGTCGCGCTGCAGATGCTCCCCCGCCTTATGGCGCGCACCGCAGGAGCCGAAGGCGAGCGCATCATGATCGTCACCGCCACCTCGGGCGATACGGGCAAGGCAGCCCTCGCGGGATTTGCCGACGCTCCGGGATGCGGCATCACCGTCTTCTACCCGGAAGGCAAAGTGAGCCATGTCCAGAATCTGCAGATGTCCACGCAGGAAGGCGCCAACGTCGCCGTCTGTGCCGTGCGTGGCAATTTTGACGACGCGCAGACCGCCGTCAAGCAGATCTTTGCGAACAAGGAACTGGGCGAGCGTCTGGCCCAGAGTGGCACGATTCTTTCCTCCGCGAACTCCATCAACGTGGGCCGTCTGGTCCCGCAGGTTGTCTACTACTTTGCGGCCTATGCGCAGCTGCTGCGCGCAGGTGCCATCAAGGTTGGCGACGCCGTCGAGTTTTGCGTGCCCACCGGCAACTTTGGCGATATCCTCGCCGGCTACTACGCCAAGCGCATGGGCCTGCCCGTAGCCAAGCTCCTCGTGGCCTCCGACAAGAACAACGTGCTGGCCGACTTCTTGGCAACCGGCACCTACGACCGCGAGCGCCCCTTCTACACCACCACTTCCCCCTCGATGGACATCCTGGTTTCCTCGAACTTGGAGCGCATGCTGTACTACCTGGCAGATGGCGACTGCGAGCTCGTGGCGGACCTCATGTCCAAGCTCGCCGACAAGGGCAACTATCAGATTCCCGCCGAGCTTCTCGAGCGCATCCGCACCGTCTTTGGCAGCGGCTGGGCCGACGAAGACCAGGTGGCCGCCGCCATTCGTCGCTGTTGGGACGAAAACGGCTACGTGATCGACCCGCACACCGCCTGCGGCTATCACGTGATGGAGCAGACCGCTGCCGTCGAGGGCACCGCTTGCCGCGTGCTGCTCTCTACCGCAAGCCCCTATAAGTTCCCCAAGGCCGTGGCCGAAGCGCTGGGTCTTTTCTGCCCGCCCGACGATTTTGCCTGCATGGAGGTGCTCGCCAAGCACACCGGCACCACCGCGCCCGCGCAGCTCGCCGGTCTCAAAACCAAGCCCGTGCGTTTTGAAGACGTGGTCGACGTTGCCGACATGGGTTCCTACGTGGAGCAGGCAGCCAGTCGCATCGCCAAGGAGGCCTAAGGCCCCATGATCCGCATCACGGTACCCGCCACCAGCGCAAACCTGGGCATCGGCTACGATACCCTCGGCATGGCCGTCTCGCTGTATTCGCACTTCACATTCGACCGCGCCGAGACTCTCACCATCACGGGCTGCCCCGAGCAATTTCAAAACGAAGACAACCTTGTCTACGAGAGCTTCGTGAACGCCCTTGCCGAGTGGGGCGAGAAGACCTTCCCCGTCTCCATCGACATCTCCACCGAGGTGCCCGTCGCCCGCGGTCTGGGCTCGAGTTCCACCTGCGTGGTCGCCGGCATCATGGGCGCCGCGGCGCTCACGGGCCACACCGTTACCCGTGAGGAGCTTGTGGCCATCGCCACCGCTGTCGAGGGACATCCCGACAACGTGGCTCCCGCCATCTTGGGCGCAGCCGTCTGCTCGTTCACGCCGGAAGGCGAGCTCCCCCGCTGCTTGCGCTATGAGGTGAGCAAGCGCCTTCGCTTCATCACCATCATCCCGCCCTACGAGGTGCACACGAGCGATGCACGCAAGGTTGTTCCGCAAGAGGTGCCGCTGTCCACCGCCGTTTGGCAGATGGGACGCATCGCCGGCCTCACACGCGGTTTGGAGATGGGCGACCTCGATCTGATTGCCGCTTCCAACGACGACCGCCTGCAGGAACCTTACCGTCGTGCGCTCATCCCCGACTACGACGCTATTCGCGAAACCTGCCTGACGGGCGGCGCCAAGACCATGTGGATCTCGGGCTCTGGCTCGACCCTCATGTCCGTAACCGACGACACCATCGTGGCCAAATTCCTGCAGGTACGCCTACGCGAGCGCTTCCCCGAGTGCGAGACGCATATTTTGACGTGCGACACGGATGGCGCCCAAATCGAGTATCTGTAGGCGCGCTGTCTTTGTTGCGGGCGTCCCCGCACGGCTTGCCCCTGAAAACGTCCTCGACAAATGAATCCCCCCGCTCTTGCTCCTTCGGAGCTTCGAACAGGGGGATTCTTGTCTGCGGAATGTTTTCAGGGGCAAGCCGTGCGGGGACGCCAGGGCGACGTAGTCGCACCTACAGGGGCACGCTTTGGAGGGTCGCCGGGCTTGGGAACTTACTCGAAGGGCTCTTCTGAAGGTTTCGGTCGTTTGGCTTGCGGTTCAGGATCGGCAGCCCAAAAGCAACTGGCAAACGAGCACAAGTTCGATTGCATGAACAAGGGCAGCAATCCTTATGTCTACACACGTCCATATGACCCGGAGATCGATGCGAACATATCACAAAGAGACACCCTTCAAGTGCGGTTATAAAGGTGTCACCGTTTCGAGTAGGACCCAAATCTCAGCCGCAGGCATATCCGCGTAGTCCTCAAGGTTCGCGGCGGGCACTTGACTTTCAACGGTACCGCTACAGCCAGCTAATCCAATAGAAAAAGGACAACGGCGAGTAATGTGGCGACCTTTTTCATTCATATCTCCTATTGGTTCACTGCAAAAGTGAAGGATTCAGTTGTACCGTCAGACTTGGGAAGTTGGAATGTAATTTCGAATGGGTCGTTGAGTGATTCAGGTTCAAAGGGGGCCTCGACATATCCTCTGCTAAGTTCTTTGATCCCGGCATCCAGGAGGATGTTGGTTACTGCTCCATTATCCCAGTCCTGCTCTCCGTCAACATCTCTAACGCTCCAGCCGTACTCTTTCTCTTTGAAGTCGCTTCCGGTATAAGTCGCATCGCTATATGTGACGGAAATAAACTCGCTTCCACTGCCGGTGTCCAGCTCCAAATATCCTCTGTCTAAGTTCTCAAGCAAAAGCTCATAGAAAACAAGCGTGCTTCCCTTTGGGGCGACATAGGGATTGTCGGAGTCTTCTTCTGACACATACTCCTTAGGACAGAAGTAGTCGTTGTCGATACTGAATCCTGTTCCAATATGGAGGGAATTATTGAGGGCAATGGCAAGAGCCGCATTGTTGAGAGTAAGCCGTACCAAATCGGTTTCAACAGTGTCTCCAACCACATATTTGGATGCCTTCTCTTGCTTCTGCGACTCTTTCGCCGCCTCTTGGATGTTGAATCCATGATTGGTTGAGCTATTGCCGCATCCGGCAATACTGAGTGCACTAGCGACACCAAGGGAGCCTAAGAGAAAGTTCCTACGGGTCAGGTTCGTCATAAATCCGCTCCTTCCAAAAGCAGCTCAATAGAGACTGTGGAAGAAGCCCAATATATCAGACAGTGAGGGGGAGTCTTCGCCCACAGTTGCCACACTGCCCTTGGTATTCACGGTATGCGTGAGTCACGTCAGGAGAGGGAGAAGACTCCCCCTGACTAGAGACTCACGAGTTATGGTTGTGAACACCACCCGTTAGGGCGGCAGTGTGGCGCCTCAGATTCTATCAAAGAACAGGGTTGTTGACACTAAGTCAAGCGTTAGGAAGAAAGGGCGTTCAGCCGAAATCGGAAATCAACCTACGAGACACTGCATGACCACGTATGGCTTTCCGCTTAAAACATTCCGCAGACAAGGGCCTCTCCGCTCATAGCTCCGAAGGAGCATGAGCGGAGAGGCTCATTTGTCGAGGACGTTTTAAGCGGAAAGCCGTACGTGGACGCCGGGGCAGTGTGCTCGCGCCTAGGGACGAACGCTTTGGAGGATCGCCAGCCCCAGGAGTTTACTCGCCTACCTTTTCCAAATCGTAAGGGGTAGTTTGGTAGACGTAGTAGTTCAGCCAGTTGGTGTAGAAGAGCTGGGCTTGGGAGCGCCAGACGTTCAGAGGAGCGCGGGTGGGATCGTCGTCCGGGAAGTAGTTCGTTGGAATCTCGGGATTAATGCCACGCTTGACGTCGCGTTCGTACTCGAGCTTAAGGGTGTCGGTATCGTACTCGGGATGGCCAAACACAAAGAAGCGACGGCTGTCGACCGACTTCACGATGTAGAGGCCCACTTCGTCCGACACGGCAACGATCTCAAGATCGTCCACAGCCTCAACGTCTTCGATTTTCACATCGGTATTACGCGAGTGCACAGCATAGAAGCGATCGTCAAAACCCCTCACGAGCGGGCTTTTTGGTTTAAGCAAACGATGCTCAAAAACGCCCGACGCCTTTTTTGGCAGACGATACTTCTGAATACCGTAGTGGTAATACAAGCCTGCCTGCGCGCCCCAGCAGATATGCAGCGTGGAATGCACATGCGTGCTCGACCAATCCATGATGCGGCAAAGCTCTTCCCAATAATCCACCTCTTCGAACTCCATGAGCTCAACAGGGGCCCCGGTAATAATCAGACCGTCATAATGCTCGTTTTCGATGTCCTCAAAGGTGCGGTAAAACGTCTCCAAGTGCCCCGCCGACACATGCGTTGCCTCATGGCTCTTGGTGCGCAGCAGGTCTACCTGAATTTGCAACGGCGTGTTGGAAAGCTTGCGCATGAGCTGCGTCTCGGTAGCGATCTTGGTGGGCATGAGGTTCAAAATCAGCACGCGCAAAGGACGAATGTCCTGGTGGAGAGCGCGAAACTCCGTCATGACAAAAATGTTCTCGCCCTCGAGGATCTCGGTTGCGGGCAGAGCATCAGGAATTCGAATCGGCACGACGCATACACTCCTTCACTCACACGCTTAACGGCACGTTCGGCATTGGTTTTGATTGTACCGTGGCATGTATGCCGCGTACCCCAACGTGTCAGATAAAACTCGAGAACGCCGCGGCGCTAACGCCTAAAAGGCGGGAAGGCCGCCTGTGTCGCCATGGAGCTCGAAGGCAAGAATACGGTCCGTGAGCCGCTCGAGCGCCTGCGTCGCATCGGGGCGTGCGCTCATCTTCTCAATCAAGCCGCTATGCAATAGATCGGTGAAGCCCGCATCATGCGCGTGATAGCACCCATTCAAGACAAAGGCCACATGGCGATAATCCGGACCGCACACCGCCACCAACGTGTTTCCGTACAGACGCTTAGCACGCTCTGGCTCGACGCCGATCTTCACATACCAGGAAGGTACATCGCACACGCCTTGCTCGGCAAAGAAGCGTTTGATCTCGCCACAGCCCGCAAGCGGATAGGCCGGAATATCCCAACCCTGCTTGCGCGCAAAATGGTAAATGTAGTGTGAGGCGTCTCCCACCTCGATATGGCTCTCCATGATCGTGGCCAAGACACGCGCAGCACAGGCCGCATCTATGCGCACGGAGCCGCCCATAATGAGCTGCGCCAGGCCCTCAACTGTTACATTATGTGCGCGCGGGCCGTACATCGTGCAATCACCGCTCTCCCCCATTGCCATAGAACTACAATGAGCAAACTATTCGCTCGCAGAAAGGCTTACCACTATGGCATCAACACGTAAAGTTGGCATCATCGGTTTGGGACACGTTGGCGCGCACGTCGCCAACAGCTTGCTTCTGCAGGGCTTGGCCGACGAACTCTATCTTTGCGACGTCAAGGCGCAAAAGGTCCTGTCCGAAACCCAGGACCTGCACGACTCCCTCACTTTTGTTCCCTTCAACACAAAGATCGTCAATGTAGGCGACAGGTACGAGGAGCTCGCCTCGTGCGACATCATCGTTAACGCCGCAGGCAACGTGGCCATGGCCGCAGGCAACCGTGACGGCGAGCTGTTCTGCACCACCGACTCTGCCCGCTCCTTCGCCAACCGCGTTGTCGATGCCGGATTCGATGGCATCTGGGTATCCATCGCAAACCCCTGTGACGTAGTGTGCACGACCATCTGGCACCTGACCAACTATGACCCCAAGAAGATTATCGGCTCGGGTTGCGGCCTGGATTCCGCGCGCTTGCATTCCGAGATTTCCAAGAAATGCGGCATCAGCCCCAAGTCCATCGATGCTTATATGATCGGCGAGCACGGCTTTAGCCAGATTGCCGCCTGGAAGGCCGCGACCATCGCCGGCAAGCCGCTTTCTGAGCTTGCGTGCGAATATCCCGAGCAATATGGCTTTGACCAGGCAGAAGTCGAGGAACTTGCACGCAAGGGCGGCTATGTGACCTATGAGGGCAAGGGCTGCACCGAGTACGCCGTGGCCAATTCCGCTGCGCGCGTCTGCGCTGCCGTGCTGCACAACGAGCACGCCGTACTTTCCGCATCCACCCTCATGTGCGGCCAGTATGGCGAAGAGGGCATCTTCACGTCGCTCCCCTGCGTAATTGGTGCCGAGGGCATCGAGCAGGTCTACACTCTCGACCTCTCCGATGCCGAGCTCGAAGGCTTCCATAAGAGCTGCCAGCACATCCGTGATAACATCGCTCAGCTTGCCTGGTGGTAAACAAGCACCGACCCCTCGCAGCCGCCGTTCCGCCTCGTTGGCGCTCCTCAAAAACCTAAATGAAGCAAAAAATCCCATTTAGAAGCCGCAACAGCAGCTCTAAATGGGATTTTCTGCTTCATTTGGAAAGCAATCTAGATTCCGGAACGGCAGGCCGCCCTATCGCACTCCGGGGCCGATGCGAGGAATTCCAAAAGCCTCGAGCAAAGACTCCATATAGCCCGGCTCAAATATCTGGCGGACGAGAACGCGCATGACGGGCATGCCCAGAGCCGTAAGCCGAGATTCCCTTTGACGCTCTTCAACAAGAACATCCTGAGTCGTTTTGCCCTTCAGACAATCGGCATCCTTGTACTTCCTCGCGCCATCGACCTCGCCGATTACGCATCTGCCGCCATCGAGCTCCCACAGCATGTCGACGCGGTACACATGACCCTGGTTCAACGGATCGGGCAACTCGACCTGAAGCATTGTCGGAGGCATAAATCCCAGCTCGATAATCATGCCGCGAACCATCGATTCGCCACCATTTTCAGATTCGCCATCAGCATGGGCAAAGGCTGCGCGAGCACGCCCGATACCACGGCGTCGATATCCCTCGCGCTGCGCGTATTCAAGCAGGTCTTCTCGCGATATGAGCAGATATCTCAGCGCGCTGTCAATCGTAGGCAGCGCAAGGTGGACAGGGACATCGAGAGCAGACTCCAGAAGCGTTTGGCAAAGCCCCGTAACGTTTGCCTCTCCTTCCAAATGGACATCAGTCGGTGCGAGACGCGATACCCAAAGATGCTTAGAGCGGCGTCGATACGAGGCATTGGGCGCGCATATTCGAATCGGATTGAGGCGGCTGTATGGAACCCATAGTCCATACATAAGTGCCGCGGAAAAAGACGTGAAGACCCATTCGGGGTGCAGTTCCGCGAGCGTTTTGACGACACGAGTCGCAACCAAACGGCGATATTCCTGTGCCGACCAGCAAGAACGTTCAAAAAGACCCGGATACGGGCTATACACTTCTTTTGCCTCGACGCGACGCAAGAGAGCCTTTTCCACACTGCGCGAATTCGGGTACAGGCAGCGCCGCCTCTCCTCAGACTCTTTAAAGAGCCTTTCAAGCTCTTCGCCACATGCGGTGTGCTTCATATGGCCTCCCCCATTGCAGCAAAGCTAACAAGAAGGGTGTCCTTTTGTTAGGCGTGTCAATCTCCTCCGCAATCTAACAGGGCAGGTCAGACGCAATATTTCCTCGTGAAACGAAGAGAGAGATCAGCAAACGGTCAATTTACGCCGCGAGTGGCATCTCCAACAAACCAAACTGCTCAGTTATCAACAAAAGCGTCGGGCAGCGATGGCAGGTTTTCAACAGTCGTACGCCAGCCCTGCACCGCCCCCCGATGCCCTCAGGCAGCCAACTGCAAGCCCGTCCCCCACCCCGGCGGCAATCTCAAATCCTAAATGAAGCAAAAAATCCCATTTAGAAGCCGCAACAGCAGCTCTAAATGGGATTTTCTGCTTCATTTGGAAAAGGGGCTGGGCACAGGAGCGCAGACGGCCGCGACGAGAGTACCGGGCGCGCCGGCGATCACGGTGAAGACACGGCGAGACGACGGAAACGGGCCGCCATCGACAACAGGGGCACCGAACCACGTGAGAAGCGCGGTCGCAGGCACGCCCAACAGGCGAGGCTTACTCTCCAGCCACACGACAACCGGCAGCAGCTGCCAGCTCGGCCTCCTCCGGGTAGTAGATGCGCCAGGTGCGACGCAGCTGCGTCATCAGATCCATGACGTCGGCTGCAAAGACAATCATCGCGTCTTCCACGCGGTCACCCGCCACGGCTTTCTCGAGGTCGGCCACCTCGTAGGCAAGAGCGTATGCCTCCTCACCCACATGAACCTCCTCGCGCTCGCCCGTCGCTGTCCATACGATAGTGGCACGGTCGGCACGCGGGTAGTCCATGACCTCGATGTAGCAATTCTCGAACGAGAGCACAGCACGCTTGGGCTGCTTGGAATGGAGCGTGAGGGAGATCACGGCCATCTGCATATCAGGGTTGCGCATCACAATGCCGCTCGTCACGTCTACGCCGGTATTGCAAGCGTTGGCGATGGAGACAACATCCTCGGGCTGCGAAAGCATGAACATGCGTGCCATGGTAAGGGCGTACACACCAATGTCGAGCATCGCGCCGCCAGCCAGACGCGGATTGTAAAAACGATTCTCCGGATCAAAATCCTTATAGCTGCCAAAGCTCACCTGAGCAATGCTCATGTTGCCGAATTCATCCTTCTCGGCACGGCGGATAAGCTCGCGGTAGAGCGGCATATGAAGAATGGTCGTGGCATCGATAAGCTGCACGCCGTGCTCATCGGCAATCGCGCGCGCTTCGTTGAGCTCCTCCGAATTGAGGGTGATCGCCTTCTCGCACAGCACGTGCTTGCCGGCAGAAAGTACGGCACGCAGGTACGTAATATGGGTATTGTGCGGCGTGGTGATATACACCGCGTCGATAGCGGGGTCGGCGCAAAGCTCCTCGAGCGTATCGTACACGCGGGCCACGCCGTACTTCTCGGCAAAAGCGACCGCTTTCTCGTGCGTGCGGTTGTAGATGCCGGCGAGCTTGCGGCCAGCGAGCTCGAGCGTGGAAGCCATCTGGTTGGCAATCACGCCGCAACCGATAACAGCCCACGTAAGCTGGGGAGCCGTGAAGATATCATCGGGAAACGGCTTGCCCTCAACCGAAGCGAAGGCGGCGCGGGCCGCCTCGGCGGCATCACGCGGTGCAGACTGTTGAGACATACAAGCTCCTCAAAATGCTGGGGGATAGATTTATCCGTCATATTGTACGGGCATCGAAGTGGCAGTACAAACACTATTCGCGTGCGTGCAACTCTTCGAAAGCGGCGATTTCTGCCATGAAGCGCTCGCCAAAACTCTCGGCCTTTTTCTCGCCGATACCCGACACCTCGAGCAACTCATCGGATGAATGGGGGCGTTGGCGACACAGGGCACGCAGCGTTTTATCGGGAAACACCACATAGCTGGGAACCTGCATCTCCTGTGCCAGCTCCGTGCGAAGTGCCCTCAGGCGCTCGAAGAGCTCCACGTCGTCGCCCACGCGCGGCACGCTCCGGGCGTCCGATTCCTCGCGTAGCAAATCGACCGCGCGACGCGCCCGCGAGCCACGGCTCTTCTTTGCCGCTCTCTTCACGGTAAACGTAAACGCGCCGGCATCGGCAACGAGGTCCCCATCCGCATCCACAACCTCCGCCGCACGGGACCCCAAAAGCAGCGTGGGATATTGCCCTTGTGAGCTTGCCAGATACCCGCGCCCGCACAGCTGGTCGATCAGATTGCGAATGCGTCCGGTCGACTCTGCCGCCAAGCTGCCATAGCCTGCAGCCTCGTCCAGATGCAGCTCAAAGATACGCTGCGTCTTTCCACCATGCAGCACATCGGCCACAAGCGACTTCCCAAAGCGCCCGGGTCGTGCAGCGACAAACGCCATAACAGCGCGAGCAGCCTCGGTCATGTCCTCGACCTCGTACTCCGTCAGACAATTACCGCAGTTTCCGCAACCGGTCCCCGTTTCGGCCGCATGTGCCAGCACCTCGGCAGCAGCGCCCTCGTCGCCAAAGTAGCGCAGCATATGCTCGCGCAAACAACCGGTTGTCTTGCAATAGCCCTCCATCTGGGCGATAAGCCTAAAGCGATTCTGCCGCGCGCGCAGGCGCTGCTCTTCATCGAGTTGCTCGTCATCGGGCTCCTGTTCGGCAAAGAAACGACGCAAGCGCAGATCGTTGCCGTTCCAAAGCAAAAAGCAGCTCGCAGGGTCGCCGTCGCGGCCGGCACGCCCAGCCTCCTGATAGTAAGCCTCGATGCTCTCGGGCGCGTTATTGTGGATGACATAGCGCACGTTGGGCTTGTCGATACCCATGCCAAAGGCGTTGGTGGCAACCATCACACGCAGGTCGTCGCGCACAAATGCCTGCTGGTTTTGCGTTCGAGACTCCATGCCCATACCGGCATGGTAGCTCGCAATGCGCATATCGAGCCCCTGTTTTTCCACCGCATCTTGCAATGTTAACGTCAGCTCGTCCACGCTCTTGCGCGTGGCACAGTAGACGATTCCCGCTTCGTCGGCATGTTCTGTCACATACCGACAAATCCACGATGCCTTCTGGCGCTCGGGCATCTCCTGCACCTCAAACGATAAATTGGGCCGATCAAAACCCGTCACCACAACCTGCGGTGCATGCAAGCACAGCATCTGCTGGATATCCATACGCACGCGCTCGGTTGCCGTAGCGGTAAACGCCGCCACCACCGGACGTTGCGGCAGCGCCTCGATAAACTGAGCGATCTGAAGATACGCCGGCCTAAAATCCTGCCCCCACTGACTCACGCAGTGAGCCTCGTCCACTGCCAAAAGCGGAATACCCATACCACCTGGCCGTGCCGCAGCCTGGGCAAATGCAATAAAGCGCGGGTCCGCCAGGCGTTCGGGCGCCACGAACATAAGCTGATAGGCACCGTCGGCCGCTCGTTTGAGCACAGTATTTTGCTGAGGAATGGAAAGCGACGAGTTGAGGTAGCTCGGATGCGCACCGGCAGCAAGCAGCGCCCGCGTCTGGTCTTCCATAAGCGAGATGAGCGGGCTCACCACCAAGGTAAGACCCGATCCCATGAGCGCAGGCACTTGGTAGCAAATGGACTTACCCGCACCCGTGGGCATCACGGCAAGAACGTCGCGCCGGGTAAGAATCGAAGAGATGACACGCTCCTGGCCCGGCCTAAACGACTCATAGCCAAAATATCGCCCAAGCGTAGCATGCGCTTGTTCGAGGGCAGCGGATAGCGAGCCCCCGTTTGCTATCGAAAACATCTGTGACACCTAAACTCGTCTCCGATACCAAACGGTGCCCTACAGCGCGGCGGCCAGGGCATCAAGGTCCTCCTGCGTTGTCGCCCAGCTGGTAGCCAATCGCACAACCACATGGTCCTCATCATAGGTATCCCAAAAGCTCAGGCAAATCTGCTTGCCCAAGCGCTCATACTCGCCCTTTTTCAAAATGATGAACTGCTGATTGGTGGGAGACTCCAAGAACCAGCGTGCGCCGCGCTCGTGCAGCAGGGCGCGCAAACGTCCTGCCATATCGATAGCATTACGCGCAATGCGCACATAGGTACCATCCGTAAACAGCGCCTCGAACTGCACGCCCAGAAGGCGACCCTTAGCCAAAAGCGCACCATGCTGCTTGATGCGCGGAATCGGGTGCGCGGGAGCATTGCCCGAGGGAAACACTACCGCCTCGCCGCATAATGCCCCCACTTTGGTTCCGCCGATATAAAAGACATCGCACAGCTGGGCGAGCTGCGGCAGGGTGATATCGCATTCGGGGGATGCCAAGGCATAGCCCAAGCGCGCACCATCCACAAAAAGCGGAATCTCGTGCTTCTGGCAGACCTCGTAGATTGCCGCCAGCTCATCACGGGAATAGAGTGTGCCAAGCTCCGTCGGGAAGGAAATATATGCCGCTCCCGGGAAGACCATGTGCTCATGATTGTCATCTGCATAGAACAGATCAATCAGCTGTTCTAGCTCATCGGCGTGCATCTTGCCCTCATGCCCAGGAACCGTCAGCACCTTATGACCGCCAAATTCAATAGCCCCCGCCTCATGGCAGGCAACGTGCCCCGTGGCCGCGGCGACCACGCCCTCATAAGGAGCAAGCAGCATGTCGAGTACAACTTGGTTGGTCTGCGTGCCGCCCGTAAGGAGAAACACATCGGCATCCGGCGCCTCGCAAGCCTGACGAATCAGCTCCTTGGCGCGAGCGCAATGGGGGTCTTCACCGTAACCGGTCATGGCCTCCATGTTGGTATCGACCAAAGCTGCCAAAACCTCCGGGCAAGCGCCAAAGGAATAATCGTTCTCAAACGTAACCAAAAGATGCTCCTTCTTCTCGGTCTGCGGCAGATCGTCAGACGCATTACCGCAGCGGTTATTCAAACATAAACGAACACCGGGGCATGGCAAACAACTCGGTGCATCGCCCTATCCCGGCGCCATAGCTCACGCTAATCGTCGTCGCCGCTCGCTCCCAACTGGCACAAAACGGCAAGCGCTGCGGCAACGGGTCCCCGCTCGTCATCGGCGTTGAGACCGCGCCCCACGCCCGAACCGGCACCAGCTCCCGTGCGATAGGGAATCGACAGCTTGCGGGAACGGGGGAACACCACCGCCCCCAGGCGATCTTTAAGATCGAACGCCACGTTCTTGGGTACGTCCATGCCCAAAAACGTCAAGCGTCCACCGCTGAGCGTCACGCTTTCCAGCCCCAAGCGCTCTGCGCGAATGCGGATGCGAGCACGGTCAAACAGGTTGAGGCCCGCCTGCGGCAGCTCGCCGTGAGCAGCCTCGGTCTCCTCCTGCAGCCGGTCCACGCTCTCCAGATCATCCGCCGCGGCAAGCTTACGATATGCGAGCACCCGCTCATCCACACGCGGCAGGTACTCTTCGTCCAAGAAGAAGTCCGCCGGGATGTTGATGGCAACGCCCGCTGCCTCAACGGTCTCGGAATCGTCCCCACGTGCCTCGGCAACAGCCTGGCCCAGCATCTGCGTGAACAGGTCAAAGCCCACGCTCGACAAGTTGCCGTGCTGCTCGGCCCCCACAAGTGAACCAGCGCCGCGGATCTCCAGGTCGCGCATGGCAATGCGCATGCCACTACCCAGATCTTGGAACTCCGAAAGCGCTGTCAGACGCGCCGTCGCCTCTTCGGTAAGCGGCACCTCACCCGGAAACATAAAGTACGCGTACGCCTGCGTGGCAGAGCGGCCCACGCGCCCCTTGAGCTGATAAAGCTGAGCCAAACCCAGGCGCTGCGAATCCTCGATAATCAACGTGTTGGCATGAGCGTTGTCGATACCCGACTCCACGATGGTCGTGGCGATGAGCACGTCGATTCTTTTCTCGGCAAACTCAACCATCACGTCTTCCACCTCGCGCGGACTCATCTTGCCGTGCGCCACGCCCACGCGTGCCTCGGGCGCAGCCTCATGCACGCGCTCGACCGCATCGTCGATAGTCTTCACACGGTTGGACACGTAGTACACCTGGCCTCCGCGGCCCACCTCCAAACGAATGGCGGCACTCACTACGTCGGGGTCGTACTCGCCCACATGCACGATCACCGAGCGTCGTCCCGTAGGCGGCGTGGTGATAAGGCTCATGTCGCGCACGCCCGAGATAGCCATCTGCATGGTACGCGGAATAGGTGTTGCAGAAAGCGTGAGGACATCGATCTGCTCGCGCAGGTTCTTGAGCTGCTCCTTATGCTGCACGCCAAAACGCTGCTCCTCGTCGATGATCACCAGTCCCAAATTGTGGGGGTTCACATCGGCGGAAAGCAGGCGATGCGTTCCGATGAGCACATCGACCTTTCCTTCGGCAAAAGCCGCAAGCGCGCGCTTTTGCTGCCCCGGCGTCCTAAAGCGCGAAAGCACATCCACCTCCACGCCAAAGGGGGCAAAGCGCTCAAAGAACGTCTGGAAATGCTGCTGCGCCAAAATGGTCGTGGGGCACAGCACCATCACCTGGCGCCCAGAATCCACGCACTTGAAGGCAGCACGCAGGGCAACTTCGGTCTTGCCAAAACCCACGTCGCCACAGAGCAGGCGGTCCATGGGCTTTGCCGCCTCCATGTCTGCCTTGATATCGGCGATGGCGTCGAGCTGATCATGCGTCTCCTCGTACGGAAAGCTCTCCTCCATCTCGATCTGCTCGGGCGTATCGGGCGGGCACGCAACGCCGGCAATGGAGGAGCGGCGCGTATAAAGATCCACCAGATCGAATGCAAGCTTCTTGGCGCTTTTACGTGCCTTGCCCGTAGCACGGCTCCAATCGGCAGTGTTCAAGCGCGTCAAGCGCGGCCTGTCGCCGTCGGGACCAACATAGCGCGTGATGCGGTCCACTTGCTCAAGAGGCACGTAAAGCTTGTCGCCATCAGCGTATTCAAGCAGGAAATAATCGCGCTCGCGGCCTCCCACCTCCTGGCGGACAATTTGAGCAAACAGGGCAATACCATGCGTGGCATGGACCACGTAATCGCCCGGCTTGAAGGGGAACGTGACCTCGGTGATATCCACGCGACGACGCGTGCGTCCGCGCTTGGCATCCATGCGAGCATTCAGATCGGCGATGGAAAAGACAGCCAGATGCGCATCGGGAATCACGCATCCCTGCTGAATGGGCGCATCCACAAAGGTCACGCGGCCGCGCGTGAGCGTGGGGACCGTGTAGGAGGCGCCTTCTTCAAGACCGCGGGCGTTCAGTGAGTCGGCAGTGCGGCGAGAGACGGCAGGCTCGTGCACGCCCGCGCCCCGGCGCTCGCCTGTGGCAATGCGCTCGGACGAATCGGCCGCAAGCACATGCACGCTCGCCTTTCCCGCCACAACGCCGGCGTTTTCGGGAGCAGCCGTAAGCGACTCCTCAAACGGAATAGATTCGTCGGTAAAGCTGAGCTCCATGGATTCACGCGCACCGCGATCGGGAATGGCGAAGACGACCGCGCAGCGATTGTTCACCACTTCTTGGACACGCGAAAGAAAACGCGTATCCGAACCGGCGATAGCAGGCTGCTCGATCTTGAGTTCGGCCGTCACGGCACCGCCGGCGCGGATGAGCGAAACGTAGTTCAAACGCTGCTGATGACCAAAATCGAGCTGCTGAGCGCGCACATAGAGTCCGTCGAGCTTTGATACACCCGCCTCTCCCGCACGACGCCCCAAGTCCTCATAGGCTCGGATGCAATCGTCAAAAAGCGAGCGGGGCTCGGAAAGAACCACCAGGGTGTCGTCGCTCACATGGGCAAGCGGGCTCACCGTCGACTCGTAGAGCAAGGGCAAGAAACGCTCGAGCTCGGGCGTGACGATACGCGCCTGAACCATCTCCAGGAGCGCAGCGAGCTCGGTGTCGCTTTTCGCTGGCGCGTACAGCGCCGAGGTGATGCGATGAACGGCATCGTCGGTAAGCGCAAGCTCGCGGCAGGGATAAATCTCGACCGCATCGGCATCGCCGATTGTCTGGCCTGTCGACGCAACCATGTGACGAATACGGTCGAGCTCGTCGCCAAAGAACTCCATGCGCACGGGCGACGAGGCCTGCGCGGGATAGACATCCACGGTATCGCCGTGCACGTGAAAATAGCCAGGTTCGGGTGCCGCATCGGCAGACGTGTAGCCCATGGACACAAGACGCGCGGGCACCTCCTCAAAAGGAATCTCATCGCCCACGGCAAAGGTCGCGGACTCCCAATAGCCGCTCTCGCGCGGGGGTACGCAACGCAGCAGGGCACGAGCCGAAGTCACAAGCACGCATGCCTCACCACGAGCGATACGCCCAAGCGCAGCACAACGCGTGGCCACCGCAACGTCGTCTGGCTTTTGGTCTTTCCAGGGGTAATCCGTGCGCTCGGGGAAGCGAGCCACGTGCTCGCGGCCCAGATAGGCCATGAGCGCTCGTGCTGCGCGATCAGCTGCCTCCTCGCCAGACACCACATACACACAGGGACGAGGATGGCGAGCGAACTGCGAAGCCAGCACAAGAGTGCGCGCCGAGAGCGACACGGCAAGCGTCGCATCCTGACCGTCCGTCAACGCCTGCTCGATGACCTGCAAGCCTTCGGCAGTATGGAGTTGTGCAGCTATGCGATGAATGAGCATCGATCATTCCTTACGTTCAAAACAAAACAACGGATCTGGCCATTGCGCACAAGACGTCACAAATAAGCCTACCCGCACAAATCAGTTACAGGAGGGGCAAAGATCTGCCAGCGGGCACTCCGCACATTTGGGGGAACGGGCAGAGCAAATCTCGCGGCCAAACGATATCCACTGGTGATTGACCGATTCCCAATACTCATGCGGCAAAATCTTGAGCAAATCTTGCTCGGTTTTGAGAGGCTCCTTCTCGTGTGTCTTGGGCGAGAGCGCCAGCCGATGCGCGATGCGATTCACGTGCGTGTCCACTGCAATGCCTTCCACAATGCCAAAGCCCACATTGAGGACGATATTTGCCGTCTTGCGCCCCACACCGGGCAGCTTTTGCAACTCGCGCATGGTCGACGGCACCTCACCGCCATAATCGGCCACAATCATCCTTGCGGCCTCCACGCAGTGCTTGGCCTTGGTCTTGTAAAAGCCCAGCGACTTGATTACATCCATCACGTCGGCAACGCTGGCACCCGCCATCTCATAGGGTGTGGGCCAGCGACGAAAAAGCTCTGGAGTTACCTTGTTCACCTGGGCATCTGTTGTCTGCGCAGAAAGCAGCACCGAGATAACCAGACGAAACGGATTTTGATGATCCAAGAAGCACTCAACCGGACCGTACCTTCGGTTCAGGCGCTCACACACCTCGATGGCGCGTTCGCGACGCGAAGCATTGGTTTCGCGCGGCATCAGTCAACACCTCCTCGCACATCGGAACCAGAAGAGACGGCATCGAGATGCGCGGTAGCAGCAGCACCAACCGCCGCGCCCTCGACCGAATCGTCCCCCAGCACTTCAGGCAGTGCCGAGGTCACCCCCAACAGGCGCTCGGCCTCCTCCGCATCTTCCATCGTGCCGATGGAGCCGAGCTTGCGCTCAATCACATTGGTGCGCGTGGTGATGATCGAATCGACCGTGCGACCCGCTGTATCTATCTGGCGACGCGCCAAGCGCAGCGCATCCTGATAGCGCGGCAACTCCGCCTTGACCGCAGAAAGAACCCTCAGCACATCGTCGGTCTGCTTTTGCAGACGAAAAGTCTGGTAGCTCATCTGCAAGCTGTTGAGCAGCGCAGCCATGGTGCTGGGCCCGGCTACGTTCACATGGTAGTCGCGCGAGAGCAACTCGATAAGACCCGGTCTGTTGACGACCTCGGCATAGAGGCCCTCAAACGGCAAGAACATGATGCCAAAATTCGTGGTCTCGGGCACCGAAAGGTATTTTTCGCAGATGTCTTTGGCCTCCGATTTAATGCGAACATCCAAGATGCGACGCGCCGCCGCCACGGCATCGGCGTCGCTTGCATCCATGGCCTCGCGCAGATGCTCGTAAGCATCGCCTGGAAACTTCGAATCGATAGGCAGCAAGATGGGGCCACCCGCCTCCACAGGCAACTTGACGGCAAACTCGACACGCTCGGTTGAACCGGGCTTGGTGGCAACGTTCTCAACGTACTGCTCGGGTGCCAAAATCTGGGAGAGAATCGCCCCCAGCTGAACCTCACCCAAAATTCCGCGCGTCTTGACATTGCCGAGTACGCGCTTAAGGTCGCCCACGCCCGCAGCGATGCTCTGCATATCGCCCAGACCTTTATAGACGGCCTCGAGCTGCTCGCTTACCTGCTTAAATGAAGCCGCGAGGCGGTCGTTGAGTGTGCGCGAGAGCTTTTCGTCCACTGTCTGACGCATCTGCTCCAGCTGTCGCTCGTTATCCTGGCGAATGGCTGCCAGCTGCTGCTCGACCGATGCTCGCACCGCCTCGAGACGCACTTCGGTTGCCTCACGCGTCTGGCCCATCTGCTGTGACACTTCGCGGCGCAAGGCGTCCGTCTGTGTCGAAGCCTGCTGGAATGCGCGCACAAGCGATTCGAAGCGCTGCTGCTCTGCAGCCGAGAATGCCGCCTGTGTCTGGGTCTGCGTACGCAACTCGAGACGAGCGTCGCGCAGGGCATCCTCGAGGCGCACCAAGATATCGAGTTCCTCGTCCACATGCTCCGCAAGACCAGCATCGCGGCTATTGCGCCTCATAGCTACCGCCGTCAGCACAGAGGCGACAGCCGCAACGCACGCCGCAACCGTGCAGCAAACCAATAAGATGTTCAATCCAACCGCCTTACCTGCGATTTTTTACCGGGTTCATTATAGGGTATCGCCAGGCATCAACTGGAAAACATCGCGATGATCAAACCGCCGTACGCTTGCATCTTGGCAAAAAGCTCGCCCATAAGCAAAGTGAGCTCCTGGGGAGACGCACCATTGAGAATGCACGTCAATGCATACGACCCCACAAAAGCAGCAAAAAGCAACATGGGCACCAGGACCACAACAAGGAGAGAACGCGCCACCGCAGCCCCTCGACGACGTCGCGTGCGCCGACGATCAAACTCCAGCTGCTCGGCATACGATTCTTGAGCGATCGAATACGGCTCCTCGGATACACCCTCGCACCGTTTGCGTCCAAGCCCTCGAATTGAATCCCTCAGTGACCCTTTTGCCGAAGGGGAACCTGCCGGCTTCGCCGAGTTCGGTGCCGGAGCGGATGCGAATAATCTTTGATCAAGTAGCGATCGATCCATCTGCGACGTGTCCTCGGCGCTACCGACAACGCCCGCGCCCTCCGACATGCTGCGCAGGTGCTTCAGCTGTTCTCGCTGTTCGCGCAGCAACCGAAGCTGTTCCTGCTGAGGAGTCTCGATAAACAAGCTCATATTGGCCTCCCTTACGGAAGGGCATGTACGAAGGATTGTCAGCACCATCATGCGAGCGATGCTATGCGCGGTCAAGCAGTATTTAGGCGGGCGGCACGCTTAGCAAGTATCGCCTGGCAAATCCGCCGAGCACATCTAGTGCGCCACAAAATATCGGTCAACATCCGAGCGCTTCTGGCAAAAGCCCTCGCGCGCAAGGTCTTCCAAAATCGACTGGGCTACATCAGGCGCAACCGCAGGGCGTCCCGCGCAGGCTTCCATCTTGTCCAGAGCGGCTCGCGCCTCGCCCGCATTCAAACCGCCCTCGCCCGCCTCGAGCAAACAGCGGACAAGAGCCGCGCGCTTCTGGCGGCGCGAACCCTCAAAAGCAGACTGCCTTGAATACGAAGCAGAACGACGCGAAGGGTTGGGAATCGTCTTTTTAAGATATGCGCCGTAATCGAGCATTGCATAGTACCAGGTGCGCGGCGTATCTCGCTCGTCTTCGGGCAGGGCAAAGCGCCCCTCGGGCACCTGTGGGCCAGGACACGTAGCCTCTACAATACCCACCAGCTCCTTGTCGGGCACCGCCGGAACATCTGGAAAAAAGTGATGCAGGATCACCGTGCGTACATTGGTCTCGAGATATACACCGGGCAAATCAAACGCAAAGGAGCGGATACCTTGCGCCGTCGCCGGGCCCACCCCCGGAAGTTCACACAAAGCAGAAGCGTCACGTGGAAACTCGCCATCGAATCGCTCCATGATATACATTGCCGCCCTATGCAGCGCAAGTGCACGACGGTTGTATCCCATACCCTGCCAAGCAGCCAAAACATCAGCAACGGGCGCTTGAGCCAAGGCCCCAACAGTAGGAAAGCGCTCGAGCCACGCAGACCATCGATCGCAAACGCGCACCACCTGCGTTTGCTGCAGCATCACCTCAGAAAGCCAGATGCCATATGGATCGCGCGTGCGGCGCCACGGGAGGTCGCGATACAAACGGACCCCTTCCGATCGCACAAGCTTACGAAAGGGGTCTGCGTTCATCTGTATCTGCTCCTAATCCGCGCGGAAAAGAAGCAAGCATCGCCTATGCGAGGCGACGGCACTTTTCGGCGCACGAAACGTACTCGGCAAACGATTCGCGGTTGGCAAACTTGGCATCCACTGCCGGAGCAAGCGTGCCCTGAACCACGTCGGCAAGCGTCACAGAGTCAAGGTAATCGACCATAAGAGCCTGTGCGCCCATCCAAACGGAATGATAGCAGCAAGAATTCATGCGCGGGCATTCGGCACCGTTGGCAGTGCAATCATTCATAACCATGGGACCCTGAACGGCCTCGACGATCTGCCTGATTGTGACATCATTGGGGTCCGCCTTGAGACGCATGCCGCCATGCACGCCACGCAGACTTTCCACGATGCCCGCCTGCACCAGGCCATGCTGGATGGATCGAGCAAACGAATAGGGCACGTCTACCTGCTCTGCAGCAGCCCTAACCGACAAGAGATTATTTTCGCCATCCGCAAGCATCGCGAGCATGCGAAGAGCGTAGTCGGTCTTTCGAGAGATATCCATCCCCCACCCCTTAATATTTCGATTCCGTCAAAGGATAGCCTCACCAAAAGGCCGAAATAACCGCATGACGTGCGTATCTTGCAAATTACTATACCTCTCTATCAAAATTATTTGTATCTTAAAAACTAGACAAGTTTGCAAACGGTCAAAAATGGAATAAACAGCAACGTATGCGTTGGGTTCATTAAAGAGTTATATGATGCTTTATCTCGAAATGAATCCAAGCTCAAGGCATTAATTATTCACTATTTACCGCATTTTGATAGGGTGTTCGAGATCGTCAATACTGCTTGCGATTAGTGAAGGAGTTGTGAAACGAATGCCCCATAATCGACGCAAACAACCTGTTCCAAGAGAACGAATTGGTACGTGATAACACGGTGTGGGGGCTATTAAACTGACTCAAAAGAGAAAGGGCCGCGCTTGGAACGCAGCCCTGCACGTTTGAAAGTGTCCATGCCGAGCAACCCGCAAATGGCATCCTTGGCATGTTGGGATATTACTCGGCCGACTTCTTTTCGGCTGACTTCTTTGTCGTCGACTTCTTTGCAGTCGTCTTCTTAGCCGTCGACTTCTTTGTAGCCGTCTTCTTAGCCGTCGTCTTCTTGGCTGCAGAGGTCTTCGACCCGGCGGCGCCGCGTCCGCGAGACGTTGTTTTCTTTTCCTTGCTGGGGCACTCCATATTCACGCAGATGCGCCATGGACCACGCGCTGTCTCGACCACCACAATGGGGGCGCCGCACTCCGGGCAGGTCTCGCCCGTTGCCTGCAGCTTACCGCGTGCCGGCAGCGGATAGCTCACCTGGCATTCTTCGTAATTTGTGCAGCGAATAAAGCGCTTGCCGCTTCTCTCGGACTTATGGGCGATTAAATCGCCATGGCGTCCCGCCTCGGCACACACCTTGCACTCGCCCACCTTGAGGTCGGGCTCAAAATTGGTGGGGCATTTGGGGTTCACGCACTGCTCATATGCCTTGTTGCGGAACGGCTGACACTTGATGCGCGGTGCCCCGCACTCGGGGCACACGCCGGCCTCGCCCTCCAGCGGGCTCACCTTGACGCCCGAAGGGACAGGATAGGTCACATCGCAATCCGGCCAGCCCATGCAGCCAATAAAGCTGCCACGCGTCTTGGCGCTCGTCTTCATGACCAGATCCTTGCCGCACTTGGGGCACTCGCCTACCTTTGCGTCGGCGGTCACAGCGTCGGAGATGGCCTCCCCCAGGTCATCTTTATGCTCAATCAACGCATCGAGCATGCCTGCAAGCAGAGCGCGCGAATGGTCAACCACGTGCTCCTGCGTGTCCTTGCCCTCTGCCACGCGCGTCATATCCGCATCCAGCTCGGCAGTCATCTCGGGCGTGGTAATACGCGGAGCAAACTCGTGCAGGGCATCGATGATAGCCATGCCCAGCTGGCTTGGCTCGATGGGGTCGTTTTTAAGATAGCGAACGGTATAGAGACGCTCGATGATGCTCGCGCGCGTAGACTTGGTGCCCAGGCCGCGCTTTTCCATCTCTTGTACGAGCTTGCCTTGGCTATAGCGCGCGGGCGGCTCGGTCTGCTTCGCCTCAAGCTTGATGTCGTGTACATCGATAACCTCGCCTTGCGCCAGCGCCGGAAGTTGCTCATCACGCTTGAGGCCATACGGATACGCCTCACGAAAACCCGGATCTACCAGCACGTCACCGGTTGCCGTGAACGGCTCGCCCGCAACGTCGATAGAAAGCTTGGTGTTCTCGATGGTTGCAGGGCCCATAAGCGTAGCCAGGAAACGGCGTGCGATAAGGTTATAGAGCTTCTTCTGGCCGCCATCGAGGGTCTCGGGGTCGCCCTGACCGGTAGGATGAATGGGCGGATGGTCGGTGGTCTCGGTCTTGCCGCGCGTGGGCTTCATGGGACCGGCAAGGACCTTTTTGCATACGGGAGCAAGCGCCGGCGAACCCGACGACAACCCTTTGACGATACCCTCAAGATCGAGTGAACGCGGGTAAACCGTGTTGTCGACACGGGGATACGAAATAAAACCGCTCATATAGAGGGACTCGGCAATGCGCATGGTACGTGCAGGCGAAATGCCCTCTGCAGCAGCGGCGGCCTGGAGGGACGTGGTGTTAAACGGCACGGGGGGCTGCTGCTTGCGCGAGCGCTTGGACACCTCGACGATCGTGCCCATCGTCGCATGCTCAACATGGGAAAAAGCATCTTCTGCCGCAGCCTTATCGGTAAAGCGCGGCGTCTTATGCGAAATCTTAAACTCAGAGTCGGTCGTAGCGCCCATGCCGCGGATCTGCCAATAATCCTCGGGCACAAATGCCCTGCGCTCGCGCTCGCGCTCGACAACCAACGCCAAGGTAGGCGTCTGCACACGGCCGGCAGAACGAACATTGCCAAAACCGCCAAACTTGGCAAGAGTCAGGTAGCGCGTAAGCACCGCGCCCCAAATCAGGTCGATATACTGTCGGCTCTCGCCGGCATCGGCCAAATTCTCGTCAAGCTCAACAAGATTATCGAACGCAGCCGTGACCTCAGCCTTAATGAGCGCAGAGTAGCGCGCACGCGAAGCGGGCACATCGGGAGCCACCTCGCGTACCATGCTAAGAGCATCGGCACCGATAAGCTCGCCCTCACGGTCAAAGTCGGTAGCGATAATCACGGAATCGGACTTCGTGGCAAGATTCTTGAGCACGCGGATGATCTCGCGCTCTGCGGGATTCTTGATAATGGGAGACCATGTAAGGTACGGGAGGCTCTCTACCTTCCAACCCTTGATGTTGATTCCGTTGGGCAAAAAAGGACGACGCTTGCTCTCGTAAGGCGGGCGCGCCAGGCCATCGGGCACATCGGCAGGCAGAACCTCGCCGTCTTCGGTCAGCGAGTACCAACCTTGTTTCTCGTCGAACAGGATCTCATCGGGAAAATCGGGAGCCAAAATATGGCCCGCCAGGCCCATAGAGACCCACTCTTCGCCATCCACCGTAAAACGATAGACCGCGGTGTTGTACACCTTGTCGTTTTTAGGCTTGCCGGCATCGCTCAGCAGCTGAGCGATCTTCTGTGCGGCGATATTCTTCTCGGCGATTACGAGCTTCACAAGCATGCTCCTGAAATCGGTAGGCTTTCAAGCGGTACAGTATACAGGTTTAAAGAATATTTGCGCAGGTACCCGTGCTCATGACACACAAAAGCACGGGTTCCCTTCAAATGGACGCCACAAATGGCATCGCACATCAGGAAACCCGTGCCGGCATTCGCAGAGCTATTAAGCGGTTGGAGTGCGAGCGCTACTCGTCGTCCTCATCGGAGAAGAAGCCCAGGCGACCCTCCGTAAGGCCCTTCTTGCCGTCGCGCGCAATGATGACCATGCGCGTCACCGCAAGCGAAATCTCATAGAGCGAGAGCATGGCAGCATACATGAATATCAAGGTGACAGGGCTTGCATCGGGCGTGATCGAGGCCGAAACCACCAGCATTGCAACGTAAATATAGCGCCATGCCGAACGGAACTTGGAATACGGCACGATGTGGAAGACAGCCAGGTAGAAAACGATCAGCGGCAACTCGAATGCCACGCCAAAACCAATCATCAGCAAAATCTCGATGTTGATATAGTCCTCAAGATTCGCAAAGACCGAGGCAATGGCATCGGCCTCTCTCAGCAGCCACTCAAAGCCTGCCGGGACAATGATGAAGTAGCAAAAGACCGCGCCGATAAAGAACAACGCCGTGGCGGCAAGAACAGTGGGAACAACCCAACGACGCTCATTGGGCTTGAGCGCCGGCAGGAAAAAGCCCAAAATCTGCCAGATGATCATCGGCGTACACATGACCACAGCGATCTTGATGGCGATAGAGAATCTCAGGGCAAAGCCGCCGAGCGAGGTAGTGATGTAGAACTTGCCATCCGGGACATATGGGACAATGGGCTCCTTCAGGATGTCCACCAGCACGGGCGTGGCAAAGTACATGACGACGGTAGCAACCACAATGGTGACGATCACAATGGTAAGACGGCGACGAAGCTCTCCCAGGTGATCGAGAAGCGGCATGCGCGCAGGTCCGATGGGCATTATCGGTCGCCTCCTTCCACAGCATCGTCGGGCTGGGCAGAGGCCTCAGCATCCTGGGCGTCGGTTTGCTCGGCCTCTGCCTTGCGCTTGCGCGGGCGGCGAGCGTAAAGGTCAGCCATGGCACGGTCCTCGGATTCGGCCTCGGTATCCGCAGCGGCGATATCGCTCGCAGTATCGGTGGCATCGCCTGCAGGTGCAGGTTCGGAGGCAGTAGCGGCAACATCAGCAACCGCGGCGTCCTTCTCGGCGGCATCGCCTTCCTGCGCTGCCTGCTCGGCGGCAGCCTTCTCGGCGGCCAGGCGAGCACGGCGCTCGGCAAACGTCTCCTTGCGAGCGGGGGCCTCGGCCTCCTCGGCAGACGCATCGGCGTCGTCATCATCGTCGTCAACGCGACGTGGGCGCGTGGGCTCGTTGACCGCGGCGGTCATGGGGTCGACCACCTCGGACTGCACCACACTGGTGAGCTTTTCTTGCGTCTCGCGGAACTGACGAAGCGCACGTCCAATGGTGCGACCCATCTGGGGCAGTTTATCCGGCCCAAAGAGAAGAAAGCCGAAGACCAAAATGATCGCCAGCTCAGTCGATCCAATACCGAACAAGGAAACCTCCAACAAGCATGCGCTACGGCACCTGCGACCGTGCCCTCAGCGCAGCATCATGCGAACAAGCGAGCAAAAGTATACCCCGAAGTAGGGCGGCTCGAGGCCGCCCTAAACAAGACTGTGGATTGTTTACGCAGCGCCCATAGGTTCCGTTGTCTAAGCGGCGCTCATGCCAATCTCTTTATCGACGCCCAGAAGCTGCGCCACGCGCATCACGCCCATCTGAGCGCCCGTGATGGCAAAGCTCTTCTGGTGGTCACGCGCATGATGTGCGGCGCCCACAAGTACGCCGATACCCGTGGAGTCGATATAGGACACCTGCGAAAAATCGAGCTCGACCTCCGCCGGAGGCTGCTCGAGCGCAAGATCGATCGCGGTGCGCAGTGCATCCGCATTGGAAATATCGACCTCGCCCGCAACGTGGACGGTATAGCGTTCAGGCGTGGGGCTGGTGATGATGCCGAGTTCCATGTCGTCTCCTTTGCCTTTGATGAAAACAGCCGTGCATCAACCAGACATGGTGACGCACGGCGAGATGAAACTACCTTGCGAACAGCGAAGGCCCTCGCTTTGTCAATTGTAACGTGCGAAAGGACAGATTCCCTAGTCGCGCAACCTGATTCGCAATTCCTCTGCACGGCGCAAGATGGCATCCACGTCGTCCCGCTCGGCCTCGCATGGAAGCGAAAAACCCTCGGCGCGATCGTAAACCACGCGACCGTCGATCATCGTCATCATGACGTCGTTGCGGCTGGCAGAATGCACTACCGCAGCATGCGGCGAGTTGGTGGGAACCTGCATGGAGTTCGAGAGGTCCACCGCCACGATATCGGCGCGCTTGCCAATCTCCAGCGAACCAATCTCCTTGTCCATGCCAATAAGGCGCGCCGCATCGATGGTGGACATGCGAAGCATATCGTGCGCAGACAGGAATCCCTTGTCACCTGAGGTCGCACGCTGCAGCAGCAGGCCAAAGCGCATTTCCTCCAAAGGATCGGTGGAATCTGCTGCGGCGGGAGAGTTGGTGCCCAGCGCCACGGGGATGCGCGCATCGTGGAATGCCAGCAGCGGGGTCACGCCGTTGCCGAGCTTGGCGTTGGAACGCGGGCAGGCAACAACGCCCACGTTTTGCTCGGCCAAGCGCTCGATGTCACCCGGTTCGATGCAGATCGCATGAATCGCCACGACCTCGGGTGCGTAGAGGATGCCCCAGTTGAGCGCATAGCGGATGGGGGAAACGCCCGTGGGCAGGAAGGTATCGGATTGCAGCCCCTCGTACGCATGGGACTCCTCGCTATCGGCGGCAAGAGCAAACGGCGAGGAACCGTAGCGGATAAAGTCCGCCTCCTCACGAGAACCCGCCACATGGACGGCGACAGGGGTCTGCTCGTCGGCATATTCACCAATGGCACGCAATACCTCGGGGTGCACGGCATAGATCGAACCCGGTCCGATGCCCACGCGCACGAGCATGTCGCGATCGGCGGCAAAGGCGCGCCAGTCCTGAATGTCGCGATCGGCAGCGGCCATATCGGCCTCGACGTCGCATTTCTTTGGAGTGATGACCTCGCGATAGATCACGCCGTGCTGACCGGTAGCGGCGATGGCGCGCAGAGGCGCTCCTGTCTGCGTTACATCGGCAATAGCGGTGATGCCCGCAGACAGAGCCTGCACGGCTCCCAACAGCGCTGCGTCCTCCCAATCCTGCGGAGTGAGCAGACGGCTCTTCTCCACGATGCGAGCCTTCCAGGGCGCATACGGCACATCCTCAAAAATGCCGCCCATGGTGGAGTACTCCAAATGGCTGTGTGCGTCCACAAAACCGGGAATGAGCGCTGCGGTGCCAAAGTCGCGCACCTCGTCATCCGGATACCAATAGCGCAGCTCATCAAGGGTACTTACAGCAGCAATGCGACCGTTTTGCACCACAACGGCGCCGTTTTCGATGGCACGCCCCACAACGGGCAAGACATATCGAGCGGTTAAGATCATGACAATCCCCCTGAATACATGGGTGCGCCCCGCATGCAGTCGCAGGCTCGGGCGCTCGAACGGTATGTGCTATTCGAGCTACTCGAGCGCCTCGGCGGCGAGCTCGGCGGACACGAGTTTGACGGCAAGTACGAGAACGTCAAGGGCGGCAGAGAGCTCCTCCACCGTGGGATAGCTTGGGGCGATACGGATATTGGTGTCGTGCGGATCCTCCCCATACGGCCAAGTGGCGCCCACCGTGGTGAGCTTGACGCCCATCTCGGCGCAGAGTGCCCCCACACGCTTGGCAGAGCCCTCAGGGCCGTCGAAAGAAACAAAGTAGCCACCGCGCGGATGCGTCCAGGTGGCGCAACCGGTGCCGCCCAGCCCCTCGGCAAGCTTTTCCTCCACGCACTCAAAGCGCGGACGCAAGAACTCGGCATGCTTCTTCATGTGCTCGCGCACCGCATCGAGCGTGGGCAAAAAACGTACGTGGCGCAGCTGGTTGAGCTTATCTGCGCTAATAAGACCGGCCTTGAGGTGATGCGCAAACTCGGCAAGCACCACAGGCGAAGCTCCCACAAATCCGATACCCGCACCCGGGAAGGTAATCTTGGAAGTCGAGGCAAATGCGACCACGCGGTCCTCGGTTCCCGCCTCGCGGGCAATGTCAAAAATGTTTGCGAGCTCGTCGCTCTCATCATAGAGGTCATGGACGCAGTAGGCGTTATCCCACAGGATACGGAAGTCGGGCGCAGCGCAAGTCATAGTAGCCAGTCGACGCACCGTATCCTCGCTAAAGGTGATGCCCGTGGGGTTGGAGTACTTGGGAACGCACCAGATGCCCTTGATGGAATCATCCGACGCAACCATGCGCTCGATCTCATCCATATCCGGGCCATCCTCGGTCATGGCAACCGGGATGTTGACGATGCCCAGGTCCTCCGTGATACCGAAGTGACGATCGTAGCCGGGCACGGGGCACAAAAACTTGACCGGCTTGTCCTCATGGGCGGCGGCATAGGCCGACCAGGGTTCAGACCCGCATGTTCCGCAACGCCAGAAAGTGCCCACGATATCGTGCTCGATCAGCAGACTCGAAGAACCCAGCACGAGTGTCTGCTCGGCAGGGCAACCCAAAAATTCGCCAGCAAGCTTGCGCGCAGAAGGAATGCCCTCAAAACAACCGTAGTTGCTGCAGTCCACGCTACCATCATGCAGATCGGAATCGGCGCCCAAGATATCGAGCATGGGGCGCGAGATGTCCACTTGCGACGGAGAGGGCTTGCCGCGGGCCATGTCGAGCGCCAGGCCACGAGCCTTGACGGCGGCAACCTCGTCTTTGAGCGAGGCAATCGTCTGTGCAAGCTCACCTGAATCCATCTGCTGATATATCGTCTGCATAATCGGCCTTTCACTCGCCGGCGTTGATACACTCCGCTAAAGTATAGCTTTACCGACGCCTCGCTTTATGCGTGGGCGCAAAAGAGCGCGAGGAGGAAACATGCGCATTGGCTCCTTTCAAGCAGATGAGTACGGAGAACTTCAGCGTCTAGTCGACAGCCTGTATTCCAACAAGCATGAAATCGACCGGCTGGACCTTGTAGTGCAAGCCGAGATCCTCGACCTACCCGCCGACCTCATGGAGATCGTGACCCTGTTGCCGCCTGGCATATACGAGCGCTCGCGCCTCTGCGACCAGCTCAACTCCTCCCTCGCCGCCCACGGCTGGGGCTCCCTCTACGGCACCGTAGAATAATCCCCCCCCTCTCTCCCCTAGATGTGACAAAAAGTCGACAGGTTTAATTTGTCACATTTTGCTGTTTGGGGGCGAAATCACACCGTTCACCGTCAAAAAGTCCGCCGCGCATCAAATCAGACACGGCGGCGGACTCGTTCTTATCTTGTTTTATTGAGGGCGGGCGCTAACGACGCGGGCAAGCACGACTCATATAAATCATGCCCACGACAGCAGCCGTGACCGAGGCGCCCAAGATGGCAGCCTTGGCCGCCAAGACCTCGAACTCGGCAGCCGGGAACGCCAGGCCGGCAATAAGAATCGACATGGTGAAGCCAATGCCGCCCAAGATGCCAACGCCCACGATATGCTTCCAGTTCACACGACGCGGAAGCTCGGCCAAACCAAGCTTCACCAGGACAAACGTCACTCCAAAAATACCAACGGGCTTGCCCAACAGCATGCCAAGGTACGTGCCAAGCGTCACGGGATCGACGAGTAAGGCGCCCATGTCCACGCCCACCAGGCGCACCTGCGCGTTCACAAAAGCAAAGATGGGCAGGATCAAGAAGTTCACCGGCGTGCTGATGTAGTGCTCCAAACGTTGCAGCGGCGGGGTCACGCGGTGCATCACGCGTTCCACGCGCGTAGCGGCATGCGTGAAGTCGTGCTGGCCCAGCACATGCGCGTCCTCGTCAAAATGATCGTCCAGCTCGGGCATAATCTCGCCAAGCCAGTCGGTAAGATTCGAAAGTTTGACACCGCACTTGGCAGGCACGGTAAAGGCCAAGATCACGCCGGCGAGCGTAGCGTGGATACCCGATCTGAACATGCAGAACCACAGCAGTAAACCCAGAATAATGTAGGGCGCAAGCCTAAAATGACGCGTGCGATTGAGCACAATCAGAAGCACTGTTACCACCACAGCGGCGGCCAGCCACAGCAGATTGGGGCTCTGACCATAGAAGATGGCAATGGCGAGAATCGAGATAAGGTCGTCGGCGATAGCCAGCGTGGAGAAGAACACGCGCACGCCGTTGGGCACGCGATTGCCCAACAGCGACATAACGCCCAGCGCGAACGCGATGTCAGTCGCCATCGGGATTGCCCAACCATGAATTGCCCCGCCTTTATTTAGGAAGGCATAGATGCATGCGGGCACCACCACGCCGCCCACGGCGGCAAGCATCGGCAGCATCGCCTGGCGCGGGTTGGTGAGCTCGCCCACGGTCATCTCGTATTTAAGCTCGATACCAACCAACAGGAAGAAAATCGCCATGAGGAAATCGTTTACGAAGACCTCAACGGTAAGCCCCGCCGTTAGCGAGCCCAAGCCCACAAAGAGCTCTTGTTCCAGGAAATGATGGATGGGTTCGTACGCAGCTGTGTTGGCGCACACGACGGCGGCGATTGCAGCGAGCACCATCACCGCAGCCGATATCGTACCGTTTGACGTGACCCGATCCCATAGATCATGGCGCTCAAGGCGCTTTCTCTGGGCGGCGTCGAAGAGCTGGTCGCATGATTCCATAGGCGGCCTCCTTGTTTGAAGCTTAAAAGAAGCGCGGCCCGCTGTTATGCGAGTCGCGCTAAACCTTGCGTCTGGAATTATCCTACCCAGCGGGCGTAAATCTACACCGTTTTAGGCAGAGTTACGTGACATATGCAACCGAAATTACTCAGCAGCAGCGATAATGGGGGCAGCAACCTGCTTTTTGCGGGAAAGCACGCCGGGCATCCACACGCCATCATGCTCGTCAGAAATGGACAGGCCCTTCTGAGCGAACTCCGTGTCGCCCTCGAGAAGCACCTGTGAGCCCTCCTCCATGATATCGGTAATGCACAAGACGATGCCGTCGGCACCCTTCTCGGCAGCATAAGCACGCATGGCCTCGCGAATCTCGTCAATCATGCCCAGAGCGCGAGACTTATCGACCGTCTCATACTGACCGATGAGGAGCTTCTTGCCAGCAGGCTCGAACATCTTGATGTCGTTGCCCACCATCTCGGCAGCGGTGAAGGAACCGGACGGACGGGTAAGGAAGACCTCCATGCCAAACTTAACGGGATCGACGCCCACCTGCTCGCCCAGCTGGGCGGCCACGGCGCGGTCAACATCGGTGGTGGTGGGGCTCTTGAGCATGAGCGTATCGGTCATCATGGCGGACAGCAGCAGCTTGGCCTGAACATCAGTGAGCTCGATGCCCAGCATCTGGGCAACCTTGGTCACAATCGTGCAGCTGGAACCCCACGGGAAGGCGAGGTAGTGCAGGGGGCCGGCGGTCTCGAAATCGCCAATGCGGTGATGGTCGACCACACCAAAGACGGTTGCAGACTTTAGACCCTCAACGGACTGAGCGCTCTCGTTGTGATCGGTGAGAACTACGAGCTGGCCTTCCTCAACCGAAGCAATCTGACGCGGCTCCGCCACGCCAGCGTCGGCGAGAAGCTTCGCAGACTCGGCAGGCAGAGCGCCCAGAGCGCATGCCTCGTAGGTGTTGCCGGCATACTCTACCTGATTGAGAAGCTGGGACAGCACGACAGCAGACATGATGGCGTCGTTATCGGGGTTCTGGTGGCCAAAAACAAGAACGGTAGCCATGGATTATCCTCCATTTGCACAGGTGTACTCAAACGAATAAATGGTAGCACGAACTCAAGGCGCGCCCTCCATACGGCGCACCTCGGGTTTATTCGTCACATCTCGCATGGAGAGCCGTCATCCGGGCACGATATGAAGGACATGTGAAAATGTGACAAAATAAACCTGTCGTTTTGCTGTCACAAAAGAAGGAGGGGAAGCGTCCTCGGACGTCTCCCCTCCTGGATGCATATATGCCAAACGATCTGTTAGATCTTCACGCCCGGGAAGTGGCACTTCACAAAGTGGCCCGGGGTGTGCTCTTTCATCTGCGGAACCTCGGTCTTGCACTTCTCGGTAGCATGCGGGCAGCGCGTGTGGAACGGGCAGCCCGAAGGAATGTTCGTGGGGCTCGGCAGGTCGCCCTCAATAAGCACGTGCTTCTTCTCAATCGAAGGATCGGGGATGGGCACAGCGGAAAGCAGGGCCTGCGTATACGGATGCAGCGGGTTGCTGTAAAGATCCTCGTTGGGAGCGACCTCCATCAGCGAACCCAAGTACATGACGCCAATGCGATCGGAAATCATCTCAACAACAGCAAGGTCGTGGGAGATGAAGAGGTACGTCAGGTTGTACTGCTCCTGAACATCACGAAGAAGATTCAGAACCTGAGCCTGAATGGACACGTCAAGTGCCGAAACGGGCTCGTCGGCCATGATGAGCTTGGGGTTAACCGAAAGCGCGCGGGCGATGCCGATACGCTGACGCTGACCGCCAGAGAACTCGTGCGGATAGCGCTCGCCATGAGTGGCCGAAAGGCCAACGACCTCGAGCAGCTCCTGCGCCTTCTTCAGACGCTCGCCCTTGCTCATCTTGGTGTGAACAAGCAGCGGCTCGCTAATAATGTCCTGCACCTTCATGCGAGGATTGAGCGATCCATACGGGTCCTGAAACACCATCTGCATCTCGGCGCGCAGCGGACGAACCTCCTTCTCGGAGAGCTTCGCCACGTCTTTGCCCTCAAAGAGAATCTCTCCCTCGTTGGGCTTGATGAGGTGGTTGATCAGACGGCTGGTGGTGGACTTACCACAGCCGGACTCGCCTACGAGCGAGAACGTCTCGCCGGGCATGATGTCAAAGGACACGTCGTTCACCGCGTGCACAAACTTGTTGGCACGACCGAAGAAGTCTTTGCCCACAGGGAACTTCTTGCTCAGGTGACGAACGGACAGCAACGGCTTGGTCTCAGTTGCACTCATTATTGCTGAGCCCCCTCTCGAGCATCGCGATAGAACGGACACGCGCAACGATGGCCCTCGGAAACCGTCTGGAGCTCAGGCAGCTTCTGCTTGCAGGAGTCCTGTGCATACTTGCAGCGCGGAGCGAAACGGCAGCCCTCGGGCATGACGGACAGATCGGGAACGGAGCCGGGGATGGACGGCAGGCGATGCAGGCGCTTGCCCAAACGCGGCACCGAAGCGATAAGGCCCTCGGTGTAGGGGTGCTGCGGGTTAGCGAACAGCTCTTTGACCGGTGCTTCCTCGACAATATTGCCAGCGTACATAACGATGACGCGGCTGCAGGTCTCGGCAACAACACCCAAGTCATGCGTGATGAGCAGGATGCCGGTGTTGCGACGGTTGCGAATGTCCTCCATCAGCGCCAAGATCTGCGCCTGGATGGTCACGTCGAGAGCCGTGGTGGGCTCGTCGGCAATCAGAAGCTTGGGCTCGCAGGACATAGCCATAGCGATCATGACGCGCTGGCACATACCACCCGAAAGCTCGTGCGGATAGTTGCGAAGCGTCATCTCGGGCTCGGGGATGCCCACGAGCTTGAGGGCATTAACGCAACGCTCGTGAATCTCGGCCTTGCTCATGTTGCTGTTGTGCAGGCTGATGGCCTCGGCAAGCTGATCCTCGATGCGCATGATCGGGTCAAGAGCGCTCATGGGCTCCTGGAAGATCATGGACATCTCGTTACCGCGCATGGACTGCATCTCGCTCGTAGTGAGGTCGAGAACCTCTTTGCCGCCAAACTTGATGGAGCCGGAAATCTTGGTCAGGCGCTCGTTATGCAGGCGCATGACAGAAAGCGAGGTTACGGATTTGCCGCAGCCGGACTCGCCAACCAAGCCCACGATCTCGCCAGCGTTGACATTAAAGGACACGCCGTTTACCGCCGTAATCCAATCCTTCTTGCCACGCTTAAATTGCGTTCTGAGGTCCTTGACCTCCAAAAGAGTTTCAGACATCAGGGCCTCCTTAGTTCAGTCGCGGGTCGAGCGTGTCGCGCAGACCGTCACCGAACAGGTTGAAGGCAAGCACGGTCAAGAAAATCACCAGGCCGGGGAAAAGGACCAGGTGCGGGGCAATAGCCAGGTAGTTGCGGCCCTGAGACAGAATCGCGCCCCACTCGGCTTGCGTCACGGATGCGCCGAAGCCCAGGAAGGACAGGGACGATGCCGAAAGGATGGCGCCACCGATGTTCATCGTGAAGTTGACGATGAGGGCCTGCATGGTACCCGGGAAGATGTGCACGAACATGGTGCGAGCGGACGAGCAGCCAATGGACTGCGCCACCTCGACGTACAGCTCACCACGCACCTCGAGCACCGCGCCGCGAATAATACGCGCAAACGACGGCACCGTGAAAACGGCAACACCGATCATGATGTTGGTGATGCCCGGACCGATGATGGCCACGATGGCGATGGCGAGCAGGATGCCCGGGAACGCGAACATAACGTCACAAACGCGCATGATAAGGGAGTCGACAATGCCGCCAAAGAAGCCGGCGATAAGGCCAAAGACAACGCCCGCGGCGGTACCGATGATCGAAGCGGTAAGCGCCGTGCCAAGCGACAGCTGCGTGCCGGCAAGGATGCGGCTAAAGACATCTCGGCCAAACTCGTCGGTGCCCCACAGATGCCTAGCGGAAGGGCCAGCCAAAATCGCGCTGTAGTCGTACGCGTTGGGATCGTACGGCGTGATGTTGGGTCCGATCACGGCAAGAATCAGGATGAAGACGATAAACAGAAAGCCGATAACGGCGGTCTTGCGGCGCAAGAACTTTTTGACAAACTGCCTAACGGGGCTTTGCGCCTTCGGCAGCTCCTCAGCCTCACGCGTTGCGGAGGCAGCATTAGCAGTGGTATCAGACATGGCAACCTCCTATTCGTAGCGCACGCGCGGGTTAATGATGCCGTACAGGATGTCCGCAAGCAGGTTAATCACCATGTACTCCAGCGAGAAGAACAAAATGAGCGCCTGCACAACCTCGTAGTCGCGGAAGCCGATGGAATCGACAAGCAGACGGCCGAGGCCCGGAATCGAGAAAACCGACTCGACCACGACGGAACCGGCGATCAATGCGCCGATCTGAAGCGCGGTGACGGTGATGACGTCGATGGAGGAGTTCTTGAACGCATGGCGCATAATCACGCGATGCTCGGGCAGACCCTTGGCACGTGCCGTGCGAATGTAATCCTTGCCCAGGTTCTCAATCATCGAAGAGCGCGTCACGCGCGCCAGAATACACATGATGCCCGCGCCCATGGCGATAGAAGGCAGGATGTAGCCCTTCCACGACTCAAGACCACCCGTAGGCAGGATCCTCAGGTTCACGGCGAAGATCTGCATGAGCTGCAGACCCAGCCAGAAATTAGGCAGCGAGATGCCGGCGATGGCGATAACCATGCCGATAAGATCGAACGCACGACCGCGGTTCACAGCGGCAAGAACGCCGATGATGATGCCCATGATCGCAGACCAAGTAATGGAGCAAATGGTCAGATAGATGGTGATGGGCAGGCGGGGCGCAAGGAGCGCGATGACGGTGGTCTTATTGGCGTAAGAGACACCGAAATTACCCGTGAAAATACCGGTAATCCACTTGATGTACTGCGGTACCAAAGGCTGATTCAAACCGAGCTGGTTACGAATCTCGTCCACTTCGCCGATGGTCGCGGTAGGACCGGCAATCTGGCGGGCGGGGTCACCGGGGATAAGGTGGATGAACAAGAAGATGATGATGGAGATAACGAATAGCAGCGGAATCATGTTGATGATTCGCTTAACGGTGTATTTCCCCATTTAGCTCCCTCCCCTTTCAAATCAAGGACAATCAAACCGCAAAGCTGCCGGCCTCCGCGGACGGGAGGCCGGCAGCCAAAACTGCTTGCTTGTCAGCTTACAGAATCAAACACGCGCAGCCTTAAGCGTTGAGCTTAGCGTGAGTGACGTCGATGCCCTGAGCAACATACTTGATGCCGGTGAGGTAAGCCTTGTAGGACATCAGCGTGTTGTCGGAAGCGAGGTACAGCCACGGGCACTCGGGCCAGACGATGTCCTGGCACTTGCCGTAGTGCTGGTTCTGCTCGTCCTCGGTCTTGCCCTCGTTGCCAAGCTGGAGCTCGTTGTCGAACTCTTCGTTCTTCCAGAAGGCGGTGTTGTAGCCGGTCGGAGGAGTCATAGCGGTGGAAAGCAGCGAACGCATGAAGCCGTCAGCGTCAGACTGGGACCAGTTGACGTACCACATCTGAATCTTGGTGGTGTCCTCGGGCTCAGCAGCGATCTCGGCGTTGGTAGCGGCCTCGTTGGGGACAACCTTGACCTCGATGCCAACTTTCTTGAGCTGCTGCATGACGAAGGTCATGCCCTTGGTCTCCTGCGTGGAGTTGTCGCCGATGATCTCGACCTCGAAGCCATCCTCGTAGCCGGCCTCCTTGAGAAGGGACTTGGCCTTGTCGAGGTCGTAGGCAAACGGCTCCTGCTCCTTGTAACCGGGAACGAGAGCGGGGAGCACGGAGGTAGCCGGGGTAGCAGCACCAGCGTACATAACCTTGACGTACTCGTCCTGGTTGAAGGCGTAGTTCATGGCCTGACGCACGCGAACGTCGGAGAGCTCCTTGACGTTGGTGTTAAGAGTCACATAGCGCATGGTGGTGGAGGGCATGGAAACCATGTTGATGTCGCCAGCGCTGCGGACGGTAGCAACCTGGTCGGTCGGCATCGGGTAAATGACCGTAGCCTCACCAGTCTGAAGAGCGGCGATACGGGAACCAGCCTCGGGAATGATCTTGAAATCGACGCGGTCGATCGTGACCTCGCCCTCGTCCTTCTGGCCGCCCCAGTACTTGTCGTTCTTGACGAGCGAGCAGTGGTCGCCCTTTGCATACTCTTCGAGGACATAAGGACCAGAGCCAGCGGACTTCTTGCCGTAATCGTAATCCGGATCGGTGACGACCTTAGGATTAATGATGTAGAACTGCGTGATGGAGTTCATGAACGGAGCGTAGGGCTTCGGCAGGTGGAAAGCGACCTTCAACGGATCGTCGTCAACCTTGTACACGTTGTCGATGCGGGTCTCTTCGGTGTTGTCATCGATGGTGCGGATGAACATGCGGCGGCGGCGCCAACCGTTCTCCTTCTTGATGCACTCCTGATAGTTGGTGACGATAGCGTCTGCATCGAGCGGCGTACCGTCCTCAAAGGTGATGCCCTCATGAAGATGGAAGGTGTAGGTGCAGGCGTCCTCGGAAACCTCATAGGAGTCGGCAGCCTTCGGGATGAGGTTGTAGTCCTCGTCGAACGCATACAGGGAATCGTAGATGTAGTACACGACGTTGCCGGAGTTGCCGTCGGACCAGTTCATGGGGTGCATGTTCTGGATCTCGCCCTCGAGCGCGATGACGCACTCATTCTTGGGGGCCTTGCCGTCGGTCTTCTCAGCCTTGACGACGAAACCGTCCTTGTCAGCAACGATCTCCTCGACGGAGCTGGAGCTGGAGCCGGCTGCGGAGCCCTTGGTGTCGGAACCGGTGTTGCCGCAAGCAGCAAGACCGAGAGCGGCGGCGCCAGCAGCAGCGGCACCGACGAAACCACGGCGGGAAACGGCGGGGTTAAGCTTGTTTTCCAAGTCCATGAATACTCTCCTTTCGCGCCTGCGAGCCATCCAGAATCGCGGGCACCCTTTTTTCCTCTACGCGGCCTTCGAAGTCTTTCGTCTCCGAAGAACCACGCATTACATCTTATTGTATTAAATTCGCCCTGTTTCTCCGTTTACGATGCTTTAACATGACTATCCGAGCAGGTAAACGGTGGGTCGACTTACCGCTCACACCTAAATAACTACCTTTCACGGCCCACAACACGTGATTTGTACACAAAACGTCGGCAGCAGAACGGAGATTGCCATGACCTATCAGTTTGACCGCGTTCGGTATAACGAACGCATGAAATGGTACCTGCACGATCGCTTTGGCCTTTTCCTTCATTTCGGTTTGTACTCCATCCCCGCTCGCGGCGAATGGGTTCGCAGCGATGAGGAGATGCCTGAGGAACTATATCAGCCCTACTTCGATGAGTTCAACCCCTATGCCTTCGATGCCCGCGCCTGGGCACGCGCCGCACGTGAGGCCGGTATGAAATATGCCGTACTCACCGCAAAGCATCACGACGGCTTTTGCCTCTTCGACACCCAGACCACCGACTGGAAATCAACCAAGACTCCCTTTGGGCGCGATATCGTCGCCGAGTTCCTCGAGGCGTTTCGTGCCGAGGGTCTAAAAGTAGGCCTGTACTACTCGATCATCGACTGGCACCACCCCGACTTCCCCCAGTACGGCGATCGCCAGGCCCCGCTGCGCAACGACCCCGTAGCGGGCTGCAACGATAAACGCGATTTCAACCGCTACCTCGACTACATGCACGAGCAGGTGCGCGAACTGTGCACCAATTACGGCAAGCTCGACCTGCTGTGGTTCGATTTTGCCTACGACTCGCCCGTCAACGGCATGAAGATGCGCGGCGAAACCTGGCGCGCAACCGAGCTCATGAGCATGGTGCGCGAGCTGCAGCCGCAGGTCATCACCGACAATCGCCTCGAGGTCTCGGGCGAGGGCTACGGATCGCTCGCAGAGTGCAACCCCACGCCTTATCACGGCGACTTCGTAACGCCCGAGCGCATCATCCCGCCGACCGGCATCCTGGACGCCGAGGGCAACCCCCTTGCCTGGGAATCTTGTATCACCATGAACGATAACTGGGGCTACTGCTCTACCGACACCAACTACAAACCCTCGTCGCTGCTCATTCACAAGCTGGTGGAGTGCGTCTCCAAGGGCGGCAATCTTATTCTCAATGTGGGCCCCGACGCGACGGGTCGCTTCCCCGAGCAGTCCTGCGCCATCCTGAAGGAGATCGGTGCCTGGATGGCGCGCAACTCCCAGAGCATCTACGGCGCGGGCATGGCCGCAGGCGGCCCCATCGAGCCCGAGCGCCCCGAGTGGGGTCGCATCACGCGCAACGGCAACACGTACTACTTCCATCTATATGAGAACGCCCTGGGCCCCGTGCCGCTCATGGGCGTGCCCAAAGATCGCATCGAGTCCATTCGCCTTCTGCGCGATGGCAGCGAGGTCAAGCTCTCTACCAGCTGGACGCACAGCGACTATCCCGACATCGCCTTCGCCGATCTGGGTCCCTCGCCCTATCTGCCCGATCCCGTTGACACCGTCTTGGCCGTCAAGATCAAGGAGAACTAACACATGCGCATTCTCTCCCCCGCCTTCGCATCCTTTGCCCAAGCTAAATTTGACGAGCGTGCCGAGCTGCTCAAGCCGCTCGCGAGCACCATTGCCGCGGGCCTTGCCCGTGTCGACAACGCCGACGTCGCTGCGCTCATCAAAAATTACTATGGCACCCTGCCGCTCACCGACGTATTCGACGCCGATTTCTCCGTGTTCGAATCCATCGCACGCCAAGCCGTCGAGCTTCGCGCCACCTCGCCGTGGTGCCGCGATGTTGACGAGGACATCTTTATCCACTTTGTGGCAACCCCGCGCGTGAACAACGAGCCGTTTGTCGATTCGTGGCCTATCCTGCGCAAGGAGCTTGCAGAACGCATCGCAGGCATGAGCGCGCACGACGCCGTGCTCGAAACCAACTACTGGTGCTGCGAGACCGCAACCTATCAGACTGCCGACGAGCGCACCCTGGGACCGCTGGGCATGCTGGCCTCCGGCAATGGCCGCTGTGGCGAAGAGTCAACCTATCTGGTCACCGCACTGCGCGCAAACGGCATCCCCGCTCGTCAGATCTACACCCCGCTGTGGGCTCATTGCGATGACAACCACGCCTGGGTCGAAGCGTATGTCGATGGCGAATGGTACTACCTGGGCGCCTGCGAGCCCGAAGAGGCGCTTAACCGCGGTTGGTTCACCGCCGCCTCCGGACGAGCCATGCTGGTGCACACCCGCTTGTTCTCCGACTACGGCTGCGATTTTGAGCGCGATCGCAGCATCTTCGCGCGCGAAGGCAGCCAGGTCATCGTGAACCAAACGGCGGCCTACGGCCCCACCGTTAAGCTCACGGTTACGGTCACCGGTGAGGACGGCGCGCCCGTCCGCAATGCCTACGTGCGCCTGACGCTTGTGAACTCCGCCGAATGGGGCGACATCGCGCACCTCATCACCGATGAATGCGGCCATGCCCAGATTGTGATCGGCGAGGGCACTCTGCGCGTTATCGCCGCAACCGAACATCAAATGGCAGATGCCTTGGTCGACACCGATGAGTGCGATCACGTGGAACTTACCCTGCACGACGTGGACACGGCTGCAGCCGCCGCATGGCGCGATATCGACGTCCACGCACCGGCAGACCATCCCGCCCCCTCCTGCCCCCTCACGCCCGAACAGGCAGCATCTGGCCGTGCTCGCAAGCACGAGGCCGACCAGATGCGCACCGAGCGCGTGGCAGGCTTTGTCGAGGAGGCGCGTCGCCTGGCAAACGCCGCAGGCCATGGCAAAGACGAATGTCTCGCCTACTATGAGCAGGCTTTTGCCAACGCCCCCGAAGTTGATCGCTTCCTCTCCGTGGACAACGGCGCCGATCGCGTCCAGCTGCTCTCGACGCTCACCTCAAAGGACTTCCGCGACCTTACCGCCGATGTTTTGGAAGACCATCTGGCCGGCGCTCGCGCCATGCACGACGCCGCCATCGCTTACCTCGAGCGCGAGGGCGTAAAAGACGATGCCGAGGAACTCTACGTCAAGTACGTCCTCGCTCCGCGCATCATGTTCGAGCAGCTCTCGAGCTTCCGCTCCTATTTTGTCGAGACTTTTGACGCGACGACAGTCGAGGAGTTCCGCGCAGACCCGCGCCGTGTTTGGGACATGATTTGCGAAAACCTCGACTTCACCGCTTCCGAGCACGTCAAGAAGCTCTGCGCCAGCCCGCGCGGCGCCTGGCTCTCCCGCCAGGGCAGCCCCGTCACCTGCCGTGCGCTGTTCGTGGCAATCTGCCGCACCTTTGGTATCGCCGCTCGTCAAAACCCGCATGATCGCGCCATCGAGTATTACCACCAGGGCGCATTTGTGGCTGTCGAGCGCGCCGAGCACACCGCCGACGTCACATTCACTTCCACCGTGGAGCCCGGTCCTGGATATTTCCAGGCCTGGAGCGTTGCCCGTCTGGAGACAAGCGTTACGGTTGCCGGAACTCGCGCGCTGGGCTTCGAGGCCCTCGACTTCTGGGGCGCCTCGGTCCAAGACGGCTCGTGCTCGCTGCCGCTTCCCGCCGGCGATTATCGCCTGGTGTGCAGCACGCGCTTGCCCAACGGCGATACGCAGGCAGCCGAGCGCACCTTCCATGTAAGCGACGCAGGCACCGACAAGCCCATCGAACTCGTCCTGCGCGAGCCCGAGGCATCACAGATGCTCGAGGATATCGCGCTCGAGGCGTTCGCCCTGTGCGACGCCAACGGCAACGCTGTCGATGCTGCAAAAATCGCTGCCGAGCACGGATCGGATTCGCACCCGGTTGCCATCTCGTTCCTGGAGCCCGGAATGGAGCCTACCGAGCACCTGCTCAATGAGCTTCGCGAGCAGGCAGAGCGCGTCGCCGAAGCCGACCTGCCGCTCGCCCTCGTGATCAGCGACCCCGCCCAGCTCGATGACCCCACACTCGCTCGCACGCTTCCCACGCTCACCGGCGTGACCATCGCCTACGACGACTTTACCGAGCTGCCCGAGAAGCTCGCTCGCCGCATGTTTGCGAATCCCGAGAAGCTGCCGCTCACGGTGCTTGCCTGCAAGCAGCCCGACGGCAGCCTGCGCGGCGTCTATGCAACCGCCGGTTACAACGTTGGCACTGTCGATTTGCTGATGAAGCTCATCACTCTCGTCTAGTGCAAGGCGGGCTGTATTCGCCAACAAGCAAGGGGGGCGCCTCGTCTGAGGCGCCCCCCTTTGCTGCGATTGTTATGACAAGGCGCGTTACGCGTTGGTCACCGCGTAGTAGGCGGCGCCGAGCATACCGGCGTCGTTACCAAGAGAGGCAACGGTGATGGGCGTGTCCGCGCAACAAGACAGCGTCATCTTCTTGAACACCTCAGTCACGCGGTCAAGATAATGCTCAGCACCGGCAGAAACGCCACCGCCCAGCACGAAGACCTCGGGATCGAAAGAGCATGCGGCGTTGGCGAGCTCGAAACCCAAAGCGCCCGCCATGGTGTCAACGGCGGCACGCGCGGCTTCATCGCCCGCGACGAGGGCTTCGAACACGCTGCGCGAATCGGAAGGACCGGAAAGCTCAACAGGCTCGCTACCACGCTTCTCGCACTCCAAGCGATAGCTGTTGACGATACCCGTAGCCGAAGCATACTGCTCCAAGCAGCCATGACGGCCACAGCCGCACTGACGCGTCTCGGCAGGATTGACAATCACGTGACCCAGCTCGCCCGCGGCGCCGTTCGCACCCGCAAGAACCTTGCCGTCGCACACAACGCCCGCACCGATGCCGGTGCCGAGCGTCACGAACACGAGGCTGTTATAGCCCGCACCGGCGCCGCGCCAAAGCTCTCCCATAGCGGCCGCGTTGGCATCGTTGAGAAAACCAACGTATACGCCCGGGAAGGAAGCCTGGAGCGCGTCGTGCACGCCCAACAAATTGAGGCTCAGGTTGGCGATGACAGAAATGTTGCCATCGGCAGGAACGGGGCAGGGAACCGCAAGACCGATACCCTTGAGCAGGGAAGCATCGACGCCGGCACCCTCGAGCACGGACTTGACGCCATCCGTGACAGCGGTATAGCCGGCCTCGTCAACCAGCGGAGGCGTGGGGACGCCCGCCTTGGCAACGACGTCACCTTCTTTGGTCATAATGCCGATCTTGACCGAAGTACCGCCCACGTCGATGCCAACATAGAGTTCGTCTGCCATGTTCGTTCCCTTTCCACCGCGAGCGCTTATCGCCCGTAATTATCGCTATGCCCGAATGATAGCGCGATACGCCCCAATCGTGCCTCAGGCATCGTGGAGTGGTAGTAACCACACGCCTATCCGGCGTTCCGCACGGATCAAGACCCATCGGCACGCTGCAGTGCCGAAGGTTCGCCCAAAAGAGGAGCGCCGCGCACTTAAGGTACGCAAGCGACGCCCCGGGCAAAACGCCGCGCGGGGCCAGGCCATCGGCGGACTGTAGTGCCGCAGATTGGCCCGAAAGCCCGAACCTACGGGACGGAACCATCGTCAAGCTGTAGTGCCGGAGGTTCGCCCGAAAGAGGAGCGCCGCGCACTTAAGGTACGCAAGCGACGAATGAGGGCGAAGATCCGGTGCTACAGTTTGACGATGGGGGCAAAGCCCTTCATGAGCTTCTTGGTCTTCCCGCTCTTCTCGAACTGGACCTCGATCATGTCGCCATCGACCGAGATAACGGTGCCGGCGCCAAACGTCTTGTGGCTCACAGCGTCACCCACGGCAAAGACCTCGGCAGCACGCGCGGCATCGGGACGGCGCTGCTCGACCGGAGCGGATGCCTTCTGTTGACGCGGGCGCGCGGCACCGCTGCCAAACGTAGCCGGCTTGCGACCCGCATCGGGACTCACGCCGCGATGGCGCTCGGTTCCCGCCACGCCAAAGAAGCTGTCATACGACCCGGCAGAAGCGCCTGAGCCTCCCGTCGAACGCGTATACGAGCCAAACACGCGCCCACCGTACATGTCCGATCCCTGACCGGATCCAAAGGTTCCGCGGCGGTCGCCGCGCTTCTCCCAGCCCGTGCCGGAAAAACCGGATGACCCGATACCGGAAAACTCGATATCCTCATCGGGAATCTCGTTCATGAAGCGCGAACGAGGATTGGCCTGCGTAGAGCCGTAGGTACGACGGGTGGCAGCATAGGTAAGGAACAGGCGCTTGCGCGCACGCGTGATAGCAACGTATGCCAAGCGACGCTCTTCTTCGAGCTTCGCCGCGTCCTCTCCACCAAAGCCGGCAACATGCGGGAAGATGCCTTCTTCCATGCCAGCAACGAATACCGCAGGAAACTCCAGGCCCTTTGCCGAATGGATAGTCATCATGGTGATGGCGCTCGACTGGCCCGAAAGCGCATCGAGGTCCGAGCGAAGGGCGAGCCATTCCATCAGCGCGGGAAGCGCTTTGCACGCCAGCGGACCATAGGTGCGCTCGATCTCCGAGGCGGCCTGCGCCGCGCTCGGCGCGAAAGGCGCGTCTGCAAGCGTGGACGCCGGAGCAGACTGAGGCACGTCGCCGACACCGGCAGCGCGCAGCTCCTCCAAACTCTCCAAGGTGCCCTCGATATCCTCGTGGCTCTCTTCGAATTCGGCGGCTACACCCATGAATTCCTGAATGTTCTCGGCGCGCCCCTCGGCCTCCATCGTGCCCTCGCTGCGATACGCCTGGACAAGACCCGCGCTCTCCACAATAGCCTCGACCACGTCTTTGAGCTCGCCATCCATACGGCGACCACGGCGTACGATGTTGACGAAATCGGCCAGGCCGTTGCGAACCTTGGCCGAGAACATGCCTGTCTCGGCACAAGCGAGTTCGCACGCCTGGAAAAACGAACAGCGATTGGAGGCGGCAAGCATCTCGATCTTTTGGATGGACGTAGAGCCGATACCACGGCGCGGCGTGTTGATCACACGCTTGACGCTCATCTCGTCGGCAGGATTCACCACCATCTTGAGATAGGCCATCACATCGCGCACCTCGGCACGATCAAAGAACCTCGTGCCGCCCACAATCTTGTAGGGCACGCCTGCGCGCAGGAACATATCTTCCAAGATACGCGACTGCGCGTTGGTGCGATAGAACACGGCGATGTCGTCATACGGAGTGCCGCCGTCATGAAGCTTGTCGATTTCCGAGGCGATCCAGCGCCCCTCATCGCGCTCGTCGCTTGCCTGATAGGCCTGAATCTTCTCGCCATCGCCCGCGGCGGTGAACAGACGCTTGTCCTTGCGCTGCGAGTTATGGCGCACCACGGCATTTGCCGCCGAAAGGATATGGCCGGTCGAACGGTAATTCTGCTCGAGCTTAACCACCTTGGCATCGGCAAAATCCTGCTCGAAGTCGAGGATGTTGGAGATATCGGCGCCGCGCCAGGAATAAATCGACTGGTCGTCGTCGCCCACAACCATCAGGTTCTTGTACTTGGCAGCGAGCAGGTTCGCAATCTCGTACTGCACGTGATTCGTATCCTGATACTCGTCTACGCTGATATAGCGGAAACGCTCCTGATATTTTTCGAGCACCTCGGGGCGGCTGCGCAAAAGCTCAAGCGTCCGCACGAGCAAGTCGTCAAAGTCCATCGCGTTCGCAGCACGCAGGCGACGCTCCAGCTCTGCGTAAACACGCGCGGCCTTCTCTTCCTGAGGGCTCGACGCGCGGGCGCTCATCTCGTCCGGGCCGATCATGGCGTTTTTCGCCGCCGAGATCTTGGAGCGAATCATGTTGATGGGGTACTGCTTTTGCTCGATGGAAAGCGCCTGCATGATATCGCGCACCATGCGGCGAGAATCGTCATCATCGTAGATGGAGAACTGGCCGGTATAGCCCAAAAGATCAGCATCCTCGCGAAGCATGCGCACGCACATAGCGTGGAACGTGCACACCCACATGCCACGCGTGCCCTCCGGCAAAAGAGAGCTCAGGCGCTCGCGCATCTCAGCCGCAGCTTTATTGGTAAAGGTGATGGCAAGGAGCTGCCACGGACGCACGCCCAGATCGGCAACCATGTGAGCGATGCGGAAGGTGAGCACGCGAGTCTTACCGGAACCGGCGCCGGCAAGCACCAGAAGCGGCCCCTCGGTAGTGAGCACGGCTTCGCGCTGAGCGGGATTGAGCGAATCGATATCGACGGCGTACGCCATGAATAGAACTCCATTCCAAACGGCGCGATGGCGCCAGACACATGAGCCGTACCAGTATAGCCGCCCGCACGGACGCGCGGGGCAAGCAACCCTGCGACCATCAGGGGCTCACGAGCGGGCACCAATGTGACAAAAAGTCGACAGGTTTAATGTGTCACATTTTCACATCCCCTTCATATAACGCGCCTGCACCACAATACCGATTGTGGCGCGGGCGTTACGTTCTCCCCTCCTCCCCGCAAAAGCGCGCACGCCGTCGCATAATGAGGGGCGAATAAACGAAGGAGAAAACCCAATGGCGCATCGCATCCTGTACTACATGGTGGACGGCTCGACAGCAAAGGCCCAGCAGATTCTGAAAGAATGGGGCGTAGACGATCAGATCGAGCTCATCGGGTGCGCACATGAACCGCTTGTCGACCCCAGCCCCGCACAGATGGTTGGATGCGAGGGCTTTATTGGCGAGTTCGGCCCTGTATCGGCAAAGACGGCAGACACCATGGCGGACGCGGGCATTCGCATCGTCTCGAGCATGTCTATCGGAATCAATCACGTCGATGTGTCGGCCCTTGCACAGCACGGCATCATCACCACCAACTGCCCTGGCTACTGCTCCCTCGATGTCGCCCAGCACGCAGCAGGGCTCATGCTCGACCTCATGCGCAGCATCACCTTCTCCAACCGAGAAGTACTCGCCGGTGCCTGGGAGCCCACCGGAGGCTATACTGCGCACCGCACGCAGGGGCAAACAATCGGCCTCGTATTCTTTGGTAACATCGCCCGCGCCATGGCAAGCATCGTGCAGGCGCTCGGCATGAGCGTCGTGGTATGGGCGCCCACCAAGACCCGCGAGGACCTTGCCCAAGCAGGTTGCACTAAAGCCGAAACTCTCGACGAGCTACTCGCTGTCTCCGACGTGCTGAGCCTGCACTGCCCGCTTATTCCGCAAACCGAAAAACTCATTGGCGCCCACGAGCTCGAGGTCATGAAGCCTAGCGCCTTCTTGATTAACACTGCCCGCGGCCCCGTCATCGACGAGGAGGCGCTGCTCGCCGCGTTGGACGAAAACATCTCCAGCAACGGCACACGCGGCATCCGCGCTGCCGCTCTCGATGTCCTTGCCGATGAGACCGCTCCCAATCGCGCCCTTATCGAGCACCCCCGCTGCATCGTCACGCCGCATACTGCCTACTGCACCGAGGAGGCCAACGACACCTTGCGCCGCATGACGCTCAAGGCACAGGTCGACTATCTTGTTCGAGGCATCATGCCCGAGCATGTCGTCGCGGCATAGCAAAAGCGCCGCTCGGCCCAAGCCGAACGGCGCACCATCACCACAAGCAAAAAGCGCTATAGCCCCAGCGCGGGGACAGCGACGAGGAAGTACGCAAGTACGACCACGCCCAAAACGATGCGGTAGACGCCAAAGGCCTTGAAGTCGTGACGCTTCACAAAGCCCATGAGCCATTTGATGGCCGCGAGGGAAACAACAAACGCAACCACGCAGCCCACACCCAGAATCGCCGCCTCGGACGCACCGAACGTGCCGCCCTTGATAAAGAACTTGACGAGTTTGAGCGCGCTTGCACCAAACATGACGGGGATGGCCAAAAAGAACGTAAACTTACTCGCCACCGCACGCGTGCAGCCCAAAAGCAAGCCGCCGATAATGGTCGAACCCGAGCGCGACGTGCCCGGCACCAGCGAGAGCACCTGGAACAAACCGATTCCCAAAGCAGTCTTCCAAGACAGATCATCCAGCGTGGCGATGGAGCCAAAATCCCCGCCGTCATCCTCGCTCACAGAAGGCGTCGCAAAATGAGCGCCGGCAGGACGCGCGCCAGGCAGCACATCCACGGTCTCGCGCGTGCGGGCACGGCGCGTCTCGATAACGATGAAAGCGATACCATAGACGATCAGCGCGATGGCAACCACGGGAGCATTGTAAAAATGATCTTCCATCCAATCGTTCAACGGCAAGCCGATAACCGCCGCAGGAATGCATCCGAGCACGATCTTGCCCCAAAGCTTCCACGTGTCGCGGCGCCCCTCCTTGCCCTTGCTGGGCGAGAACGGATTGAGCTCATGAAAAAACAGCACGCAGACAGCAAGGATTGCACCCAGCTGAATAACCACCAAAAACATGTTGAGAAATGTCTTGCTCACGTTGAGCTTGATAAACTCATCGACCAAGATCATGTGACCGGTAGACGAGATGGGCAGCCATTCCGTGATGCCCTCGACCAGACCCAGGAAGGCCGATTTAAGCAGTTCGATGATATCCAAAAGAAGCCTTTCGCCTGAGCTGCGGCCATGGTCCCGCAGCAACTCCGTGCACCATTATCCCACGCTGCAGGCATGCTCGAAAAAAAGCAGCGTCATTTACAGAATTTAGAGGTACCGGGTGATTAAAGCCGGGTATAACCGCTGTAAGGCAACGCAGCCAAAGGAGCTGCAGAGCCATTGAGGAGGCAAACATGAACGAGGGTTATTCAAAAGTATTCGTCGCGCTCGACGGCACTGAACAGCAGGATTTTGTTCTCGCGCGCGCTATCAAGGTCGCCGCGAATAACAAAGCCAAGCTCATCATCGGCCATGTAATTGACTCGACAGCGCTCGAGTCCGCCGGTTCCTACCCCATTGATTTGGTAAACGGCCTTGAGGAGGCATTTAAGAACTCGATCGAAAAGCAGGTTGAGGAAGCCAAGGCAAACCCCGATATTCCCGAAGTCGAAATCATCATTCGCGCCGGCCGCATTCGCGAGACCCTCAAAGACGAGATGCTCGACATTATTCAGCCCGATCTGGTGCTCTGCGGCGCTCGCGGCCTCTCTTCGATCAAGTACGCCCTGCTCGGCTCCATCTCCACGTTCCTGCTTAGGAACACCGAGTGTGACATCCTGGTTGTGAAGTAGCTCGACGCTCCGCCCAATCGCCATCAAGCGCATTCGATAAAGCTCCGGTCACAAGACCGGGGCTTTATTTATGCAGGCGCCTAAAGGCAGGCATCCGCCGCCAAACCCGTCATTATGTCTACGACTCAAAATAGTGCATATGATTGGTTGGGAACGTGATCTCGACTTCAAAGAATTCCCCGTGCTCGGAGCGGGCCACGATTCCCAACCCCATTTTGTCGCATAGGCGCTTGACCAAATAGAGCCCAATACCAGTGGAGCGCTTGCCGTTTCTGCCGTTCTCGCCGGTAAAGCCGCGGTCAAACACACGGCCCAAATCTGCGGCAGGAACGCCGCGGCCGTTGTCGCGAACCACAAGCTTCACGCAATCATCGGCATCCCCTGCGTTCGCACGAGTCGCCGCAAAGAGCAGCTGAGCGCCCTCGTCGCGGGCGTATTTCACACTGTTTTGAATGAGCTGCCCCAAGATGAACTCAACCCATTTTTCGTCGGCAAACACCTCGAGCTCAAGGCCGCGGCAAACGGGCGCCACATGGGCAGAAATCATCGCACGCGCGTTGCGCTTAAGTGCCGAAGAGACAATGGACTGCAAGGAGACATTTCGCACTACATAATCGCGGTCGAGCGATTCCGAGCGAGCGTAAAACAGCGCCTGTTCGATGTATCCCTCAACGCGGTCAACCTCCTCCGCCAGAGCATCGACCTTTTCGTGCACCTCCTGAGGCTGAACATTGTTCGCAAGGGCATCATCCAGGTTTTCGAGCATCAAATAGGCTGCAACCAGCGGCGTTTTCGCTTCGTGCACCCACGTTTCGACATACTCGCGGTAATTCGCAGTCTGGCGGCGATAGCCTGCGACCTCATCGTTTGCAGCCTTAGCGATAGCACAGATGACGTCATACACGGCCTCGCCCTCGGCATCCTCCGGATATTCCATCATCTCCATCGCCCAAGAGACGCTCTCGAGATGTTCCGCGCAGCGTTCGAGCCCGCGATAGAACTTCCGGTGACGAAGCCAGTCCGACACAGCGCCGATCAGCGTGCCGGCAACTCCAATAAGGGCGACCAAGACCACGATCTGCACGTACACGCTCGTGGTGAGCAAAACGCTGCAGACAAGCCCCGTAGCGAGCAGGGGCAACAGCACCACAGCGCCATGCGACCTCAAATACCTGCCCATAAGCCGCTACACCGAATAGCCTTGGCCGCGATGCGTGGTCAGATACCCATGCACCCCAATCTTATCGAGCGTAGCGCGCAGGCGATTGATGTTAACCGTCAAGGTGTTGTCGTCGATAAACGTATCGGAATTCCAAAGGTCGCGCATGATGGCCTCGCGCGAGACAATCGTTCCCGCATGGCGCATAAGCAAACTCAAGATCCTCAGCTCGTTTTTGGTCAGCTCGACTTCCGAGCCCTCGTACAGCGCGCGAGAACGGGCAACATCGAGCTCAAGCCCATCATGTCGCAACACAGTCTTTCCCTGCGCGGAGGAGCTGCGACGCAAAAGCGCTTGCATGCGCGCAATGAGAACACGCAGGCTATAGGGCTTGGGAATAAAGTCGTCGGCGCCAAGCGTCATACTCATAACCTCGTCGACCTCCGTCGTGCGAGAGGTGAGCACGATAATGGGCACGTCCGAATGCGAGCGCAGTTCGCGACAGATAAACTGCCCGTCCGTCTGAGGTAGGCTCAAGTCGAGAAGCACAAGGTCGGGAGACGCCTCCAGCACGTCGTCGACCACATGGTCAAACGTCGCGCAAGCAAGCGCCTCATAGCCGTTGTGCTCAAGCGCCAAGGCGAGCTCTGTGCGAATGGCGTCGTCATCTTCGACGATGTAGATCTTCGACATGGAAAAGCCCCTTTCGGTTGCCCTCCATTATGGACGAGACAAAGGCGATGCCACCGCATGTGGCAACAATGTAAGCAAGCGTCCCGTTAGGAGAAGAGCTTTGATACGCCCGTGGCCAAGAACTCGGCAATAGAGCGGTCCTCTGCCGAATCTCCCTGCCCAGCGTCCTCCACAACCACGCCGTGCTCATCGGAGACAAGCACATGCGCACCGCCAAGGTCGTTTAGCGAAAGCACGATATCGTCCGCGGCCCCAGGCGTCGCGCGCAACACGCGATAACCGCGCGTTGCCGCTAGCTGCTCAACCAGCGTCATGGAACCACACAGGTGCTCGCCTTCCGCGGCAGCCACATAAAGCGTGCCCGACTTCACGCAGCAAAGCGCCTCCGGAGCCACGCCCGTCTCAATTTGCTCGGCGTGAGCAAGCTCGGCACGCGCGCACAGTGCATCATGGGAAGTCGAGGCCAGGGGTTCGTAAGCGCCCACGGTCATGGCAGCGTTACCGTTTACGTCAATCACCAGCATGAGCACACCGTTGGGATCCGCATAGGTACCCTCGGCAAGAGACCACTCCACGTGCTGCTTTGCCCAAGAAAGCATATTGGTGGTGAGGGGGCGACCCTGTACCAAGCGCTGCGAAAGAGCCCGGATATGCCTGTTAAGCAAAGGAACCTGCCTGCGCGCCATGCGCCAGCGGCATACAAGCGCGGGCTGATCGAGCTGAAAATCCGGTACAGCCTGCTGCGTCTCACAAAACTCCCTGTAGGCACGAAGGTCCTCGGGATTGGAGAAAAGATCCTCGTCACGCACCGTCATGGCAGACACGGCTCCTTTTCGTCTAAGCACGCGGGGCATGCACCCCACCATTCCCGCAGGCTTCGAAAAAGCGCACGGGCCAAACTCTCGATAGCGAAAACGCCCCAGCAAAAGCAAGATGCAGCACGCTCATGCGGCAGGTTGCCCAGCTGGGACGCCTTTAGCAAAAGCCAAATCCCAACGCTCGAACAAACAACGGGATTCGGAAAAAACTCCTAGTGGCGGAAGTGACGAGCACCTGTGAACACCATAGCGATACCGTGGTCGTCACAAGCCTGGATGGACTCCTCGTCGCGCATCGAGCCACCGGGCTGGATAATCGCGGTCACGCCATGGGCCGCAAGCACGTCCACGTTGTCGCGGAACGGGAAGAACGCATCGCTCGCAGCAGCAAAGCCGCCCGCCTCAACGCCCATGCGCTTGCAGGTCTCCTCGGCGCGCTCGCACGCAAAGAGCGCAGAGTCGACGCGATTGGGCTGGCCAGGTCCCATACCGATACCGGACTGATCCTTGGCGATCAAGATGGCGTTGGACTTAACGGTCTTCACCACGCGCCAAGCGAACAGGAGGTCGTCCATCTCCTTGTCCGTGGGCTTGCGAGTCGTGGGGAAGGTAAAGGTCGAAGGATCCTCGGAAACGGTGTCCACGGCCTGAACGAGCATACCGCCGTCAACGGTACGAGCCTCGAGGTGAGCGTGGCCATCGGCACCGCCGGTCTCCAGCACGCGCAGGTTCTTGCGGCGGCTCAAACGCTCCAGAGCCTCGTCGGTAAAGGACGGGGCAATGAGCACCTCGACAAAAAGCTTGTCGCGATCGGCAAAGTGCTCCACAAGCTCAAGGGGAACCTCGCGGTTCAAGGCGATAATGCCGCCATAGGCGCTCTTGGGATCGCATGCAAAGGCGCGATCATAGGCCTCGGTCACCGTCTTGGCGACAGCAGAACCGCAGGGATTTTGATGCTTGAGGATGATGGCAGCAGGCTCATCAAACTCGCGCACGGCATTCCAAGCGGCATCGGCGTCGAGCAGGTTGTTATAGGAGAGCGGCTTGCCCTGGATCTGCTTGGCGCCAACGAGCGGATTTGCCGAAGAGGCGAAGTTGCCAAACTCATCGGCAAAGCGATAGACGGCAGCGGCCTGATGCGGGTTCTCGCCATAGCGAAGGTCCTCGACCTTCTCGAGATGCAGATCGATTGCCGCAGGCGGAACAAAAGCAGCAGAGGCGGGAGCCTCGGGGGCCTCCTCTGCCAAGTAGCTGTTGAGCCACGTGGAGATAGCGGTATCGTAGGCGGCGGTACGCGTATAGGTCTTGGCAGCCAGGCGACGACGCGTGCCCAAGGTGGTTGCGCCCTTGTGGCGATGCATCTCGTCGAGAACCATCGCGTAATCGGAGGGATCGCACACCACGGTCACCGAGTCGTTGTTCTTGGCGGCAGAGCGCAGCATGGAAGGGCCACCGATATCGATATGCTCGATGGCGTCGGCAAAGGTCACATCGGGAGAGGCAACGGTCTTCTCAAACTCGTACAGGTTAACCGCCACGAGGTCGATCATCTTGATATCGTGCTCGCTGGCCTGAGCCATGTGCTCCTCGGAGTCACGACGGCACAGCAGGGCGCCGTGCACCTTGGGGTGCAACGTCTTCACGCGACCATCCATCATCTCGGGGTAGCCGGTAAACTCCTCAATCGGGGTAACGGGAACGCCCGCAGCCTCAATCGCCTTGGCGGTTCCGCCCGTCGAGATAATCTCAACGCCAAAATCGTCAACCAGTGCTCGTGCGAAATCGACGACGCCGGTCTTATCGGTGACCGAGATAAGCGCGCGCCCGATCTTCACATCAGCGGCCATGCCTTCCTCCTTGTCGCGAAAGGGGCCTTGATACCGCAAAAGTTGCGGCATCGACCCCCTCTTCCACATACATCACTAATGTAGCGCATCAACACGCCAACTCGCAGGCGATACGCATGTTATTTGAAGAAAATACCGAGAGGCGATGGCGCTTTCGCGTAGAAATGACGCAGTTGACGTGTGAACATGAAGGCACCATATTCCGCGCCCCAAACGGTGGTATTAAATCTGCCGAGAGAAAGGTGCGCTTCGTGTCGTCCGTGCTGTACAGACCATTTGAAGATGAAGATTTCGAACCGCTTGTCGAGATCGTCCGCACGCTATGGCACGACGACGATGACGTCCCCGACGCTGCCTTTGGCACCCTCGAGGCGACATGCGATCTTGCGCATTGCCTCTCGGTATCCACTTTCTCACAGGTAGCCCTTATCGACGGTGCGCCGCGCGGCATCATCCTCGCCCGCTCGGAAAACGACTACAATCAAGATCTATCCCGTTGGGCGACCATCGAAGCAAAATCGGCCTGCGCCATGGATTCCTACGACGCCAAAGCCGCCCACACGTTCCAAACGTGGTACGACGGCATGCGCAAAGTAGACGAGCGCCTCTTGGCATCGAGCGGCCTTACACTCGACAATGAAATCACGCTGCTCGTTGTAGACCCCTCGGCACAGGGGCTCGGAATCGGAACGGTGCTGTTTGACGCCGTATCTTCGTACTACGCCGCACTCGGCGATCTTAAGGCGTATCTGTATACCGACAGCGATTGCAGATGGTCGTTCTACGAGCTCCGCGGCATGAAGCGTTTAGGGAGATACAAATCGACACGCGAAGAGCGCAGTCTGCTTCCGCGAGAGATGTATCTTTACGGTTTAGACCTCAGTGCCTAACCTGCGAGGAATTGGACGTCTTGAGGGCAGCTTGACGCCCAACACGCCCGCAGGGGAAAACACATAGGCGGTACGGACACACGCCCGTGCCTGGACGCGATCGCAACTCTCTCCGCGGTCGTGTCCAGATATGAAAGGGTCCGGCGGAAACATTCCGTCGGACCCTTTTGCATGAACTATCGGAACTCGCAGGTTAAAACGTGCCGCCGCCTCCGCCGCCGCAGCCACCGCCACCGCCACCAGAAAAGCCACCGCCACCGCCACCGCCGGAGCTGGACTCCGAAGCTGCCACCGCGGACACGGAATTGTGGTAGACCCTGCCAATCGAATCGGTGGGAGCGTCGAGTGCAGGATCGCTATAGCACCACCAGTACACGGGGTAGTAATCGTAGAAACCCTCGGCGTTACGAACCGCAGGCGGCACGGCGTCGGCGAGCTCGCGCAGCGTCTTCTTGGAGACGCCCAGGGCCACACCCATCACCATGAGCTTGTTCCACAAGACAAGGTCGCCCGGCACGGCCTCGCCCAGGCGGGTGAAGTCCTCGAGCCACCTCTTAAGCGCGCGGCATTTGTTCTCCAAGTCGGCGCCCTCTTGCGTTAGGCGACGGAAGGTCAAGCCCAACAGAATGGTAATCACCGAGCAGACAACGGAGACGCCAAACGCAATGATGTTAGGCACGGGAGCATCCAAGAAGAACATCTGGAGAAGTCCTCCTCCGATGACAAACGTGCCACCAATAATCGTGAGCACCACAGCCGCCGTGCCGTCGGAAGCGACAAGATTCCTGGATTCCATAGCGCCCGTGACGCTGTGCGTGTAGTTATCAAGCCTCCTGGAATACGTACTCGTATGCTTTCTGGCATATTGCTTGAACGACTGGAATGTGCGCGAAAGAGTAGTTCCCTGGCGCTCGACGCCCAAGAAATACAGTTCGAGCACAGCGCGATCGATTCCGTTCTTCGCCCTCGTAAAGCCACCGTTATCCATCGAAATGCAGTAGTCGCTCGCAGCTTTTTGACCGGGTGTGGCAACACTTTGCAGCTTGATCAAACGATCGTCCGTAAGCTTCATAAGCGTAGCAACAAAAGCCCGGTCGGGCACCGTGCCTTTGTTCATAAACGTCGCGAGCACGGCAGGGTGGTCGTCGCTTGGAACATCACGGAAATACGTCTCGTTAAACGTGGGGACAGGACGCTTGAGGCGCAGTTTCTGTATCACCGTCACCGCCAGCAGCGCCACGGAAACAACGACCGTCAACACCGCCAAGCCATAGGAAAGAAGCCGTGCACGTTCGCGACGAGCATTCGCCTCTTCGGCCCACTGCTTTTCCTCGTCCAAAATATCCGGAAGGCGCTCTTCGTCCGATCGAGAACTCAGCGGCATGCCGGGCACCCAAGACGCGGGGAACGCGATGCGCGCCTCGGCGAATTCGCCGCTCCTCACGCAGGGGACATCGTAATCAACCTCGCCGTCCTCGTCGTCGGGCGTGACCGTCGCCGTTAGCGGACCATGGCCCCAGGCACGCAGCGTATCGCCTACAGTAGCGGGGTTTTGCTGCACCAGGGAGGCGTCAAACGAAACGTTAAGCGTCACGTCGTTCGAGTCTTCCCCCCATCCGTCGCCCACGAACTTCCAGTAGAGCTCGGCGGTATCCTGCCAAAGCATGACCGCGCCGCTCATCGTGTAGGAGATCTCGACATCTGCACTCGAGCCATCGGACGAAGGCATAAAGATCTTCAAAGTCACAGACGAGCCGCTGGTATCTACGGTATAGACGCCGTAATCCCCCGAGGAGGCATAATCCGCCTCTTGGAATTCATCTCCATCGACAGAAACGCCGTTGATGCTCAGGGTCACGTTCTCGCCCTGCTGATTTTGTCCGAGCGGGATCTCCCAGTACACGCCGTTAACATCGTCGGTGAACTCGAAAGTTCGCTCTTCGCTCACCTGCAGGGAGCCATCGGACGCCACGTGCGCCCGCATATCCACCTGCGATGTCTGGTAGGTGCTCGCATAAGCTGCAGCAGGAATCAAAGACGCCACCAGCACCAGGGCCAAGGCGGTAATTGCGCGAAAACGGGTACGCATGGTACATCCTTACGTCGGCGGTATCCGTGGCCCTATTGTAGTCGTGCAGGGACGTTTCGCACGCGTGCGCGTCCACATTCGATGTTGGTGCTCCCCAACAAGGCAGGCATATCAGCCCTTCGCATCATCCGTCAAGACGCTCCCATCGCTCACCGGCGAAACGTAACCGGCGTCAAACGTCACCACGCAGGGGACACCGGGGCATTTTTCGCCCACGAGCGCACTCACACGAGAAAGAAGCTCATCGTCATCCATATCAAAATCGGTAGGACGTACCAGGTCGAACGCCACAAAACCTCGCTTCTGGCGCACATCGTGAACCGAAAGCCGCGGGTCGATATCCCTCACGCGCTCGTTAAGCCACGAGCGCAAGTCAAAGCCATCGGGAGCATCGGTCACAACAGGATCGCAGTGCAACGTTATCTCGACCCCCAACTCTCGCTGGATGTCGTGCTCGATGGTGTCGAGTACCTCATGGTTGGCAAAGGCGTCGCGCTCGCCCGGCATCTCGACATGCGCGCTTGCGAACTGACGGCCCGGGCCGTAATCGTGCACCATAAGGTCATGCGTGCCCAGGACCCCGGGATACGACATGATCTTGGTGTGGATGCGTTCAACAAGCCCCTCGTCTGGAGCCTGACCCAGAAGAGGGCTCGCCGCGTCGCGCACCAAATCGACGCCACCGGCACACACAAAAAGGCCCACGCCCAAGCCTGCCCAGCCATCAAGGTCGATACCCGTGGCACGGGAGATGAGCACAGCCGCCAAGACCGCACCAGAGGCGATCACGTCATTTCGGGAGTCGACGGCAGTAGCGAGAAGCGCCCCCGAATCGATGCGATGCCCCAGGCGCCTATTGAATAGGGCCATCCACGTTTTGACCACCATAGAAAGAATGAGCACCGCCATCGAAGCCACGCCGTATTCGGTAAACGACGGATGGAGCAGCTTATTCACCGATTCGGTAACCAAGTTAAGACCCACGGAGCACACGATCACGGCCACGCTGAGGCCCGCTAGGTACTCAAAGCGTCCATGCCCATACGGATGGCCCGCGTCGGCAGGACGTGCCGCCAGGCGAAAGCCCAGCAAGCTCACAATATTGCTCGAAGCGTCGGATACGTTGTTGACGGCGTCGGCAACAAGCGACACGGAACCCGTAAGCAGTCCAACGATGCCCTTGCTCACGCACAACACGATATTGCAGCAAATGCAGATGATGCCTGCGGCCAGTCCGGCACGGGTACGCACCGAAGCGTCCAAAGGCTCACCTTCCGGCTGCGCCACCAAACGATGTATCAGCCAGTTTATCATCGCGCACGCACCTCCATGTAACATTGAGAGCACAGTATACCCGCACGCGCTGCCGCGTTTTCGTCCAGATTGCAACGAAATCCAAACTCAGCATCGAGACATCAAATGACGTCGAGCAAGCGCAGACGCACTCCAACCTCTATACTGAGCGGCATGGAATTCAACGAAGAACATATCGACAGCGCAGACTGCCCGCGCGACGCCTGCGTCGTGGGACGCTTTGCGCCATCGCCTTCCGGTCGCATGCATCTGGGCAATATCTTCTCTGCCCTTATGGCATGGCTTTCCGTGCGAAGCCAGGGCGGGCGCATGGTCCTGCGCATCGAGGACCTCGATACGCGCTGCCACAATCCCCTGTGGTCCGATCTTTTTATCGAAGACCTTCGCTGGCTTGGCCTGAACTGGGACGAAGGCCCCTTCTATCAACGAGACCGTACGAACCTTTACGAAGTCGCCCTCAAGAAGCTCGTCGCGTCCGGCCTCACGTATCCCTGCTTTTGCACGAGGGCCGAGCTACACGCGGCAAGCGCTCCACATGCGAGCGATGGTACCCCCATCTACGCGGGCACGTGCCGCCACCTCTCGCCTACAGAGGTGGCGCAGCGCACAGCCGTACGACCGCCGGCAACGCGCCTGCGTGTGCCGGAAGCCAACAGCCCTTTCGATACTATTGAATTTGTAGACGGTGTTTACGGCGAACAGCGCGAGTCGCTCTCCTCGGAATGCGGTGACTTTTTGATTCGGCGCAGCGATGGAATCTTCGCCTATCAGCTTGCGGTCGTAGTTGACGACGCCGCCATGGGCGTCACAGAAGTTGTGCGCGGAAACGACCTACTCTCGTCCACGCCGCGCCAGATATATCTACAGCATCTGCTGGGGTATCCCCACCCGCATTATGCCCACGTGCCACTGCTCGTTGCCGCCGACGGACGTCGCCTTTCCAAGCGCGATCACGACTGCGGCATGGACGAGCTTCGCGAACGATTCGGCTCGCCCGAAGCACTTTTGGGATACATCGCGCATCTCGCCGGCATCGCCCCAGATGCCAAGCCGCGCAGCGCAGCAGAATTGGTCGAGCTGTTCTCCTGGGACGCTATCCGAGCGCATCGCGACGATATCGTCATCGCGCCCTAGCAAGCGAGCGCGTTGCCTCAGCTCCGCACTCTCTCGGGTTCGAATCCCCGGGCTCCTTCAAAACGGAAAAAGGACGCCCGGGTGGACGTCCTTTCCAAGTCAAACTGGCGGAGAGCTGGGGATTCGAACCCCAGCATGACAAGCCGCCTACCTGCGGTTACGTCTAAAACGATTGCCATCGATTGCCAAACACGGCCGATTGCGTGCTATGCGACGGCCGCCTTGGGCCTCCCTGCGCCGGGGTTGGATGCCAGCCTTTTCTCGATGGACTTCACGGAGACGTACGTCCTGCGGCCCCTGCGGAACCCGTCCAGGATGCCCGAGTCGAGCATGTGCGTCACGCGCCCGGCGCTCACCCCGAGCATGCGGGACGCCTTGGCGGCCGAGACCGTTTCGCCGTCCACGATGTAGCTCTCCTCCGCCTCGAAGAACACCATGAGGGTCTGGCCGCCCGCGTCGCGCACGGTCGGTGCGGGAACCTCGTCGCCGTGCTTCAGGAGCGACGCGACATAGGTCCGCGCCGCGTCAGCCGCCATGAGCGCGGCCTCCTCGTAGGTGTCCCCGTAGGTGAAGCACCCGGGCAGGTCCGGGACCTCGACGCTGTACCCGCCATCTTCCTCGGGCGTCAGCAGCACCTGGTAGATGTACTTTCCCATATCTGTTCGATGCCCCTTTCGGGGCGGGCCTACTTCCAGCCCGCGCCCCTGGCTATGTTCCTGTACGTCCCGATGGGTATCTCGCGCTTTGCAGTGGGTACCGTCACCATCTTGCCGTCTTTCCTGGCGACCACGTGGCTCCCCTTTCCGCTCTCGAGCTCCCATCCCTCCTTTTTCAGGCGCTTGAGCACGTGCCTGACTTCCTGTTCCGTGGGCATCGTTCCTCCCTTCGCCTATAAATTATAAACACTTGCCAATAAAATGCAACATAATTATAAAGACTTGTCGGTTTTATCGCGCGCACCGTCCATGGCATCGACCGCCGCCTTGAGGTCGCCGAGCTTCTGGCGCACGTAGTAACGCATCGTGGTCTTGACGTCCGCGTGCCCCATGATGCGCGACAGCTTCGAGACCTCCATGCCCTCGTTGACGCAGGCCGTCGCGAAGCTGTGGCGCAGGCTCGCCATGGTCACGCGCGGCAGCGGCTCCCCGTCGGGGTAGCTCCCCGCCGTGAAGCGGCGCA
>OLRJ01000186.1_pt1 | contig 62769 bp, 44 predicted proteins | sample 1672741 | NCBI WGS metagenome assembly OLRJ01 (sample SAMEA3136719, study PRJEB25190) | human gut metagenome | biome: human gut; feature: human-associated habitat; material: faeces | place: Austria | collected 2013 | reverse complement strand
ATCGTCAAGCAGTTGCTGACGATGCAGGCTTCTTCCATTTCCATTGTTTATTGCTCCCCTTGCGAGTTGTCCTCGGTTTGATTCTCGAACTGGGACGCCTTCTCCAGCTTGACTTTTGCGGTCACTTCTTTGCCGTTCCGCTCCACCGTGAAGGTGACGGTGTCTCCCACCTTCTTCTTCTGAATGGCCTGAATTAAGCCGTTGGAGGAGGTGACTTTCTTGCCGTCCAGCTTGGTAATCCGGTCGCCGGACTTGAGACCCGCCTTCTTGGCGTGGCTGCCGTACACCTCGTGGATGTACACGCCGGCCTTATCCACATTGTACTCGGCCTTCCGGTCCTCGGTCACGTCGAAAATGCTGATGCCTGCCGCCGGTTTTTCCACTATCGTGCCGTTCTTGATGATATCGTCGATGATCGGTGCGGCGGTATCCACCGGGATGGCAAAGCCCAGCCCTTCGATTCCGGTGCCGGAACCCTTGGCCACCACGAGACCGATGAGCTCGCCTTTTCCGTTAAACAGGCCGCCGCCGGAGTTTCCCGGGTTGATGGCGGTATCCGTCTGAAGAAGGGTCAGCTTCTTGCCGTTGATGGACAGCTGCCGGTCCAATGCGCTGATGATGCCGGAAGTGGTGGTGCCGCCCAGTTGGCCCAAAGGGTTGCCGATGGCTACGGCCAGGTCGCCCACCTGCACCTTTTTGCTCTTGCCGATGGTGGCGGCGGTGTAGCCGCTGCCGCCGATTTTCAGAACGGCGATATCGTTTCCTTCATCGTAGCCCACCACGGACGCGGAGCGGGATCGGCCGTTCCGCAGACGGACGGTGATTTTCTTGGCCCCTTCGATGACGTGGTAGTTGGTGGCGATGTACCCCTTCTTGTTCACGATGACGCCGCTGCCGGCGCCCTGGCTGACGGAGTTCCCCAGCACGCTCTTCGTGGGAACCTCGGTGCTGATTTCCACCACCGCATCCGCATTTTTCTTATAGATTTGCTGAATGGTCAGCTTGCTTCCGGTGGCGCTTTCCAGTGAATTGTTGCTGTCCAGATTGGAATAGCTGCCGCTGCCGCTCATTCGGCTTCCCAGGAAGGCCCCCAAAGCGGAGCTGAAAACTACCGCCAGGACCAAAGCCACCGCCAGAAAGCGTTTCGTGACGTAGGGGGAGTCGGACGCCTTGGGCCGAGGCGAAGGTTTTTTTCTTGGGGCTTTTTTTTCGCCGGTAAAAACACCTTCCGTGCCGCCTTTGGTTTCCGACCAAACCTGAGGGTTAACGTCCGGTTCGTCGGGATTGACCAAGACGAAATTCGGATCCTCGGGGATGGAATCAAAAGGGTTCTTTTCGTTCATATCTATTTCCTCCATGTGGTTAATTATTGAATGGATTTTCACACAACTCTAATTATTATAACCTTTCAATATGAGAATCGCGTGTGGATTCGGGAGTTTTATGAATTTTCTGTGGTGAGGGGGAAAGCCGCCATAAAACTATTGATAATCCGAGTTTTATGAGTGTATAATAACCCTATGTGTTTAAATTAAGCTTAAATGAGATTGCGTTAAAAGAACATCCTTCGGGGTGCGGAAAGGAGATATAGATGTATTGCTACACTAAAATTCAGGAAGATATGTATTGGATCGGCGGCAACGACCGGAAGCTGTCCATGTTCGAGGGGGCCATCCCGATGACCGAGGGAATGGCGTATAATTCTTATTTTATCGATGATGAGAAGACCGTAGTGCTGGACACGGTGGACGATTCCGTGGTTCGCGTGTTCGACGATAATCTGAATCACCTGCTGAACGGCCGGGGTCTGGATTACATCATCGTCAACCACGTGGAGCCGGATCACAGCGCGTCCCTGTGCGAGCTGGTGCGCCGTCACCCGGAGACCAAAATCGTGGTGACCTCCAAGATCAAGAACATGCTGAAGAACTACGTTAGCTGGAACCTGGACGACAACTTCCTTCAGGTGGAAGAGGGGGAAGAGCTGAGCACCGGAAAGCACGTGTTCACCTTCGTAAATACCCCGATGGTTCACTGGCCGGAAGTGATGATGACTTACGAGAAGACCACCGGAACCCTGTTCTCCGCAGACGCATTCGGAATCTTCGGCGCTCATGATGGAAATATTTTTGCGGACTGCTACGATTTCGACAGAGATTGGCTGCCGGCAGCCCGGAGATACTACACCACCATCGTGGGCAAATTCGGAAAGTTCACCATGGGTGCGCTGAAGAAGGCATCCGGACTGGATATCAAGATGATCTGCCCTCTGCACGGATACATCATCCGGAAGGATTTCGAGAAGTACCTGGCGGCGTATACCGCATGGGGCACCTACACCGCAGAGGAGCAGGGCGTGCTGGTTCTGTACGCTTCTCCGTACGGCAACACCAAGAACGCTGCGGAAATTCTGGCCAACGAACTGGCAGCAAAGGGCGTGGGCAAGATGAAGCTGATCGACGTTTCCCACACGGATCCGATGTACATCCTGCCGGAAGTATTCCGTTTCAGCAATCTGGTCATCGCCACCACCACGTACAACGGCGATATGTTCATCAAGATGGAAGAGGCACTGACCGAGCTGCGGTCCATGGGCGTATCCAACAAGAAGGTCAGCATCATCCAGAGCGGCTCCTGGGCGCCGACCGCCGGCAAGAAGGTTCAGGAGATGACGGATCAGCTCACCGGAACCGAATACGTGGGCGACATGGTGACCATCAAGGGTACCGTAAAGGAAGACTCCAGAGAAGCTCTGGTGGCTCTGGCAGATGCAATCGCAGAATCATTAAAGTAAAGAGGAGTAGTTTTGGCTAAAAACAAAGCGACGTTGCGCATACGCAACCGGCAATACGAAGAGAGTCTGGAACCCAGCGGAAATGCGTTTGCCCGGAAGCTGACCCTGGATGATGAGATGGAAATGATTACGGAAGCTACCGTTTATACCAAAGAAAATTCCACCTACATCACCTATGAGGAATCGGAGAAGACGGGAATGCAGGACAGCCGCACCATGATCAAGCTGACGGGCGACATCGTGGAGGTACACCGGTACGGAAAGAAAAAGAAGAACGACGGGATGAATCTGGATCTCCATCTGGAGAAAGGCCGCCGGGAATTGGTTCGGTACCGCCTTCCGGTGGGAAGCGTGAATATCGAGATGGTGACCCACGATGTGACCCACGATCTGGACGAAGAAGGGTTTGGAAAGATTTTTGCGGAGTACAGCATGTACTTCGGCGATGAAACAATGGGAAGCCGGAGAAATAAACTGGAAATGACAATCCGGCCGGAATAGGCAAGAACGACAAGAGAGGAAGAACATGAAGAAGATTGGATTTGACGCGGAGAAATATTTGGAAGAGCAGTCCAGATATATTCGGGAGCGCATTACAAACGGAGACGGGAGACTGTATCTGGAATTCGGTGGTAAATTGGTAGAAGACAAGCATGCCGCTCGGGTGCTTCCGGGGTATGACGAGCATGCGAAAATCAACCTGCTGCAGCGTCTGAAGGATCAGACGGAGATTATCATCTGCATTTATGCCGGTGATATTACCACCAGCAAAACCCGCCAGGATTTCGGCATCACCTACGACCTGGAAGTATTGAGACTCATCGATGCGCTGCGGGATTACGATCTTCAGATCAATTCGGTGGTGGTCACCCGGTATCAGGATGTGCCATCCGTCAACATGTTCATCAACAAGCTGGAACGTCGCGGCATCCGCACCTACAAGCACCGGTACACCAAGGGCTATCCGACGGATGTGGATACCATCGTCAGCGATGAAGGCTACGGTGCCAATCCGTACATCGAAGTGACGAAACCGCTGGTGGTTGTAACCGGTCCGGGGGGCGGATCCGGAAAGCTGGCCACCTCCCTGTCCCAGGTATACCACGAATACCGCCGGGGCAACAAGGCGCGCTACGCCAAGTTCGAGACCTTCCCGGTATGGAACCTGCCGCTGAAGCATCCGGTGAACATCGCCTACGAAGCGGCGACGGCAGACCTGAAGGATGTGAATATGATCGATTCCTTCCACCTGGAAGCCTACGGCAAAACCGCCGTGAATTACAACCGGGACATCGAGGCGTTCCCGGTACTGAGAAGAATTCTCCACAAAATTACCGGAGACGATTCCTATCAGTCTCCGACGGATATGGGCGTGAACCGGGTCGGATTCTGCATCTCCGATGACGAAGTGTGCCGGGAAGCTTCCCGGCAGGAAATCATTCGTCGGTACCTGCTGGCGGAATGTTCCTATAAGAAGGGCAAAATCGACGAGAGCATCCTGGAGCGCACCAAGCTCCTCATGGAAGAGGTTCAGGCCGGCCGTTACGATCGCCCGGTGGTAAAACCGGCAGAGGAGTACGCGGAACTGAAGCGTCAGGAAGAGGGCGATGACGAGAATGTAATCATCACCGCCATTCAGCTGCCGGACGGCGCCATCGTTACCGGAAAGAACTCGGAACGCATGGTGGCCACTGCCGCAATGATGCTGAACGCCATCAAGAAGCTGGCGGGAATCGATGACGGCATTCCGGTTATCTCCGCACAGATTCTGGAGAATATCCGGGATATGAGAGTGCGGCTGTTCCACGACAAGTCCAGCCTGAACTGCGAGGAAATCATCATGGCCCTCACCATGAGCAAGATGACCAACCCGATTGCGGAAATGGCGCTGCAGCAGCTGCCGAAGCTGAGAGGCTGCATGGCCCACTGCACCGCAATCCTCAGCGACCGGGACGAACAGACCATGAAGTCCCTGGGAATTGACGTGACCAGCAATCCGGAATTCTCCACCAACAACCTTTACTCGAATTAGCGGGTAAAAAAAGATACCAGAGAGGAGTGGGAGACCGATGTCCCCGGCTCCTCTTTCGCATAATAGAGAAAAATTGAGAAGAGAACAATGACAAAAGAAAATTTGAAAGGAAAAAGCGCGGTGGTGAAGAACCTCCGCCGAAAATCCGTGTTCCGATACGCCTTAATCGGTCAGGGAATTATCATCGGTGTGACGACCGGGCTGATCATCGCCCTGTTTCGCTGGCTCCTGATTTTTGCGGACGGGTGCCGGAATCGGCTGGTGGCTTACGCCAACACCGGAGTGGGACCGGCGCTCATCGCCGCCCTGGTGATGCTCCTGCTGGTGCTGGTTATCGGGTGGATTCTGCGGAAAGAACCGGAATCCACCGGTTCCGGCATTCCGCAGGTGGAAGCGGAGCTGCTGGGAAAGAAGGATATGAACTGGCTTTCGGTGCTGGTCTCCAAAATCCTGGGCTGCGCCTTGTCCATCGGCGGCGGTCTGGCACTGGGACGGGAGGGCCCCAGCATCCAGATCGGTGCGATGGTGGGAAAGGGTTTTGCCCGGACCAACGAGCGGGTGCTGACCGAGGAGCGGTACCTCATGAGCTGCGGCGCCGGTGCCGGATTGTCCGCGGCCTTCGGCGCGCCTTTGGCGGGCACCATATTCTGCTTGGAGGAATTGTACCGCAACTTTTCATCGGAAGTGCTTCTTTCCACCATGGCAGCGGCGGCATCATCGGATTTTGTGGCCGCCTACATCATAGGAATGGAGCCGGTATTCGACTTCCGGATTGATTACCGGCTTCCGCTGAAATATTACTGGTTCGCCATGATTCTGGGGGTGGTGCTGGGCCTGTTCGGAAGCCTGTATAACCGGACCATCGACCGGATGCAGGATTTTTTTGACCGGGTAGGCACGGCGGCCAACGCACTGGCCAAGAAGTGGCCGGGAAGACGGCGGCTGAACCCAAAGGCCGGAAAAATGGATTACAAGGGAAATATTGCGCCTTTTGCCAAGCTGGCGGTGGGCCTGACCATGGCCTACATCTGCTTCTTTGCATACCCGATTACTTTGGGAAGCGGAAACGGATTGGTGAGCCGGATTGCAGAGGGCGACCTCGCACTGAAAGCGCTGCTGATCCTTTTGGCAGTGAAATTCGTATTCTCCACTGCCAGCTTCGGAACCACCGCACCGGGCGGCATCTTCCTGCCCCTGCTGGTGCTGGGCGCCGTCACCGGCGGAGTCTACTCCCGGCTGTTGGAAAACCTGCTGGGCATTGACGGAAAATACATTGCCGCCTTCGTGGTGCTGGCCATGGCGGGGTATTTTGCGGCCATCGTCCACGCGCCGGTAACGGGGGTGGTGCTGATTACGGAGATGACGGGAGATTTTCGTTCCCTGCTGGGCCTGGTGATGGTTTCCCTGATTGCCTTCGTAATCTCGGAGCGCCTGGGAACGGAGCCAATCTACACCCAGCTGATGAATCGCAGCAGTGGAAAGCGCTACAATGTTCCGAAACAGCGCAAAAGCATCATCGACGATATCGTCCATCCCGGCTCGATTATGGACGGAAAGCGAATCATGGATATGGGACTGCCCTTGGGTGCTTTGATCGTCTCCGTGATTCGAGAGGAACAGGAATTCATTCCCGACGGGCACACCATCCTCCGAGGGGGAGATGTAATCGAGGTGCTGCTGCGGGAAGAAGACCTGGCGGAAGTGGAACACATCATTGAAAAGGAATGCAAGAAGGTGAGATTATGAACATCCTGGACTATGTGAAGAACACCACCCGAACATTTGAAGAGATGCCGCTGAATCCGGTGGACAGCCTGGTGCTGAGCCAGCTGTCCTATGCTCGGCTGGAGTTCGCCGATCCGAAGCCGGAGAACCTGCCGGATCGCCTGCGGAGGGGCGTGACCGTTGCCGACTTCTTTCGAAACGAGTGGTTTGAAAAAATATTCTGCGACGGGATTTCCGATTCCGACAATATGAACCTGATGGCCTACGCGGTAGCCAGCCGGCGGTACCGAAATCTGAAAATTCGGGATATCGTGGGCGATTTTGACAAATCCAGTGAAAAGCAGTTCGGCGCCATGATTTTCCGGCTGGATGCCAACACGGACTTCGTGGCCTTCCGGGGAACGGACGGATCCATGCTGGGCTGGAAGGAGGACTTCAACCTGTCCTTCATGAACGAAGTTCCGTCGCAGTCGGAAGCGGTGGAGTATTTGGAGCGGAATTACGGACCCGGCAATCGAAAGGGACGGAATCGTCGCTTCTACGTGGGCGGCCATTCCAAAGGGGGAAACCTGGCGGTATATGCGGCACTGATGTGCAGTCCGGAAGTGCGCTCCCGCATCCTGAGGGCTTACAGCTTGGACGGACCGGGATTCCGAGATGAGGTTCAGGAAGAGCTGGACCGGATTCAGGAGAAGAGCGAAGTTGCCATCACGAAACTAGTTCCCCGCACCTCAGTGGTGGGAATGATGATGCAGAACAGCTCGGATTACCAAGTGGTCCAGAGCGATGCCATCGGCATCATGCAGCACTTCTCCTATTCCTGGCAGGTGCAGGATTCCGATTTCGTCTACCTGGAGGAAATCGACACCGGCGGAAAATACATGAACCGGACGGTGCACGACTGGCTCCAGTCCGTGCCCGATGAGAAGCGAAAGGTGTTCATCAATTCTCTCTTTGACGTCCTGGCGGAACATCAGGTGGATACCCTCCAGGACCTGAAGGAAATGAGCCTGACGGACATGGCCAAAATGATTGCCTCCCTGCGGAACCTGGAGGAGGAGGACCGGACCGTGGTAGCGGAGGTGCTGAAATCGCTGGCCGGAGCAGCCTTGCCGAAGTTTCACCGGAAGGACAACCCGAAAAACCCGGAAGAAAAATAATGTTTTTTTGTACAGAATTCGATACCTTTATTGCGGACGGAGAACAATGAGCGTAATATAAACAATTGGAAAAAACAGTTTAAAAAAATTAATGGTAATGGTACAGAAAGAAGGCTCATCATGAAAAAAGTAGTTACTTACATCATCTTGACGGCGTTTCTTTTCGGGACAATGGAGATTGCCCTGAAGATTGCCGGAAGCACATTTGATTCCATTCAGCTCACGTTTCTCCGTTTCCTTATCGGCGGTCTGGTGCTGGCGCCTTTCGGCGTTGCGGAAATCCGGAAGGACAACATTAAGATTACAAAAGGTGATTGGCTCTGGTTGCTTCTGGTAGGCATCATGGGAATTGCCATCAGCATGCTGGCATTCCAGATTGGCGTTCAGCACTGCAACGCATCCACCGCAGCAGCACTGATTTGCCTGAACCCGCTGTTCACCATGGTTATCGCCCACTTCTTTACCTCGGAGAAGATGGACAAAGCGAAAGGGCTGGCATTTTTCATCGGCATCGTGGCAGCGGTATTCATGATTCGTCCGTGGGACGTTCAGCCGGGCAACACGGTGTTCGGTATGGCCACCATGCTTCTGGCATCCGTTACCTTTGCAGCATATACGGTAATGGGCAAAAAAACCATCGGCCGAATCGGTACTTTCGCTCAGACCAGCATCTCATTTATCCTGGGTTCTCTGGTGCTGCTCTTGGTCCTGATTCCGATGGGACGTCCGGTATTCGCCCACATCACAGAGCAGCCGCTGGTACTTCTCTACAGCGGAATCGTGGTTACCGGTCTGGGATACCTGTTCTACTTCTTGGCCATCCGTTACTCGGATGCCACCACCGGATCCATCGCATTCTTCATTAAGCCGGCCATCGCACCGGTGCTGGCGGTGGCTGTCCTGGGAGAACATGTCTACTGGAACACCATCGTGGGCATCGTTCTTCTGATCATCGCTTCCGTCATCACCCTTCGGGATACTTGGTCCACGGAGGATCCGACCATCGAAGAGACGGAACTGGAAGTTCGGGAAGGATTGGAAGTAGAATAAAAAAACTGCATGCGGTCAGCAACCGCCGGGGCCTGCGGCTCAAGCCGCCGCCTCCCCCGGCCAAGATTGCCTCCCGCATGCAGTTTTTTTAGTGGGGAGAAGAAGGGACGTGCCTTCGGCGCCGTGGACGTGGTGCTTCATGACCCGCAAAACCTTATTCCTTCGTCGGGAGGCACCACGTCCTTGAGCCCGGCCGGCCCTTCGGCGCCGTGGACGTGGTGCTTCAAGGCCCGTAAAACCTTATTCCTTCGTCGAGAGGCACCACGTCCCTGAGCCCATCCGTACCTTCGGCGCCGTGGACGTGGTGCTTCAAGGCCCGCAAATCCTTATTCCTTCGTCGAGAGGCACCACGTCCCTGGGTCCGTCCGTGCATTCGGCGCCGTGGACGTGGTGCTTCATGACCCGCAAATCCTTATTCCTTCGTCGGGAGGCACCACGCCACCCGCCCCGCCCGTGCTTTCGGTGCCGTGGACGTGGTGCCTCAAGGCCCGCAAATCCTTATTCTTTCGTCGGGAGACACCACGTCCCTGAGGCCATCCGTGCCTTCGGCGCCGTGGACGTGGTGCTTCAAGGCCCGCAAATCCTTATTTCTTCGCCGGGAGGCACCACGCCGCCCGCCTCGGCCCTCCGGCGTCCCATCTATTCAATTTATTTATACATCTTTCTTCGTGAAAATGTTGATTCGCTATGACGTTATCATTTATAATCCGATAATGACGAGTTCTGAGAATAAGAAACAACAGGAAGGTTTATGCGAAGCAGATTTAATATGTTCCCCATCGTGGAAGGAAAAGAAACAAAGGCCAATACTATCGGCAAAGCAGCAATTATAGGCGGGTGTATCTTAACCTTTGGGATGCACTTGTTTTACAAGGAAAACGGTGCTCGCATATGGACATACTTGAGTGAGATATTTGTGGCATATTTTCTGCTGGACTACCTGTTTCTAAGCATCGGCGGGTGCATCCAATGCAGCAGGCGCATCGGGAAAAGGGTGCGAGTTGGAATCGTGATTCTGGCTTTGGTTTCCGTTCTCTTCACTTTGCTGCTTTGCTTCCTGGAAAAAGCACCAACTCTCACCCTCCTTCCTTACAGCATAATTCTCGTGTACGCCGTTGTGGGGTATCGGAATTATAATAGCGTAAAAAAAGCTTAGCTCAGACTGGACAAGGAGCGCATTACCAGATCAATGTCTTTGTTTTCCAACTCTTGTATAATGTGCAGATACGTCTTCTGCGTCGTCGTCATGCTGGAATGCCCCAGCCTCTGGGCAACACTGGCAATAGAGACACCGGCAAAAAGAAGCAGGGAGGCGTGGGTATGACGAAGACCGTGGACCGAAATCACGGGAATATGAAGTTTTCGGCAGTGACGTTCCAGTACATCATTGACAGTGGAATTGTACACTTTTCCCTGTATGAATATAGGCTTGTCTTCCGGCAGGTTTCGGAGCAAGGTGGAGAATTGGACAATCAGCTGCCAATCCAGTTGGACGCGCCGGACGGAGGAGCGGTTCTTTGTGGGTTGAAATCCGCCTCCTTCTTTGTAATTCCAAGTCTTGTTGACAGAGATGGATTGCTTTGTAAAGTCAAAGTCGGCGGGGGTCAATGCCAGCGCTTCCGAGAAGCGGAGACCGGTTTTTGCAATCAGAAGAATCAGCCAATCCCAATTTAACCCTTCTTCCAGATTCAGGTCCGCCAGGAGCTGATGCAGTTCAAATTGATTCAGATATTTACATTTTTTCACCCGAGGTGTTTTCCCTTTAATGATTGCTTTTCGAGTTGGGTCCCGATCGATAAGTCCTTCATCCAGCGCATCCAGAATGGCTCCTTTTAATTGATGGTGAAAATCCATTGTCGTTTGCCGCTCATGCAGCAAGGCGTAGTCATTGAGCAGCTTTTGATAGGTAATTCGGTTCAGTTCGCCAACTTGCAATTCCGGTGACAGCCGACGAACCCAGGATAGCGTCAATTCGTATTTTTTCATGGTAACGTCACGGATGGCGCCTTCCTTGTACACTTGAATCCACTCTTCGTAATACTCGTGAAATAACGTGGTTTTCTTAATGTTGTTCAGCATAATGACCTCCTGTAAACACTTTGCAGCATGTAATGGTAAAGAAATTTCCTTTACCAATCCCCGGCGCATGGTATAATTAAAACAATCGGCTTACACCGGGAATGAGCGTTTTTGTTTAAGTATAAGATACAACGAGGAGCACTATGAATAAGCAACAATTATCCGCAAAAATCTGGGAATCTGCCAATAAGATGCGTTCGAAGATTGAGGCGAATGAATACAAGGATTACATTCTGGGGTTTATTTTCTATAAGTTCCTTTCCGAGAAGGAAGTGGAATACTTGAAGAAAAATGATTGGACGGATGAATACCTCCCGGAATTGACCGAAGATGATAAGGAAACGGTAACCAGCGTTCAGAAGAATATCGGATATTTTATTTCTTATGAAAACCTGTTCTCCACCTGGCTGGAAATGGGGAAGGATTTCCGCATTGAACACGTGCATGACGCCCTGTCGGCGTTTAACCGGAACATCAATTCGACCCATAAGCGTGTTTTTGAGAAAATTTTCGACACCCTTCAGACGGGACTTTCCAAGCTGGGGGATAACTCCGCATCCCAATCCAAAGCCATTCGGGATTTGGTATATCTAATCAAAGATATTCCGATGGACGGAAAGCAGGACTACGATGTGTTGGGATTCATCTATGAAGATTTGATTCGAAACTTTGCTTCCAATGCCGGAAAGAAGGCGGGGGAATTCTACACGCCTCATGAGGTGTCACTGCTGATGTCGGATATTGTGGCACACCACCTGCAGAATCGCAAGGAAATTAAGATATACGACCCGACCAGCGGTTCCGGCTCTCTCCTAATCACCATCGGAAAGAGCACCGCTCGGTATATGAAGGATCGAAACAATATTAAATACTATGCGCAGGAGCTGAAGCAGAACACCTACAACTTGACTCGAATGAATCTGGTGATGCGAGGAATTCTCCCGGACAATATCGTGACTCGGTGCGGAGATACGCTGGAAGAGGACTGGCCGTATTTTGACGAAAACGATCCGGCACAGACATACGATCCTCTTTACGTGGACGCAGTGGTATCCAATCCGCCCTATTCCCAGTCATGGGATCCTACCGGGAAGGAGAACGATGTTCGCTTCGCTCGGTTCGGCTTAGCGCCGAAGGGTAAAGCCGATTATGCATTTCTGCTTCACGATTTGTTCCACGTAAAGGATGACGGAATTATGACGATCGTTCTGCCTCACGGGGTTCTTTTCCGCGGCGGTGAAGAAGGAGAGATCCGTCGGAATCTGATTGAACAGAATCATATCGATGCAATTATCGGGCTGCCGGCGAATATTTTCTACGGGACCGGCATTCCGACCATCATCATGGTGCTGAAGCAGAAGCGCGAGAACAATGATGTTCTCATCATCGACGCATCCAAGGGTTTCATCAAGGAGGGTAAAAACAATCGGCTGCGTGCCTGCGACATCAAGCGAATCGTAGATACGGTGACCGACCGCCGGGATGTTCCGAAATTCGCAAAAAAAGTCAGCCGGGAAGAAATCCGCCGGAATGACTATAATCTGAATATTCCACGGTATGTGGATTCCTCTGAAGAGGCAGAATCCTGGGATATTTATGCGTCCATGTTCGGCGGAATTCCGGAAAAAGAATTGGATTCCCTTCAGAAATATTGGATCGCCTTCCCGCATCTTCGGGAAGAATTGTTCCGGGAAGTATCGCTCGGATACTGTGAGGTGAAGGCTTCGGATATTAAGTCCGCCGTGCAGGAGCATGAAGATGTTCAACTGTTCCGGAAGCAGTTCTGCGACGCCTTCCGCACACTGGAAGATGCGCTTCATCGGACGCTTGTAGAGGAAGCGGAAACCGTAAATGCCGTGACGGCCGAGTCGGATTTCACCGATGATATTTTTACCCGACTCAAAGATATCCCGCTGGTGGATTCTTACGAAGCCTACCAGCTTCTCCATGATTCTTGGGAAACGGTAATTGAGAACGATCTGGAGATGATTCAGACGGAAGGTCCGGCGGCGGCCACGCAGGTGGACCCGAACCTGGTGCTGAAGAAGAAGAATGGAAAGGATCAGGAGGTTCAAGATGGCTGGAAGGGGCACATTCTGCCTTTCGAACTGGTTCAAGACGCCTTGCTGTCTGAGGAGAAAGAGGCCATTTCGGTAAAAGAAAATCGCCTTGCCGAAATCGTTTCCGAGTATGAAGAGATTTTCGAGTCGCTGGACGAAGAGGAAAAGGCCGCGGACTATTCCGGCGAGAACGGTTTTGTCTGGAGCGAGGTAAAGAAAGCCATTAAAGCAGGTGCTTTGGAGCCGGAAACGCTGCAGAAATTGACCAATGCCTTGAAGTTGAATGAGGAAGAGAAGAAACTGAAATCCGCCGTCAAGAAGGGAAAGGAGGCGCTGGAGCTTCAGACCAAAGACACCATTGAGAACCTCCGCGTCGAACAGGTCAAGGAGCTGCTTCATCGGAAGTGGATTACCCCGCTGGTGCAGAATCTTCTGAGTCTTCCGAACAATGCGGTGGATGCGCTGATTTCGGAATTGAACGCGCTGAATCAGAAATATGAAACCACTTTCGCTGAGCTGGAATCCCAGATTGCGGAAACGGAGACGCAGCTTTCGGCCATGATGGATGAACTCACCGGCAGCGAAACCGATCTGCTGGGTCTAAGCGAACTTCGGAAACTGCTGGGAGGTGAGTGATATGACGGAAAAAAGAAAATCGCCGGCCCTCCGGTTCCGAGGATATACAGATGATTGGGAACAGCGTAAGTTTAACGATATAGCTACCAGGGAATCTGCCGTTCGGAAATCCTCACCGGATTGTCCAAGCATTGAGTACGAGGACGTTGTCGCGGAAGCAGGAATTTTGAACAAAGATATTCGACTGAAAGACTCAGAAAAGAATGGTATTATATTTGACGGCTCTCAGGTGCTTTATGGAAAACTACGTCCATACCTTCATAATTGGCATAACCCAGATTTTGAAGGCGTTGCGGTAGGTGATTGGTGGGTGTTGAAGCCTATTCATGTAGATAAGAGTTTTCTCTATCGGCTTATTCAAACACAGAAATTCGATGACATAGCAAACCAGTCGTCTGGTTCAAAAATGCCACGCGCAGATTGGAATCTGGTGTCAAACTCTGAGTTTTCAATACCACCATTGATAGATGAACAGGTAAGGATAGGGACATATTTTAATGACCTCGACAACCTCATCACCCTTCATCAGCGTAAGGTGGAAAAGCTGCAAATTATGAAAAAATCAATGTTGGAAAAGATGTTTGTGTAGGAGAAACGGCAAAATGGAAAAGTTAATCTTATTTCATGGCACTCCGGACAGAATCGTGGTGCCGACATTTGGAAAAGGCGAAGAAAAACACGACTACGGACAGGGCTTTTACCTGAGCGAGAGCATCGACCTTGCGAAGGAATGGGCCGTCTGCAGACCGAATGAAGAGAGAGGTTGGGTGCACAAGTACGAACTTGAAACAGATGGCCTTCGAATTCTGGATTTTCAGGAAAAAGGCGTCTTACCTTGGTTGGCGGAATTGATGAAGCATAGAGACGCTGCCGATTCTAAACGTTATCGTATGCTGGCGAAGAAGTTTATAGAAAAATATGGCATAGATACGGAATCCTATGACGTCATCCGAGGTTGGAGAGCGAATGCTTCGTATTTCTACATTGCAAAGGAATTTGTAAGAGACAATATCGATATGGATATCCTTGAAGAACTGCTTTCTTTGGGCGGTCTGGGCATTCAGTATTGTATTAAGACCGAGCGGGCCTATTCCGGATTGCATGAAGTGGAGGAAGATTTACTGGAGGTTCCATACGCGGAGTTCAACGAGAAGTATAATCAGCGCGATCTTACGGCGAGACAGAAGATGCGGGAGCTTGTGGATTCCGATGCGAACCGAGTTACAAAGGTGTTCAGTACGCTTTTCGAGGAGTGATGAGTATGCGCGCGTATGCAATAGATTATTTGAATGATGTGGTGGAAAATCAAGGAAAACTCTTTGACTTTGTTGCGCAAAGTTTTCCGGAGAAAGACACCGAGGATTTTATTACAACTTATATGCAAAGCAGAACGCGGAAAAGTATTGACGAAGCGAAAGCCTATGTCAATACGATGAATGCTCAAGAACTGTGGGACTATTTTACCGAAACAGAAAACTTCGAATTGAAGCCGGGAAAGGCCCTCAATGGGTTCATGCCGGATTGGATCGGCGAGTTCTATGCGTATTATCAGTGGTATTATAACTTGCCGAGCTGCGAGGTGTTGAAAGCGGTGCCTCTCGATTTCTTGAAGAAGGCCTATTACGGGCTGCACGACTTGGAACTGGACTTGGCGGTGCGCAAGGTGGGAGAAGAACGATGAACATTATTTGCTTCCACAATCCGAATGAAGAAAGCGGTTATTTAAGTAACTGGTATCCGTCGCTTTTTAAAGAGGGTAATATTGAGTTTTCATCAATGGAGCAGTTCATGATGTACCGTAAAGCCGGGTGCTTCTGTGACGAAGTAATAGCAAAGAAAATACTTTCCACCGATGATGTTGCTGAGATTAAATCCCTCGGTAGAGAAGTGTCCAATTACGATGAACACGTCTGGAACGGAGTTCGTCAGATTGTGGTATATGAAGGCCTTCTGGCAAAATTTTCGCAGAATCACGATTTGAAAGACCGGCTCAAAGATACCGGAGGCGCAGTATTGGCAGAGTGTGCCGTGAAAGACCTAATCTGGGGTACGGGATTATCAATGAAAGACCCGGATCGCTTCGATATGGCGAAGTGGAGAGGGCAAAATTTGCTGGGTTACACACTGATGATGGTGCGGGAACGCGTGTAGTTCGGTTATTCTTGGGAACAGCGTAAGTTTAACGATATAGCTACCAGGGAATCTGCCGTTCGGAAATCCTCACCGGATTGTCCAAGCATTGAGTACGAGGACGTTGTCGCGGAAGCAGGAATTTTGAACAAAGATATTCGACTGAAAGACTCAGAAAAGAATGGTATTATATTTGACGGCTCTCAGGTGCTTTATGGAAAACTACGTCCATACCTTCATAATTGGCATAACCCAGATTTTGAAGGCGTTGCGGTAGGTGATTGGTGGGTGTTGAAGCCTATTCATGTAGATAAGAGTTTTCTCTATCGGCTTATTCAAACACAGAAATTCGATGACATAGCAAACCAGTCGTCTGGTTCAAAAATGCCACGCGCAGATTGGAATCTGGTGTCAAACTCTGAGTTTTCAATACCACCATTGATAGATGAACAGGTAAGGATAGGGACATATTTTAATGACCTCGACAACCTCATCACCCTTCATCAGCGTAAGCTTGAGAAGTTAAAATTGGTGAAGAAATCGATGCTTGAAAAAATGTTCCCGAAAAATGGCAGTAGCGTTCCGGAAATTCGATTTAATGGTTTTACGGACGATTGGGAACAGCGTAAGTTGGGAGAGATTCTGCAAGAACGTAATACTCGAACCTCTGATTTTGAAAGTAACCCCTTGTACAGCTTGACAATTGAAAGTGGTGTCACGCCCAAAACAGACCGTTATGAAAGAAGTTCCCTCGTGACCAAGACAGAGGATTTATTCAAAATTGTAAAGCCCAATGAGTTTGTTACCAATCCAATGAATCTAAGATTTGGAGCACTTGGATACAATAGAAATGCTTTTACTGTAAGTGTTTCCGGCTATTATGATGTGTTTTCGATTGATGATGACAAATGCAGTGGATTTTGGAATTCTTATTTCAAAACACTCACGGCGATGAATATTTTTGATAACGCTGCAACTGGCTCTTTAATTGAAAAACGTCGTGTAAAATACTCGACCCTTCAACAACTTGCTTTTTATATGCCAAATGATTTATCTGAAAAAGCTGAAATTGGCAAGTATATGGATACATTCGATAACCTCATCACCCTTCATCAGCGTAAGCTGGAACTGAGATTTTTTCCCGGATGCAGGTTTTTTATTCAGGGGCACACGCTGACGTGGTGCCCGGCGACGAAAGAACAAGGCATTGCGGGGAGCGAAGCACCACGCCCAACCGGCCGAAGCCCCATTTTGTCCCAAAGACGTGGTGCCCGGCGACGGAAGAACAAGGTGTTGCGGGGAGCGAAGCACCACGCCCAACCGGCCGAAGCCCCATTTTATCCCAAAGGCGTGGTGCCCGGCGACGAAGAACAAGATTTTGCAGACAACATTATCCCGATATTAAAGGAGGCAATTATGACTTTTAAGAAAGAGGCGGATTTCGAGGAAGAACTGATACATCTTCTGACATCCGTGAGCGGTTGGAAAAAAGATACCTGCGGATGGGGAAATTCCGATGGTGCGTATGAATCGGTGCTTCGTTATCCCGATGAAGAGGACCTTCTGAAGAACTGGGCGAACATTCTCTATAACAATAACAAAAGCAGGGATCGCCTGAACGAATATCCGCTCACATCGGGAGAGATGCGCCAGATTATGGAACAGGTGACGAACCTTCGGACCCCTTTGAAGCTAAACGGTTTCATCAATGGACGAAGCGTGTCAATTGTTCGGGATAATCCGGAGGATACAGAACATCTGGGCAAAGAAATCAGCCTGAAGCTGTTCGATCGCATGGAGATTGCCGGAGGCCAGAGCGTTTATCAGATTGCACAACAACCGAAGTTCCCGACGAAGAATCGGATTCTGAACGATCGCCGCGGGGATGTGATGCTGCTGATTAACGGAATGCCGGTGATTCATATCGAGTTGAAGCGATCCGGAGTACCGGTGAGTGAGGCTTGCCATCAGATTGAGAAATACTCCCACGAAGGGGTGTTCACCGGACTGTTTTCTTTGGTACAGATTTTTGTGGCAATGACTCCCGAAGAAACGCTGTACTTCGCCAATCCGGGACCGGACGGCCGATTCAATCCTTCTTTTTATTTCCACTGGGCGGACTTTGACAACGAGCCGATCAATAACTGGAATGAAATCGTGCGCACGTTCCTGTCCATCCCGATGGCGCATCAGATGATTGGGTTCTATACGATTGCGGACAATTCCGACGGGGTGCTGAAGGTGATGCGGAGCTATCAGGTGAACGCGGCGAATCGGATTTCCGACACAGTGCGGAAGACCAAGTGGGGAGAGCAGAATCAACTGGGTGGATACGTGTGGCACACCACCGGCTCCGGTAAAACCATGACCAGCTTCAAGTCGGCACAACTGATTGCGGATTCCGGCGATGCGGACAAGGTGGTTTTTCTGATGGACCGAATTGAGCTGGGCACTCAGTCCCTGCAGGAATATCGGGGTTTTGCAAATGACGATGAGGATGTTCAGGCGACGGAAAACACCGGGGTACTGATTGGAAAATTGAAAAGCACGAATCCGGCAGACACGCTGATTGTCACATCTATTCAAAAGATGAGCAACGTGCCGGAGGATGCGGGGCTGAAAACCCGGGATTTGGAAACGATTCGACGGAAGCGAATTGTTTTTATTGTGGATGAAGCCCATCGATCCACTTTCGGCGATATGCTGATCTGCATTAAAGAAACGTTCCCTCAGGCGATTTTCTTTGGATTTACCGGAACACCGATTCAGAAGGAGAACCAGAAAAAGAAGAGCACGACCGCAACGGTTTTCGGCAATGAGCTGCATCGATACAGCATCGCGGACGGCATTCGCGACGGAAATGTTCTGGGATTCGATCCGTATATGGTGCGGACATATCGGGACAAGGAAATGCGCAAAGCCGTTGCACTTGAAATGGCACATGCATCCTCGGAGAAAGAGGCGCTGGACAACAAAGATAAACGAAAGGTCTACATGGAGTACATGGATTCCGGGAAGGTGCCGATGGCCGGATGTGTTGATCCAAGCAGCGGAAAATATCTTCGAGGAATTGAGGACTATATTCCAAATGCACAATACCGACAAGATGCGCACACCCATGCGGTGGTGGAAGATATCCGGGAGAATTTCCCCCGCCTCAGCACCGGAAAGGGCGACGAGGGAGTTCGCTTTCATGGAATTTTTGCCACATCCAGCATTCCGGATGCGATTAACTACTATCGATTGTTCAAGGAAATGGCACCGGAACTTAAAGTGACGGCCTTGTTTGATCCGAACATTGATAATAAGGAGGGGGCAATTTACAAAGAGGATGGTTTGGTGGAGATTATTCAGGATTATAACCGCCGATACGGACAGGATTTTACCATTCCTACTTTTGCCAGAATGAAGAAAGATATTGCGGCGCGACTGGCCCATAAGAAACCCTACGAACGAATTGTGAGAGAACCGGAGAAACAGCTGGATCTTCTTATTGTTGTGGATCAGATGTTGACCGGATTTGATTCCAAATGGGTGAATACCTTGTACTTGGACAAAGTTCTTCTTTACGAAAATATCATTCAGGCGTTCTCACGAACGAATCGGCTTTTTGAAATTCACGAGAAACCATTTGGAATTATCCGGTATTATCGGAAACCGTATACCATGAAGCGGAATATCGATAGCGCCATTAAACTGTATTCCGGAGATCGAGCATATGGGTTATTCGTTCCGAGTCTTCCGGAGCATTTGGAAGAGATGAATCACAGTTTCCGTGTTATTGAGCGGCTGTTCCGGGACGAAGAAATTGATAATTTCGAACGGCTGCCGGAGGATGGAACCGTTTGCGGGAAATTCGCAAAGGAATTTCGAGAACTGGTATCCTATCTGGAAGCGGCACAAATCCAAGGATTCACATGGGAAAAGAAGCGTTATGAGGAGGAAGAGACCGGTGAAGTGGTCGAGGTGGAGTTGGATGAAAGAACGTATCTGATTCTGCTGATTCGGTACAAAGAAATACCACGATTTGAAGGAGGCGAGTTCGGGCCGGAGATACCGTATGATTTGGATCCATACATCGAAGAGATGGATACGGGCAAAATCGATGCGGAATATATGAATTCCCGTTTCGAAAAGTATTATAAGCTTCTGAAACGAGATGATGCGTCCGAAGGGGAACTGGAGAAGGCGGAAGAGGAATTGCACCGAACGTTCTCCACGCTGACCATGGAAGAGCAAAAATACGCCAATTTGTTTTTGCACGATATTCAAAGCGGGGATGTGGAACCGGTGGCAGGCGCAACCCTTCGGGATTACATTACGGAGTACATGGCAGACCATCGCAACGATCGAATTCACCGATTCGCGGAGACATTCGGGATGGACGAAGAGAAGCTGAGAAAGCTGATGGCGCTGCATCCTACCGAAGGAAATATTAATGAATTCGGACGCTTTGATGCCTTGAGGGCAACGGTGGATAAAGAGAAGGCTCGCGCGTATTTTGAAGAGAAGGAGCAGCGAAAAATTGCGCCGCCAAAAGTTACGATAAAAATCGACAATATCCTTCGAGCGTTTATTTTGGAAGATGAGAAATAACAATAATCCTCGAGAAACCCTTAATTCCCCAATTCCTGCCCGGAAGTATTAAAATAAATAAATTCGTGCGTTAGATTTTTCTAACGCACTTTTTTTAATGCAAAGTGACCACACAAAAAACACAATAGGTAGTGGACAAATAATTTTGAATGATTATAATAGGATATTGAAAAAAATTAAAGCGGTGAATCCGCAATTAAGAAAGGGGACTAAAGATGAAAATTATTGCAGTAGCAGTGTTTCTGATAGTGATACTGCTGATTATCTCCGAACGAGTGCACCGTACCGCGGCGGCAATGGCCGGGGCAATGGTACTGATTCTCACCGGCGTCATGTCGGCGGACAAGGCACTTTCCTATATTGATTTTAATACCATTGGGGTGCTGGTGGGCATGATGATTTTCGTGGCTATCGTGCGTCGATCCGGTATGTTCGAATATATTGCGGTGCGAGCGGCCAAAGCGGTGCACGGGGATCCGTGGAAAATCATGGTTGCTTTTACCCTGATTACCGCAGTGCTTTCGGCAATTTTGGATAACGTTACCACCGTATTGCTGGTGGGACCGATGTCCATCGCCATTGCTCGGATGCTGAAGATCGATCCGGTTCCGTTCCTGATGGGACAGATTCTGGCATCCAACGTTGGCGGTACCGCCACCTTAATCGGTGACCCGCCAAATATCATGATCGGCAGTGCCGCACACCTGTCCTTTATGGACTTCCTGGAAAACACCGGTTTTGCCGTGCTGTTCATCCTGGTCGTGCTGATTCTGTTGATGAAAATTGTATATGAGAAGAAGATTGAACTGGGCACGGTGGATACCGGCGCCATTGAGAAGCTGGACCCGTCCAAGTCCATTACCAATCGGGCGTTGATGAAAAAAGGAATCATCGTTTTAATCTGCGTAATCGTTGGATTTATGTTCCATGACAAACTGGGCATTGAGTCTTCCGTCATCGCTCTGACCGCAGCAGCAGTGATGCTGATCATCGGCAGGGAAGATGTGAACGAAGCCATTCAGGATGTAGAGTGGACGACAATCCTGTTCTTTATGTCGTTGTTCGTGGTTGTCGGTGGTCTGACCGAGACGGGTATCATCAAGGAACTCGCATCCAAGATTATCGATGCAACCAACGGACATCCGATGGTCACCATGCTGGTGCTTTTGTGGGCGTCGGCACTGCTGTCCTCCATCCTGGACAACATCCCGTTCGTCGCAACGCTGATTCCGCTGATTCTGGCCATGCAGGCGGACGGAATAGACGTCACCTCCTTCTGGTGGGCGATTTCCTTGGGTGCGTGCCTGGGCGGAAACGGAACCATGATCGGTGCATCCGCCAATGTGGTTTTGTCGGACATCAGTACGAAACACGGCTATCCGATTACCTTCAAGAGCTACCTGAAAGTCGGCATGCCGTTCATGCTTCTGTCCATCGTAATTGCCACTGTATTTCTTGTGGTAAAATTTGATATTATGTAGTCAGGAGGTATGGATTAATGAGCAATGAATACACGACCAACAAAGTGTCCAGCGACATGATCAACATGATGGCAAAACAAATGGGCGCGGTGCATATCAAGTCCGATCCGGCGTATATCAACATTTATACATTTGAGATTGCACCGGAATTTCGGATTAAGTACATGCTGGATCTCCGCCGGGGAAAGGGCATGTACCTTCATCGGATAAGCCCGTACCCAATTATGCTGGGAAAATTCTACGGCGAGACCGATATCATCGATTACATGAAGCGGGATCTGCAGAAGTTCCGCCGCGCGCACGAAAGCGGCAATTTCGCTTCGTTCCTGGATTTGACGGAAGATTTGACCCAGTTCAATCGCCAGATTGAGCAGCTTTTCTTGAATCGGAATGTGCCGGAAGCGGCTTTCCGGGAACTGGCGGATGAGATGAAGAACGTGCGTGCCACCATTAAACAGATGGCAGAGGAATGCCCGATGTTGTACGATACCGATCGAAGCATGGGTGAACTGGCCATCAACTCCAGCGATTTGGGGCTGGAAGAGGAATAGTTCTCGTAAAAATAAGAAGAGTCGGAAGTCTGAGGCTTCCGATTCTTTTTTTTATGTCGACAGCAGGAGGGGAAATGAGTATAATCAAAGTAGCGTTGATTTTACATCCTGGGGTGTAGAACTGCATTGAAATTACAAATAGGCAGGAGTGGAAATGGCTAAGAAAGTATCAAGAAAAGAAGAAGAGGAACTGAAGAAACTGTCGCCGGAGGAGCGGAAAGCGATTAAGAAGCAGAAGAAGCGGGATGCGTATCAGAAGGAGAAGGCGCAGCGGAAGGAAGAGCGCTATCAGAGCGAGTCGAAGAAGTTCCGCAAGCGTCACCGGAAGGGCGCCGTTGTGACGGGCATCGTGCTGGCGGTGGTTTTGCTGGGCGGCCTCTTCTATTGGATGAACACCGGGCTGTTCAAGGAAGACAGCTATAAATTCTTCAGCTACGACAAATACGTGAAGGTGGCGTCCACGGACAAGCTGACCTACAAAAAGTCTCAGATGAAGGTGTCCGACAAGGACGTGGAAAAACAGATTCAGGCGAAGCTGAAGAATGCCGGGGAGAAGAAGCTGACGGAGGCCTTCATCAAGAAGAACACGGACAACGAGTGCAAGACGAAGGCGGAATACGAGAAGCACGTTCGGGAACAGCTGGAGAAGGACAAAAAGAATTCCGTAGGCAGCGAACTGCTCAGCGAGGTCAGCGGAGATTCCAAGCTGAAGAAGACGCCGAAACTGCAGCTCAAGGCGGCCAAGAAGGACGTGGAGCAGAACTATGAGCAGATGGCTTCTCAGTACGGAATGGACGTGGACAGCTTGATTAAAGCCTACGGTATGGACGAAAAATCCTATCAGGCCATGGTAAAGAACAGCGCCAAGGAGAGCGTGAAGCTGTACCTGGTGGCACATGCCATTGCAAAAGAAGAGGGCATCCGTCTCAGCAGCAGCGATTATGACCAGAGGCTGAAGGAGTTCAAGGAAAGTACCGGACTCAGCGAGAAACAGTTCAAGAAGCAGGCCGGATCCTCTTACGAGGATTATGCGAAGGAGAACAACTTCGAAGAGTATTTCTTCCAGGAGAAGGTAGGACAGTTCCTGGTGGACAAGGCTACGGCAAAATAGATAAAGAGGATAGGGAAAGCCCCGGGTTGCGTGTGCAATCCGGGGCTTTTGTGCACCAAGCCAGCCCCCTCAACCGGTAGTAAAAGTACTCATATGAGTACTTTTATTTTTTTCCGAATAATTATAAAATTTATGGAATAGAATCTATGTTTTGCTGCGTGTAGATGTGCGATGGGCCGGATATGCGCACATACGGCATATTTGCCGGGGAAGAAAGGAGAATCGCCTATGAAACCTCACTTAGCAGGCTACCGAAAGAAGCGCAGCAGATTCGGTTCGGGGATTGTTACGCTCGTGATGCTGGTGTCCCTCTTATGGGGCGGCATGGCATGGAACGTGCAGGAAGCGAGCGCCGCTTCCAAATTCGACAATATCATGAATCCGGAACTGCCATCGGGTTTTAATGCCGATGATACCACGAATCCGTATAACAATGGAAAGCAGAAGTTTTTGCTGGCGGAGAACAACGAGCTCACCGTATACAAATCCTGGGATGTGGGCAGCGACGAGACCGCTCGGAAGAACATGTGGGTATCCACCTTCGACAACTACACTCCGGGAGGAAGCATGAAGCTGATGGCCGGTGACAACGATGCGGATGCCCAGAATAAAGGCGGATGGAAGAGTGTCACAGCGGACACAAGTGCAAACGTAACCAAGATCAACTACCTGGATGCTGTCGCTTTTGACCCGAACGGAACGGGCCGAAAGGACCACGTTGCCTATGTGGGATATTATCAGAAAGGCAGCAGCAAGGGCAATTACCTTCTGGTATACGATACGGTAAAAAAAGAGTGGACGACCACCCAAGATTTGCCGGGGACCGGTGATGCAGCCGGCCTCAATTATCTCATCGCCCGGAACTTCTATTCCATCACTGCCGGAGACTACAACGGAGACGGAAAGGACACCATCGTGGTCTACAATCCGGCTGTCGACGGGAAATACGGCGTGACGGAATACAAATACACGAAACCGGGAGCGTATGGCAAGCTGGAGCTTTAGGGGAATTCCAAGCGCATGCTTCACGGCGTGTATCGGGAATACTCCGATCTGGAAAACAGCAAAAATCTTCGGGACAAGCTGGGATGCAATCTGACCACCGGAGATTTTGACGGCGACGGAATCGATGACCTGGGAGTGGTTTCCTATGGTCAGGAATATTCGTCCGCGCCGAAGGATGCCGATTACCGGCTGTACACCCCGATGGTGGCGGCGGTATTCGGAGAGGACCGACACAAGAGCGACAACGGCGACAAGTGGTCCGTGGTTTCCTCCGGAAAACTGCAGACCGTGTATGCCGGCCTGAACAAGACCAAGGAAAAAATCAACAAGAAGGACACGGATGTCTATGAATCCATGAGATCCCCATCCATCAGTGCCGGAGATATCGACGGCAACGGCACAGACGAACTGGTTTGTGCGGGTTTCTGGTGCAAGGTTCAGGACGACGGCGATTCCGCCGGCTACAACAAGGGCATCGACCACGGTAAAATCACGGCCGCCGCGGTTTCCGCTTCCGGAAAGTCCATCAACATCAGCGGTCATCAGATCGATTCGAACAAGTGGACCCAGTCCACCACGGCCAGAAAGAATGACTTCGATGTCAAAGTACAGCTGTCCACCGAATGCGTGGCCATTAACGGACAGAGATCCGCCGAGCACGTATTCATCAACGGAACCCTGTACGAATATGCCGGCGCACTGTTCAATGCCGTGTACACGCCGGAATACTTTACGAAGGAAGATAAGGGCATCGGAAATGCTATTGTGGGTTCCGCAGGGATTACGGATGTGGTTGCGGGCGTGTTCGACGGCAACGATCAGGGCCGGGAACAGGTGATGTTCGTATCCACCTTGAGAGAAACGGACACCTACTACAACGATTACTACATGACCATGGGCGCCATCGGCGGCAGCAATTACGGCAAGGATACCAACATTGCCAAAAACTACTACGACAGCAACCTGGACAGGGATCATTACACCATCGGCAATAAGGGAGATAATGTAGACAACAAGAGAGTCAATCTCTGTATTGCCGCTTCCGATAACGACAACGACGGATTGCTGGGAAGCTTCCGAGATAAGAAGTGCGTCTACACCGACCCGAAGAACGCCGCCGTACTTCAGGCGGGACCGTACTTCGGTGCCATGGACGACCTGGGCGGATACGATGACCCGTGCGAGACCTCCTATACCCTGTCCAGTTCCTTCGAACGGGGCACCACCAAGGGAGACAGCGTCTCATTCGGCGCCGGATTCTCCGGAACGCTGGAGTTCTCGGCAATCGCCAGCATGGAAGCCAGCTTGCAGCTGGGATATTCGCTGGATTGGAACAAGACCTTCGAAGAATCGGTGACGGAGACCTATACCACCTCCTTCACCGCTCAGGGACACGACCAGGTGATCGTAAGCCGGATTCCGGTTACCGTATACCGATATGACATCTACACACCGAAGGCCGGCGGCGGCTACACGATGAACGAGGACGGATATTCCGTGACGGTACCTGGAAAACCGATTTACTATCAGCTGAGCGTAAGCGAATACAATGAGTTCGTGGATGAATACAACAACAAGATCGACGAGCTGAGCAAGAACGACGCGTCGAAGATGCGGCTCAAGAAGATCTCAAAGGAAGAAGCGGCGTCGGGCAAATACGATTTGCCGGCAGACAACGAAGGGAATCCGCAGAACTACTGGTCCAGCTGGGCCGATGCCGGCGAGGGGGCGACCAATCTCAGCCGGAGCCCGTTGGCGCTGACCTACAGTTCCGGTCACTCCTCCAGCGAATGGAGCACCTCTTCTTCCGCTACCACCGCGACGGAAATGAGTCACGGATTCTCCTTTGATTTCACCTTGATGGGCGGCTTCGGCCTTCTGGGCAACAATGCCAAAGCCGGTGCGTATGTGAGTTTGGAATACCTCCACTCCAACGGAAGTTTTACCACGGAAGCCGAAGAGAAGGGCTCCGCCGGACAGGTAGAAAACCTGAACGAAAAGACCCTCATCGCCTCCGGCTTGCCGAAACCGGTAATCCGCGCCTACGGATTTAACTGGGAATTCGGTACGTGGAAGCGAGAGCTCACCACCCAGTCCGGGGACTATACCCCGTTCTTCGGATATCGGGTATGGAAGGTGACCATGCCGCCGGAAAGACCGGAGAATCTGGAAGCGGAGCATTCCGACACCGACGGCCTCCACAGCGTGGATCTGAAATGGGATCCGGTGGACGGCAAGCAGGTGCTGGGGTACAACGTGTATATCAAGGACGGCAGCGAATACAAGAAGATCAACAAAGACCTGATTAAGGGCACGGAATATACCGCCGACGGTCTGGACACCAACACGAATTACACCTTCGTGGTCACCACCGAAGCGTACACCGATGTGACCGGTCAGGATACCACGGTGAAAGCCAACAGCTTGTGGTCCGACGAGGCGTCCATTACCACGCCGAGACAGGGCTATCGAATCACCCTGATCCCGGACCGCGGCTCCAAGATTACGGCCACCGGCGAGGAAAAAGAAATTCACAGCGGCGATGAAATTTTCGAGGGAGACGCCATTACCATAAAAGCAACCCCACGGGAAGGCTACACGCTGACGCAGGTTCTCCTGAAGAAGGGAGATGGCAGTGAAGTGGATATCACGTCCACCGACGGCACCTTCAACTTCGTCGTAAAAGGCGATACGGAAGTCATCGTCAAGTCGAAGAAGAACGTTTCCGAAAGTGAGATTATCTACCGTGCCGGCGAACACGGAAGCATCACTTCGGCGGCGTCCGGCGGACAGGAATTCAAATCCGGCGCCATGGTCAGCGACGATGTGACCTTCGAAGCAAAGGCAGAGGACGGATACGTTCTCAAAGAATGGCAGGTAACCACCGACGGCAAGACGCAGACCTTCGCCGCCAACGGCAGCAATACCTATCGATTCGGTCCGTTCGCGCCAAAACACGAGGTGCAGGCCGTATTCGCGGCAAAAGACGATGCTTCCGTGACGAGAACCCTCACCGTGAACAGCGGACAGGGCGGAACCGTTAAGGTCACGGATAAGGACGGCAAGGCGTACGAACCGTCGGAGGGCAAAATTACCGTTAACGTGGGCACTCCGCTGAAGATTACCGCCATGCCGGACAAGCACTACGTGCTGCACGCATGGACCGGAGATTTTGCGGCGGTATCCGAGGAAAACCCGGAGATTTCCCATACCCTCTATGAGGACCTGACGGTGGGTGCGGTATTCTACGCACCGGTGAAATACAAGGTGTCCTACGGCGTGAACGATGCCAAGCTGGGCAGCATCGATTCCGACATCAAGAGCGGATCCACTCAGGTGGAAGATGCGAAGATTTCCTTCAAGGCAACGCCGGCAGAGGGGGCAAGACTGGAATACTGGCTCATAAAAAAAGGCAGCGACGAGCGCAAAGTCATGACGACGGATCTGAAGTCTTCCTACGACCTGGAGATTTCCGTGGAGGATACCACCAAGGTCACGGCGGTCTTCACGCCGATTGAAACCTATTCCCTGAAAATCAAATCCTCGAAATACGGAACCCTTCGCGTCTTCAACCGGGCGGACAAGGAACTGTCCAGCGGCGATGAGATCCGGTACGGCGATAAGCTGAAATTCAAGGTATCTCCGGCCAAGGATTACAAATTCAAGGCTTTGAAGATTAACGGAAAAGAAGCGAATGCGAAGGAAACCTTCACCGTAACCGGTGACGTTTCGGCAGCAGCGGAGTTTACCAAAATCGACTACAAGGCGCCGCTGGAAAAGAAGCTGAGAATCACCACGAAGAGCAAGAAGGTCACCCTGAAATGGGGCAAGACCGAGACGGCGGACGGCTACGACGTATTCTTCGCGAAGTGCGGCACCAAGTTCAGCAAGAAGCCTTCGGTGACCACGAAGAAGTTAAGCGTTTCCGTTTCCAAGATTAAGGGAAAGAAGGTCAGCAAGCGAGGATGCTACAAGGCCTACGTCAAAGCCTTCCGAAAGGTGAAGGGAAAGAAGCAGTACATCGCTTCCGGTATGACAGTGCACTCGGCGGGAAGCAAAAACAAATACACGAACGCTTCCGCCATCACCGGCGTGCCGAACGCGAAGGCGATAAAATCCGGAAAAACCTATCAGCTGAAGGCCAAATTAAAGAAGGCCAATAAGAAGAAACCGCTGATTAAGAAATCCCACTCTCCGTGGCTGAGATACGGCACCACCAACGGTGCGGTGGCTAAGGTGAGCAAATCCGGAAAGATCACCGCAGCGGGCAGAGGCACCTGCACAATTTACATCATCGCACCGGACGGTGTGAGAAGGAACGTAAAGATTACCGTTAAATAGCCTTGCAGTTACTGCAAGAACCAACCTTCCGAATGGACGATGTCCCGTTAACCGGGGCGTCGTCTTTTTTTGCGGTGCCGTAGAGCTATGGAGAATGGCCGGGGCTTGTGGTACAATCAAAGTAGTTTTTTTACAGAAGGGAGAACGGGATTATGAGACGTGAAATAGCGGTCTCCGTGCATTTCCTGACGGAGGCGAGGCGAAAGAAAATCGAGGAAACCGCGGCGAAAGGCGGATTTGACACAGTGTTCTACGACAATGACGATGCGGCGGTGGGGAGAATAGACGATGCGGAAATCGTTTTCTGCGAGACTCCGAAGCCGGTGAAGGGGCTGAAGAACGTGAAGTGGTGTGCCAGCTCCTATGCGGGCATCGCACCGTACCTGGAACCGGGGGTGCTGCCGGAGGGTTGCCGGCTGACCAACGGGGCGGGTTCCTACGGCGTGACCATTTCGGAGCACATCGTGATGGTGTCCCTGATGCTGCTGAAGAAGATGCCGAGATACCGGGAAATCATCGACAATCGGGAATGGCGCCACGACGTGCCGATTCACTCCATCTACGGAAGCCGGGTGACGGTTCTGGGGACGGGAGATATCGGAAAATATACCGCCAAGCGAATGAAGGGGATGGGAGCGAAGACCGTCATCGGAATGAACCGGAGCGGCCGCTGCGACGAACCTTCTTTTGACCGCATCATCACGGCGGGAGAGCTGGATGCACTGCTGCCGGAAACGGATATTCTGGTGCTGTGCATGCCAGAGACGAAGGAAACCCGGGGGACCCTGTCCAAGGAGCGCATTGCGATGTTGCCGAAGGAGGCCATCGTGGTGAATGTGGGCCGGGGCAGCGCTATCGATCAGGATGCGCTGATGGCAGCCCTGAACGAAGAGCGGATTGCCGGGGCGGCTCTGGACGTTATGGTGCCGGAACCGCTGCCGAAGGATCATCCGCTGTGGGATGCGCGGAACATCATCATCACTCCGCACATTTCCGGGAACATGTCCCTGGAACACACCCGGGAGGAGTCCGTGGACCTGTTCTGCCGAAACCTGGAGCGATACATCGCGGGGGAACCGCTGGTTCACGCCGTGGATTTTGAAAGAGGGTATTAATATGATTAAAGCATGCATTTTCGATCTGGACGGGACGCTGACCCGGACGCAGGAGTCCATCGCCCGTCCCATCAATATGACTTTGGAACATTACGGACTGAAGGCGCAGCCGGTGGAAGCCTATAACTATTTCGCCGGGGACGGCATCGACAACGCCCTTCGCCGGGCGCTGGCGGCATCCGGCGATGAAGAGGGAAAATTCTTTTCCGAGGGCATCAAGCTGTGCCGGAAGTGGATGCAGGAGGATCCCCTGTACCACGTGGAGCCCTACGAGTACGTGCCGGAAACCCTGAAGAAGCTTCGGGACTGCGGGTGCAAGCTGGCGGTGTTCTCCAACAAACCCCACCTCAGCGCGGTGAACGTGGTGGAGACGATTTTTGGCAAAAACACTTTCGATCACATTCAGGGGCAGACCGACCGAATTCCCATCAAACCGGATCCGACGGGAGTGTTCGAGATTCTGGACCGATTCGGTCTTTCCAAGGAGGAATGCCTGTACTTCGGGGATACCAACACGGATATGATGACGGGAAAGAATGCGGGGGTGTATACCGTGGGCGTCACCTGGGGATTCCGCCCTCGGGAAGAGCTGGAGAAATACCATGCGGACCGGATCATCGATTGTCCGAAGGATTTCTGGACCTGCGTGAAAGAGATGAACGAAGAATAGAAGCATAAGAGGATGGAATGAAGAAGAGAAGAAAACCGGAGCTGCTGGTTCCGGCCGGAAGTATGGAGCCGCTGATTGCGGCGGTGGAGAACGGGGCGGATGCCGTCTATGTGGGCGGCCGCCTGTTCAACGCCCGGATGAATGCGGGAAATTTTGACGATGAAAGGATGCTGCAGGCCCTGGACTACGCCCACGCCCGAGGTGTGAAGGTGTTCGTGACCATGAACACCTTGATTTTCGATGAGGAAATGGAAGAGGCGGTGGAATACGCCGGATTCCTGTATCGGGCGGGGGTGGATGCCCTGATTGTGCAGGATCTGGGATTGGGAAGGCGGATTCGCGAAGAGTTGCCGGATTTTCCCCTGCATCTTTCCACTCAGGGAACCGCCTGCGATGGAGAAGCGGTGGCACTGGCGAAGGAGCTGGGCTACGAACGGGTGGTGCTTTCTCGAGAACTGTCTCTGGCGGAGATGGAAGCGGCTTGCCGGGATGGGGGCCTGGATATTGAGGTGTTCGTTCACGGCGCCCTGTGCATCTGCTATTCCGGACAATGCCAAATGAGCCGATTCTACGGGGGCAGAAGCGGAAACCGCGGCGCCTGCGCCCAGCCTTGCCGCCTTCCTTATGAAGGCGTGGATGAAAACGGAAAGAAAATCTCCGGTCATCTTCTGAGTCCCAAGGATCTGTGTCTGGTGGACCGGCTGGGAGAGCTGATTGAAGCGGGCGTCTACTCCTTCAAAATCGAAGGTCGGATGAAATCCCCGGAATATGTGGCGGTGGTCACCCGAATCTATCGGAAATACATCGACGAGTACATGGAAAAAGGCAGCTATCACGTGACCCCGGAGGATCGCCGGGAGCTGCGGCAGATCTTTAACCGAGGTGGTTTTACCTCGGGCTATTTGAATGGAAATCCGGGAGAGAAGCTGATGTCCCCGGTGATTCCGAAGAATCAGGGCATCCGCATCGGAACCGTACAATCGGTAAAACCGGGCTCCACCCTGGTGGATGTATCCTGCGATATCCTGCCGGATATGGGCGACGGCATCGAAATCCGTTCGGAGCGAAAGGCCGGAAAGGCGGTCAGCACCATCATCAGCTACCGAAAGGAGCCGGGAAAGGGCGTTCTGCGCATCGGGGATTTCAAGGAGCCGGTGCAGGTGGGGGATGCGGTGTACCGAACCTCCTCCAAGAAGCAGCTGGAAGCGGCGCGCAGCTCCTTCCGGAACATGTCCTTGGACGCATCGCCGGAATCCCGCCGCATCGGGCGGCGCCGAGGCATCAATCTGACCCTGACATGTTTCGACAATGTGCTTCGCCTGACCGGTACAACCATCCCGGAAACGGGGGAGCTGTGGGACAGCCAGGCGAAGAAGAGCGCAGTGCTGGAAGCGGGTCCTTTCGAGACGGATGCGGAACGGGCCACGCCGAAGGAACGGTACGAGAATGCCCTTCGAAAGACGGGAAATACCCCATTTGAAGTGGAGAGCCTCCGCTTCCGAGGGGACTTTGATATACGGGTAAAAGCATCGGAAATCAACGCTCTTCGCCGGGAGTGCCTGGCCAAGCTGGAAGAGGAAATCCGGTTCCGCCGGACACTTCCGGAAGGCTTCCCACCGATGGAAGGGATGGGGGAATCCGAGACCGGACTGCCGGTTCTTCCGGATACCTTGCCGCGAGTTCCTCTAGCCGCTCTGTGCCTAGAGGCGGACCGTACCGGCCGATCTTTAGCGGAGGCGTACGGAAACCGGGAAGACCCGGAAGCGATTCCTTTTATTTCCAATGTGACCAAGGGCCGCGAGGACGACATCCTGCTGCGCCGAGAAGGGGAAATCCGGGAACTGGGCCAAAGTGTGCCGATTCTGGTGGGGAACCTGAGCTGGCTGCACCGGCTGGCGGGAAAGGGACTCCGGCTGTACGGCGATTACGGCCTGAACGGGGTGAACCGGGAGACGACAAGGGTCTTGAAAGAGGTGGGCGTGGAAGCGCTCTGCCCGGGACTGGAGCGGAACGAAACCGGCGAGCTGGGAGAGAGCATGATGCCGCTGATAATCAGCGAGCACGATTTCTCCGCCCGGGAACTTCGAAACAATAAGCGTGGAATTCACATCCGGGTGGAGCATCCGGAGTACAGCAGTCAGAGCCGGATCGTTCCGGTGGTGACGGAAAGGAATTAGAGGAATGAAGCTGATGCACCTGGCAGATCTCCACCTGGGAAAACGGGTAAACGGGTTTTCCATGATGGAGGATCAGGAATACATTCTGAATCGGATTTTGGAAATCATGGAGGAGGAGCAGCCGGACGGTCTGCTGATTGCCGGTGATGTGTACGACAAAACCATCCCGCCGGAAGAGGCGGTGCGTTTGATGGACGATTTTCTCACCGCCGTGGCGGCGAAGCACGTCCCGGTGTTCCTGATCAGCGGAAACCACGATTCGGCGGAGCGGGTGGCCTTCGGGCATCAGCTGATGCAGGGGAGCGGCATTTGGATCTCGCCGGTATACGACGGAACCATCCGGCACCACACCCTGGAGGATTGGTGGGGCGAGGTGAACATCTACCTCATTCCCTTTCTGCGGCCTTCCGTGGTGCGGAGCTTTTTCCCGGATGTTGAAATCGAGGATTACACGGATGCGCTGCGAACCATCATTGAAGATTTGCAGGTGGACACGTCCCGACGGAACGTGGTGCTGGCCCATCAGTTCGTCACGGCGGCGGGGGCATTGCCGGAAACCTGCGACTCGGAACAGCTGTCGGTGGGCGGCCTGGACCGGGTGGACGGAAGTGTTTTTAGCCCCTTCGATTACACCGCCCTGGGGCACCTCCACGGTCCGCAGCGCGTGGGAAGCGAGACGATTCGGTACGCCGGATCCCCTTTGAAGTATTCTTTTTCGGAGCTTCACCAGAAGAAGAGCGTGACGGTGGCGGAGCTTCGGGCAAAAGGAGAGACGGAAATTCGGCAGATTCCACTGCAGCCTCGGAGAGAGATGATAGAGCTGCGGGGGACCTTTGAGGAGATTCTGGAGGAAGCCCGGAAGAAGGGGGAGCCCCAGACGGATTATTACCATATGATTCTCACGGACGAGACCGATGTGGTGGACGCTTTGTCCCGCCTTCGGGAGTACTATCCCAACATCATGCTGCTGGATTATGACAACCGGAGAACCCGCTCGCAGAAAGAAGTGGAGCAGTTGAACCGGGTGGAGGAACGGACGCCGGGGGAACTGTTCGCCGCGCTGTATGAGCAGCAGAACGGGCAGGAGATGGATTCAGACCGGAAAGAGTATCTGGATGGATTGATTCGTGAAATTTGGGAGGAACAGGTATGAGACCGATTCGCATAGAGATGTCCGCCTTCGGACCGTACGCCGGCAAACAGACCGTAGAAATGGACCGGTTGGGGACCAGCGGCATCTACCTGATTACCGGGGATACGGGGGCGGGTAAAACCACCATTTTCGATGCCATCGTCTTCGCACTTTACGGAACCGCCAGCAGCGACCGGCGGAGCGGCGATATGCTGCGTTCCCGCTATGCGGAGCCGGATACCCCCACGGAGGTGAAACTTGTTTTTGCCTACCGCAATAAAGAATATGAGATTCGCCGGAACCCGACCTATCAGCGGCCGAAGCTGCGAGGCGAGGGCATGACCCAGGAAAACGCATCGGCGGAACTGCGGCTGCCGGGGGGAGAGATTCTCACCCGTACCGGAGAGGTGGATGAGAAAATCCGGGAGATTCTGGGGATGACCCGGGATCAGTTCATGCAAATTGCCATGATTGCCCAGGGGGATTTTCTCAAGCTACTGCTGGCCAAGACGGAGGAGCGGCGGAAGATTTTCAGCAGTATTTTCCGCACCGGCCGGTATGCCCGGCTGGAGGAGCGGCTGAAGCAGGAGGCCCGTCAGGCGCGGAAGACGTACGACGACTTGGTGCGGGAAATCGGCTTCGAACAGGAACGGGCACGGCTTCCGGAAGGAACGGACCGGAGCGGGCTTCGGGACGAGAAGTACCTTCAGGCGATTGAGAAATTCCGGGATGAGGCCGGAAAAAGGCTGGAAGAAGGGGAGAAGAAGCAGGAGCTTCTGAGAGGGGAGTTGGATGTCCTGGCGGCCCGGATTCTGGCGGCGGAAGAACAAGAAAAGCGGAAAAAGGCGCTGGAAGAGACCCGGCAGCAGTGGACGAAACTTCAGGCCGCGGCGGAGCAGCGAAAGCAGGAGCTGGAAGCGGCGCGGAGCCGTGAACCGGAAGCGAAGGAGAAGGAAGCGCGGCTTCACGTGGAACAGGACCGGCTGCAGCAGTACGACCGGCTGGAAGAATTGAAGCAGCAGAAAACCGAAGGGGAGAAAAAGCAGGCTTCGGATGAGGCGGCCCGGAAGAAGTTGGAAGAGGCCCGGAAGGTCCTGACACAGCAAATTCAGGATTGCCGGCAGAAAATCAAAGAAAAGGAGGCGCTGGCCGGGAAGGCCGCAGCGCTCTCCGGGGAGAAGGAACGCCTTCGGAGTCAGGGGGCGGAATACAATGAATTGAAGACCTTGCTGGAAGCCTATGAGGAAGCTTCGGAAAAGTGGAATCAGGCGGCGGCGACTTATCAGGCGGCTTGCGGCAAGGAACAGGAATTCGGCGAGTCCTATCGCCGGCAGCACCGGGCGTTTCTGGATGACCAGGCGGGAATCCTGGCGGCGGAATTGGCGGAGAATCAGCCGTGTCCGGTGTGCGGATCCCTGCACCACCCGTCGCCGGCGATGAAAACCGACGATGCGCCCACACGGGAAACGGTGGAACAGTCCCAGAAGCGTTGGGAAGAAAGCAAAACCGCCATGGATGAGGCCGGCCGAAAGGCGGCAGCTCTTCGGGGAACCCGAGACAGCAGCCTTCAGCATATGGAAGAGAAGGCCAAGGGACTGAACATGCCGACGGAACCGGTGTCGCTGAAAGAGACGCTGATGGAAGAGCAGAAGAGGTTTCGGTCAAAATGGAAAGAGGTCACGGGGGCTCTGGCGGCATCGGAAGCGGCGGCCGAGGCGAAAGTGGTTTTGGAGGAGAAGCTGGAGACGCTTCAGAAGAAGCAGGAAGAGGATGAGGAAACCTATCGCAAGCTGGAGTTGGAATCCGCTCGTCTGCAGGAGCAGATCGAGAATCTCTCTGCAAATTACTCGGAACTGAAGGAGACCCTTCCGTATCCGGACCGGGAGTCCGCCGGGAAGGCGGCGTCGTTGTTGGACCGGGAAATCCGAGAAATCCGGGAGGCGGTGCAGTCGGCGGAAGAGAATGAGAAGGCGGCCGCTGGCCGGATTCAGGAAGCGGAAGGACGAATGGACGAGCTGCAGAAGCAGATCCGGGAGGGCGAATCGGCGGAGTCGATGACATCCGCGGAACTGCAGGAAAATCAGAAGAAGAAAAAAGGAGAACAGCTCCGTCTGCAGGCAGAGGCGAAGGAGGATAACCTGATCTGGGAGACCAATTCCGCCGCGGCCGGCAGCATTCGGAAGCTGAACGGCGAGCGGGAGCAGGCGGCGCGGAAGTATTCCATGCTCCAAAATCTGGCGGACACCGCCAACGGAAACCTTTCCGGAAAGCAGCGGATTCAGCTGGAGACTTACGTGCAGCAGCAGCTTTTCGATCGGATTCTGGTGCGGGCCAACACCCGGTTCCGAGTGATGTCCGGCGGTCAGTACGACCTGGTTCGCCGAAAGGAATACCAGAAAAACCAGCAGAGCGGGCTGGATCTGGACGTGGTGGACCACTACAACGGTACCACCCGAAGCGTCTCCACCCTTTCCGGCGGAGAATCCTTCATGGCGTCCCTGTCCCTGGCATTGGGACTTTCCGATGAGATTCAGGAAAGCGCCGGCGGCGTTCAGCTGGATGCCCTGTTCGTGGACGAGGGCTTCGGCTCCCTGGATGAAGAAACTCTGGATCAGGCCATGAAGGCTATTCAGACTTTGGCGGAGGACGGCGGCCGAATCGTGGGAATCATCTCCCACGTGACGGAGCTTCAGAACCGCATCGACCGGCAGCTGCTGGTGCGCAAAATGAAATCCGGCGGCAGCACCGCCACCATCAATATCTTATAGAGGAAATGGAGTGTTCAAAATGAGAATGATCGATACATTGGCAAAAAAGGGCGATGCCATGATGGCGAACAGCATCCGGGCCCGGAAGGGGATCCTTCGGGATCGCTGCCGGGACCTGCGAAAGGAGATGGGTACGGACTACCTCCGGGACGCCAGCGACGCCATCACAAAGCACATTCTGGCCAGCGAGGCCTACCGGGATGCCGGAACCATCTTCGTCTACATGAGTTACGGCAAGGAAGTCATCACCGACGGTTTTATCGCGCAAGCGCTTGCCGATGGTAAAAAAATCTGCATCCCGCTGTGTCTTCCGGAGAATCAGATGGAAGCGAAGCGCTACACCGGACCGGAGGATCTCCATTCCGGAAAGTACGGAATCCGAGAGCCGCGGGAGGATGCGGAGACAGTAGCACGAGAAGAAATCGACCTGGCGCTGATTCCGTGCGTCGCATGCGATAAGCGGTGCAACCGCCTGGGCCATGGTGCGGGATACTACGACCGATACCTGGAGGGGACGGATTTTGTCAAGATGGCACTGTGCCCGGAGAAAATGATTCTGTCCAACGTGGCGGTGGATGCCCTGGATGTTCCCATGGATGCCGTGGTAACTGAGGAAGGCATCGTGACGCGGAATCGGTAGCCGGAGAAGGAGGGATTATGTCTGAATTAATCTATAGTATTGTGATGTGGACCGCCCGAATTCATGACGAAATCATGGGCATGAACGACGGATGGGGATACTACAACAGCGACAAAAAACTGCATTTTATCGTCATGGGAATCATCGGGATGATTGTGGTTCTGGCAGCGTATTTCATCTTCAAGCTGCTGCAGAATCATCCGTTGGTAATCGCATTTATCTACGCGTTCACGGTGATGATTGTGCTGACATTCGCCATTGAAATCGGTCAAGGGTTCTACGGAACCGGCAACATGGAGATGGAAGACGTGGTGGCCGGCATGGGGGGATTCCTGTTTTTCTTCGTGATTTTCGCACTGGTGCGGGGGATTTTCCTGTTGATTTTCAACCTGCTCCGAGGAAACGATCGAAAAAAACGGAAGAAGCAACGGTAGGAAAAAACAATTTATAAAAATATCCTTAAAATGCTTGCTTTTTTTGTCATTGGAGGATAAAATATAGTTCATGTTGATAATATTTTGAGTGAAATTTGTCCGGCCAACCATAAAGATCGGATGAGGGTGAAAGGAGTACAGGTTAATGGCAAAGCAAGAACCTTATTTTGATGATGCGGCGCACGCATCGTCGGAATCGAGAGCAAGTTTTTCCGGTAAGTTAGGATATGTATTAGCGACGGCGGGATCCGCAGTCGGTCTGGGAAACATTTGGAGGTTTCCCTATCTCGCTGCAAGACACGGCGGCGGAATTTTCCTGCTGATTTATCTGATTATTGCAATTACATTCGGATACACCATGATGATGTCCGAGAATGCGCTGGGAAGAATGACCCGGAAGAGTCCGGTGGGCGCATTCCGTGCTTTTAGCAATGGCAAATTGGCCGGATGCGGCGGATGGCTCAATGCGGTGATTCCGATGCTGATTATGCCGTACTACAGTGTAATCGGCGGATGGGTTGTGAAATACCTTTACGAGTTCCTTCGGGGCAATGTGAACGCGACGGCAGACGATGCCTTCTTCGGCGGATTCATCAGCGATGACGCCAGTGCGGAGCTGTGGTTCGTGGTATTTGCGCTGATGGTAATCGTGGTAATTTTCGCCGGCGTGGAGAACGGCGTGGAGAGAATCTCCAAAATCATGATGCCGATGCTGGTATTCCTGGCGCTGATTGTTGCAATCTACTCCATGACGCGTCCGGGCGCCGCGGCAGGAATCAAGTACTTCCTGGTTCCGGATATGAAGAACTTCACCTGGATGTCCGTGGTTGCGGCGTTGGGTCAGAGCTTCTACTCCCTCTCCATCGCAATGGGAATTCTGATAACTTACGGTTCTTATATGAAAAAGGACGTGGATATTGAGAAGGCAACCGGACAGGTTATTATCTTTGACAGTGGAATTGCCATCATGGCAGGACTGATGATTATTCCGGCGGTATTCGCATTCTCCGGCGGAGATCCGAATGCGCTGAATGCAGGTCCGTCCCTGATGTTCATCACGATTCCAAAGGTATTTGCAAGCATGGGCTTGGGTCGCTGGGTTGGATTCCTCTTCTTCCTGCTGGTGCTCTTTGCAGCGCTGACCAGTGCGATTTCTCTGGCAGAGACCAGCACCTCCACCTTCCAGGACGAACTGGGATGGAGCCGCAGAAAGTCCACTCTGCTGGTAACCCTGCTGCTGTTCGGTCTGGGAACCCTGAACTCTCTGGGATACAGCTCCCTGGGCTTCGTAAAGATCTTCGGAATGCAGATTCTGGACTTCTTCGATTTCGCTACCAACTCCGTAATGATGCCGATTGCGGCTTTCGCACTGTGCATCCTGGTGGCTCGCTGCGTTGGTGTGGACCGTATCACCGAGGAAATCAAGCTGTCCTCCAAGTTCCGCATGGAGAAGATGTACCGCGTAGTGGTTCGCTATGTGGCACCGGTATTCGTTATCATCATTCTGCTCAGCTCCCTGGGATTCCTGGGCTAGTGGAAGCATAAAGATAGTGGAATTATAAAGAAAAAATAAGCCTGCATTCGGGCAGTGATCTCAGCGTAACGATGAGATTGATGCTCGGGCGCAGGCTTTTTTGTTCCCGAGGCTGGCGGCGCAAACAATGCCTGGGAGCAAAGCGCCAACAAGGGCGCCGTCAGCCCGGGAAAATCTGGACCCTGTTGGCGTTGGCGGACGGAGAAACAAGGCGTTGCCGGGAGCGAGGCGCCAACATAGGCGCCGCCAGCTTGGGAAAAACCGGACCCTGTTGGCGTTGGCGGACGGAGAAACAAGGCGTTGCCGGGAGCAAAGCGCCAACAAAGGCGCCGTCAGCTTGGGAAAAACCGGCCCGTGTTGGCGTGACCGGATGAAGAAACAAGGCTCCGCGAGGAGCGAGACGCCAACATGTCCGGCCCCGTGGGGTCTCTAATGCGGGCCGCTTTCGGGAAATCGGAAGGGATGACGACAGGTTGTCCAGAAGTGAGCGGCTGTCGTCAATTTTTTGTGGTGCCGAATGCAAACTGGAACAGGAGGCACGAGGAGATGATTAGAATTGACGGCGAAAGGGGGGGAGTTCGCCGTCAATTCTTTCTATTTGGGAAGGATAATGGAGGAAAGTGATGCGCGGAGGGCGAGAGCCTCCGTGCATCACTTTCTTCCTTATGTCCACACGAGTTAGACGTGGTGCCTCCCCACCGCCAAAGGCTTGATTCTTCGTCGCGGGGCACCACGTCGCCCGCGCCCGACGGGTCCCCCATGCCGGCCGCGCCTTTCGGAAGCACAAAAAAAGAGCTGCCGTCGATTTCTCGAAACGGCAGCTCTCATCTTTTCATAAATTCAATACTCTGTCATCCGATTATACAAACATTGTAACGAATGGAATGGTGAACAGGGACAGCAGAGTGGTTAGTGCGTAGCCCCGGCTGCATAGATCCGCATCCACATCGAAGCTCTCACAGGCAATGACAGGCATGCTGCCGTTGGGCATTCCGTAAAGGAGGATGAAAATTCCCACCAGGGTGGAATCGAAACCCATGCCGTCGCTGCGCTGCAGCACCAGTGCTGCAGCTGCCGGAATCAGCAGAAGCTGGAACAAGGAGAACACGTACAGGCGAACGTCCGTGAAAACCCGCTTGAGATTGATTTGAGCCAGTGCACATCCGGTGATAATCATGGATAGCGGGATGCAGGTGTCCGACACGTAGGTAATGCATTTTACCGTGATTTCCGGAAGGTGGATCGGGAACAGCACGAGAATCATTGCCAACAGGACACAGATGATTCCCGGGTTAACGAGATCCTTGAACCGGAATGGGGATTTGTCCCCAGACATTCTCTTGAATACCTGAATGGCATAGGTATAGAAGAGAAGGTTGAATCCCAGCGCATAGAACGTGATGTAGAACGTTTCCTCCGAGCCGTAAAGGGATTCCACCAGCGGGATGCCCATGAACGCCGTATTGGCGAAAACCAGCATGATGGTCACCAGTTTCCGGTCGTTCCCCTGCACCCGCAGGAGTTTCGCCACCACCGGCCCCAGAAGAATCATCAGTCCGTAGAACAGCGCCATGAGAATCAGGTTCTGCGCCATCAGATTTTTGGGAATGGATCCGGATCCGCTGAGGGCGGTGGAAATCATCAGCAATGGGTTAAAAACATTGACGATGAGGTTCGAGATTTCCGACGTTCCCTGCTTGGTGAGCCATCCCTTTCGAAAGCAGAAAAAGCCCACAAAAATAAAACAAAAGAGAAGCACGAGCTTCTCAAGAATGATTAAGCTGTCACTCATTTTCCAATAAACCTTTCTATTCAATCACCACTAACACAATTTCACGGAAAACATGCATCAACCGATTTTTATTTTTCCGCGAAAAACTCATATATTATACCACTTTTTGGAAGCGAATAGAATAGCCTTGTCGGAAAAGTTGGGGAAAAATTAGTTTTTTTTACCAAAATATAAGAGAAGCTTTTTTGCATATTTCGCAAAAAAATGGTATCATGCTGTTGAGGCGTCTCGAGGCGTCCACCGAAAAAGTGAAATTCTAAGGAATCGATGAATCAAGGCGATTCGGAAAGGAATTGAAATGGATTATTTAGAAATTGAGAAAGTCATTGGAAGACAGATTATTGACTCCAGAGGAAATCCGACAGTGGAGGCAGAGGTGCACCTGGTAGACGGAACCGTGGGCAGAGCGGCTTGCCCGAGCGGCGCATCCACCGGTGAGTTCGAAGCGCTGGAGCTGAGAGACGGCGATCAGAGCCGATATGGCGGAAAGGGCGTATCCAAGGCGGTTTCGTACGTGAACAACGAGATTTGCGACCTGCTGGTGGGAATGGATGCTTCCGATACCTATGCTATCGACAAGGCGATGATCGAAGCGGACGGCACGGAAGACAAGTCGAAGTTCGGCGCCAATGCGATTCTGTCCGTATCCCTGGCGGCGGCAAAAGCAGCGGCACAGGCACTGGACACCCCGCTGTACCGTTATCTGGGCGGTGTTAGCGGAAACACCCTGCCGGTTCCGATGATGAATATTTTGAACGGTGGTGCGCACGCAACCAATACCGTAGATACACAGGAATTTATGATTATGCCGGCCGGTGCACCAAGCTTTAGCGAAGGACTGCGCTGGTGCACAGAAGTATATCACAAGCTGGCAAAGCTCCTGAAGACAGACGGTTTTGCCACCGGCGTGGGCGATGAAGGCGGTTATGCACCGAACCTGTCCAGCGACGAGGAGACTTTGGATTACATCCTGAAGGCGATTAAGGAATGCGGTTACGTGCCGGGTGCGGACTTCGTTCTGGCAATCGATGCGGCAGCCAGCGAATGGAAGGGCTCCAAGGCCGGTGAATACGTACAGCCGAAGAGCGGCAAGAAGTTCACTTCCGCTGAGCTGGTAGAGCACTGGAAGTCCCTGGCAGACAAGTATCCGATCATCTCCCTGGAAGACGGTCTGGATGAAGAGGACTGGGAAGGCTGGAAGCTGCTGACAGAAACTCTGGGCGACCGGGTTCAGCTGGTCGGCGACGACCTGTTCGTTACCAACACAAAGAGACTGTCCAAGGGCATCGAGCTGGGCAGCGCGAACTCCATCCTGATTAAGCTGAATCAGATCGGTTCTCTGTCCGAGACCATCGACTGCATCCGCATGGCAAAGAAGGCTGGAATGACCGCTGTGGTTTCCCACAGATCCGGCGAGACCGAGGATACTACCATCGCAGACCTGGCAGTGGCACTGAACACCGGACAGATTAAGACCGGTGCGCCGGGAAGATCCGAGCGTGTGGCAAAGTACAACCAGCTTCTCAGAATCGAGGAACAGCTGGGTGACGCCGCATCCTATGCAGGCTTCAACGCATTCAATGTGACCAGAAAATAATTCACGAATAGAGGTAATCCCTGAAGAATTGAGAAATAGCTGTTAGAATAGTACGATTTTAATGGGCACGAATAAAAGACTTGGTGTAAAGAAACGGAAGGCAAATGGCCGGAACAGTTTCTTGCACCAAGTCTTTTTTTGTTCGTCATTTTTCCCCTCGGGGACGTGGTGCTTCACCCCCGTCAAAGGCTTGATCTTTCGTCACGGGGCACCACGTCGCCGAGGCCGACCGGAAATTCGGCGGGTCGGATGTGGTGCTTCCCCTCCGTCAAAGGCTTGATCTTTCGTCGCGGGGCACCATGTCAGCCGCTCCGGCCGGGAATTCGGCGGGTCGGACGTGGTGCTTGACCCCCGTCAAAGGCTTGATCTTTCGTCACGGGGCACCACGTCCCCGAACCCGGCCGGGAATTCGGCGAGGCGGACGTGGTGCTTCACCCCCGTCAAGGCCTTGATCTTTCGTCGCGGGGCACCACGTCGTCGTGGTCCAGCGGGCATTCGGCAGGTCGGACGTGGTGCTTCACCCCCGTCAAGGCCTTGATTCTTCGTCGCGAGGCACTACGTCGTCGGGGTCCGGCGGGCATTTGGTGATGCGGACGTGGTGCTTCACTCCCGTCAAGGCCTTGATCCTTCGTCGCGGGGCACCACGTCCCCGAGGCCGGCCGGGCATTCGGCAAGTCGGACGTGGTGCCTGACCCCCGTCAAAGCCTTGATCTTTCGTCGCGGGGCACCACGTCGTCGGGGTCCGGCGGGCATTCGGTGGGTCGGCCGTGGTGCTTCACCCCCGCCAGAGCCTTGATTCTTCGTCGCGGGGCACCACGTCCCCGAACCCGGCCGGTCATTCCCCGGGCCTGGCCGTCGGCAATGAAAAAACCTGCATACGGAAAGCAGTCTTTGCTTGACCGATGCAGGCAGATTGTTTTGTGATGATTTCCGAGGTGAAAGCGAAGAGCCCTTTCTCTAATTACACCGCCATCGGGCAGAGCACCAGGTACGCCAGCATGTAATGGCAAAAGCTTCCCGCCATGACGAAAAGGTGAAACAACTCATGGTTGCCGAAGCCAATATTGTTTGCCGGAATGATTTTCAACTTGAGGGCGTAGATCACTCCGCCGACGGTGTAAAACAATCCTCCTGCCAGAAGCCAGAGGAATCCGGCGGAAGAAAGGTTGGCATAAATCGTGGGCAGGACGGAAATGCAGAGCCAGCCCATTCCGATGTACATCACGGAAGAGACCCATTTCGGACAGGTCACCCAGAAGAATTTGAACAGCATTCCCAGTGCGGCCACAATCCAAACCGCGATGAGAAGCCGGGTTCCGGCCTTTCCCGGAATGGCAATCAGGCACACCGGGGTATAGGAGCCGGCAATCAATACGAAGATGCTCATGTGGTCCAGGCATTTCAGCCGATGGTTCCGAACTTTATCCAGATTAAATGCGTGATAGGATGCGCTGGCGCCGTACAGCAGAACCATGCTCAGCATGAAAACCCCCATGGAAATCAGCGCCCGAAGCGGTGCACCGCCGAAGGCTCCGTGAATCAGAAGGAGCGGGGTCGCGACGATGGCCATCAGGAATCCGATAAAATGAGTCAGCGAACTGATGGGATCTTTGGCGCGGAATACCGGGCGGTCCTTCGATGTCTCGGTGCCGCCGGGAACGGAATTGGTAGAATAAGATAATTTCTGCATTGGGATACCTCCTGTAAAAAACGCTCGGTTCGGATTCGAGCGTGAAATCGAATCCACGAACGGTGTAATCAACTCTTGGTCATCGGTTATTGAATATCCGATGACCATATATTAGCGGTTATTCAATAACTTGTCAAGGGTTACCGTAAATATTATTGACGGTTATTGATATTTGCTATACAATGAATACCAGGTATTCGAAACAGGAGAAAATGATGACACAGAAAGAAAACGAAAAGAACGAAAGCATTCAGGCTGCAATTCAGGCGGACATCCAGCACACCCTGGATTCCCTGCATTTGCCGGAATACAAGGAGATTCCGGACGTGGGGCTGTATCTGGAGCAGGTGACCCGGTTTATCAATACCGCACTGGAATCCTTTCCGGATATGAGCGTCACCCCATCCATGATCAGCAATTACGTGAAGCTGAAGGTGGTGACCCGTCCGGAGAAGAAAGCCTACTCCCGGGATCAGATCGTGGCCCTGCTGTTCGTGGCCGTGGCAAAGACCGTACTGTCCATGGACAACATCCGGAAAGCCTTTGAAATCCGCCGCCAGAACAGCGACGTGGAAACGGGATACGAATATTTTCGGAGAAGCCTGGAGCATGCCCTCACCTCCTTCGGGAAAGACCCGCTGCCTTGGAATCCGGAAGAAATTCCCCAGGACGTCAGTGAGGAAGCGCGGAATGTGGTGGATTACACCGCCTCCGCCATCGCGTATAAGATGTATCTGAATCTGTATTTCGACGCAATCAAAGAACCGGGCACCTCCAAATAGTTAAAAAATAAACGGCGAAAAAGCCTGAAAAGCCCTTTATTAAAGGGTTTCAGCGGTGTATAATAACCAACGGAGTATTTATAGAAAAAACCAATGGTTATTTTGCAGGAGGAGTATTGCAAATGGAAATCGCAAAAAATGCAGGAATCACATACAAGCAGACACCGGTTGCCAACGGCACCCTGGTAAAGGTCATCAAGGCGGCGATGGCTTCCCATCTGGAGGACGAGAAGGGGTGGAACTACTACGTTTCCAAGTCCAAGGAGGCGATTGCCGAGCTGGCGGAATCCGGTGAGAACGCCGTCGAAGTGAAGGATGCACCGGCCGTTATCGTTCCGGTATACGCACCGGCAAAGGAAGCGCCGACCGCAGAGGATGTGGAGAGAAGCCGCGCTATCGGAAACATGCTGGTAATTATGGAAGAAATCGGTCTGGCCGGCACCTGGGTGAGCGTGATGTGTGACGAAGCGCAGCAGAAGAAGGTGGCGGAAGCCATGCACATTTCTTCGGAATTCATGCCGATGGGCATTCTGACGCTGGGCTATCCGGAGCAGGATGCAGAGGAGGATAAGCCGGGCAAAAAGAAAAAGAAAGCCGAGGAACGTTTCCGCAAGAAGATTCACTTTGTGGACACGCTGGGCAGATACTAAGAACTTTGTGTCGGAAGCGGAAGACTTCCGGCACTTTTTTTTACAAAAAAATCCGTGCATGAATTGCAGTACAATCCGTAAAAAGATATAATAGAAAAGATTATGAATCAATACCGTTTTGGTTAGTTGGAAAGGACAGAGAAAGATGAAACAGTTAGAAGAGACGAAAAGCAACGGATTGGCACTGATACCGTTCCTGTTGTTCATTGTGATCTATATGGGCGCCGGAATCATCCTGCAGATGCGGGGGGTGGAGATGGCGTTCTACCAGTTCCCGTCGGTGGTGGCCATGTCCATTGCGGTAATTGCCGCATTTGTCATGTTCCACAAGGCGGGCATTAACGAGAATTTTGCGACCTTCGCCAAAGGCGCTGCCAGTGAAGACGTGGTGACCATGCTGATGATCTACTTGCTGGCCGGCGGATTCTCCGCAGTGGCCGGTGCGATGGGCGGAATCGAATCTACGGTAAACCTGGGCGTGTCGATTATTCCGGCACACCTGCTCACTGCGGGTATTTTCGTGATTTCTGCTTTTATGGCGACGGCGACGGGAACCTCCATGGGAACCGTGGGCGCCATTGTGCCGATTGCCGTGGGCGTTGTGGATAAAGCGGGCTTGAGCATGCCTTTGGTGATGGCGGCCTGCATGTCCGGCGCGATGTTCGGCGACAACCTGTCCATGATTTCGGACACCACCATCGCCGCGACTCGGACCCAGGGCGTAGAGCTGAAGGATAAGTTCCGCACCAACTTCTGGTGCGCCCTTCCGGCGGCCATCATCGCACTGGTGCTTTTGGTGGCATTCGGCCGTCCGGAACATGCGGTGGCAATTCCTGCCGGAAACTATGAGTTGATCAAAGTGGTTCCGTACATGCTGGTACTGGTGCTGGCGCTGCTGGGAATCAACGTGTTCCTGGTATTGCTCTTCGGCATCGTGTCCGCCGGCATCATCGGAATTGCCTGCGGCGACCTGACCGTGATTACTTTTGCCACAAACGTGTGGGAAGGTTACAAGAGCATGATCGAAGTGTTCCTGCTGTCCATGTTCGGCGGCGGCGTGGCGGAGCTTACGGCGAAATACGGCGGGCTTCAGTGGATGATTGAGAAGCTCAGCGGAATTTGCAAGGGAAAGAAATCCGCCCAGGCAGCGCTGTGCGTGCTGGCGGGAGTGACGGATATGGCGACGGCCAACAACACCGTGGCCATCATCGTGGACGGAAATATGGCCAGATCTATCAGCGAAAAGTACAAGATCGATCCGAGAAAAACCGCGTCCATCCTGGATGCGTTCACCTGCATCTTCCAGGGCATGATTCCGTACGGTGCCCAGTTCCTGCTGGTGGCATCCCTGACCAAGGGACGAGTGAGCCCGCTGGACATTATTCCGCTGCTGTGGTACCTGTTCCTGCTGGGACTTTTCACCGTGCTGTCCTTCCTGATTCCAAGCTACGAGAAATTGACCCTCTCCGGCGAATGGGATTGGGAGAACCACACCGTCATTCGATAGTTGTGGAAGGAGATGAATTGGAATGGAAAAAAATCGAAATCAGGTCATCGTGCGGGCCAGCGTGGTGGGCATCGTCACCAACCTTTTGCTGGCGGGCTTTAAGGCTTTTGTGGGGATGATGTCTCATTCCGTGGCCATCACCATGGACGCGCTGAACAACCTGAGCGATGCCATGTCCTCATTGATTACCATCGTGGGCACCCGACTGGCGGCAAAACCGGCGGATCGGGAGCATCCTCTGGGACACGGGCGGGTGGAATATCTCAGCGCCAGCGTGATTGCCCTGATTATTCTCTATGCGGGCATCACGGCTTTGGTGGAGTCCGTGACGAAAATCCTCCATCCCAAGACGCCGAACTATACCGGCGTTACCCTGCTGATCGTGGCGGTAGCGGTGGTGACAAAAATTGTTCTGGGTCTTTGGGTGAAGAAGCAGGGGGTAAAAGCAAATTCGGAATCCCTCATCAATTCCGGTGCCGATGCCCTTCTGGATGCGGTGATTTCCGTCACCACGCTGGCAGCAGCCGGTCTGTATCTGGGATTCGGTCTGCGGGTGGAAGCCTGGCTGGCGGCCATCATTTCCCTGGTGATCGTCAAAGCGGGAATCGACATGCTGCGGGAAACCATCAGCGACATCCTGGGGGAACGGGTGGAGAAACCCTTGGCTCGGCAAGTGAAAAGCATCATCTGCATGCACCCTCATGTGACCGGTGCCTACGACTTGATCCTTCACGCCTATGGGCCGGATCAGTACCAGGGATCGGTGCACATCGCCATTCCGGATACCATGACCGCCGTGGAAATCGACCGGCTTCAGCGGGATATTGCCGATGATGTGTACGAGAAGACCGGAGTTATCCTGATGGGAATCGGAATCTACGCCATCAACACCACCGATGCGGATTTGGCGATGGTTCAGAAGCAGGTGACGGACCTGGTCATGAGCGTGGAACACGTGATGCAGCTCCACGGTTTCTTCTTTGATCCAAAGAGCCGGCGCATGAGCTTCGACGTGGTGGTCAGCTTCGATTCCCCGGACCGGATGGAGACGATGAAACAGGTTCGCCGAAAAGTCCTTCAATGGATGCCGGACCTGAAGCTTCGAATTCGGATGGATGCGGATCTCAGCGATTGATTTTCCGCAATAAGTGTTAAGATTTCTTAAGAATTGTTAAGATTGGGCTCCGGATGTTGTACACCGGAGCCCAATTCAGTATAATTAATATCATTAATTTCGACCGATACTGTAACAGCATGGGGAAAGAAAGGATAGAATTATGTCGCATATGATTGAACTTCATAACGTATCGAAGTTCTACAGCAATAAGGATACCGTGAGTACCGGATTTTCCAAGGTGGATCTCAACCTGGATATGGGGGAATTCGTGGTGATTACCGGCGAGAGCGGCAGCGGCAAGTCCACGCTGCTGAACGTCATTTCCGGACTGGACAGCTATGAAGAGGGGGAACTTTTCATCGCGGAAGAGGATACCAGCGGCTACCGAACGGAAGATTACGAACGGTACCGGAAGAAATACATCGGAAATATTTTTCAGGACTTCAATCTGGTGAACAGCTATACCGTATACCAGAACGTGGAGCTGAGCATGATGCTGTCCGGCATGCCACGGTCGGAGCAGAAGCAGAACATCCCGGAATACATCGAGATGGTGGATATGACGGCGTATACGAAGACTAAGGCTTCCAAGCTTTCCGGCGGACAGAAGCAGCGGGTGGCCATCGCCCGGGCGCTGGCGAAGAACGCCCCGGTTATCGTGGCGGACGAACCGACGGGAAATCTGGACAGTGCCTCCGCAGAGAAGGTGATGGAAACCTTGCATCGGATTTCCAAAGATCGCCTGGTGGTTATCGTAACCCACAACTACGAGCAGGCGGCGCCGTACGTCACCCGAAAAATCACCATGCATGACGGCCGAATTATCGAGGATAAGAAAATTCAGCCCGCGGCGGGGGACCTTTCCGATGATGAGATGGAATCCTATCTGCATCCGGAGGAAGAGCGAAAGGAAGAAGAAGCGGCAGCGGAAAAAGAAGCGGCGAAGCCTCGCAGCGGCGGAAGAGCGGCGCGAAACGAGGAAACGGAAGGCGGAAAGGGCCGAAAGAAAGGCCGCAGCCGCAGAAGCCCTTTTGCGGAAGCACCGGTATACCGGAAGATGTCGGCCGGGTCGCAGCTTCGGCTGGGGGTTCGGAACACCTTCAACCTTCCGGCGAAATTCATTTTGCTTTTATTGGTGTACCTGTTTGTCACGGCGGCGGTGCTGAGCCAGTACGCGTCCACGAAGCAGACCCTCCATTCCAATGATTTGATGGGATACAACAATTACTTCACGGATACCTCCCCGGAGCGGCTGATTCTCACCAAGAAGGATGGGAGTGCTTTCACCACTTCGGATTACGAGAGCCTTCAGAAGATGGACAATGCGGATTACATCATCAAGGGCGATGCGGGCATCGATACCGGAATCATGTTTGAGTCTGACGATATCGATATCAGCGGGCCGATGTATCCGGTGAGCTGCCTGAAGGAAAAGCCGACCATCGGCCGCCTTCCGAAGAAGGATACGGAGGTGGTGCTGGTGGCGGATCCGGAATGCTATTCCTACGATGCCATCAAGGAGATGGACAAGAAGATTCTGGGGAAAAAATACTACATCGATGCCCTGAATTCCATGGCGATACAGGGCGGCGACCGGCTGATTAAGGACAAGGTGACCGTGGTCGGCGTGGTTTTTCTGAGCGAAGATGCCGGCCGGTCCAGCAACGGAAATGTCATGATTTACGTAACGGATAACGTGGCGGCTCGGGTGCTGGTAAAGACCGAAGCGGCCTCCTCCGCCGTAACGCTGGACTTTAGCGGTACGAAGAGCGATTACAGCGGCATGCAGGTGGTGTATCCATCCAAGAAGGTGCCGAAGGGCGAGGTATACATTTCCGAAGACCAGGCATACCAGTTCTACGAAGAAGGTGCGGCGCGGGGAAAGACCATGGGTCTTCACGTGAAAAACCATTATTTTGAGGAGTCTCGGGATTTCCGAATCGGTCAGGTGTTCAAAGCCGATAATATCCGGAGCCTGCTGGGTCTTTCCAAAAACAATTACGACGAATACACGTCCAACGTGTACATCAATCCGTCGGATTACAACAAGATTTTCAATCAGGGAAATTTCCAGAGCAGCTTTTTCATGAAGGACGAGAAGCTGTCTGATTCCACGGTGAAGGCCCTGGAAAGCGCCGGATACAAGGTGCTGGTGATTAAGGATACCTTTACGGATGCCACCGGCGGGTATGCGTTTATCCTGCGGATGTTCAGCATGGTTCGCCTGGCACTGGAATTCATCGTGCTGTTCTTCATTTCCTATGCGGTAATCCGGCTGATCATGCGGTCCCGAAATTCCTATTACTCGACCTTGCGAATTCTGGGTGCCAGCCGGAAGAATACGGATAACATCCTGCGCATCGAGCTGCTGCTCATGATGGCGATTTCCTACGGCGGCGTTTTGGTGGGAAGCAACCTGGTACGGCGGGGAATCGTCGCGGTGCCGGCGGTGAATGAGCGACTGGCGTTCCTGTCCGCGACGGATTATTTCATCCTGCTCGTCGGACTTCTGGTGATGTCCCTCCTGATTGCGAAGAGATATTCCCATAAAATCTTCAGCAAGAGCGCTATGAAAGTTTACAGAGAGGAGGCGTAGATATGATTGAACTTCAGAATGTAAATAAGTATTTCAACCGAAAGAAAAACAACGAAATTCATGTCATCAACGACACCTCCCTGAATCTGCCGGAAAGCGGCATCGTGGCACTGCTGGGCCCTTCCGGCTGCGGTAAAACCACGCTGCTGAATGCCATCGGCGGGCTGGACCGAATCAACTCGGGAAAAATCTACGTGGACGGGGAATGCATCACCCGGAAGAGTTCCAACAAGGTGGACGTCATCCGGAATGCGAAAATCGGATATATTTTCCAAAACTACAACCTGCTGGATAACCGCACCGTCTTTGAAAACGTGGCCATCGCCCTGCGAATGGTGGGCATGAAGGATCGGGAACAGGTGAAGGAACGGGTGAACTACTGCCTGGAGGCGGTGGGCATCTATCCGTATCGGAACAAGATGGCGGATGCCCTGTCCGGCGGACAGCGGCAGCGGGTGGCCATCGCCCGGGCCATTGCCAAGAACCCGAAGATCATCATCGCCGATGAGCCGACGGGAAACCTGGACAGCCGGAACACCATCGAAATTATGAACATCATCAAGTCGATTTCCAAAGACCGGCTGGTGATTCTGGTGACTCACGAGACGGATATCGCGGAATTCTATGCGGATCGGGTGGTTCGAATCAAGGACGGCCGGGTGGTATCGGACCGGGAGAACGATCCTTCCCGGAAGCTGGACTATCAGCTGGAAAACAAGATCTACCTGAAAGATATGGAACACGGAGTGCGTTTCCGGCACGATGGACTGACGGTGGACGTGTATCAGGATGAGATTCGGGAGACGGATATCAAAATCGTCATTCGCGGAGGCAACCTGTACATCAATACCGGCGGGGCGTTCCACGTGGTGGATGAAACCGCCAACATCGAGATGATCGATGCGCACTACAGCGCCATGGATTCCACCATCTACGAGGACGTGCACTTCCGGTACGACGAGCACATGCCGGAGAATTTTAAGGCGAAATACACCTCCGTATATAACGTCTGGAACATGCTGGCCAGCGGATTCCGCAATGTGCGGAAATTCAGCCTGCTGAAAAAACTCCTGCTCATCGGATTTGTGTGCGCGGCGGCGTTTACTTTTACCGCGGTGAGCAACATCTTCGGTATTTTCAACGTGCAGGAGAAGGACTTCCTCACCACCAACAGTCATTACATCACCGTGGCCAACCCGAAGCACGATGAGTCGATGCTGAAGAAAATCCGGAAGATGAACGGGGTAAGTTATGTGACGCCGGGAGATACCCGAATTTGCGTGACTCTGCCGATGGACGATTACTATCAGACCGCCCAGGCATCTGCCGGCCTCACCGGCTCCCTGAGCCATTCGGAAGAGCTGGAGACCAAAGATGTAATTGAAGGACGCCTTCCGGAGAAGGGGCATGAAATCGTCATCGACCGGATGATTCTGGATAAATTCATCAAGGCCAAAGCGGGCAACATGGTGGGGCTGACTTCCGTAAAACAGTTCATAGGACGACGGATTAAGATTCCGCACCTGAAGGGTTACGAAATCGTGGGCGTTTCCGACACCAAATCCCCGTCCATTTTCATTCCGGCAAGTCAGACCATCGACGTGCTGTCCAATGCGAAGAAGGGAACGGATGATACGGCGAGTGATTTTTCGGATTCCGGCGAGGATGACGAGATGGACGCAGAGGCTTCCGGCGAGGAGGACAATGCCATCGTGAATTACGACCTGCGTTCGTCGGCTCTTCGGATTAAGAAGGGATCCGCACCGAAGAATACCTATGAGGCGGTGGTGAACAATTCCCACAACGGCGAGGACGGGTATACCATCGGCAAGACCCTCAATCGAAAGGTGAACGGGCACAAGCTGAAATTGGTGGGATTCTACACCAGCGATTATCAGAACGACATCGTCTACGTGAGCAAGGATACGGTTCGGCAAAATTACATTGCAAAACAAAAGGTTTGTTCGGTATACACCACCGACACCTATGGGACGCTGACCACGCTGCAGGAAGAGGGCTATTCCGCAAAAATAAATTACGAGCGGGACCGCACCGATTACATGCGAAAGCATCGGGACAACCTGCGCTCCGCGCTGGTAGTGGCGGGAATCATTTTGCTGATTTCTCTCATTGAAATCTTCCTGATGCTTCGATCCTCCTTCCTGTCCCGAATCAAGGAAGTGGGCACTCTGCGGGCCATCGGGCTGAAGAAGCGGGATATTTACCGCATGTTCACCGGAGAAATTCTGGTAATCACCGTGCTGACGGCGGTGCCGGGCATCGGGGCGGCGTATTACCTCCTGTACAATTTGATGCAGGGAATCGATTACATCGCCAATCAGTATGTGGTGAATCCGGGCATTGCGCTCCTATCCTTCGGCGTGCTGGTGCTGTTCAACCTGCTGGCAGGGCTCCTTCCGGTATTCCGAACCCTTCGGAAAACGCCGGCGGAAATTCTGTCAAGGACAGATATATAGGGGCATTTTCATATCCGGGTTCGGCGGTTGTCGGGCCCGGAATTGCATTACGCTGATTGTAGAAAATTTCCCATTGTGCTATAATCACAAATAAGTGTATTAATTATTTGGAGGCTGGAATGAGTAACGAAAAAACGAACGAATACAAAGAGATGAGAGGGAATTTTATCCACGACATCATCGACAACGACCTGGAAACCGGAAAGTGGGATCATATCGCCACTCGTTTTCCACCGGAACCAAACGGCTATCTCCACATCGGACATGCCAAATCCCTGTGCCTGAACTTCGGAACCGCACTGAAGTACGGCGGAACCTGCAACCTTCGTTATGACGACACCAACCCGGTCAAGGAAGACACGGAATACGTGGACGCCATCGAGGAGGATGTACACTGGTTGGGATTCCAGTGGAACAAGAGACTGTGGGCATCGGATTATTTCGATCAGATGTATGAAGCCGCAGTGTCTTTGATTCAGAAAGGAAAGGCCTATGTGTGCCACCTGACGGCAGAGCAGATGAAGGAATACCGTGGAACCCTGACGGAGCCGGGAAAAGAGAGCCCATATCGGAACAGAAGCGTGGAAGAGAACATGGAGCTGTTCCGGCGCATGAAGGACGGAGAGTTCGGTGACGGAGAAGCGGTTCTCCGTGCCAAGATTGATATGGCATCCCCGAACATCAACATGAGAGATCCGATTATCTACCGGGTAGCGCACGTGACCCATCACAATACGGGGGACAAGTGGTGCATCTATCCGATGTACGATTTTGCTCATCCGATTGAAGATGCCATTGAGGGCATTACCCATTCCATCTGCACTTTGGAGTTTGAGGATCACCGTCCGCTGTACGACTGGGTGCTGCAGGAAGTGGGTCTGTGGCCGAATCCGCCGCGTCAGATTGAGTTCGCTCGTCTGAACATCACCCACACCCTGATGAGCAAGCGGTACCTCAAGAGAATGGTGGACGAAGGTTATGTAGACGGTTGGGACGATCCTCGGATGCCAACCATCGCCGGCATCCGCCGGAGAGGATATACGCCGGAAGCGGTTCGGGCGTTCTGCGACGAAATCGGTGTGGCGAAAGCCAACTCCACCGTGGATATTGCGCAGCTGGAAGCCGCAGTCCGGGACGATCTGCAGGATAAAGTGCCGGCCGTGCACGTAGTGACCAACCCGATTAAGGTGGTAATCACCAACTACCCGGAGGGTCAGATTGAAATGTGCACCGTAGAAAATAACCGGAAGGTTCCGGAGCTGGGCGAGCGAGAGGTTCCGTTCGGCCGGGAATTGTGGATTGACGGAGATGATTTTATGGAAGTACCGGTAAAGAAGTATTTCCGTCTCTTCCCGGGAAATGAAGTTCGCTTCAAGGGTGCATACTACATTACCTGCAATGAAGTGATTAAGAACGAAGATGGATCCATTCGGGAGCTGCATTGCACCTACGATCCGGAAACCCGCGGCGGAGACGCACCGGACGGCCGGAAGGTGAAGGGTACCATCCACTTTGTGGAGGCTAGCACCGCGGTTCGGATCCGGATTCGGGAGTACGATTACATGATGATTGAGGACGAGGAAGGAAATTCCGTATTCAACGAGGATTCCCTCCGTGACACTTGGGGTTATGCAGAGCCGTCCATCAAGGAGGCAAAGCCGGAAGACCGATTCCAGTTCTTCCGGAAGGGATATTATATTGCAGACAGGAAGCTGACTACCGAGGATGAGAAGGTATTTAACAGCATCGTAGGTCTGAAGAGCTCCTGGAAGAAGTAGCATAGACAGAGGGAGAAAACATTGGATACCATCAATGGCATTGTGAATTCAATATTATCTCTGGCGAGTTCCCATCCCGAAACGGCAAAGTACATCACCACCGGACTCCGGTGGGTGTTCGTACTGCTGGCGGTGTGGATTCTGTTGATGTGCATCATTTCATTGCTGTCCACCAGAGCCACGCCGGAGGTATGGGGGTATCTCCACGTGGAAGGAGGAGAGGGCATTCCCATCACCCATTGGGAAAACATCATCGGCCGATCCTCCTCCGTGGATCTTCGAATTAAGGACAAAACCGTCTCCAAGAGCCAGGCTTTGCTGATCCGGCAATCGGACGAGAAGTGGATGATCAAGGACCTGAGGTCTACCAACGGAACGGTGGTGAACGACTGGAAGCTGGTGCCCGGAAGGCGGTACATGATCGAGCCGGGGGACAAAATCATCCTGGGCGGGGTGCGTACGACCTTGGCCTCGATCAGCTTGGAGGAAACTCGCAACAACGAAGAACTTCGGCTGATGGATAAAGAACCGCTGTCACCGTGGTCGGCGATGCTGGGAATTACGGCATTTCAGATTCTCGCTGTGGTGCAGCTGATTCTGGGAATGGGGACGAAAGTGACGGTGACCGCCCTTCTTTCCATTTTGCTGCTGGGTGTGGTGATGTGGGTGTACATCCTCACCGGAAAGGCGATGGGACGAAAGGGTTTTGAGATTGAGCTGATTGCCTTCTTCATGTCCACCATCAGCCTGGCGATTACCGCATCCTCGGAGCCGGAGCGAACGTTCACGCAGTTCGTATCCGTTGTCATCGGCCTGCTGATGTTCTTCGTCATCTGCCTCTTCCTTCGGGATTTGAATCGGACGGAGCGGATTCGTCCCATCATGGCAGTGGCGTCGGTACTTCTGCTGGCCTTCAACCTGGTGTGCGGCCAGATTAAGTACGGTGCCGCCAACTGGGTGTATATCGGGAACTTCGGTTTTCAGCCGTCGGAGCTGGTGAAAATCGTCTTCGTTCTGGTGGGAGCCGCCACCCTGGAAGAGCTGTTCCAGAAGAAGAACCTGATGCAGTACGTGCTGTTTTCCTTCTACTGCCTGGGATGCCTGGCGGTGATGGGAGACTTTGGTACAGCACTGATTTTCTTCGTCACATTTCTGGTGGTATCCTTCCTGCGAAGCGGCGATCTGTCCCGGCTGATTCTCACCGGAGTCGGTGCCGGAATCATGGGACTGATGATTCTTCGTTTTATGCCGTATATCGCCAACCGGTTTTCCATCTGGGGACATGTGTGGGACGATCCGGCGGACAAAGGATACCAGCAGGTTCGAACCATGTGCTACAGTGCCGGAGGCGGACTCCTGGGACAGGGCGCCGGAAACGGATATCTGAAAACAGTGGGCGCCTCCAATACGGACCTGGTATTCGGAATGGTGACGGAAGAGTGGGGCTTGATCATCGCTCTGCTGCTGATCGTGTGCATCATCACCCTGTGCCTCTTTGCGGTGAATTCCATCGTGGCCGGACGGTCCACCTTCTACACCATCGGAGCCTGCGGCGCATCCACGTTCTTCCTGTTCCAGACCATGCTGAACGTGTTCGGTGCGGTGGATTTGTTCCCGCTCACCGGTGTCACCTTCCCGTTCGTGTCGGCAGGAGGTACCAGTATGATGGCCTCATGGGCCATATTGGCGTTCTTTAAAGCGGCGGATATGCGGAAGGATGCCAGCATCGCCATAAAACGGTCTAAGGTAAAAGTATCTCTGCAGGATTATGCGGAGGAGACCGATGAGGACGCAGAAGAGGTGTAAGGCGGCCGGAGGATCGATAGAAAGAAGAGGAGCTATCCATGCGTAAAGTAGAAAGACGTGCAACAATATGTCTGCTTCTGGCAGCGGTCCTGTTCCTGGGGACCGGGGTGTTCGTGTGGCGTTTTGTGACTCAGGGAAAGACCTGGGCCAGCTTCTCCGGAAATCTGCAGATCTACGTGGATGGAAACCTGAACCGAGGAACCATCTATGACCGCCACGGGACGCAGCTTCTGAAGTGCGATAAGGACGGTACACACTATTCCGACGACTCGGAGCTTCGGAAAGCTACCGTGCATACGGTGGGCGATCCGGCCGGAAATGTGGCCACCGGTGCCATCAACATGTGGAGCGGGGACCTGATCGGATACGATCTGCTGAACGGAACCTACGACACCTCGTCAAAGGGTAAGGAAATCACGCTGACCATCGATGCGGAAGCCAACCGGACGGCCTATGAACGGCTTTCCGGCAAGACCGGTACGGTGGGCGTCTATAACTACAAGACCGGAGAGATTCTGTGCATGGTGAGTACGCCGGCCTTCGATCCGGAGCTGGATCAAAGCGGAAATGACAGCGGAGACTCCATCTATTTCAACAATTTCTTGCAGGGGGCCATGACACCGGGATCCACCTTCAAGTTGGTGACGGCGGCTTCCGCCTTAGAGTCCGGCGTGGATGTGGATTCCTTCCGATTCACCTGCGACGGGAAGAACCGCTACAATAAAGATGACATTACCTGCACCTCGGCCCACGGCACGGTGAACTTCCGCCAGGCCCTTGCGGTATCCTGCAACGGCGCCTTCGGAAAACTGGCCCGGGAGGTGGGTGCCGCAAACCTTTCCACCACCACTCAGAAAGTGGGACTGACCAAATCCGTGGATGTGGACGGAATCAAGACTCAAGCGGGTTCCTTCACTTTTCCGGAGGACAACGAGGTGAACTTGAGCTGGGCAGGCATCGGTCAGTACGATGACCAGGTGAACCCGTGCGCCATGATGGTATACATGGGCGCCATCGCCAACGGCGGCGAGCCGGTCCAGCCGAAGCTGATGAAATCCTCCAGCTTCCTGTCCGCCGGCAAATCCGGCAAGTCCCTGGGAGAATACATCAGTTCCGAAACCGCCGATGAGCTGCGCTCCATGATGAAGAACAACGTAAAAGTAACCTACGGGGAGTCCAACTTCTACGGGCTGGATCTCTATGCCAAGTCCGGTACCGCGGAAACCGGCAGCGGCGAAGACGGCTGGTTCGTGGGATTCATCGATAATGAAGATTATCCGTTGGCCTTCGTGGTATGGATCAAAAACGGCGGCACCGGGTACGCATCGGCGGGACCGGTGGCGAAGGACGTGCTGAATCGGATTATCAGCAATAATGACAGTGAATAAAGAGATTTTTCACTTTTCCTAGAGGGTTCACAACCAACAAACCTGCACCGCTTAGCTGAGATTGCTTTCCGGATGCAGGTTTTTTTGTTCCTAGGCGTAAGCAAATAAGACGACAGCCAGGGAAAGTCCGGACTATGTTGGCGGGAGAAACACAAGAAAGGTGGGAAAAGAAATGAAGAAAGGAAAATTCAAAGAAATTATTCGAGAGAGAAGCCGAATTGCAGCAGAATGCTGTGATGAATGGTCATTTGGAATCGAAAAATGCTGGAACGAAGAAATAGAGATACTAGGTGAAGATGTTGATGCGACAATCTCGTTTCTTCAGAATGAATGTACTGCGGAAGAATTCAGTTGGATTAGTGAAATAATTGATAATCTCGTAGAGCGAACCCGAAGTCGAGAACTTTTGCAAGCATATAAGAATCTTGCTGATAAGTTCCCTGAAGAATGCAGGGAAAGCAACATCTTAGAGTCTGTCAAATTCGCAGAAAATGTATTAAATGAAGATGTAGAGAATAGAGGAAAACAGTAAAAATCTCATCAATCGATAATTAGAATTTATCAATCTGATATAATAAAATATGCCTAGATTTTCAGGGCGACTTCACGCTGCTTTTATAATTTTTGCAAATCAGCGTGAACATTTTTTTTGTTATACACGATTTTGTCGTGTAATTTTCTCCGTTCAAATCATCCTTTGAAAAAAGTTCACGCTTTTGGGGAGGGAATCCTTATTTTGGCGTGAATCGCCAGTGGAAATCTGTCGTTCCCAAATTAGAATCTTGCAAAAGCCGCGAATTACGTTCACGCTGAATCCGCGTTTTCTGGCAAAAAGCGTGAAGTGCCTTCGAATTTCTAGACATATAAGATTGCACACGTAAATTTTAACTAATGCAGTTAGAATCGCACTTTTTGACCCAGGCTACTATATGAGCGAAAACTGAATGGACTCGCATACGAAAAGTGAAGACTCTTCGTTTTTAGGATAACGTTACAAATTTGTTTAGCATAGTAACAATTGACGGCTATATTGAATGATATAACATGTTTTGCTACAATAAGCGTAGGACTTATATGATTGAATCTAGGAGGTTTTATATGAAGACAGACGTACAGATTGCACAGGAAGCGCAGATGAAACCAATTGTGGAGGTCGCATCTCAGTTGGATATTTCGGATGATGAATTGGAGCTGTATGGAAAATATAAGGCGAAGATCAGCCCGGATGTGTTGGAGCGGCTGAAGGACCGTCCCAACGGAAAGCTGGTGCTGGTAACCGCCATCAACCCGACTCCGGCCGGAGAAGGAAAGACCACCACGAACGTGGGACTGTCTATGGCGCTGAACAAGCTGGGAAAGAAGACTATTACCACGCTGAGAGAGCCGTCTCTGGGACCGTGCTTCGGCATTAAGGGCGGCGCTGCCGGCGGCGGATATTCTCAGGTGGTACCGATGGATGATATCAACCTGCATTTTACCGGGGATTTCCATGCCATCACTTCGGCACACAACCTGTTGGCGGCAATGTTGGATAACCACATCCATCAGGGAAATGCGCTGGATATCGTAACGAAGAAAATCGTGTGGAAGCGCGTGATGGATATGAACGACCGTTCCCTGCGCCACATCATCGTCGGCCTGGGAAAGAAGGGCGACGGCGTGATGCGGGAGAGCGGATTCGATATTACCGTGGCTTCCGAAATCATGGCAATCCTGTGCCTGGCAACGGACATCGAGGATCTGAAGGCACGCCTGTCCAGAATGGTGGTTGCGTACAACAGCAAGGGTGAAACGGTAACCGCCGGCGACCTGCAGGCAACCGGTGCGATGGCACTGCTCCTGAAGGATGCCATTAAACCGAACCTGGTACAGACGCTGGAAAACACACCGGCTATCATTCACGGCGGACCTTTTGCCAATATCGCTCACGGCTGCAACTCCGTTATGGCAACGCAGACAGCACTGAAGCTGGGCGATTACGTGGTCACCGAGGCCGGATTCGGTGCGGACCTGGGTGCGGAGAAATTCTTCGATATCAAGTGCCGGTATGCCGGACTGAAGCCGGATGTTGCGGTAATCGTGGCAACGGTTCGTGCGCTGAAGATGAACGGCGGCGTGGCAAAAGATAATCTGGCAGAGGAAAACCTGGATGCACTGAAAGCCGGATCGGCGAACCTGCTTCGCCACCTGGACAACGTGGCAAAATACGGTGTTCCGGCAGTGGTTGCCATCAACCGTTTCCCAACCGATACGGAAGCTGAGCTGGAACTGCTGAGAGATCTGTGCAAGGAAAAGGGCATCGACGTGGTTCTGTCCGAAGTATTTGCAAAGGGCGGCGAAGGCGGAATGGAGCTGGCAAAGGAAGTCATCAACATCTGCGAAAATCAGAAATCCGATTTCCACACGCTGTATGATGTGAACGATTCCATCGAAGATAAAATGAACACCATCGCGACTGAAATCTACGGCGCGGATGGCGTGGACTTCACCGCAGATGCTCTGAAGCAGGTTCGGGAGCTGGAGAAGCTTGGCCTGGACCGCCTGCCAATCTGCGTGGCAAAGACACAGTACTCTTTCACCGATGACCCGAAGAAGCTGGGCGCACCGAAGAACTTCCGAATCACCGTTCGGGAGGTAAAAGTATCTGCCGGCGCCGGATTCATCGTGGCGCTCACCGGATCCATTATGACTATGCCGGGTCTGCCGAAGGTTCCGGCAGCCAACGGAATGGATATCCTGTCCGACGGCACCATCATCGGATTGTCTTAATAGACAAAGTAGGGTCAGCCTCGGCTGCTCTGACAATAAGCATAAGAAAAGACCTGTATCGTCAGCTAAAGCCAGACGATACAGGTCTTTCATGTTTTCACTTGGCGGCGGGCTCGGGACTTGGTGCAAGAAATCCCGCAAAGCCTTGAAGTACCGTTGTGCTATTCCCGTGTCCGGTCTTCACAATCCGGTGCGCAGGAATTGATTCTCGGGCATTCGGACATGAAATTATCCACGTGATTGCAAATCGCTTCGAAGGACTCGTTGCTGATATCGTGTTCGATGTTGCAAGCATCCTCGTCGGCAACCTCCTTGTCCACGCCCAGCATAATCAGAAACTGGGAAAGCATCTTGTGGCGGTCCAGAATCTTATGAGCGATGGCCATCCCGGAATCGGTCAGCGTAATCAGCCCATCGTTGTTCATTTCAATATAGCCGTTCTCCCGAAGCCGTTTGGTAGCGTAGGAAACGCTCGGCTTTGTCACATTCAGATGTTTTGCAATGTCAATGGAGCGAACGTATCCGTTCTGTTCCTTGAGCATCAGCATCGTTTCCAGATAATCTTCGGATGATTTCCGTATTTCCATGGTGGTGAATCCTCCCGTCTTGCCTGTATAATCTCTACATAGAATACCACAGTTAGAAGTATAAAACAAGGTGCGACGCGTTTTTGTTCAATCCGTCTAACCACCAAATATCTCGTCATAAAAACACTTTCGGTATCCAATATGAGTATTCCGTGAAGTATTTAAAAGAGGGGTTGACTTCTAACGCGGAAACGATTATACTAACTGTACAAGAAAAGTAAAGTAAACCTTTCGAATACAGTATAGTTTGAAAAAGGTTCATGAAAGAGAGGTAAGAATTATGAGTAAATGGGTATGTCAGGTATGCGGATACGTTCACGAGGGAGATCAGCCGCCGGAAGAATGTCCGGTATGCCACGTTGGCAGCGATAAGTTTACAAAACAGGATGACGAAATGAGCTGGGCAGCTGAGCACGTAGTTGGCGTTGCACAGGGCGTGAGCGAGGATATCCTGGCAGATTTGAAAGCGAACTTCGAAGGTGAATGTTCTGAGGTTGGTATGTATCTGGCAATGGCAAGAGTGGCTCACAGAGAAGGCTATCCGGAAGTCGGCATGTACTATGAAAAGGCTGCTTACGAAGAAGCAGAACACGCTGCAAAGTTTGCAGAACTGCTGGGCGACGTTGTTACCGACAGCACCAAGAAGAACCTGGAGCTGAGAGTTGCTGCAGAGAACGGCGCAACTGCCGGCAAGACCGACCTGGCAAAGAGAGCAAAGGCTGCAAACCTGGATGCAATCCATGACACCGTTCATGAAATGGCTCGCGACGAAGCTCGTCACGGCAAAGCATTCAAGGGTCTGCTGGAGAGATACTTCGGCTAGAACCGGCGTTGGAATTAAAAGTTCTGATTTGACAGATAAAGAGGTTATCCCTTAGTGGTAGCCTCTTTTTTTTGATTCCGATGTGTCTTTTCATTGTCCATTTCTTCAATTGCTACTATAAAAGCTCATTAAAGCTGATATGAAGTGACCTTTGTCAAGAGAAAATATTCCGCTTTTGAAGAGTCACTA
>OLRJ01000185.1_pt1 | contig 62822 bp, 54 predicted proteins | sample 1672741 | NCBI WGS metagenome assembly OLRJ01 (sample SAMEA3136719, study PRJEB25190) | human gut metagenome | biome: human gut; feature: human-associated habitat; material: faeces | place: Austria | collected 2013 | reverse complement strand
GGGAAGTCCCAAGGCCGACAGCCAGGCGCTATTAAGCAGCCATGGCGAGCGCCGGAGCGCTCTGAGAGTTGTTCTTGCCAATTAACTTGACGGTACCCCTGTTTAACGTGGCGAGGAGACCACGACCTGCTCCTCGGATCCGACTTACCATGTCGAAACCAGTCGCCCCCGAATGGGGTTATCCCCTTGTAAAAGTGCTCACCTAGTATAACAAATACGGCAGCTTAATCGACCTTACAGTGGTCATGAGTCTCAAACACTTATAGGGAACGCCAGGACAAACAGACCTTTGCATCCAAAAAAAGGAGCCCCGTAGGGCTCCTTCAAGATGGCAAATGGTAATTACGAAACAATTACTTATCTGCAAGAGCAGCATGTGCTGCAGCAAGACGAGCCAAAGGCACGCGATAGGGAGAGCAGCTGACGTAGTCGAGTCCAATACCATAGAAAGTCTTGATAGAGTCAGGATCGCCACCATGCTCACCGCAAACGCCGCAAACGATGTCGGGGTTGCCCTGATGACCAAGCTCAACACCCATCTTGACGAGCTTAGCAACGCCAGGATCAACCGTAGCAAACGGGTTGTAAGGCAAAATTCGCTCAGCGAGATACTGATGGATAAATTCAGCCTCAACGTCGTCGCGGGAGAAGCCAAAGGTGGTCTGAGTCAGGTCGTTAGTACCGAAGCTGAAGAAGTCGGCCTTAGTAGCAATCTCATCAGCGGTTACGGCAGCGCGAGGAAGCTCGATCATGGTACCGATCTTGATCTCAAGCTCTACGCCCTCTTCCTGGGCAACCTGAGCAATAACACCCTCTGCCTGTTCGCGAAGCTTAGCAAGCTCAGGAACAACAGAAACAAGAGGAATCATGATTTCAGGCTTAGGATCGAGGCCTTCCTTCTTGAGCTGAGCAGCAGCGGTAGCAATAGCGCGAACCTGCATTTCAGCAAGGATAGGATACTTGATTGCCAGACGGCAGCCACGAAGACCAAGCATGGGGTTGGCCTCGGAGAAGCTATCGATCTGCTCCATAAGAGCACGCTTCTTCTCGATAACAGCAGGATCGCCGCCAGTAGCCTCAAGACGAGCAATCTCAACATCGAGAGCACGAGCAGACTCGAGGAACTCATGCAGAGGAGGATCGAGGAGACGAACGATAACAGGCAGACCGTCCATAGCGCGGAACATGCCAAGGAAGTCACCAGTCTGAGCCTTCAGAAGATCGTCGCAGGCCTTTTCGCGAATAGCTTCGTCATCGTTGAGGATGAAGGTCTGAATGATCTGCTTACGTTCGCCAAGGAACATATGCTCGGTACGGCACAGGCCAATACCCTGAGCGCCGAAATCACGTGCAAGCTGAGCATCTTCGGGGTTGTCAGCGTTTGCGCGAACACCCATGGTACGGAACTCGTCTGCCCATTCGAGGATGGTATCAAGATCGCCAGCAAGTTCGGGCTGAACAAGCTCAACAGCACCCAGAACAACAATACCGGTGGTACCGTCAAGCGAGATAACGTCGCCTTCCTTGATTACGATGTCAGTGCCGGCAATAGAAGCCTGTTTTGCCTCGGCGTCAATCTTGAGAGCGTCAACGCCGCAAACACAGGGAGCACCCATACCACGAGCGATAACAGCTGCATGAGAAGTCTTGCCACCATGGGAGGTAAGAACGCCTTCAGCAGCAATCATGCCAGCAAGATCGTCGGGAGTGGTTTCCCAACGAACCAGAACGGTCTTGCGACCTTCCTTAGCAGCCTCTACGGCATCGTCGGCGGAGAATACAGCTTCACCGACAGCAGCACCAGGAGAAGCGTTGAGGCCCTTGGCAACTACATCGTAGTCAGCCTTGGCATCGAACTGAGGATGCAGCAACTGATCAAGCTGCTCGGGGTCTACGCGCTGTACAGCTTCTTCCTTGGTGATAAGGCCTTCCTGCTCCATCTCGATTGCGATGTGCAGAGCTGCAGCAGCAGTACGCTTACCAACACGGGTCTGAAGCATCCAAAGCTTGCCCTGTTCAATGGTGAACTCGATGTCGCACATATCGCGGAAATGGTTTTCGAGGATGGTGAATACCTCTTCGAGCTCACGACCAGCCTCTTCAAGGCCAGGAGTTTCCTTGAGCTCTGCAATGGGGCTGGTGTTACGAATACCGGCAACAACGTCTTCGCCCTGTGCGTTAACAAGGTAGTCGCCGTAGAATTCCTTTTCGCCATTTGCGGGGTTACGCGTAAAAGCAACGCCCGTAGCGGAGGTGTCACCCTTGTTGCCGAAAATCATGGACTGAACGTTTACGGCAGTACCCAAATCATCGGAGATCTTGTTCTGCTTGCGGTAGAGAATAGCGCGAGGATTATTCCAGCTGCCAAATACCGCTTCAATAGCAAGCTGAAGCTGGACATCAGGGCTCTGGGGGAACTGAACCGCACCATCCACAACCAGAGAAGGATACTCCGCGGCATCTACGTTCTCAGAGAAGATCTTCTTGAACTCAGCAACAAGTTCCTGAAGATCCTCAGCGGAAAGGTCAGTATCAGTCTCAACACCGCGAGAGCGCTTCATCAGGTTAATCGCGTTCTCGAACAGATCGCCATCAAGACCCATAACAACGTTGGAGAACATCTGGATAAAACGACGATAAGAGTCCCATGCAAAACGGGGGTTCTCGGTCTGCTTGATCAAGCCATTGATGGAATGATCATTAAGGCCGAGGTTCAATACGGTGTCCATCATGCCAGGCATGGACATAGGAGCACCGGAGCGAACAGAAACGAGCAGAGGATCTTCTGCGTCGCCGATTTTCTTGCCAATGCGCTCTTCAAGGTCGAGGCGGTATTCCTGGATGGTGTCCAAAACGCCTTCGGGCCAGGTATTGTTGGAGTTTGCATACTCCATGCAAGTCTGGCAGGAAATCGTGAATCCCGGAGGTACCGGCAGTCCGATGTTAGCCATCTCAGCAAGGTTAGCGCCCTTGCCGCCAAGGATGGCCTTCATGTTGGTGTTGCCCTCCGTAACGTTCTTCCCATTTGCGTCTTTGCCGAAAGCGTAGACGCGCTTAAGTTGGTCTGTCACCATCTTCTCCTTAGACTTAAACATTTCTCCCTCATTTCCCAGGTCCAAAAACCTGAGGATGAGCGTTTTCATAATACCGCAAGATTTCTTGCGCTGTTTCCTCAATTGCCCTGTTGTCGGTACGAACAATGATGCATCCCAGCTTGCGCATCAAAGCCCTTGCGCACTCCAAATCTTGATACACGCACTCCAAATCTGCATATGAAGAAGCCACGTTGCTGGCATTCCCGAGGCGCCGCTTACGTATGTCCGCAAGAATCTCAGGCGAGATAATGAGCCCGAATAAGCGCGTAGGATCAACTTCGAAGATTTCTTTTGGCGGTTCGCTTTGGGGGTCGAGCGGCACATTTGCTACGCGATAGCCCAGTTGCGATAGGTAAATTGACAGCGGCGTTTTAGAAGATCGCGACACTCCGATAAGTACGATATCGGCTTCACGAAGGTCTTGCGGGTTGCGACCGTCGTCATGGGAAATAGTAAATTCCATTGCGTCAATACGACGGAAATAATATTCGTTCACCGAATGCAATCGCCCAGGTTCCTGCAGCGGCTCCCTGCCCGTTGCCCGTACAAGTGCGCATAGGGCATTACTCATCAAATCAACGCCGATTACCTCCTCGAGATGAGTTCGAAGAAACTCCTCCATGCAGGAGCGCAAGTCGGCACGAATTAGGGTATAGAACAATACGAAGGGAATCCGGCCTAGCTCTGAATGCTTCGCGAGGTGAGCCTCTAAATCCTCGATCATGCTGTTGCAGGATTCAACACGCGGCAAGATCTCAATTGCCGGGTCGTATACCTCAAAACAAGATGATGCAGCACGAACCAACGTTTGAGCAGTGGTGCCAACCGAATCGGAAACAACGTGGATCACTGGAAAAGTGTCAGAGGCCTTCCCTTGTGTTATCCATTTCTGCAAAATGAAATTCCCCCTTAACAAAAAAAGCGGCCCATCACTGGGCCGCTTCAAGAAACGCGAAAGCGAAATTGCCCGCCAACTTGGATTATTTTACCTTGGACAGCAGAGCAAAGTCAGCAACGTTGGCGAATACTGCAACGAAGCTATTCAATAGACGAAGACGATTTTCGCGCAATGCCTGGTCTTCGTCCATAACCATCGTGTTCTCGAAGAACAAGTCGATGGGTTTACGCAAAGCGGCAAGCTCGGACAATGCAGCAGCGTAATTGTTGTTCTCAAGGGCGCTAGCAACATTGCTCTCGGCCTGGCAAACAGCACGAACCAAAGCTTGCTCAACCTCAGAAAGAAGACCCTCATTAACTTCAGTACCGAGCTTAGAATCGCAAAGGTTATTCGCACGAGCATAAGCTGTTGCAAGATCCTCGAACACCTCAGGCTGTTCGCTACGAGCAGCCTCAAGAGCCGAAACACGATTAATGAGCTCAACAGGCTCCTGAATGCCTGCAGAAAGTACGGCATCAATTGCATCAATGCTGTTGCCAGCATCGCGCATCATTACCTTGGTGCGCGTAATGAAGAACTCAATTACATCACGACGAACAGCATCGGTATCGAATTCGATGCCCTGCTGAGCATAAGACGCCAGCGCGGCGTCAATTGCAGCTACAAGCGATACTTCAACGGCATCTTTACCGGACAACATAGCCACGATGCCAATAGCGCTACGACGCAAAGCAAACGGATCGGAAGAACCCGTAGGGCCTTGACCAACGGCAAACAAACCGCATACGGTATCAAGCTTGTCGGCAATAGCCACAATCTTGCCCACAACTGTATCAGGAGCTTCGTCGCCCGCGAAACGGGGACGATAGTGTTGCTCGATAGCCTGAGCGACCTGGGCGGTTTCGCCACTTGCCGCAGCATAATAGCTACCCATTACACCCTGAACGCTAGTGAACTCAACTACAGCGCTCGTCACCAAGTCAGCCTTGCAAAGACGAGCAGCGCGCTCAACATCGCTAAGATCCTGACCAGCAAGACCGGCATCTTCCGCAAGGTGATCTGCTAAGCGCTGGATACGGTTAGTTTTGTCGAGCATGGTGCCCAACTTTTCCTGGAAGACCACTTCGCCCAGATGATCAACGTAAGACTCAAGAGGCTGTTTCAGGTCTTCGTCATAGAAGAACTTCGCGTCATAAAGGCGAGCACGAACAACACGCTCGTTGCCATCGACGATGGTTTCGGCGCAAGCAGGGTCGCCATTGCTTACCACAATAAAACGATTGGTAAGCTTGCCATCCTTGTCATACAACGGGAAATAACGCTGGTGAACCAACATGGCATCAACGATGATTTCTTCGGGAACTTTTAAGAATTCCTCATCGAAAGTGCCAACAAGCACAGTGGGATACTCGGCCAGATTAATAACTTCAACAAGCGTCTTAGGATGAAGCACCGCAGTAAAGCCGGTTTCAGCTTCGGCTTTAGCAACACCTTCACGAATGACCTGCTCGCGTTCAGCCTCTGAAGGAATAACAGAAGCACTACGCACAACATCAACCAACGAGTCTGCATCAGCAACTTCGAATGGACCAGGGGCCAAGAAGCGATGGCCGTATGTAGTGCGGCCGGCGACAAGGCCCGCAAAAGTAAAGTCGATAACTTCATTACCGAAAAGGGCAACGATCCAACGTACTGGGCGAGTAAAGTACTCGCTCTGGACACCCCAACGCTGAGAGCGAGGCCAAGATAGTCCATGGATAATCTTATTGAGCACCGAAGAAAGCAGGGATGCCACATTCACAGAGGGCGTATGCGTACGGGCATACACGTAGCCGTCCTCTACGACCAATGAAGAAGGATCTACACCCTTGCCACGCGCAAAACCCTGAGCCGCCTTGGTGGGATTGCCCTCGGTATCAAAGGCAATCTTGGCAGAAGGACCCTTGAAAACTTCATTTTTTTCTTCCGTAGCCTCGGGAATTTCTTCGGCAATAACGATAAGACGACGAGGGGAAGAGAAGATCTTGACGGCACCATGCGGAATAGCGGCATCATCGAGGAGGCTCGGAACCATAGTAGAGAGCTGCTTTACAGCACCCGCAAGGTCGAAAGCCGGAATTTCTTCGGTACCGATTTCGAAGGCGAGCGTACGCTTTTCCATCAGTTACTCCCCCTTCTTCTCGGAGCTGTCAGGCTCTGGAGCCTGACCTACAACATGTTCGAGATATGAAGCGCAGCACGCCTTCGCAATAGTGCGCACACGCAGAATATAGCCCATGCGCTCAGTGGCGCTAATAACGCCGCGTGCGTCAAGCAGATTAAAGGCATGAGAGCACTTCAGAACGTAATCATAAGCGGCAAGCGGAAGCTTAGCTTCAAGCGCGCGAGTGCATTCAGCCTCGTAACGATCGAATTCGCCAAAGAGCAGATCAGTGTCGGCGATTTCAAAGTTGTATGCAGAAAACTCACGCTCATTTTCCAGAAATACATCGCCATAGGTAAACACCGTACCATCGGCACCGCGCGCCCAAATCAGATCATATACCGAGTCTACGCCCTGAATATACATAGCCAATCGCTCAAGACCATAGGTGATTTCAGAAGGAACCGGACGGCACTCGAAACCGCCAACCTGCTGGAAGTAAGTAAACTGAGTAACTTCCATGCCATTGAGCCAGACTTCCCAGCCAAGACCCCAAGCGCCAAGCGTCGGGCTTTCCCAGTCGTCTTCAACAAAGCGGATATCGTGTTTTTCAACTTCAATACCGATAGCGCGAAGCGATTCGAGATACAAGTCCTGAACATTGTCGGGAGAAGGCTTCAACAGGACCTGAAACTGATAGTAATGCTGGAGACGGTTGGGGTTTTCACCATAACGGCCGTCGGTGGGTCGGCGACAAGGCTGCACATAGGCAGTCTTCCACGTAGCAGGGCCAAGGCTGCGCAATGTAGTGGCGGTATGAAACGTACCGGCACCAACTTCGTTGTCGTACGGCTGCATGATTACACAACCCAAATCTGCCCAATAGCGCTGAAGGCGCAGGATCATATCCTGAAACGTCAGCACCTGAGCGGCGTCGGCATTCGCCTTGCCTACTTCGTGGTTAGTCATAATGCTCCTTATCGATAAACGATGAATGTAAACTAATTCAGTAGTCCAATACGGTTAATCGGCCAGTATGTTACGAAGGCCTTTCCGAAAATCGAATCAGAATCGACCGGACCAAAATAGCGGGAATCGGAAGAATTTTCACGATTGTCCCCCATTACCCAAACTTCGCCGGCAGGAATAGTGCAGGGAAAAGAAAGGGAAACATTGCTGGCAGTTTTGGAAAGAGGATACGACAGACCCTGTGTATAAGGCTCGGAGAGCTTTACGCCATCAACATAGACGTATCCGTTAACCAGGTTTACCGTTTGACCTTCTGTGGCTATGATGCGTTTAACTAAAACGCGAGAAGGAACTTGAGGATCGGAAAAAACAACGATGTCGCCCGCTTTTGGTTCCGAGAAATGGTAACTGACCTTCTCTGCAAAAAGCCTGTCACCCGTCATGATGGTGGTTTCCATAGAAGCAGAGGGCACTTCAAAGGGTTCAATAACGAATGACCTAATGCCCCATGCCGCCGCCAAGACAATGGCGATGCAAACAACGAGATTAACAAATCTCCGAATAATACCGGGACGGCGCACGCCAGCGTGTTGTCCGGAATCCAAACCTATCCCATCCCTTCAAGGGTGTAAACCAGCAGTCGAATGCTCCTATGATAGAGCAAACAACACGTCACTGACAAATTACCCTTCTACTCTGCTAAATCGAGGAAATCGCGTTCCTTTTTTGAGAGATTTGCCCCCTCGAGCAAATCTGGTCGCCAGCGCTTGGTACGCAAAAGGCTTTGCTCACGACGCCATTGAGCGATTTTCGCATGATGGCCGGATAGAAGGATGTCGGGCACTTCCATGCCTCGATAACTGGCCGGACGCGTATATTGAGGGTATTCAAGAAGCCCATCATAGAAACTTTCATCAACGGCGCTACCTTCATCGCCCAACACACCGTCAATACGACGCACTACAGCATCAATAACGACCATCGAAGCAAGCTCGCCGCTGGTAAGAACGTAATCGCCTAAAGAAATGACCTTATCCGCAAGTGAGTAAGCACGTTCATCGATTCCTTCATAATGACCGCAAATAAAAAACAGGTGATCCTGCTGAGCAAGCTCAAGAGTCATTGCGTCATCAAAACGCTCTCCCGTGGGAGAAAGGAAAATAACATAGGGCTTCTTCAAGGCAGAGGAAAATAACTCATCAGTAGCCTCGAAAATAGGTTCGCATTTCATCACAAGGCCCTGACCACCGCCATAAGGCTCATCGTCGGTGGTGCGATGCTTGTCATGCGTCCACTTACGCAAGTCGTGCGCTTTGAAATCAAGGAAGCCCTTTTCTTGCGCGATACGCATAATAGACTCGTTCATAACCGAGTCGTAGCATTGGGGAAACACCGAAAGGGTTTCAATTTTCACGTGAGCTCCTATAGATCAAGCAAACCGTCAGGAAGGGATACTCGTATCTCCCCCATTTCCTCTTCGACGGCTACCAAGAACTCATCGACCAGAGGAATCAATACCTCGTCTTCTCTGCCCTCGAACGAATCAGAAACCGAACCACGATCAACAACGAGCAAAGCATGGGCGGGGTTTTCGTCAATGCGAACCACCCTTCCTATGCAACCAGCGTTTTCGTCGACAACAGAAAAGCCCGTAAGATCGATATCCTGTTTATCCATGTAGTTTTCAGGTAAACAGGAGGTACGTACCAAGCAGAAATGGCCTTCAAGCTTTTCGGCATCGGTTCGATTGTCGATACAATCGAACCAAACCATATATCTGCCTTCCGCAATTTCCTCGACATCCAGCACCTTGCCAGAGCGCGGAATACGCAATACGGGAGGAACGAAGGTAACCTCCATTCCCTTTTCAAGCAAAAAAGGAAGACCTTCCGTCGGTTTGACGGAAAGCCCTCCTTCATTTGTTTTAGCTCGTAAAAGAGCTGCAACGTTAGTCCAAGAACCCATGGTACCTGAACCTATTCGTCGATAAGTTCGACTTCAACATCGAGACCATGACGAGAACCCGCAGCGCGAGCAAGCGTGCGGATTGCTTTGATAACACGACCCTGACGGCCAATAACCTTGCCGGCATCTGCCTGAGCAACACGTACTTCAATAAGGACAGAGCCCATTTCGGTATCTGAAGACTCAATGCTTACAGCATCGGGCTCATCAACCAAAGGCAAAACCAGGGTTTCGACCAAACCCGAGATGTCTTCGCGGGATTCCGCCATCACTAAGCGTTCTTACGCTCTGCCTCAATGAGGCGTGCAACGGTATCGCTGGGCTGAGCGCCGTCAGCAATCCACTTATCAACCTTTTCAAGGTCGATCTTTACATGCTTAGGGGTGGTGGTGGGGTTGTAAGAACCAACCTGCTCAATGAAGCGACCGTCGCGACGAGCACGAGAATCAGCTACAACGATACGATAATAAGGTGCCTTTTTAGCGCCGTGACGGGCGAGGCGAATCTTGACTGCCATCGAGTTGTACTCCTTCTAAACTTTTAAGAGCGACCGGTTAAGCTAATGCTGCACAGGTCGCAAAACAGCGATTACTGATATTACCTCTTGAAAGCGGATTCATCAAGACCGCTCATCATCTCTTGCATCTTCTTCACATCGGCCATGGACATTCCCCCCATTCCGGGAAGACCCATACGGCGTTTGCCGCCCTTACCCTTCTTGCCTTTCTTGCCCTTGCCTTTGCCCTTGCGGTTCATTTGGGCTTCCTGGGCGTTCATCATGCTCCGAACCATCTTCTTGGTTTCCATAAACTGCTTAAGCAGCTGATTAACTTGGAAAACTTTGACGCCGGCGCCTGCGGCAATTCGGGCTTTACGAGAACCATTTAAGATTTCGGGATGCTCGCGCTCGCGCTTGGTCATAGATCCAATAATGACTGCCATTTCGTCAAGCGCATGCTCGTTTACCTGGCCTTCGCGCATAGCCTTGTCTCCACCTGGAAGAGCGCTGATAAGCTTCTGGACACCGCCCATTTTGCCAATCTGCTGCTTCATAAGAAGAAAGTCGTTAAGCGTCAGGTTTCCGCGCGCCATTCGCTCGGCTTCCGCTTGCTCGATTTCCTCAGCACGAAGCTTCGATGCGGACTCGATGATGCTAACGACATCGCCCATGCCCAAAATGCGCTTGGCCATTCGATCGGGATGGAAGCGTTCGAGCGAGTCGGGTTTTTCACCCTGAGAGATAAACGTGATGGGTTTGCCGGTAACCTGTTTAATGGATAAGGCGCCACCGCCACGCGCATCGCCATCCATCTTTGACATAATCACGCCATCAAAATCAACTCGATCGGCAAAAGCCTTAGCAACGTTTACCGCATCCTGGCCGGTCATGGCGTCGACAACCATATAGATCTGGTCGGGTTCAACAGCCGCCTTGATGGCTTCAGCCTCAGCCATCATCTCTTCATCAACATGGAGACGGCCCGCCGTGTCGACAATCACGACATCGCGAAGCGAATCGATGGCATCACGCACGCCTTCTTTTGCGATCTTGACTGGATCCTTCCCTTCGCCTCGATATACGCGCACGCCGATTTCTTCACCCAGCGTCTGCAACTGATCGGCTGCAGCGGGACGATATACGTCACATGCGCACAGAAGCGGGCTATGATTCTGCTGTTTAAGAAGATAGGCAAGCTTGGCAGCAGCCGTGGTTTTGCCCGAACCCTGCAAACCAACAAGCATGATCACGTTAGGAATGCGACTGGAAAGCTGGAGTGGCTTGCTTTCTTCACCCATAAGAGCCGTAAGCTCATCGAGAACGATCTTCACTACATTCTGCGCAGGCGTAAGCGAATCAAGGACCTCCGCGGTAAGGCAACGCTCTTTAGTGCGTTTGGTGAATTCCTTTACCACTTTGAAGTTAACATCGGCCTCAAGTAGCGCCATGCGAATCTCACGCATGGCGGTATCGATATCTTCTTCGGTAAGGCGACCCTTGCCGCGCAAGCCAGAGAAGATGGACTGGAGTTTATCGGAAAGGTTATCGAACATCAGCCATATCCCCAATCAGCGCACGAGCAAAATCATGCGCATCGAAATCCTGCAAATCGTCTATACCCTCGCCTACGCCGATCTTGAAAATCGGAAGCTCGAGTTCGTGCGAAACCGCCAGAGCGATACCGCCCTTAGCCGTACCATCAAGTTTCGTTACGATGACGCCATCCAAATCAAGCGCATCGTTGAACTTCTGAGCCTGCTGAAGGCCATTCTGCCCAGTTGTGGCATCGATGACAAGCACTGTGTATACAGGAACGTTTGAGCGTTTGCGCACAACGTTGACAACCTTTTGCAGCTCACGCATAAGGTCATCGGATGTATGAAGACGTCCCGCAGTGTCAATGAGCACCATATCGGAACCGTCTTTTTCGGCTCGTTCGATGGTTTCGTAGCATACGCTTGCAGGGTCGCTGCCCCGTTCGCGAGAAACAATAGTAACGTCAGCGCGCTTGGCCCACACCTCAAGCTGTTCAATAGCAGCAGCGCGGAACGTGTCTGCACTACCCAGGAGAACCTTTCTTCCCTTCTCATGATAAGAAGCAGCAAGCTTACCAACAGTGGTAGTTTTACCTGCCCCATTGATGCCGACGAACAGAACCAAAGATGGATTCTCCTCGAAGATATCAGTTTCCGCTTCGGTAAACGTCGCCGCCATCTGATCGGTAAGCATATCGAACACCGCATAGGCATCGGGAAGAGCCTTACGCTTTGCCTGATCTCGTAATTCCTCAATGATGCTATCGGCGGCAGCTGCACCGATGTCAGCAAGGATCAGCGTTTCCTCTAGGTCATCCCAAAAATCGTCGTCTACATCAGGCCCACGATCGAGCAGGATATTCATCTGCTCTTTCAGGCGGGTTCTTGAGCGATGAAGCCCCTCATTGATCTTATCGAAAAATCCCATTTAACCCTCCTTGCGGGTAGCATTGTCGAGCTTTTGACTGATCACCTTCGTAATGCCATCAGCCTGCATTGAGACACCATACAATATGTCGGCAGATTCCATAGTGCGACGCTGATGCGTGATCATAATGAATTGGGTTTCGTCGCGTACCACATTAATGTAAGCGATCAGTCGGCGCAGATTCGTATCGTCGAGCGCCGCCTCAACCTCGTCCAAGATATAGAACGGGGTCTGCCTAATGCGATACACGGCAAACAGCAACGCCATAGCGGTCATCGACTTCTCGCCACCGGAAAGCAGCGACATTTTCTTAACGCGCTTGCCCACCGGTTGAGCATTAACGTCAACACCCGTGTTTTCCAAGTCGTCAGGATCAACCAAGGAAAGGTGAGCCTGCCCGCCAGGAAACAGCGTAGAGAAGATATCAGAGAAGTTAGCATTCACCTGTTCGAATGTAGCAACAAAATCGTCTCGCATTCGTTCGTCAATGACATTGACGATTCGGGCAAGCGTCTTACGGGCGAGCCTCATGTCCTCGAGTTGAGAACTAAGATAAGCATGACGCTCGCTTACCTGCTCGAACTCTTCGGCAGCATCAGGATTAATGGCACCCATGTTCTTGATGCGACGCTCGAGCGAGGAAGCTTGCGCTTCGGCTTCTTGGCGATTATCAAGGCGATCGCCAGCAAGGGCAACCTCGAGAGGCGTGTCGCAATCACGAACGATAACGTTTACCCCCGCATCAACCTGAACTTCAAGCCTGCCCTTTTCGATACGGACCTCGGAAATACGCGAAGCAACAGACTCAAAACGCTCACGAGCTTCTCGCGACTCCTTAGTGGCTTGTGCGATTTTGTCGTGGAGCGAAAGGGACTGCTCTTTTTCGCTGCGTGATTCCTGCTCTAAGCGCGTCGAAACCAGAGAAGCAGCATCGGACAAGGAATACAGAGTGGCCAAAAGCTCATCTGCCCTATTGGCCGCTACCCGAGCAACATGGATACGCTGCATTGAACTTGCATCTTCACGTGAAGATGCAGATATCTCCTGCTTGCGGGTGGATACCATTCGATCAGTGTAGGCAAGTCGCTCGGAGAGACGAGCCGTTTCGAGGCGAGCATCGCTCAGGCGCTCGGAAAGAGAGACGATTTCGCGACGCATTGGAGAAAGTGTTTCCTCCAACTCGGAAACCTTTTCTTTGTTCAATTCCAAATCGGCGGTAACTTGCGACAAAGTACGCTCCAACTCGTCTGAATCGGGCTGAGCCTTTTCGAAGAATGCAGTGTTCTCTTCCTGCTCTGCCAGCAAGCGTTGGTGCTCACCTTCGAGCTGCTTCAGCGCCCGCATCGATGCATCGGCATCACGACGCGCCGACTCGCTTTGCCCCTTAAGATTTGCAAGAGATTCTGAAAGCTTCAACGACGCTGTTTGCGCCTGGCGAAGCTCAGATTCAACCCTGCCATCTTCAGACTGTGCAGCTTCGTAATCCGCACGACACCGCTCCTCTTCCTTGATCGCCTGAGCAAGAGCGCGACGACGGGCAAGCGCATTATTTTGCTTGTCGGCTTCACTGAAACGCACGAAGGAAAATTTGCCATCAGTTGAGGCGATGCATCCGTCAAGTGAAGCAAAACGTGCAGCGGTCCCCTGCGAATTACGAGCGCACGAAAGAGCATCCGAAAATGTATCGACAATGAAAACATCACCGATCAGGGCACCGACCTGAGCAGAATAACGGGGGTCGATATCAAGCTCATCAACCAATCGACGAGGGCCCACAGGGAAAGAACGACCGTCTTCCTTAAAAACGGGAGCAAACGTTGCGATTGCTCCCACGGCATCACTATTGGCCACAGCGAAAATAAGCCGTTCAGCATCCGAATCTTCAGAGACTATCACAGCATGCAGTTCAGGGCCAAGCAACGCTTCAATCAATACGTCTAGACCCGCAGGAGCGGAAACCGCATGTGAAACAAGAGAGCAATCTGAGGATAGCGTCTTCGCTTCTTCCATCATTTTTGCCTGGGCAGGATTTGAGGTTTCGCTCGAACGCTCCAATTCCTCAAGAGCAGCCCGCTCAGCAGTGGCCTTCGTAAACGCAGTGCGAGCCTCGTCGAGAGCGCAGCGAGCAGCATCGCGCGCAACAACGAGCGCATTGAGCTTTTCACGCGTTGAAGCCTCTTCTTCGCGAGCACGCGCAAGATCGCCCTCAAGCCTACTGGCCTGAGTCTCCAGCGTTTCAGATTGCTCTTTAGCAAACGAAAGGCGCTCGGCAGCATCAGCAACATGGGCGTCAATAACTTGGGCACGAGCACGACGCTCCGAAAGGTTTTCACGCAGTGCCTGCTGAGTTGCCTTAGCAGTTTCCTGACGGTGGACCAACGCACGCTGCTCAGACATCAAGGTATCGATCTTCTTACGTAGATCGTTTCGTTTGTTGACCCGTTGGGTATATGAAATCTCCAAATCGCCACGAAGCTTTTCGGCCTTCACCGATTCCTCTTTAGCCTTTTCAGCTGCCTCTTGGGCTTCGGCAAGCTCATGCTCAGCAGCACCACGACGCACGCGAGCCTCTTCAAGAAAGCGAGCAAGTCGCTCGATTTCCTGAAGATAACCGCTGCGTTTCTCCCTTAAGAGCATGACGGTAGAATTCAGGCGCTCAAATGAAGCCTGAGAGCGACGATATCGCTCGTTCAGGCTGTTCTCCTGATTGGTGCGCTCATGAAGCTGACGCTGGAGAGCGTCAAGAGCATGTTCAGATGCCTCAAGTTCCTTCTTGAATGTTTGCTGGGACGCTTCAAGTTCTTTTTCTGATGCAAGGACAGCATCCCACTTCTGCTGCAGGACGCGCAGATCGTCAACAGCAAGAGCAAGTTTCAAATTGGCAAGCTCAGAAGAAAGATCCTTATACAAGCGAGCTTTTTTGGCCTTGCGCTCAAGAGGCTTGAGCTGACGCTCAACTTCAGCAGTAATGTCATTAACGCGGGCAAGATGAGCGTCCATCTGAGCAAGCTTACGCTCGCTTTTTGCTTTGCGTTCTTTATGCTTCAGAATGCCAGCAGCTTCTTCGATGAGAGCACGGCGATCTTCTGGACGAGATGAAAGAACAGAGTCCAAATTGCCTTGGGAGATAATGGAATTGGTGCCCGTACCCATACCGGAGTCGTGAAGAATATCAAGAACATCCATACGGCGAACCACATTACCATTAATGAGGTATTCGCTTTCTCCACTGCGATACATACGGCGCCCAATGGAAACCTCAGCAAAATCAACGGGAAGCGTGCCGTCGGTGTTATCGAGCAGCAGCTCAACTTCCGCCACGGAAACAGGCTTACGGGCAGAAGAACCAGCAAAAATGACATCTTCCATAGATTGACCACGCAAATTCTTAGCGTTACGTTCGCCAAGAACCCATAGCACGGCGTCGGAGATGTTCGATTTGCCAGATCCGTTAGGGCCCACCACAGCAGCAACGCCCGGTTCGAATCTCATAACCGTTCGATCAGCGAAAGACTTAAAGCCCTTCAACGTCAGCGATTTGAGATACACCTAAAGCCCCTTTACTGCTGCTTCTTCTTGCGAGCCTTCTGCTCGGCCTGCCTACGAGCCTTTTCCTCGGCCTTGGCGGCTTTAATGGCAGCTTTAGCTTCTGCCCTACGCTTTTTGTCGGTGGAATCTTTACCTTCAAAGAAAGAACCAAGGATCTCTAAAGCAGACTTTGCTGCCTGGCTTTCAGATTCCTTTTTTGTGCGCCCAACACCCTTTGCAATAGATTTTACGCCTACAAATACCTGGGTTACGAAAGTTCGGTCATGGGGCGGCCCCTGTGTTTCAACCAAGCGATACGTTGGGGTAATGCCATCCTCCTGCAAACGCTCCTGAAGAACGCTCTTGGGGTTTTCAGGTTCCTTCGCCATATCTTCGCTCATGCGAACGATAAGAGTACGCTTTACGAAAGAAGCTGCAGCATTAATGCCGCCATCTAAGAAGAGCGAAGCAACAAGCGACTCATAAACATTTTCCAACGCAGAATGCAAACCACGACGACCAGTACCACGCTCAGATGAGCCAAAAAAGATACAGTCAGCCAAGCCGAGTTCTTTGCCTACCTCGGATAACGAAGCGCCAGAAACAAGAGAAACCTTGATGCGGGTAAGGCCACCTTCGTCCAGGTTCGGGTAGGCATGATAAGCCTCGTAAGAAACGATAGCCCCCAAAATGCTGTCGCCCAAAAACTCAAGACGCTCGTATGAATCGCTGATGGAATGGCCCTCCGCCGCCGAAGGGTGCGTAAGAGCCGTTAAAAGCAACGAGCGGTCCGAGAACTCGTGTCCTAAGATCTTTTCAGCCTTATCAAGCTTCTCAGTATGTTCAGATTGCTCTTGCACGTTTCGTCATTCGCTTCTTACGTTAAAACTCTAAGTTGTTCGTTATTTTACTCTGCCTGCTTTGTCTGATTTACGGTTCGCTCGATTATCCCCGAAACATCCAAACGTACCGCACGAGCAGCAGTTAGAACGCCATTCATGATTGCCGTTTCGTTCGAGGAACCGTGGCCAACCAAACAAGCGCCTTTAACGCCAAGGATGGGGGCTCCGCCGTAAGTGTCGGCGGAAGTGCTTTCCTTCAAATTGGAAAGACCGCCCTTCATGGTGGCGGCGCCAAGCTTCGTAGCGAGGTTAGCCATCATCACTTTCTTGATTTCGCCAAACAAAATCTTAGTTACGCCTTCAATGGTTTTCAGGCACACATTACCGGTAAAGCCGTCCGTGACAAACACGTCGAATTTACCGGCAAGAATATCGGATCCTTCGCCATTCCCGGCAAATTCAGGAACCTCACTCTTAAGCAATTCGAAGGTTTCCTGAGCCATTTTTGAACCCTTGGTGTCTTCTGACCCAATATTCAAAAGAGCAACCTTGGGTTCAGGGATGCCAATAACCTGACGGGCATAGGTAGTTGCCATTTGCGCAAACTGCACCAAATAGGCTGGCTTGCAATCGGCATTAGCGCCAACATCGCACATTACCACGGGCTTAACAGGCGATGGGATAACAGTGCACAAGGCAGGACGGGAAACGCCCTTAATACGGCCCACCACCAAAGTTGCAGCGGCAAGACAAGCCCCCGTAGATCCCGCAGAGAAGAATCCTTGAGCCTGGCCTTCCTTAACAAGACGATTGCCAACAACTAGGCTGGAATCTTTCTTTTTACGCACCGCATTAGCAGGATGTTCATCCATGGCGATTTCCTCGGTGGTCACCTGCGCACGAACATGATCATGCTTTTCTGCAAATGGCTCTACCACTTCAGCAGGTCCACAGGCAATTACTTCCAGTTCAGAATCAGCCTGAAGTGCTTTCTCGATTCCGGGAAGAACAACTGAAGGCCCGATATCGCCACCCAATACGTCAACAGCGATAACCACTCGTTGCGCCATAACATCTCCTTGCTGTCGTGCAATCAGCATGCATTGCTGATGCGGAGCTAAAACTAAAACCAGCCCATACAAAAATCCCCCGGACGTATCCGGGGGATTCCCTTACACGTTAATGGCGTGCATTAAGCGGTCTGGATAACCTCGCGATCGCGATAGAAGCCACAATTGGGGCATACACGATGGGGAAGTTTTACTTCACCGCACTGGGGGCACACAGAACGGGAAGGCGAAGCGATCTTATCGTTTTCGCTCCTGCGTGCGTGGGTACGAGCACGACCGGTCTTACGCTTTGGCACTGCCATGATTAAACTCCTTCTATGCTACAGGTAAACCTGAAGATTCTAATTACGCGAAAAAGTATCCTAGCAAAGGAACTTGTTCGAATCAAGAGATAAACCCTTTGAATTACAAAATCTATTCTTCGAACTTAATATTGCGCAGTACAGAAAACGGATTTGGATGGAATTCATCTTCCTCCTCTTCCGTTTTTTCGCACGTGCACTCTTCAACGTTGAGGTTGGCGCCGCACCCAGCACACAAACCTTTGCACTCATCATCGCACAAAGGAGTATGGGGAAGCTCAAGGGAAAGCGCCGCTACGAGCAAAGGAGAGAGATCAATGATGTGATCTTCGCCTAAAAGCTCATATTCTTCTTTTTCCTCTTCGGTAAGCTCTACATCGGAATCGGGGATAAGGTAATACCCTTCAACCTCGCCTTCCAAGCGGTACTCTGCAGGCTCAAGGCATCGAACGCAGCTTGTTATTGCATCCGCCGTAACAATTCCGGTAACTAATAGAGCACCACCGGTATTGGAAATAGTTACTTCCCAAGTAAGTGGGTGTTCAAAAGTATAGGTATCAGCACCTTGAACAAGTTCGGGAAGATTATACGTGCCTGCAAAAGACAAGCTCTCCGCAGGAGCGAAGAGCTGAGCAGGAACCTCAATGTGCGGAGATTCCATTAGCGTCCCGAATTGATGGAATTGGCATTGAGACGATCGCGACAACGGCGAACGCTGTTCAGCGCCGTATCAAGGCTTTGCTCTACATGGCTGAATACCTCGTCAGCAAAATCTTCAGCACCAGCGCGGGTTTCGCGCTCGAGCTCACGTGCTTCCGCCAAGATGGTGTCTGCCTGCTGCTGAGAAATGCGAACGATTTCCTGTTCGCTGGCAATGGTAATAGCCTGGCTGCGAGCATCCTCAATCAAACGGCTTGCCTGGGCTTCTGCCTCGTCGAGAAGAGCCTGACGCTCACGAATAACCTGACGAGCCTGAGCGAACTCGCTAGGGAACGTGTCGCGAATCTCGTCCAAGATCTCAAATGCAGCCTGAGCATCAACCTGCCTAAGCCCGCCTTTACCAAAAGGCGCCGGCTTAGAATCCTCGATGAGCATGGAGAGCTCTTCGATGAGATTCAATACTCCTGTTTCGTCCATATACATCCTTCCGAAATCGCGCACGCAAAACAGCATACAACGACATAATTGCAACTAATTAGTTTACGTCACTTTGTCGATAGTGTATCAAAAAGCAGCAATATACGAAAAAACGCCACACCGAGGGCGCCTAGCGTAATCCGCTATTCACCTTCCCCTTTCTGATAAGCATCAGCGAAATACTCGCGAAGTGCTGTTTCCACGCAGGGAGGAACAAAGCCTGCTACGCTGCCACCCATAGAAGCCATCTCACGAATAATTGAAGAGGAAAGATACATAAACTTCGGAGGGGACATGATAAAGAAGGTTTCCAGATCGTGGCTCAGCTCATAATTCAAAGCGGTCATCTGGAACTCATATTCGAAATCGGTAATGGCGCGCAAACCCTTAACCACAACATGGGCATCAAGCTGATGAACGCAATCAACGAGCAGGCCCTCGAAGCTGATTACACGCACGTTGGGAAGGTCTGCAACTGCCTCTTCCACTAATCCTACTCGGGTTTCCAAATCAAAGATGGGGCTTTTCTTTGCCGATTTGGCAACAGCAACCACCACTTCGTCGAAGATCTGTGCAGCACGCGATATAACATCGAAATGACCTGCGGTAATGGGATCAAATGTTCCCGGTACAACCGCTCGCTTCATTATGCATCCTTCCTGAGGGTTACCAGCGATGTGTCTCCGTAGTTCTTCACAGAGACCACCGTGTATTCTAGCGCATCGCATGCCTGCTCAACAGCGGCTTTGTCTTTTTTGGCATACTCATAAACAACCAAAGCGCCACAGGCAATACGACCAGCCTTATCAAGATCACGTACCAAGCCAAGTACTTTTTCGGCTTCGAATGCGTAAGGAGGGTCAAGAAAAACCAGGTCAAAGGCCAGTCCCTTAACTTGAGGAAGGGTAAACGTGTCACCACGACGCAACGTGTAACGACTCCGCGAAAGCTTCAATGATGATATGTTGCCTTCCACGACTCGAGCCGCTTCTTTGCCTTGTTCGCAGAACATAACATGGCCGGCACCACGGCTTAACGTTTCCAGACCCAATGCACCCGAGCCTGCGAATGCATCTAGAACCCGAGCGCCTTCCAAAGTGCCTCGAGCGCTAACGAGCGAGCTCATAAGTGCCTCACGAACACGATCGGTTGTGGGGCGAGTCGCGTCACCTTTCAGCGATTTCAAGGGTCGACCGCGAAATTCGCCGGCAATGATCCTCATCGGTTCCTCATCTCCTGTATGGTCTGCAGTTCCTGCATAATAATTGCCCGTTCATCATCTGTGAGAGCATCGGCCCGGAAAATACTTCGCGCATCACGGTACGCAGCCTCGATAACCGCTTTATCTCGCACAACGTTGACTAGCTTCAACGGCGAAGCACCGTGCTGCCGATCTCCAAAGATATCACCCTCGCGACGCAAAGAAAGATCCATTTCGGAAAGAGCAAATCCATCTTCGGTTTTCTCCATGGCGCTCAAACGCTCAAGCGCCTCGGGCGCACGTGAGCGAGACACCAGAAAAACCTGACCTGGTAAAGCGCCACGGCCAACACGGCCGCGAAGCTGATGGAGCTGAGCCAAACCAAAACGATCTGCATCTTCGATGATCATAACCGTAGCATTAGGAACATCAACGCCAACTTCTACAACGGTAGTGGACACCAACACATCGATATCCCCATCGCGGAACCGACTCATCACCTCGTTCTTTTCGCGAGGTGCCATCTTTCCATGAAGTAGAGCAACGGAAGCCTGAGGTGCTACCTGGGAACGCAATATCTCAGCGTGCTTAGTAGCAGCCGATAACGTGTCGCCTATCGCGTCATGCTCAAGACCCCATTCGATTGCCGCATATTCGATGGGAGCATCATCGTCTTCGTCATCTCGTGCAGTAGATTTATTCTTAGGCAACTGAAGGCCAATCAAAGGACAAATAACATATGCCTGCTCGCCACGAGAAAGAGCAGCACGCAAAGCATCGTACGCTATCCCCTCCTCTGAGAAGTGACAAACCTTCGTGGTGCGCCCCCCTTGCTTAGCCGGAGGGCGATGGAGATAGGAGAGTGAAAGCCCGCCATAACGAGCTAACGCAAGCGATCGAGGAATGGGGGTTGCTGTCATGTAAAGGATATCAGCACCTGGAGCCTTAGCAATCAATGTCTGGCGTTGCTCAACGCCAAAACGTTGCTGTTCGTCAATGCACACAAGCGAGCAATCATGAGCAACAACGTCATCTTGTAACAAAGCATGAGTGCCGAACAGAATCTTGATATCCCCACAGGCAAACTGGGCAATAACAGCTTCTTTTTCTTCACGAGGGGTTTGCCCCATGAGGGTTGACCAAGGCACGTTGCAAGCATCAAGAATAGGCCCCAACGAAATACCGTACTGAGAAACCAGGACCTCGGTAGGACCCATAAGCATAGCCTGATGGCCGCTAAGAGCAGCGCACACCAGCGCAAACGCGGCAACTACGGTTTTACCCGTACCGACATCGCCCAGTAGGAGGTGGTTCATTGGATACCCCTCGGCCATCTTTGCGAGGATGTCCCTCACTGCAGTTTCCTGATCTTCAGTGAGGCTAAAGGGCAAACAAGCCTTGACTCGATTCACATCCCCATCAGAAAGAACCTGCCGAAATGGAGCATGCTGTAGCGCGCGCTTTCGCTCACGATCCACTAATTCCAGCTCAAGGTAAAAGAGCTCTTCATACCGGAGGCGTCGGCGAGCCTGGATGGAATCTTCAAGCGACAGAGGATTATGGATCCCGCGAAAAGCTTCGAAACGTGAATAGAGACGATACTTTCGGCGGAGCTTTAGAGGCAAGGGATCGTAAGCGCCCTGCACTTGCTGAAGCGCATTCCCCACGATCCTCTTCATCATTGCACGTGAGATTTTCGAAGTTGCAGGATGGATAGGCAAAATCTTGCCTTGGACTTCTTCCCCAGGTTCGTGCTTTTCAATAAGCGGATTGGTCATTCGCTTAAAGCCGTAGGAAAATTCAACCTTGCCCGAAACAACAACCGAATCCCCTTTTACGATCTTCTCAGAAAGCCAAGGCTGGTTGAAGCAGGAAGCGATTACCAAGCCCGTGCCATCAACAAGCGACACCTCGGTGAGCGTAAGCTTTGGACGGATTCGCTTGATCTTAACTTCGTAAACTTGAGCCGCAAGTGTGCATTGTGCTCCAATTTGCGCACTTTGCGCAGTAACCACTTTCGACATGTCTACATAACGCAAGGGATAGCATTGCAGAAGATCGCGGACAGTGCCAATGCCCATCGCACAAGCAAGCGCCTGCGCGCGCGCAGGACTCACCTGCTTCACGGAGGAAACAGGAGCGTCAAGCGCCAAGGTAGCATGAAGGCGGTCGGGGCTTGCCCCACGAACCGCCTTCAGGGAATCACTTTTTCTATTACCCGACACGTATGCCGTTCCTAATTGGTACGTTATTCAACAGAAAGAACGATAGGATACAACGGCTGCTCACCGCGGTGAGAGTCGATCTCAAGATCCTCGAATTCTTCCTCAATGCGAGCCAAAAGCGCCTCGAACTCCTCATCGGAATAATCTTCGCCAGCAAGAATAGTGAGCGTATCAGCATCTTCGGCGTCCATGGCTTCAAGCACGCGTATTGTGGCATCTTCGATAGAGTCGGAAACCACCTCGAGATCGCCATCAGCAATGCCGATAACGTCTCCATCATGAATGGGGTTGCCGTGAACATCCTTCGAATCCTTGATGGCGCGAGTGATTTCACCCGTCTTCACGTCTTCACAGGCTTCGGTCATTGCCTCAACGTTTTCTTCAAGCGTTGCATCTTCATCGAAGGCAAACAAAGCAGAGAAAGCCTCAGGGACGCTCTTGGTTGTTACAACAGCACAAGGCTTTTCCGAAACCTGAGCACACGACTGAGAAGCCATGATGATATTGCTATTGTTGGGAAGAATAATTACCGAATCAGCGTTTACCTCATTTACCGCATCCAACAGTTCCTTAGTGGACGGATTCATGGTCTGCCCACCAGATACCACGTAGTCAACGCCAAGGCTTTCCAAGATAGCCGCATTGCCGGAACCAGCAGCTACCGCAACAAAGCCGATAGCTTTATGGGCTGCTTCCTGCTCTGCTTCAAGCTTCTCAGTACGCTCCTCGCTCTGCAGCTTCATGTTGTGAATGAATACCTCAAAGATCTCACCGCGCTCCAAGAAGTACGCAAGGACCTTATCGGGGGTATTTGAATGAACATGAACTTTGAACTTAGGCGTGCTTCCTACGCACAGCTCGCAATCTCCCATAGTCTGCAGGAAGTCGAGCGCTTCTTCAGGATCAAGCGTTTCGGAATTAACCAGGAACTCGTTACAGTACTTGTATTTCGAGCCCTCCCAGTCGTTGATCTGCTCGATTTCAACCTTCGGAGCAGCAGTTCGGGCAAAAGCAAGCTCGTCGACCATAGCTTCAGCGCGACCGGTAAGGGAAGCAACAAACGAATCGAAGAAAATAGCAATGCCGAAACCGCCAGCGTCAACTACACCATTTTCCTTTAACACGGGAAGAAGTTCAGGCGTACGCTGAACGGAAGCATAGGACTCGCCCACGATGAACTGCAAACCCTCATCGAGCTCCATCTTCTTCTTACGAGCCTTATGGGCGGCAGTTGCAGTGTCACGCAGAACGGTAAGGATTGTGCCCTCTACCGGCTTGCGGACCGCGTTGAAAGCAACTTCTACCGCACGTGAGAAAGCATCGTCTACTGCAACAATATCGAACTCCTCATGGTCGGCAATGCCTTCGCACAAGCCGCGCATGATCTGAGAGGTAATAACGCCCGAATTGCCTCGTGCGCCCATAAGAGCGCCTGTGGTGATAGCGCGACGACGATCTTCGCTAGAAGCGCCAATTGGGAGTTTTGCCAGGTTATCAACAACCATAGCCAAAGTAAGGGACATGTTGGTGCCCGTATCGCCATCGGGAACGGGGAAAACGTTCAGGCGATTAATCTCATCCTTACGAGCTTCCAATGCCTTCGCTGCAGCAGCAATGGCATTGATGATGTCGTTAGATGTGTAATTGCTCATAGTTAAGTTGTACTCCTCGAATGACCTATACACCTAAGCAGTGCGTCCTAGCGAACTTTGATTCCCTGAACGTGAACTTCAACGCCCTTAAGAGGCGTGCGAACAAATTCCTTCAGAGCAAACGTTACCTGCTCGGCAAGATTAGTGGACACCACGTTGATGTTCACACCGTGCTCTAAGATAACGTAGAGGCTTACCGTAGTGCCCTCTTCGTCGGAGGAGACAACGATGCCCCTGCGAAGGCGAGACTGAGGAAGGATTTTCGCCAGTCCATCTGCGGCATTTGGAGCCGCCATACCCACAACGCCATAGCATTCCAATGCTGCGTGACCAGCAACATCCGCAATGACATCTTCAGAAACGATAAGGTCTCCTGCGATTTCGTTACCCATTTATCTATCCTTTCATAGACGCTTTGCCACATGAGCGGGCGCCCAATGACGAATGACCAGTTAACCAGTATAGCTGATGGCACGAGAATGAACGTCCGGGCAACCCTTACGCACCGAACATTCAAAAGTCCTTAGTTTGTCGAAGTATCTGGATTTTTTTCTTATGCAAAACCGCTATTCCCGTATCAATTTCATTATTGAGTGGTATCCTTGCTGCTTGATCGCCAAACCTCCAAGAATTCTCTTGGTTGATGCTTGGGTCTGTGGTATAGTATTCAGGCTTTTGGAAATCAGCGGTATTCAGCCGTATCAAAATACGAAGTAAATGGAGTTGATCAAGAATGTCCAAAGTATGCGAGATCTGCGGTAAGGCACCTGTTGCTGGTCGTAGCATCAGCCACTCTCATCGCGTAAGCAACCGCACCTTCCGTCCTAACATCCAGAAGATCACCGTTAAGGTTGACGGCAAGGTTAAGCGCGCCAACGTATGCACCAAGTGCATGAAGGCTGGTAAGGTAGAGCGCGCCTAGCGGGTCCCTTCCCATTACCGAGGGCATTTGCTTCTCAACTAATTAGCCACCCGAAAGGGTGGCTTTTCTTGGTTTGGGGACATGCAGCAATTCCTATGTCAGACAAGAACAGGCTCGCGCTCTCGGAACGCAAGATCAATTACCCTCTATACTTCCCCACATACCCTATGTGGTTAACTCCAAGCAAGTAAGAAAGGCGACCGCTGGTCGCCTTTCTTTTCTGAAATGCCATATTCGCGGAGCTGAATTCGCTCCAAAACAGTTAGCTTCACTCAAATGAAGCAAAACTATTTGAACTTGAATAGACCCTTGATTTCATTCATGGTGCCTGAAAGCTCGCTTACCACTTCTTTTCCATCTCGATAAATGCCAGCCATTGTTTTTCCTGCATCCTTAAGATTGTCCTTCGCCTTGTCAGACAAAAAACTCTCATTATCCTCGTCGGATTCCGATGCGGAAGCCTTAGGGGCTTGCTCAACGTTATCCTCTTCTGCAGAAGGACTAGGCTCATTTTCCTGCAGAGGGGATTTGGCATGCTTCTCTAAATCAAGTTGCAACAAGTACAGAGAATCGTCCAATTTATCCAAGCGCTTCGCGAAGCCCGGAGCATCCGATTCCAAAGAGTCTACTGCGGCACGAACATCGTCCAAACGCGCGTGCAAAGTATCAATCATCTGGTAGATATCTTCGTTCAAAGCAGCTCCTAACGATAACGCTCTTTTATAGCACGTTCGATTTCACGCTTCGAATCACGTTCGGCCATCGAAGCACGCTTGTCGTACAGTTTTTTACCACGAGCAACAGCTAATTCGATCTTCACTCGTGAATTGCGATCAAAATAAATCTTGACTGGCACCAAGGCCATGCCTTTTTCCTGCGTTTTGCGCTCAAGATCACGAATTTCATTTCGATGCAAAAGCAGCTTGCGCTTCCTATCAGGATCAGGGTTATTCAAATTGCCATGACTGTAGGGAGAAATATGCAAATTGTTCACCCAAACCTCACCCTTACGAATAAGGGCGAAGCAATCCGTGAGCTGACAGTTGTTTTCGCGCAACGAACAAACCTCGGTTCCTGTGAGCACCACACCGGCTTCATACGTTTGCAAGATCTCGTAATCATGGAATGCACGACGATTCTTGGCGATTACTTTGGTTGTTTCTTTCTTGGGCATTCTTACATTCCTGGAACGAAGGACACATCTTCATCAAGATCGAGGATAAAGCGTTTTAGCAGGGTTACAGTATCCTCGATATCGGACAGCTTAACCACTTCAGTGGGGGTATGCATATAACGAAGCGGTATAGAGACCAAGCCGGTAGCACAACCACCACGCTGAATCTGCATCTCAGAAGCATCCGTGCCCGAATCGCTAGGCTCAGCTTCGAATTGAACCTTGATTCCCTCGGCTTCAGCGGCAGCGCACAAGCGCTCAAATACCACAGGGTTGATATTGGGACCGCGAGCAATAACAGGGCCCTTTCCGCAGGACACCGAACCATACTTGTCGGTATCGATACCCGGATAATCGGTTGCGTGAGTCACATCGAGAGCGATGGCGACATCAGGTTTGATGCTAAAAGCGGACGTATTTGCCCCTCGAGATCCAATTTCTTCCTGAACGGTAGAAGCACAAATATAATCGCCTAGCGAGCCGTCGGCACGCTTAAGTTCCTCCATGACACGGGTAATCACGTACACGCCCGCTTTGTCATCGAAAGCTCGTGAAACGGCCATCCCCTTACCGTATTTCTCGAAACCAACGCCATACGTAATGACGTCCCCAACGCGAACCGCTTCACGCACCTTACGCGGCGGAAGCCCTAGGTCGATGAAAAGCCCGCTGATGGGAGTCACCTTGGTTCGCTCGTCGGATTCGATAAGGTGAATAGCCTTGCGACCCACCACGCCACGCAGGACACCCTGCGAAGTATGCACATCAACGCGAAGACCCGGCAAGATAGCCGCATCAACACCCCCAACGGGAACAACGCGAAGAAAACCCTGGGAGTCGATGCTTTTTACCATAAGGCCGACTTCATCCATATGGGCGGCAATCATCACCGAGGGAGCTGAACCGTTGCCCAGTAGACGAGCATGGACCGATCCCATAACGTCGGTTTCAATCACATCGGCGCATTCGGCCAGCCGCTCACGAACCAAGCTAGCAACCAAAGATTCCATGCCTGTGACAGAAGGCGTTTCAAGCAAACGCTTCAAATACATTTTGTCTGCAAGTTTAGCCATAAGAGACCTACGATTCTTAAGGGGCGCAAGCCCAGTAGTAACAATTCGAATACTGAAGAATTATACCCCGCACCAGGAAATCAATTGCGATGCAGTCACAGTACAAGCATTACTCATACGAAGTGGCAAGCTTGAAACGCAATCTGCGTTCACGAGGCTTCGCGGAAACAAGAACAACCTGAATTGTTTGTCCAAGACGATAACGAACACCCGTTGATGCACCGTTGAGCATTTGCCTTTCAGGATCATACGAAAAATACTCTTCACCAAGATCCTCGATAGCAAGAGAGCCCGTTGCCGTGCATTCCAAACGAACCATAAGGCCAAAGGTAGAAACCGAAGAAACAACACCAGTAAAAGTTTGCCCTGTAAACCGCTCAAGATACTCAATGATCTTAGTGAGCTGAGACTGCCGAGCGGCTTTTTCCGCTTCGCGCTCCATATGAGACGAATGCTCAGCCATCCATGCAAGCGAATTACGTTGCGCCTCATAGGTTGCGCTGTGACCGAAAAATGCCTCTTTAAGCATTCGATGCACCAGCAAATCAGGATATCTACGAATTGGACTGGTGAAATGGCAATACGTTTGCAGAGCCAAGCCATAATGATCGCTCAACTCGGTGCGATAAACGGCTCGCTTCATCGCGCGAAGCAGCAGCACATTCACCAACTCTTGTTGAGGCGTTCCCTGCACGCGGGCTAATACATCCTGCAAAGCATGAGGATTGCCGTCGCAGAAAAGGCGCTTGTTCACATCCGAAAACAATGAGGATTCCTGAAGAACTTCGTATAGCGCGCGCAATGCATCTCCATCAGGGGCATCATGCACTCGGTACACACAGGGCAATCCTATTTCGGTAAGCCACTGAGCAACAAGGCTATTGGCTAAGATCATAGCTTCTTCTATAAGCTCAGTCGCAGCAGTTCGGCGACGATAGGTGATTTCTAGAGGATGCCCTTCCCCATCAAGCTTAGCTTTTGCCTCGACCCTGTCAAAATCCATGCAGCCATCTTTTTTACGACGAGAAAACAGAGCCTTTGCCAATGTGCCAAGCTTTGGCACGCGGTCAATGAGAGCATGCACCGTTTCGTCAGACAAAGCCTTTGCCCCATACGGCATTTCACATTCAGCAAGAGCTTGCATACATTGCCCCACAGAACGAGAGCGGTTGGACGCCTCAAGGATCGCCTGAGCCTGATCGTATGACAGACGCGCTTTAGAGCGAATAACAGAGGGAAAAACCTCGTACGAAAGCACTGAGCCACCAGGAGACAGTTCGACCTTAACACTGATGGTGCAGCGATCCACTTCAGGCATCAGGGAGCACAGTCCATTGCTCAGTTTCTCCGGTAACATAGGAAGAACTCGGTCCACCAAATACACCGAGGTTGCGCGTCTCCGTGCATCCATATCGAGCGATGAGTCATAGGCAACAAATCGAGACACATCAGCGATATGCACACCAAGCACAAAGTTGCCATCCTTGCGCTCAAGGGAAATCGCATCGTCAAAATCTCGAGCATCAACAGGATCGATGGTAAAGATAAACTCATCGCGTAAATCGCGATAACCCTGCACCGTAGCAAGAGAAGCATCAAGCGAACAGTGTTCAGCCTCCTCAAGGGCAGCCGGAGAAAACTCGGTTTCGAATTGATGCTCAGCAATAATCAGGTCGATAGCAATATCGGTATCTGATTCCGAGCCAAGAACACGTACAACGGTGCCCGTAGCAGCAGAATTTCGCGTAGGAAACTCGATGATGCGAACCTCGACCAAATCACCATCATTAACATGAGGCGCATCGCTTCTGAGCGTAAAAATATCACAAGGGACAGAAGGATCTTCAGGCACCACAACACCAAATGGCTCAGCAACCTCATAGCGACCAATAAGGGTATCGCGTGCACGCATGATAACACGCGCAACACGAGCAGAGGGTTTGCGGGAAGCCTCAAAGTAATGCCTGTCAGGAGATTGCCCAGAAAGACGCGAAATCTCAACAAGGTCGCCGGGAAACGCACCGTTGACCTTTGAAGCGGGAATAAAGAATTCTCCCTCAGCTGTCTTAACGAAACCGAACCCCTGAGCGTTCAACTCAAGAATGCCTTGAGGCTTTGCTTTAGGATGTCTGCGCGCCTTGGAACTACGTCGTGCCATTTCCGCCCTTATGAGATCTGGGAACGCGCCGAATCGAAGGCAACCGATTCCTGCATAGATACATTCGATGTTTCTACATTGGGACTAATTCCGTTGCCATCAATCTGGCGGCCGCTGGGAGTCAAATAGAATGCCGCAGTATAACGAATGGCTCCACCAAACGAGAGCGGCTGCATTGCCTGAACAGACCCTTTTCCCTGAGTCTTTTCACCAACGATTTCAGCACGGCCGGATTCTTGAAGCGCTGCAACAAGAACCTCGGCGCAACCAGCAGTACGGCCGTTGGTAATAACAACCAAAGGTGCAGTGGTGATACTGTCACCATCTGCACTGCGAGTGCTGATTCCATTTACCGTTTCAATCTGCGCAACAACACCGCTGGGTATAAACAGCGAAGCAATGCCGACCGCCTGGGTTAGATAACCACCGGGAACATCACGAAGATCGAGGATAAATGCCTGAGCTCCCTGCGAAGAGGAATCGGTAATCGCCGAAGAAACCGTAGCAGCCGTGTCTGAAGTGATCTGCTTTATATCAATAGTGCAAACTCCGTCGTGAACGCTCCAGGTAACGTTTTCCTGCGAACTGGAAGAAAACGTAAGAGTAGTTGAAAACGTGGTTCCACTTTCACCTTGCTTCTGGGAGGGACGGCTCCAGGTAACGTATACGCTTTCACCTTCCGAACGCGAGAGAGCATCGAGCACTTCGGGAATGCTCCAAGAGGATTTGGATACGCCATCGATAGATTGCACATAGTCGCCAGTTTCGATACCGGCCGCAGCAGCGGAAGAATCTTCGAAAACATCCGATGCAAAGCACTTTCCGTCATTTTCGCCAAAGAGCACACCAATACCCGCCTCGGGATTCTTGGTGCTTGCCAGGTATGCGCGATAGCTTGTTTCGTCGTAATACTTGAGGAAACTGTCACCGGTACCCTCAGCATACGAGGACAAGACCTTTGCCGTAACTTGGCCAAGGTCATAATCATCCATGCTGCTCTTCTTTAAAATGCCCTCCATTTCAGCCACACGAGCCGAAAGAGAATCGTAAGTATCACCTGAAACAGTAAGACCAGGATTCACTTCCGTGTCGACATCAAGAGATGAGAGACCCATGGCATTAAGCAAATCGGTATTTCCGCGGACGAAGAAGCCCGCGCAAAAAACCAAGCATATGAAAATGCAAGCACCGAGAAGCTTCACGATGCTTGCATTTCGTTTGTTCGAAGATTCCACCTTAGTGGTTTTCTTGAAATCGTTCACTAACGTGCCTTCGATTCCTTGAACATTTCAGCCCTTCTTTAGACCTTCAAATAACGGCTCATTGCAAACAGCGAGCCCAAAAGACCGATAACCAAACCTGCTACCAACATAGCCAGGTAGATGAGCAGGAACATGCCAAAATCGACACCGATAGGCAACCACGGGAGAGCAACTGCCATTTGAGGAAGTACCAGGTTGCGGGCAATCTCAAGTACAAAAATTGCCAGCAAAGCACCGATCAAAGCATGAAGCGCACCTTCTGCCAAGAAAGGCCCCCGAATGAAGCCATTCGAGGCGCCAACCAGACGCATGATGGCGATTTCCTTGCGACGAGCAAGAATTGCCAAACGAATGGTGTTGTTGATAAAGATGAACGCAATGAAGATCAACAACGCAATGAGAGCAATACCTGCGGTACGGATAGCATTAGTAAGCGAGAAGAGCTTATCAACCGTCTTCTGACCGTACTGCAAAGAATCAGTCGGATCATCTGCGTTATCGCAAATGTCAACGAAATCCTGGTTTGCCAAAATCTCAGATGCAATGTTCTGTACGCTCTGAGCATCATCAAGCTGAACATCGATAGATGCTGGCAGAGGGTTATCGCCATCAAGTTGATCGACGATTTCAGGGTTAGAAGTAGACTTACGGAAGTTATCAAGAGCCTGGTCCTTCGTGGTGAAGGAAACACTCTCTACGCCGTCATACCCTTCAATAGTCTTCATTACTTTTTCGATGTCGGCATCGCTGGCATCGTCCTTTACGTATGCCGTAATGGAAACCTGATTTTCTACCGACGCAACAACATTGTTGACCACGGCGCCAGCAATGCAAAAGATGCCAATGATCAGCAACGAAAGGAAAATCGTAATGATTGATCCAAGCGTAGTGGAAAGGTTACGCGTAAATCCCGTAAGCGATTCGCGGAAGAAATAAAAAATACTAGACATCGAAACCGTACACTCCCCTGTCCTGGTCGCGGGTCAGAACGCCCTTGTCGAGCGCAATTACGCGACGACGCATATTGTCGACCATTTCGCGGTCGTGCGTAGCAACAAGAACCGTGGTGCCCGTACGGTTGATTCGCTCGAGCAGGTCCATAATGCCGCGTGAGTTCTGCGGGTCAAGATTGCCCGTAGGCTCGTCGCAAATAAGCAGCGGAGGGCGGTTTACGATAGCACGCGCAATGGATACACGCTGCTGTTCGCCGCCAGAAAGCTGATCGGGACGCTTGTTCATTTTGTCCTGCAATCCAACCAAACGCAGAACCTCAGGAACCTGTGTACGGATAACATGACGCGACTTACCAATTACTTCAAGCGCAAATGCTACGTTTTCGAAAACCGTCTTATTCGGCAGGAGCTTAAAGTCCTGGAAAACGCAACCAATGTTGCGACGGAGGTACGGGACACGCCAATTGCGCATCTGAGTAAGGTCTTCATCTGCGATATAGATCTTGCCCTTGGTTGGCTTGATCTGGCGGATAAGCAAGTTGATAAAGGTAGACTTGCCAGAGCCAGAATGACCTACCAAGAACACAAATTCGCCAGGGAAAATGTGCAGCGATATATCGCTCAGCGCAGGATTGTTAGGCTGTGCTTCGTAGATCTTGGTAACGTGGTCAAGCGTGATAACCGGATTACCCGTGTACTGAGGAGCGGTCTCCTCAATATTCACTACAGGAAGCGACTGCGAAAGCTGAGACGCAACCTGATTTACTGGGGGCTGCTTCTGGGCATGCCTGCCCATTGGAACCCCACTCTGTTCATTCGTCACAGTATGCTCCATTCATAGGGTGTAATTCTGAGACTGCAAATGAGTATATCAGGCATGCTTTCGAGCACGAGCCTTTTCCACAGCTTGAACAAGGGCATCAGCGTCAAGCCCAAAGTAGGTAAGCAGTTCGTTGAACTCGCCAGACTTACCAAACCGGTCACGAACGCCAACCAATTCGATGGGGCATGGGAACTGCTCAGCAGCAAGTTCGCTTACAGCAGAGCCCAAGCCACCGTAGATGGAATGTTCCTCTGCTACTACCGCACAGCTAGTCTTCTTCAACGAAGCAAGAATGGTTTCGGCATCGAGAGGCTTTACGCAGAAAGCATCAATGACCTCAGCGGAAATGCCCTTTTCAGCAAGAGCATCAGCGGCTTTCATTGCCTCAGCGATTTCTACGCCACAGGCGATGATGGTGACATCGGTTCCTTCGCGAAGTACGTAGGCACGACCAACCTCGAGCTCAACATCGGGAGCATATACTGCTGGAACAGCAGCACGTCCCATTCGGATATAAACAGGACCAGGGGTTTCTGCGGCCAAACGAATTGCGGCACAGCAAGCAGCATAGTCGGCAGGAACTAACACGCGCATATTGGGCAAACCGCGCATGAGCGAAATGTCTTCAAGCATCTGATGAGAACCGCCATCGGGACCAACAGAAATGCCAGCATGCGTGGGGGCAACCTTAACGTTGAGGTTGGAGTAGCACACGGTATTGCGGATCTGGTCATAGGCGCGACCGGTTCCGAAAACAGCGAACGAACCCGTATAGGCAATGTTTCCCGTAAGAGAAAGACCTGCAGCAACATCGATCATGTTCTGTTCGGCAATACCAACGTTGAACAGGCGCTTTGCGTTTTCAGGACAAGCCTCAGCAAATTTCTTTGTGGTGGTGGAGCCGGTAAGGTCGGCGTCTACCGCAACAACCTTCTTACCGCTTGCGGCAAGCTCAGCAAGCGTTACGCCAAATGCAGCACGCGTTGCCTTCTTTTCCTGTGCCTGTTCAGGGGTAGCGAGTTTTACCACGTTACTTCACTCCATTCAGCTCAGCGCGGGCTTCAGCAAGCTCGGCAAGCGCACGCTCGGTTTCTTCGTCGTTGGGGGCTTTACCGTGCCAACCAGCTTGGTCTTCCATGAAGGAAACGCCCTTGCCCTTGATGGTGTGAGCAATAACCACCTTAGGCTGTGCAGTTTCAGACGCCTTAAGGTCGGAGAAAAGCTCGATGAGTGCGTCCATGTCATGGCCGTTTACCTCGTGAACTTCCCAACCAAAGGCAGCAAACTTACCAGCAAGGGTGCCGCTGGCACACACATGGTCAACCTTGCCATCGATCTGGAGGCCATTAAGGTCAACAACGGCAATAAGATTGCCCAGCTTCTGATAAGCAGCGAATGTTGCTGCTTCCCAAACCTGACCTTCTTCGGTTTCGCCATCGCCCATAACAGTGAAAACACGGTTGGAAACGCCGTCAAGCTTAAAACCAGCAGCAATTCCCGCTGCGATGGAAAGACCCTGACCAAGAGAGCCGGTGGAAACTTCGATGCCAGGAAGAAGATTAGAATCGGGATGACCCTGCAAACGAGTACCAAGCTTACGGAGGGTTTTCAGCTCCTCAACAGGAAAGTAGCCAGCTTCGGCAAGCGTTGCATAAATTGCCGGTGCCGCATGCCCCTTGGCGAGGATGAAGCGATCACGTGCCTCATCTTCGGGGTTTTCGGGGTTGTGTTTCATCACGCCGCCAAAATACAGCGCTGCAAGGATATCAGTGCAGGAAAGAGATCCGCCTGGATGGCCGCTGCCCGCTTCATGCAGCATCTCAATGATGTCCGTGCGAATGGCACAGGCCTTTTCCTTAGCTGCCAGAGAATTCATGGCTTCCTTTCGGTCGATTACTTGGCTTTGCATTACAACGAAGCTTTCCAGCGATGGTATCCGACTACAAATTCATCGATATCGCCATCGAGGGCCGCTTCGACATTGCCGCTTTCGATATTACTACGGGTATCCTTGATCAGTCGATACGGATACAAAACATAGTTACGTATCTGGCTGCCGAACGAATTGTCCATTTTTTCGCCCCTCAGCTCAGCGAGTTCGGCTTCCCGCTTCTTTTCTTCGAGCTCGTACAGACGACCACGTAAAACCCTGAAAGCCGCTTCCTTGTTCTGGAGCTGGGACTTCTCGTTCTGACAGGTAACCACGATTCCTGTAGGAATATGAGTGAGGCGAACAGCGGAGTCGGTAGTATTGACGCACTGACCGCCGGGGCCACTTGCTCGGTATACATCAACGCGAACATCATTCGGATCGATTTCCACGGAAATATCGTTATCGGGAAGAACCGGGATTACCTCAACCGCAGCAAACGTGGTGTGACGACGTTTCTTGTCGTCAGTAGGTGAAATGCGAACCAAACGATGAACACCCGATTCGCTGCGCAGCATACCGTACGCATTGCGACCCTCAATTTGGATGCTTGCACGGTCTAGACCGATGCCTTCGCCAGGGACCAGATCGAGAACCTTGACCTTCCAGCCTTTGGAATCGGCATAGCGCGAATACATGCGATACAGCATTTCGGTCCAATCCTGAGCTTCCAAGCCACCGCTACCAGGGTGGATGGAAAGGATCGCATCAGAGGAATCGAAGCGTCCATTGAACCAAGACTCAACCTCGAAATCATCGAGCATCTTCTCCAGACGCTCGAGATCGTTTTCAATTTCTTCACCGAACTCAGGGTCTTCCTCTGCCAGCTCGGTTGCAGTTTTGATGTCGTCGAGCAATCCGCAGGCAGATTCATAGCGCTCGATCACATCACGTATGTCGGACGCCTGCTTGCTGACCCGCTGAGCGTTATCGGTATCGTTCCAAAAATCAGGGTTGGCAATCCGACTGTCCAAGTTGGCAAGCTCGGCTATTTTTTCATCAATATGTAGGTAAGCGCGCGCTTCTTCGGTGCGCTTTTCCGCTTCTTCAAGGGTCATCATCGACGATTCCTCTCGGTTTCAGAAACTGGCTGAACATCACAATGCCCCTACCATCAAAGCAGGGGCATCGAATGCGGCGTAACGCCGCAAAAGGGGAAAGCTTGCGCTATCCCCCATTAGTTCAGTGATTTGCGCCGTGGCACTTCTTGTATTTCTTGCCAGAACCGCATGGGCAAGGGTCGTTTCGACCAACATTTGCGTAAGGGTCGTTTTTGTCCTTTTCGTAGGTCTGAGGCTTATGAGCTTCAGGCTTCGGCGCAGCAGGAGCCGGGCTAGGACCGCCTTGGGGAGCACCGCGACGAACACCAGAGCCCTCATTGAGCGTCTGCTCGGGATTGGAGTACGATACCTTGCCATCGAGCGGGCTGGATTCTTCCTGCGGGGCAACCTGCACAACGATGGGGGCACGAAGCAAGAATCGCAGGTAATCCTCATAGATCGAAGAAGTAAGGGCCGCAAAAGCACGATGCGCCTCATCGCGATATTCAGTAAGCGGATCGCGCTGACCATACGCACGCAGGCCGATAGAAGCCTTAAGGTAATCCATTTCCTGAAGGTGAGCCATCCAGCGCGTATCGATGAATCGCAGCATAACCTGCGATTCGATATCGGAGAATGGAGCACCAATCTCCTTTGCCTTCGCATCGAAGAGACCCTGGAAATATTCAACCAGACCATCGATAAGCGCATTCACGTCATCGTCATGATCGATAGAATCTACAGTGAAATCCTCAATGCCCGTCATCTGGATAACCCATTTGTTAAGAGAGTCCAGATCCCAGTCGTCGCTCGCTTGCTTGGCGGGACACCACTCCAAAACATGCGATTCTACGATGTCTTCAATGATCTCCGGCATGCGATCGGTAAGGTCTTTACCGTCAAGGATGGCATTACGCTCTGCATAGACTGCTTTACGCTGCAGGTTCATTACGTCGTCGTATTCAAGAACATGCTTACGTGCAGCAAAGTTGGATGCTTCAACCTGACGCTGCGCGGTTTCAATTGCCTTAGAAACCATAGATGCCTTAATGGGCATATCGTCGGGCATGTCGGTTTTTTCCATCATGCGACCAATAGAATCCATGCGCGAGCCACCAAACAAACGCATAAGGTCGTCTTCGAGAGAAAGGTAGAACTGTGTTGCACCCGGGTCGCCTTGACGACCGGCACGACCACGCAACTGGTTGTCGATACGGCGCGACTCATGACGCTCAGTACCAATGACGCACAGGCCACCTGCAGCAAGAACCTCTTTGGATTCACGATTGGTAATAGCCTCGGCCTCAGCTTCGGCCTGCTTCACCTGGGCTGGCGTAGGCTCCTCATCTTCACCAAATCGTTCAAGAAGCATAGCCTGCGCCATGGCTTCGGGGTTGCCGCCCAGCAAGATGTCAGTACCACGACCAGCCATGTTCGTAGCAATGGTAACCGCACCAGTTCGACCCGCCTGAGCAACGATGGCAGCTTCGCGTTCGTGATTCTTAGCATTCAGTACTTCATGTTTGATGCCACGCTTGGAAAGCAAACGGCTTAGGCGCTCAGAGCTTTCGATAGAAACCGTACCAACCAAGCACGGCTGCCCAGCAGCATGGCGCTCTGCAATGTCGTCAGCAACAGCATTGAACTTAGCATCTACTGTGCGATAGATAAGATCATCTTCGTCGATACGTTGAACTTCCCTGTTGGGAGGAATAGACATGACGGGCAAGTTGTAGATCTGACGAAACTCAGAATCTTCCGTCATTGCCGTACCGGTCATGCCAGAAAGCTTGTCGTACAAACGGAAATAATTCTGCAACGTGATAGTTGCCAGAGTTTGGTTTTCCTGACGAACCAATACATGCTCTTTTGCTTCCAGTGCCTGATGAAGGCCTTCGGAGTAACGGCGACCTTCCATGATACGGCCGGTGAATTCATCAACGATCTTGACCTCGCCGTTTACCACTACGTAGTCAACATCGCGATGGAACAGGAACTGGGCCTTCAGCGCCTGCTGCAAATGATTGGGCAGCTGACCGGTTGGATCGCTAAAAATGTCTTCAATCCCAAGCTGGAACTCAACCTTTTCCAAACCAGCTTCGGTGGTGTAGATGGTCCTTTTCGCCTCATCCATCTCGAAATCGACATCGCGCTTCAAGGAAGGCATAACGGCCGCAAAACGCTTATACGTATCGGCGGCCTGAGAGCCAGCGCCTGAAATAATAAGAGGCGTACGCGCTTCATCGATAAGGATGGAGTCGACCTCGTCGACGATGGCGAAAGAATGGCCACGCTGCACACGCCGCGATGCACGGGCAACCATGTTGTCACGCAGATAATCAAAGCCGAATTCGGAATTGGTGCCGTAGGTAACGTCGGCCTGATAGGCAGGGATCTTCTGCTCGGGACCCATACCATTCTGGATAAGACCAACATTCATACCCAAGAAGCGGTAGATGCGACCCATCCACTGAGAGTCGCGCGCAGCAAGGTAATCGTTAACAGTAACGATGTGAACATTATTACCAGGCAAAGCATTCAAATAGCCAGCCAATGTGGAAACGAGCGTTTTACCTTCGCCAGTACGCATTTCAGCGATTTTGCCATCGTTCAACGCCATGGCGCCAATGAGTTGAACATCGAAATGACGAAGACCGGTGGTGCGCACACTGGCTTCACGAACGGCAGCGAACGCCTCTGGAAGCAAATCGTCCAAATCTTCGCCGTTAGCCAGACGCTCACGGAATTCGACGGTAAGGTGAGCCAGCTCTTCGTCGGAACGTGCTTGCATAGCAGGCTCGAAGGCGTTGACCTCTGCAACCCTGCGCTGATAGTTCTTAAGTGGCTTGCTTTCGCCTACGCTAAGTAGTTTAGAAAAGAAACCCATGATCTCTCTTTCTTTCGTTTAACTGCTTCACTCTATCACAGGCACACTCGCATACGCCGTGTAGCATCTTCTGCATTTCCTGAATACACGCCATTTCCGCTTATTGGTGAGCCATTTGTTACCCAGTCAGCACGTTCGCCTTGCTATCGGCAAGAAGCTTCATCATCTTTAGGCGCTTCAGTAGTTGCGGCAGAAGACGAAACTTCTTCAAGAATTTCTTCGTACAGCTCTTCAAGCCTGCTTGAACCATCGATACCAAAACGATCCACTAAAGCGCGTCGGCAACTTACAAACGTTGAAATAGCACCAGCATACTGACCAAGCAATTGCTGAACTTTCATATATTGGTACACAACGTCCTCACGCGTTTGGTCGATACCGAAAGCAAACTCGGCGTAATGCTGTGCCAATCGAAGATCGTTAGCACGAATAAGCGCCCGAACTCCATCAACCAACGCATCGAGTACGCGATTCTGGTACGTGATGCGATATGCATCTATTTGGTCGTTTTGAACACCAGGCAGAAGTGGACCACAATACAAACGCTCAATTTCGCCTAACGCCCTTTTGCAAATATCAGGATCATTGCATCCATTCAGAAGCAGACACTGCGCGTGAACTTCACCGACATCGCTTACATAATTTAGTCCAGCCAACGAAACCGTGTCGCGCGAACGCCGCGACCCAAACGGCTCTTCGTCAGGCGGAGTGAGAACACGCCTGATGTAACTCCACAAGTTATAGAAACTCGAGCGCACACAAGCAGGATCCGATTCCGGCCAAACGATGCGTTCAATCCAAGTACGCGGCAGTTCTTTGCCATCGTTAACCACAAGCAGAGCAAGTACGAGCTTCGCTTTGCGGCGCAGTTCCCCATTCGGCAATACATTTTTGCCGTCACGCGTGACCTCGCAACGACCAAACAGATTAATCCGAACAGGAGAAACGATTTCGGTCTTTACCGCATCCGTTATTGTTCCACCCTCACCAAAGAAATGGTCGTTTGCGGGAATCGGCAGCGAGAAATTACCGGTTTCCGCACCATGCTTTTCCGCATACCATTGCTGGACTTTTCTACTTTCAAGCGCCTTTGAGGCAAGCGCACGCTTACCAGCCGCCAAACACGAGTCAACACAGGCTAAAAGGAATTCCGCTTCATCTTCGAAACGAGAAAAAGAAACGATGGAAGAATAGTGTGCAGCCATAAGCTCGTGCCGAGCTTCTACGGTAAGCTCAAACGCATAAAACGAAGACGACAGGAGACTTACACCTGCAAAAGGAAAGAGGCTTTCAACCAACGCAATATCAGGTTGGGTGTGTTCGTCAAAGAAATCAGTGATCAGCGATAGACTGCCGCTTCCCAAGAAAAGGGCCAGATACGCCAGCGATTCTTCTGGAGAGGATGGGGTTTGGCGAAGGAGTGCTTTAAGGAATCGATCGGCGCCCTTTTCTTTATCGAGAGCTACAGGCGGTACGGATCGCTTTGTCGGCATGTGACCCTTTTCAAAAAGAGATTCATGGTTGCCAGAGTGGTCCTGACGCTTCGGCAGCTCATCGGAAGAAAGGGCCATTTCACGGGCGTCCAGCACTACGACCGGCAGTTCAACATCAGCTGCCAGCGTAGAATCTTCGGTAGTTACCATCACTTCACATTGCTTGGTGTGAAGTTTGCCCATAAGCGTTACCAAGCTTGTACGCCTTTTGCCCTTGAGCTTTGAAATGCCGTCGAAAACCACCAGCTTTCCAGGCAAAGAATCATCGTAATCCAATACCTCTTCGATACTTCCCGAATCAAGGTTTACGAGAAATTCTGGCTCGGATGCCTGCACCCAAGTGACGTTTCCGGGAGGAAAAGCCATTCTTGCGTATTGGTTGGCAAGCACCGTTTTCCCATACAGAGGAGGGGCGCATATCACGCGGACTGCTTCCCTATCAGAAAGCAAGCTAACCAATAGTCGCTTACGATTAATAAGCGCTTCCCCTATTCCCAAGGCGGCTGAAGGAGACGACCGAAGCGCGTCTTTGTCGTTGCCATTCATTTGACACCCCTTTCACGAGAGTCGAACAATTGGCTGGATTATAAGGTTTACCAGGCGTTTAACCAGATAGACACAAACCATATTTGCGTAATTATGCCAAAATTGAGCGCGAGTGAGCACTCTTTGGGTAAAACAACAATGAAAGCATTTTCTGATGTAGAAAATGGGATGCAAACCAAAGGACCGCAGGAATCAAACTACCCTTATTCCCTGGCTAAACGCCACAAAAGATGATCAGGCACAGAAACTAAATAACGACATGGATGCTAGTTTTTCGGAAACGTCACATTTCCTCTTTTCTGTTTTGGTAAAATTTCAAAGTTAAAAATTCATACTGTCAAGCAGGAGGAACACATGCCAGCAACCTCTCCGGATCAGAAGGTTATCGTTCTGGACTTTGGCGCCCAATACGGTCAGCTCATCGCCCGCCGCATTCGCGATTTGGGCGTTTATTCCGAAATCGTACCCTGCGATGAAGATGCAGCAGAAATTGCAGCTTTGAAGCCAAGCGCCATTATTCTTTCCGGCGGTCCCGCCAGCGTATATGCAGACGATGCACCCAAGATCGACCCCGGTGTACTTGAACTTGGTGTACCGATTCTCGGCTTCTGCTACGGCCATCAGACTATTGCCGTTGAACTAGGCGGCACCGTGGGCCACACCGAAAAGGGTGAGTACGGAGCAGCTGGCCTCCATGTAGCTGGCGGTGCGCTGTTCGAAGACACCCCTGCCGAACAAACGGTTTGGATGAGCCACCGCGATGCCGTAACTGAGGTTCCTGCAGGTTTCACCGTTACCGCTTCCACTGACATTTGCCCCGTTGCGGCTATGGAATGCTCTGAGCGCAACATCTACACCACACAGTTCCACCCTGAAGTTAAGCACTCTGAGTTCGGCAATAAGATGCTTTCCAACTTCCTGTTCAATATCGCAGGACTGAAAGCGGATTGGACTATGGATTCCATCATCGAAGACTCCGTTGCCGCTATCCGTGAAAAGGTTGGCGACAAGCGCGTTATTTTAGGCCTTTCCGGCGGCGTTGATTCTTCTGTAGTTGCAGCCCTGTGCGCTAAGGCAATTGGCAAGCAGCTGGTATGCGTATTCGTAAACCATGGCCTGCTTCGTAAGAACGAGCCTGAAGAGGTTGAAGAGGTATTTACCAAGCAGTTCGATGTGGATTTCATTCATGTTCATGCCGAAGAGCGCTATGCCAAGCTGCTTGACGGCGTTACCGACCCTGAAGCAAAGCGCAAGATTATCGGTACCCAGTTCTGGGAAGAGTTCTTCGCCGTTGCACAGGATATTGCAGAAGACGGCAAGCCCGTGCAGTTTATGGCTCAGGGCACTATCTATCCTGACATCATTGAATCTGGTGCTCGCAAAACCGGCGGAAAGGCTTCCACCATCAAAAGCCACCACAACCTGATCCCCTTCCCTGAAGGTGTTCACTTCAACCTTATTGAGCCGCTTGACCACTTCTTCAAGGACGAGGTTCGCGCACTGGGCACTGCCCTTGGCTTGCCCGCGCACATCGTTCACCGCCAGCCCTTCCCTGGCCCCGGTTTGGCTATTCGCATCATTGGCGCAGTAAGCCCCGAAAAGCTTAAGATTCTCAAGAATGCCGATGCCATTGTTCGCGAAGAACTGGACGCATACAACGAGCGTTTGTTCCAGGAAACGGGCGAACGCAACAGCGAGCATAGCTGTTGGCAGTACTTCGCGGTTCTGCCCGACATCAAGAGCGTTGGCGTTATGGGTGACGAGCGCACGTATCAGCGCCCCATCATCCTGCGTGCTGTTGAGTCGAGCGATGCAATGACCGCTGACTGGGCAAAGCTCCCCTACGATGTGCTGGCTAAGATTTCCAGCCGTATCGTTGCTGAAGTTCCTGGAGCCAACCGCGTGTGCTACGACATAACGTCCAAGCCGCCTGCCACGATTGAGTGGGAATAAAAACAGTGCGTTAATGTATTAGTATTTGGAGCGTCCTGGGGTTTACCAGGGCGCTCTATTTTTATGCATTTAACAGGGATATACGCAAACCACCGGGAATGGCGGATTGGCCGAGTCAGCTCCTTTGGTCAAAAACCAGCTTCTGAAGTGCGTTTTCGTGTCGTCAATTTCGCAGCACTACAGGTCATTTATTCAACTAATACGAATATGCCCTGTCCAGCAATTTATCGCACATAAATTAGGGCGGCGGCTAGGATTTACTCCTATCACAAAGCAGTTATCAACCGACGATACTCAGTTGATACCCACCATCGAACGTTGGCACTCATCAAGCTACGTATCCAGCAAGAACGTATATTGTTTTTCTATTACCATCAGAATGTATAAAATTAAGTTCCACATATATTTCAACAATACAGATCGGAGGCTGAGCAAAAAATGGAGCAGACGGTTGACCAGACATTGGCAATGAACGAATTGCTGGCCTCCCTGAGACGAGTAAAAAACAATCCTCAACCTCTTTGCTTGATTAAACCGACAATCGACTTCGTGCTCGGCGGAAAAAATTGTCTTACCTATCGATACATATTACTTACCGCTCTTACTGCAAAAGCAACTAACGAAAGTATTGACATCCTCTCCCTTCAAGCAGGAGATGCGTCCGACGGCGCCTACGATGCAAGATCTCTTTGTAGTCGCGTTGTTTACAAATTCCAAAAAGACTTCCTCGATGACGTACTCGACGGAAGCAATGAAGACCCTTTAGTTAACAACCCCGGTCGTCATCTTCGTTTGAGCAAAGAGAATAAATCGGCTGGCGGAGATCCGAAGAAGGCATTGTATATGCTTTGCGACAATCTTCCGCAAATCGCGGACTCTCAAAGCGCACGCGAATGCCTCGATTACTTCATAACGGAGTGTCTACTAATCGCGCAAACTAAAAGAGAGAAAGCGATTGCATTCTCGGCCGCCATTGTTGCCGCTGATGTATTCTCCACGCGGGATTTTATGGATTCGCTGTTGGATAAGAACTATGGCGGCCTTGCCCTGCTTCTGGTGGCCAATTCGATTTTCTCCGTAACGTATCCCGAAAGAGATGGATACAAGGTCATACCGCATCCCGTGAATCAATCTGGTGCATCAAGCAGCCAGATGAGCGACCTAGATATCTATAACCCTGATGGAAGTCCCCGCCTTGCAATTGAGCTGAAAGACAAGCCTTTCACAGAGGTAGAAGTCCAGAAGGCGGCTAAGACTGCCTACGAATGCGGCGCTCCCTCAATGCTTTTCATCGCCGGGAGATCAAGTTCGCTGACTGATGAGGTGTATCGCTATTTCAATGACGCTAAGGCTGATTATCAAGAAAAGGGTATGGTCATAGGGGTTATTACCATCGATGCACTTCTGGATTATTTCTTCACCACTCAGTATGATTTCGACGCACCATTTATTTTCTCCCTTCTTGAAGAAACCATGGTGAAAGTCCACGCTACGCCTGAAGCGATGAGCTGGGTTTACCAAAGAATCGAAACTCTATAGAAGCAGCTCGGCAACAGATTCACCGATTGCCCTAGCAAAATTACAGGCAACGGCATTTCCTATTTGCTTGTACTGGGCAGTTTTAGGACCCATAAACTTATAGCCATCAGGAAACGTCTGAAGAAGAGCAGCTTCCTTCACGGTCAGACGCCTCAGCGTATCGGGTACATTCTCCGAAGTGGGAGCGGTTTCCCCTGCAATCAATCGCCTGTGATACGTCTCGAACCAGTTTTCCCCTCCTTCTTGCAATGCGCGTTCATCAATAATAGGGGTCTTATTGCCGCCCATCGATGCAGGAAGGGTGTGCGCTGCCCCTTCGAGATTCATCGGCCTACCAGCACCATTCACGAGCATTCCTGCGTAGGGGCTCTTGCGAAGGACGGGATGCTTCGCAAGAGAGACATGGGAAGTGCACGTTTGCGGGTTTTGTTCCGTTCCGTATTTCCCAGCACTTAAAAGCACCTCTTTGAGACGCTTCGGCTCTGATTTCTTCTGCTCCATAAGATCGAAGAACTGCCTAGCATTTCCGTGCTCCTTCTTAACCCCGAAGAAGACAACACGCTCCCTGCTCTGCGGAACGCCGTAATCACTGGCAGAATAAACTTCAAACTCACAGCTATAGCCAAGATCAGAAGCGTGACTGACTATGCTATCGCGGACCTCTCGCCATCTGCTCAGGCGGGCAAGAGCGCGAACGTTCTCGATAACAAAAGCTCGCGGCTGTACTTGCTTAACAACCTCTAAAAAAGACCAGATAAGCTTGCTTCTTGGGTCATCCGGATTCATCTTCCCAGCCACGGAAAACCCTTGACATGGGGGGCCGCCAAAGACAACATCCACACCTTTATACTCAGACAATAGATCGACGTAATCGAGGAGATCCCCTTCATGCATAGCCGCGCTGCCGGGGCGGTTCACGCGCCACGTCTCCGCAGCGTTTTTGTCTATCTCGTTGGCGAAGACGATATTAAACCCTGCGTCTTCGAATCCAATATCAAGGCCTCCGGCGCCGGAGAACAGCGAGATAGCATTAAGCTGTTCGCAGTTGTTCGACATTATCGGAAACCTCCCTTTAGGCATACACACTGAACATTTTATTCTATCCTAATATTCCAAATTTTAGTGAAAGCACACGACCTGATCATTTATTAGCTATAATCGATTATATGCAGTGTTAGCCGCGTTTACCTTGCGCCTTTCGTTGTAGTCGCTTGGTAGTTCATCATCTTTCTTCTTCCGAGACCTTCCGCGCTTGGCGTCCGATCGCTTTCGCCCCGCCAGATAGGGATGCCCTTCGAAGCTCTTAAACAGTTTCTGAGCTTCATCTACCGCATCGATGCAGGCATTGGCCGCTATTTTCGCCGCCTCTATGTCTTGGATGACGCGGGTCATCTCGGGTGCCTTTCCATGTCCGAGTTCATACGCGATCTTATTGAGCGCGTGTATCGCCTGATTCAGATTGACACCCCACCTCCTCATCTCTCGAAAGCAACCCCGCAGAGCGGTCTGGTCAATATATATGCATCGGATATTGCCCTCCTTGACTATCGATGTGGGCAGTTGAACGAGCAGCCTCACGAGTTCCGACTTGGTGATGTCCAACCTCCTGGACACTTCGTCGAACTCCCGGAGGTGCTCCTCCTTGAGGCGCACGTGGATGTCCTTGTCGAAATTCCGATGGCTTTCCATAAGGGTTTCCTTTCCTCGAAGGTTTGCAACGGGGAGCGGGGCTGCCCCCGCAGGCAGCGGTGACGGCCCGCCGCCGTCAAACCGCATCGCGTTCGGGCCCATGCTCGGGTCCGCGATGCCGGATTTCCATACGCGTCGAATCGCCGAAAGGCGATGTGGATACCGTATGGGCTACTTGCTAAACCCGATTTCTCCATCCCATACGGTTTCCGCATTAGGGTCGATGAGGGACGATGAAAACCTATATACCCGATTCATCGTCCCCATCGACCTTCATCGTCCTTCGCTCGAGGCAGATGAGCTTTTCGCCTCCGGTCTTCCTGCGCGAGTAGGCGATGCCCTGCGACTCCATGTAGCCCGAGTGCTCGTTGAGGTACTTGCTCAGGACGTTCGCCCGCACGTCGCCTCCGACTGCCGCAAGAAGGTCTGAGGCGGTGCCGCACCACGACGGCGCCTGCCTGCCGTTGACGAACGCGATGACCGAATGGACGACGGCGGGGACGGCCCTCGCCTCCAGCTCCTCGTCGCTCACCTTCTCCACCAGCTCCCAGCGGCAGTCGACGAAGCGCACGCTGAACTCCTGGTCCTTCACGTCGCGCCCCGTGATGTTGAGCGTCGCCGCGCTGCTGCCGCGCGCCTTCCTGCGCAGCACCATGGTCTCGTCGGCGCAGCCCATAAGGCCGTTCGAGCCGCTGATGGTGTTGAACACGTCGCCGTCGCCCATCTTGCGGGTGTGGTGGATCGCCAGAAGGGCGATGCCCCTTTCGTCGGCGAACGCCTTGAGCGCCCCCATGTCCTCGTAGTCGGCGGAGTAGATGGTCTGGCTGCTCGGCGTGCGCACGGTCTGGAACGTGTCGATGATGACCATCTTCAGGTCGTCATGACCGTCCGCGAACTCCCCGAGCTGCTCCATGAGGCCGTTGCCGATGCGCTCCGCCTCCACCACACAGCAGAGGTTGTCGTTCGCCTCGTCGCAAAGATGCTGGAGGCGCGCCTGGACGCGGCTGAACGTATCCTCCAAGCACAGGTACAGCACGGTTCCCCTCTTGGTGGCGAAGCCCCAGAAGGGCTCCCCGAGGGCCACGTGGAGCGCTAGGTCGAGGCCAAGCCACGACTTGCCGATCTTGGGATCACCCGCCACGAGCGTCAGTCCGCACGGGATCAGCCCCTCCACCACCCAGCCCGGTTTCTCAAGGGGGTTCTCGAGGAGCCACTGGGCGGTGAGGGCCTCCAACTTTCGCATCAGACCACCTCGGGTTTCCCTGCGGCGCAGACGCGCCATTTGCCGCGGACGTCCTTGCCTGCTTCGAGTCCCAGGGCTTCGCAAACGGCGTCCAGGCGGTCGCTGACGTCGAACAGGTAGCGCAGCGCCTCCTCCTCGGTCGGCCATCCGTCGAAGCCGCGCCTCTTCAGATCCCGCTGCCTAGCGATGGTGTCGGCGAAATAGCTGCTAGCGCCCTGCATGGCGTCCTCCCTTCCGGGAGGGCTTATAATCTAAACCTGTTCGGGAGCTGGTCGTGCTTTGGTCAGTGTGGCCAGCCTCCGGCCTTTCCATCCATCCCATCAGTCGAAGCCTCCCTCGTTCGCGCCGCCGCGGCTCATGTGCGCGATAGCCGCATCCTCTTCCTCGACGTCCGATCGCCCCGGATCCTCCGCCCCGAGCGCCTCGAACGTTCGGGCGAAGATGTCGATGCGCGCCTGAAGCTCCGGGCCGATGTCGCCTGCATCCCTGATGCGCCTCAGCTCGCGGTAGATTCGGACGGCCTCGCGCTGAAGCGCCCGCTGCACGCGGCTGCTGGGCACCACGACAACTTCGCGCGCCAGAAGGCGCTTGGTGATGTAGTCCTGCTTGGTCAGCCCGCTCATGGCGACCTGGGCGTCGATGAGGCCGGCCTCCTCCGGGGAAACGCGGAACGCGACGGTCTTGCTGCGCCACCGTCCGGCGTCGTCCAGGTTCTTATCGCTCATGCTCTTGCCTCCTTTCCTGGCTCAGCTTCCGAGCCATGTCTCCCTGGGTGTTCGGGAACAGATGCGCGTAGCGGAACGTGATGTCGGTGCTCTCATGGCCGACGCGATCCGCGATAGCCACCACGCTGAAGCCCATCTCGATGAGCAGGCTCACGTGGGAGTGACGCAAGTCGTGCACCCGTATCCGCTTCACTCCAGACGCTTTGCAGCCCCTGTCCATCTCGTGGTAGAGGTACGACTTGCCGAATGGGAAAATGCGCTCGCCTTCCTCGTAGCCCTCAAGCTCGATGTACTCCGACAGCTCCTCCGCGACAAAGTCGGGCATCGTCACGGTCCTCACGGACTTCGCCGTCTTCGGGGAGGTGATGACGTCCTGCCTGTCGATGCGCTGGTAGCTCTTGGTGATCTTCAGAAGCCCCTTGCCGAAGTCGAAGTCCTCGGGCATCAGCGCAAGCGCCTCGCCCTCGCGGATTCCGCACCAGTACAGCAGCTCGAAGATGGCGAACGAGCCCGGCTTGTCCATGACCTCCTCCGCGAACCTCAGGTACTCGTCCTTTGTCCAGAACTTCATCTCTTCGGCCTTCGCGCTGCCAATCTTCCCGGTTCTCTTCATGGGGTTGGAGGGAAGCCCGTAGAAGCGCACTGCATGGTTGAGCATGGCGGAGAGGATGTTGTTCACGGTCCTCAGGTACGTCTTCTTGTAGGGCTTTCCCGTCTTAGGGTCGATACGTGAGATAAGCCTCGTCTGCCACTCCAGCACGTCGGCGGGAGATATGTCGCTGAGCGCCTTGTCGCCGAAGTACGGCAGGATCTTGTCCCGGATGATGTACTCCTTCGTGCGCCACGTGTTGCGCTTCAGGCGCGGAAGCATATCGGACTTGTACACCTCGCAGTAGTCGGCGAACTTCATGGTCGGCGAGCCGACTGCCTTCATGAGGAAGTCGCGCTCCCATCGGACGGCGTCCGACTTCCTCTTGAAGCCCCGCTTGGTCTTCTTGTGGCGCTCGCCCGTCAGCTGCTCGCGGTACCAGCACTGGACGGTGTACGTCCCGTTCTTCTCCTTGCCCACCGACATGCTATCTGCCTCCCTTCTCGGCTCGGTCGGGCATTCCGAAGTACGCCCTCTCGAAGTACTCTCGGCTCACCCTGCCCTGGATCGTCCTGCATCCGCTCTCCTTGAGCTCGGCGTTGAGCTGCCTGATGATCTTGTAGGCCGTCGCCTTCGAGACTCCCATCAGGTCGGCGATCTCGTTCGCGTTTATCATCTTCACCGCCGTTCACCTCCTCCCGTCATTTGGTAGTACGTTTACGCACTGTTACAGTAGCACATTTACGCACTGTATAGCAAGACATTAACGCACTGTTGATATAGACTGAGAATGTATTATTAGGTTTGCGCCATTCCGGCGCTTTATCGGACATCCGAAGCGGGGATGCGATGGAGATGAGAAACCCGCTCCTCCCGAGGGAGCGCAAGGAATACCGCCTCGCCGAGAAGCTGAGACGGCTGAGGTCGCTGCGGGGGCTCACCCAAAGGGAGGTCGCGCAGGCCGCGAGCATCGACGAGTCCACCGTGCGCAACTACGAGCTCGCAAGGCGCATGCCGAAGCCCGAGCACGTCCGGGGCCTGGCGGCGGCGCTGGAGGTCATGCCGGAGGCCCTGATCCCGTTCGACGACGCCGCCGACCACAACGAGCTCTTTCGCATGACCGTGGAGCTGGCAGACGCCTACGGCTTCGAGTTCGGCTACAACGACGATTTCGCCTACATCGCCCCTACGAGGGACTTCTTCATCCAAGGCATAGGAAGATGGGCGAAGGCGTACGAGGCGATGTGCAAAAACGAGGAGGCGTTCCGAGATGACTACGAGCTGTGGAAGGACGAGTTCCATAACCATTTCAGCAAGCAGGACTACCCCGCCGTCTACCCTGACTACGACCCCATGAAGCCCGATTCGGGGCAGCGTTGGATAAGCGAACGTTTCGCCGCCGCCCTCAAGGACATGCGCCGTATCCGCAACCTCAACCAGGAGGAGCTCGCCGAGAAGGCAGGCCTGAGCCTGTTCACCCTGCGAAGCTACGAGCAGGGAAAGCGCATGCCGCGCGCAAAGCAGATGGAGGCCCTCTGCGAAGCGCTGAGCGTCACCTCGACGGCCCTGACGCGGCATTATTTCGGCAGCCCAAACCAGGCTATGCACTACCTGTTCGCCATAGCGGGCGCGGCGAACCTGACGCCCGATAACGACGAGGAAGCCAGTCCCAGGCTGCGCACCCAAGGAAACATGGTGGAGTGGGCTTTCGTCTGCCTGACGGACAAGCTGGAGGAGCTGAAAGGCAAGTCGACTACGGAAAGGCACGATGAGCTGACCCATTGGCTTGCGACGTTCGACTGCACCGACGACGACACCATGCGCGATAAGCTCGCTGCAAGACGCCTTAACAGCAAACTCAAATTCCCCCCGAAAGCGTAGGTGAAGACAGTGGGACAAATTCAAAAGATTGCGATAAAAAACGATTACGTCTTTGCGGGAAATGGCATCGAAATTGACGACTGCAATGTTGTCAATTTCATTTACGGACCAAATGGAAGCGGCAAATCAACAATCAGCGGAGTGCTTCGGAACAGCCCGACAAGCGAATCCGTCAGTTGGAAAGGAACCCCTTGTGCCGTACACGTTTACAACAGAGATTGGCGAGAGAGCAACTTTCATGATCGCGCGGACCTGCCCGGGGTCTTCACCCTTGGTTCCGATTCGATCCAGGCAAGAAAACGGGTAGACGACCTAAAATCAGACCTCGAGAAATGCTCGAAAAAGATTGAGAAAGCTACGACGGGAAAATCCGACAAAGAAACCGAACTAAGCGCCGCCCGCAGCGAATTCGAAGCAAACGCATGGACGAACATACTAAAGGTCCACGAAGGCAATCTCGCGCCCGCGCTTAGCGGATACAGAAAAAGCCGTGCAAAATTTGCGCAAAGGTTGTTGGACCAAGAGGACTCTACGCCGGAATACGACCTAGAAGAACTAACGAGAAGAGTAAAAGAAATATTCTCCAATCAGCCGGAAGAATACTGTCTCATAGAAACGGAGACATTTCATCAATATAGAGCAACGGTGTCGGAGTTTGAAGCGTGCAATCTTTGGCAAAAAGTCATTACGGGCAACCAAGACGTAGATGTTGCCAAATTAATAGAAAAGCTAGGAAATGGCGATTGGGTTCGTGCCGGACGTGCCTACATAGGAGATTCCAACATATGCCCATTTTGTCAACAAGAGACAATAACGCAGGACTTTAAAAACCAAATCGAAGAGTTCTTCGACGAAGAATATAAAGCGAATATCGAAAGCATCAAACACTGGCAACAGCTATTTCAGAAGACCTGCGAACAATATCTCGAATCGGCATCGAATGCACTATCAATTCTCGGCAAAGCACAGATCGATGGCATAAATCTTGCTGAAATTGAGGAAACAATTCATGATATTGAGTGCTTTAGGGATAGTACGGTCGCTTTGCTCAAATCGAAAATCGATGAGCCCGGTCGAAAGATCTCAATACCCAAATTTGAGATTTTGCATGAGAGATTTCTTCAGCAAATAAATCTGGCAAACACTGCTATCGAAGCGCATAACCAGATAATCAAGAACATCAAAAAAGAAAAGGGACGACTAGAAAACCAAGCATGGGCTTTCTTGAGAAAAACCGCAGAAGCGCTAATACGCTCATATCAAGAGCAGGAAAAGAGAATCAGCAAGGCAATAAAAGGCCTTCAGAAGACCATCGATGAACAGAACGAAAACAAGATTCTCATCGAAGCAAATTTAATTTCAGCACGAAAAGATATAACCAGCGTTCAATCCTCTGTTGACGAGATCAATCGCTTGCTGCAGGCTTACGGATTCGATGGATTTAAAGTATGCACATCAGAATCCGATTCCGATTGCTACGAAATTGTTCGCCCTGATGGGACTCCAGTCAACAGGACACTTAGCGAGGGCGAAGAGACATTCATAGCATTCCTTTATTTCATGCAGACAATCGATGGATCCACCTCCCCTGACGAGCTAACGAGCGATAGGGTCGTTGTTATAGATGATCCAATCTGCAGTTTAGACAGCACAATCCTCTACATTGTTAGCTCAATGGTAAAAGAGTTAATCGCACGAGCGAAATCAGAGGAAGATCCAATACAGCAAATCTTTATCCTCACACACAACGTCTTTTTCCACAAAGAAGCATCGTTTACGGCAGGAAAGCCTAATGAGGATAAAAAGGTAAGTTACTGGACGCTCTCAAAAAACGGAACTACATCAACGATCAAAAGTCATGGCCGTACGAACACAATCAAAACAGCATATGAACTGCTATGGCAAGAACTCAAAGACGAAAACGCAAACGTCGTGACTCTCCAGAACACGATGCGTCGAATAATCGAAAATTACTTCGGAATGCTTGGAAAGAATAAGCCTTCCAGCATTGAAAACTCATTCGAAACGTACGAAGAGAAGATAATTTGCAGATCACTGTTCGCTTGGATGAACGATGGATCCCATTCGATACCGGATGACTTGTATATAGATAGCTATTCCGAATCCCCGAATAAATATAAAGAAGTTTTCAAGGCGATATTTGTGAACACTGGTAATGAGGAGCATTACAACATGATGATGGGTTGCTCTAGTCTCCTTTAGCTTGCTACGCAATTCGACCCACTTGAGTATCAAATGAGTACCAATCTCGCACGAACTATGTAAACTAGAACAAAGCTGAAGTCACTACAGCAACTTCAGCTCACTGCATCATCGAATGTTCAATGCGAGTGGGAGTAGGAAATTCTTTAGTTATGGGGGTATAAATCGTTTAAACGATAATGAATATCCCAATAAACCCGTAATTTGAAAGACTGGCTCTAATGAAAATTGGAGCCAGTATGCGTTTGTTCCCTAGAGAGAACTACCTGAAGAAGATTCGCGGCTTCTACCATGACGACGGGATGATCAAGGTCATCACCGGCGTCCACCGCTGCGGCAAGTCCTGCCTCATGCAGTGCATCGCCGAAGAGCTGAGGGCCGAAGGCGTCGATGACGACCACATCGTCTTTTTCGACCTTGACCGATACGGGTACCGATCTGTCAAGGCCCCAGAACAGCTCGAGGCCCTCATCGGGCCCCTGCTCGCTGTCTCGGGGACGAAGTACCTCTTCATCGACGAGATGCAAAACGTCGTGGGCTTCGAAGATGTGCTCAACGGGTTCCGCACCGAAGGCGGCTTCTCCATCTTCATCACCGGGTCGAACTCCTACCTGCTCTCGGGCGAGCTGGCCACGAAGCTAACCGGGCGCTACATCGAGTATAGGTAGAACAACGCGTTCCGCCATAGAACGCAAACTCTAGAAGTATATCCAATAGCCAACTCTCTGCGCTAGAAAAGCCGCCCCCAGGACGGCTTTTCGATAAACGCATCAGAAAACGCAATAGGTAACACCTCAGCTGCTTAAAGCGACTCGCAAGAGATGTCCTCTAAGCACATCGAGGCATTCTCACCTTTCACCAGCATATTGAGGCTCGCGTTGCTCCATCGAGCCAGCAGCGCTTAAGCGGCAGCCGCGGACCCTTCGATGATCTTGCCTTCTTCATCGACACGAGGCGCACCAGCGGCAATTTGCTTCGCAACAAGCTTGCGCGCAAGCTTCACCGAGGCAACCATGCACACGCCCATAACGACCGAGATCACCATGCCGAAAATCCAGGCGGGAGTAAAGCTCAAAGCCGCGTCGAACGCCTGGCCGGAAACGATGGCACCCATAATGCCGCCGACGCTCTGCACGGCGACCATGATACTCGTGGCCCTGCCGATATCGAGACGGCCGAATTCTTTCGTCATCATAACCGAGGGACCAACGGTGCATACGCACGTGCCGAACGCAAAGAACACTGCACCAAGAATCGGACCCCAGTCGGTCGTGTTGAAAATCATGAAGAAATTGGCCGCGAAGCACGTAAAGGCGCCGATAATGGTCGAAGGAATGAGTCCAAGACGGTCATACATCGAGCCGAGCGCAACCTTGCAGAACACAACAAGCACCAATTCGGCGGAAAGCACCGTAGAAGCCCAGGCGATATCATGGCCGCCCGTCACGATGGTCTCACCGTTCATGACAACGGAAGTCATATTCGAAATCGTGTTCACGACGATCATCGCATTAATTGCGCCAACCAGCATGAAGCCCAACGCGAGCAGCCAGAACGCAGCGCTTTTCTTCATGACCTTCCAACCAATGGCAACCGTGACCTCGGGGTCAGCCTGTACAACCTTTTTCTTGCCCTTGCTCTCGATCGCTTTAATTTCGTCCTCGGTAAGCTCAGCGCCATAAGGCTGCAGGCCTTTATCGGAAGGGTGCGAACGGAAGAAAATCACGGCGATAGGAAGTGAGCCGACCAGGCAGATAACCGCAAGTACCACGAAAGCAAAGCGCCAACCAGAGGTGGCGATGATGTTGCCGACGATCGGCGAGAGAATTGCGCCGCCGAACGCGGAACCGCACAGCGCCAACGACACGGCGAAACCGCGCTTCAAGTTAAACCAGTTCGTGATAATAACCGAGACGAACAGGCGGGCGCCGGCAGTAATGATGGTGCCTGAAAGCGCAGCGAGCAAATAAATGTGCCAAGGAGCACTTGCGACCGAATACCCGAAGAGCATCACCGTCGCAAGGGCCGTAATGCCCACTGCGATAGCGCGTGCATTGATTTTATCGAGCAAGAAGCCGATGATGAGCGTGCCCACAATCGAAATAAGCGACGCGAGCGATGTACCCGTGTTGTATTCGCCGATCGTCATGCCCAAATCGCCCACGATTTGCGCCTGAAAAAGCGACATGCAGTTCACGAAGGCCGTGTAGCACGTAGCCATAATCATAAAGCCGCCGATGACGATCCACCAGCCGTAGAAGAATCCCTTTTTCTCTTTGCCGCCCGTTTTCGGCGCGCCGTCTTGCGCACCATTCGCGACTTGTTCTTCAGCCATTGTTCTTCCTTCCAATATGGCCCCCGCTTGTACAGAAAGCCGGAGATATAACGTGTAAAGGTACGACGAATGGGCACTTTAGTCAACTAAAGTTTTCAACTCATTTGCCTTTTAGCTGATTTTTTTGACATTTGCCATGAAACGCGTAGAATCGCTCGCCGAACTCTTCAGAACTTCAGCTTGCCCGAGGCTACGGCCCAGGCGGAAAGCGAGGCACCAATGCCGACATCCATCAATTTCTTCGAAGAGGCGACCGCGCTCAAAGAGCAACTCGTCGCATGGCGTCGCGACATCCACCAGATGCCGGAAATCGGGCTCGAAACGCCCAAAACGAGCTCGTATATCCAATCGGAACTCACCAAACTCGGCATTCCCTTCCACACGATCATCAATGGTTCGGGCGTTGTAGGGACCATCGGAGAGGGCGAGCCGTGCCTTATGCTACGAAGCGACATCGACGGTCTGCCGATGGCTGAAGAATCGGACGAGGAGTTCGCATCGACCAACGGGAACATGCATGCCTGTGGCCACGACATGCACGCGGCCACTTTGCTTGGCGCTGCCCATATTCTGAAAGCGCACGAAAGCGAACTGAAAGGCACGGTGAAGCTGTTCTTCCAACCAGGCGAGGAAGGCTACAACGGGTCTGACGAAGCAATTGCTGAAGGCGTGCTCGAAAACCCGCACGTCGACCGCGCGTTCGCGATGCATGTGGTCTCGACGGTGCCCACAGGCGTTATCGTGTACGGCGAACGTCCCATGGCCGCGGCGTACAACTGGACAATCGTCGTTGAAGGCGTAGCGGGCCATGGTTCCATGCCCGACTCGTGCGTCGACCCCATCACCGCCGCCGCCCATATTCATATCGGACTTCAAGAGATTCTCGCCCGCGAGATTTCTCCCATGAGCGAGCTCGTTATCACCTGCGGTGCATTCAACGCGGGTGACGCTGGCAATGCAATTCCGCAGTCGGCCACGATGCAAGGTACCATTCGAGTGTTCGACAAGAAAACCGAGGAGCTCGCTAAAAAGCGTATCGCCGAAATCGCAAGCGGTATCGCGCAAACCTACCGCTGCACGGCCACGACGACTTTCGGCCGCCCAAGCCCCGCAGTGTTCAACGACAGCGAATTCATGAAGCAATGCGTCGAATACACCAAGCAGACGCTTCCCCAGGCGCAACTCTACGGCGGCGCGCACGGCATGGGCTCTGAAGACTTCGGCAGCATTTCTCAAGCCTGCACCGCAAACTACATGATGATTGGCGCAGCCGCCGGTCCGATCAACGAATGCTATGGCCAGCACAACCCGCATGTTCGCTTCAACGAGAACGCGCTTCCCATGTCATGCGCGATTTACGCAAGCGTCGCGATGAACTGGCTGGACGACAACATGAAATAGGCGAATCGCACCATATCGCTTTAGATGAATGGGCTCACGCAATGTGAACTGCCTCCCATTTCTTGGACACGAGAAATGGGAGGCTTTTTGGACTGGGTATGATGAACTGGACACCAAGTTAAGAGCGAAAGGTGGACCGCACGCAAGCATAGGAGCAACATGAAGCCGATAGCGCATATCCGCACTGACCTTCCGCAGAAGTTCGGGATCCCCCGCAACAGCTTCCTTGCGCCCCATCTGCGAGGACGCATCGTATTCGAATCCGAGTACGCCCTCGAATCGGCCGTTTCGGGAATCGAGAGCTTTTCACACCTCTGGCTAATCTGGCAGTTCGAAAACGGCGTGCCTGGCGGCACCGCCGAGGACATCGCGGCCGATTCCGCAGCACCTTGCAGGAACGGGGCAAACGCCAGATGGTCGCCGACCGTGCGACCCCCGCGACTGGGCGGCACTGAGCGGGTAGGCGTGTTCGCATCGCGCAGCCCCTTTCGCCCGAACCCGCTGGGCTTAAGCTGCGTGAAGCTCGATCGGGTAGAGCGCACCGACGCCGGGCCCGTGCTGCACGTCCTCGGGGCCGACCTGCGCGACGGCACGCCGATTCTCGACATCAAGCCCTATATCCCCTTCGCCGACTGCCATCCCGGTGCCCGCGGCGGATGGATCGAAGACGCGCCGTGGCACGAGCTTACGGTCGACTTCCCTGACCAGCTTCGCGAATCAATCGAGAAAGACAAGCTTGTCGGCCTCGTCGAGGTTCTGAGGCAAGACCCGCGGCGCGCGGGAAGCAAGCGCGACCCCTCGCGCGTGTACCATCTCGCCTACTCCTCGCTCGACATCGCCTTCACCGTAGATGGAGACGTGCTGCACGTGGTTTGCGTAAGCTAGGCCTCGCTCGCCCGCGCCTTCCTAGCAGAGAGCACGTCGCACAACTCGCCCGAATGACCGCGAACTCGGGGTTTTGAACGTGCGTCTCGCCCTGGCCAAACCAAGGGCGGCGATTGTACGCCCTGCGCAGTTGGGGCGGTCGCGGTGCGCTCCCTGCGCATCACGCGGTCGCAACAGCCTCCCCGACGGGGAGCTCCACGCGCATGACGGTTCCGTCCTCAGAGCTCGCCTCGACCTCCACCGTACCACCGTGAAGTGCGGCAATTTCCCACACGAGCGAAAGTCCCAGCCCAACGCCGCCGTATTCCCTGCTGCGGGACGAATCGACGCGGAAGAACGGTTGGAAGATGCTCTCCTTGAACTGCTCGGGGATCCCAGGGCCGCTATCCTCGACCCGTAGGATGACGCACCCGCCCTCCTCGCAGGTGGAGACGCGAACCGCCGTATCGGGTCGACTATAACGAATTGCGTTCTCAACCAGGTTGAACACGAGCCGATACATCAACGTGTCGCTGCCAATCAGCTGGGCATCCCCGCTACGCTCAAGGGCGATGCCGCGCGCCTCGGCAAGGGGCGTAAGATCGGCGAGAACCTCCTCGACCATCGGCGCTAACTCGATCCGGTCGTTGCAAGGCACGCTGCGAAGCTCGCTCATCTCGAGCAGCGTCTTCGTCATCTGCGACATCTTCTCGGTCTGCTCCTGCAGAAGCTCGAGGAAGACAGCCTCCTCAGACCCCATGTCGGGGTGCTCGGCGGAGAACAGCTCGACCTGCGCCTGCATGAGCGCAAGCGGCGTCCGCAGCTCGTGCGCGGCGTTCCCCGTGAACTGCCGCTGTGCGCTAAAGCCCTCGTCGAGGCGATCGATCATGCTATTGAACGACTTGCTGAACTGCTTGAACTCAGGCAGCACGTCCTCGCTGATCTTCATGTCCGCAAGGTTGCTCGGCTGCACGCTCTCAACCTGCGACGCGAAAGCCCGCAGCGGCCTGAGCGCACGGCCGCTGACGAAATACGCCAACACGCCGCCAAGCAGCGTCACCGCAACCGTTATAAGCCAATTGGTCGCGCTGAAGGATTCCTGCGCGTTGCTCACAACGATCGTGAGCTCTTCGTCGAGCTCGCGGCTGTCGGGGTCGAACGACGCAGCGGCACCGTCGCCGATGTCGGCGCACGCCGATATGCCGCTGCCGATCGAGTCCATATATCGCATCCCCGAATACCCGATCAGGCAGTTCATCAGCACGCACATTACGCACACGAGAAGGGCCGTCATCAACGTGATGCGCCACTGCAGCGAGAGCCTTCTCATTCGGCCTCCTCCATCACGTAGCCCTCCCCAATGCGATTGCGTATGGGGTCGTGCCCCAAGGCAGCGCGCAGCTTCTTCCTCAGAGCGGAGATGTGCACCCTGATCGAGTTGCTGAAGTTGTTCACGCTGCTGTCCCACACGTGTTCGAGCAGCTCCTCCTGGCTGACCGGCCGCCCCTGGTTGAGCATCATGTATTCGAGTATCCCGGTCTCCTTCCGTGTGAGAGACAAAGCCTCATCGCCTGCAAAAGCCCGACGAGCCTTTGTGTCAAATGTCAGATTTCCGCAGGTCAGCAGCACATCATTTTGCGTAAAGCGCCTCAGTGTGAGGCTGCGGATCCTCGCCGCAAGCTCTTCTAGGTGAAACGGCTTCGTCAGGTAATCGTTCGCTCCCGCATCAAGCCCGGCTACCTTCTCGGCGACCTCGCTGCGAGCCGACAAGATGAGCACCTTGGTCTCACGGTCAACTTCCCTCAGTGTCCTAAGCACCGTCATGCCATCCGCTCCGGGAAGGTTCAAATCGAGCACGACGAGATCGAAGCGCTCGACGGCGAGAAAATCCATAGCATCTCGCCCGTCGTGACAATAGTCAACGCTGTAGGCAAGGCGCCTCAAGCTGCGCACGATCGCATCGCAAAGCGACCGCTCGTCTTCAACAACCAAAATGCGCATACGGGCCTCCTTGCGCAGACGTCGCCTCTCTTAACACGGATTTTATAGGCGATATGTTCCAATGGACCCCGAAGCGGAAGGAATATCCTGATTTCTCCCGAAAGGAGGACAAGACCATGCGTCGAAAAGCACTGCCGCTTCTGCTCGCAGCGACATTGGCGCTGGGTGGATACGCCGCCTTTCAACAGGTCGCCTCCAAGGAGAGCGGAGCGAGAAAAACTGATTCGATCGAGGGGCCCGCACATATGGAAGGTGAGAAAAGCATGTACAAGGAAACCACGGAAAACGTCATCTACCTGGCAGGTGGCTGTTTCTGGGGCATGGAGCAACTGATGCAGTCAATCCCCGGCGTCATCGACACCCAGAGCGGCTACGCTAACGGCACTTGCGAGGCAGACGCCAACTACCCAACCGTCTACAAGGGAAACACCGGCTTTCGGGAAACCGTCCGAGTGGAATACGATCCCGACCAGGTAAGTCTCGACGCGCTACTGCTCGCCTACTTCTATGTTATCGACCCCACCGTGGAAAACCAGCAGGGCAACGATCGAGGCAGCCAGTACCAGACCGGCGTTTACTACACCAACGACAAGGCGAAAGAGACGGTGAAGCGCATTGCGGAAATCGAGCGAGGCCACAGCGAAAAGTTCTTCGTGGAAATCGGGCCGCTGAAAAACTACTACCCTGCGGAGGATTATCACCAGGATTACCTGGAGAAGAACCCCGGCGGCTACTGCCACATCCCGAAAGCGGAGATGGAGCTGTTCTCCAAACTACGCATCGACCCTGGCGATTACCAGAAACCCGCAGCGGAGTCCATCAGGAACAAGCTGACCGCGGAGCAATATCGCGTCACCCAGGAAAACGGCACGGAGCGTCCCTTCTCTGGCAAATTCTGGAACCAGTTCGAAAAGGGCATCTATGTGGATATCGTCACGGGCGAGCCGCTCTTCTCCTCCACGGACAAGTTCGAAAGCGGTTGCGGCTGGCCCGCGTTCACGAAGCCCATCGAGAAACCTGCCGTAGCGGAGCTTGAAGACAACAGCCTCGGAATGCGTCGCACCGAGGTGCGCAGCCGCGCTGGCGATTCCCATCTCGGCCACGTGTTCACCAATGACCCAGAGTCCCCCAACGGCGTGCGTTACTGCATCAACAGTGCGTCTTTGCGCTTTGTACCGTACGCGAAGATGCAATCCGAGGGCTACGGGCATCTCCTCGACCTGTTCGAAGAGTAGGTTTTCGCAGGTCACATATTAGAAAGCGAATGAAAGGAGCGATTGGATTGTTCAAAGCGATAAAGCCTGCAGCGCAAGTTGCCTTGGTGGCAGCCGGAGTGGCCATGGTATGCCTCGGCGCGATGAGGGGCGAAGCAGATGCCGTGCTGGCCAAGGCGATTCGACTGTGCTTGGAGTGCATTGGAATTGGATAAGAGAAGAAACCCCGTATCGCAGTTTTTGAGCCGCTTCCGTAGCTGGATTCAAGCGGGCGCGACGCTGCTCACCAATATCCACCTGCCGAACTTCTTCAAGGGCACCATCTATCAGGGGCAGGGCAAAGCGGCCTGCGTACCCGGCCTGAACTGTTATTCCTGCCCCGCGGCCACAGGCGCCTGCCCCATCGGGTCGTTTCAGGCGATCGTGGGCTCGTCGAAGTTCAGCTTCTCGTACTACGTGACCGGGTTTTTGATTCTCATCGGCGTGCTATTGGGGCGTTTCGTGTGTGGGTTCCTCTGCCCCTTCGGCTGGCTGCAGGAGCTGCTGAATAAAATCCCTGGCAAGAAGCTGTCCACAAGGAAACTCAAACCGCTTAGGTACCTTAAGTACGTCGTACTGCTGCTCACCGTGGTTTTGCTGCCCGCGCTGCTTGTCAACGACGTCGGGATGGGCGACCCATACTTCTGCAAGTACCTCTGCCCGCAAGGAGTGCTCGAAGGCGCGATTCCTCTCGCCATCGTCGATGCCGGCATACGCTCCGCATTAGGGGCGCTGTTCACCTGGAAGCTTGTCGTCCTGATTGCAGTGGTCGTCTTGAGCGTGCTTATTTACCGCCCATTTTGCAAATGGGTCTGCCCACTCGGCGCTTTCTATGCGCTCATGAACAAGGTATCCCTGCTCGGAATAAAGGTTGACCAGCACCGATGCATCTCGTGCGGCACGTGCGCGAAGACATGCAAGATGGATGTCAAGGTCACGGAGTCGCCCAATCACACCGAGTGCATCCGCTGCGGCAAGTGTATAAGGGCCTGCCCGACCGACGCCATCGGCTTCAGCTACGGCCTGAGCTTGCCGGAAAAGCAACCGAAGCAGCAATGCGAAGAGAACTGACGAATTGAAAAAACGACAAGCAAAGCAAACGATTGCACATGGAGGAATGATTATGAAACTAACGAAAATTGCGGTAGTGCTGGTGGTCTCCCTTTTGGCGTTCAGCCTTGCAGCCTGTTCGTCTCCTAAGGATAGCGAGGCAACCTCGATAAGCAGCAACACCGATATCGCGACTTTGCTGGCAACACAGCCGAAGAACGCCGAGGAGGCAGCCGAGCTACACCAAAAGCTCATGCAGAAGGAAAACGAGATCCTCTCTGGCAACTCGAAGCTGTGGGAAAAAGTGTTCCTGTCAGCCAACAAGGACATGCCGATGATCGAGGACGACAAGAACTACGGCGACTTCCTCCTCGACACGATCGAGGGCGCCAAAGACCAGTTCTCGGCCGAGGAATTGAAGATGCTCAAGACCGGAGCGCAGCAGGTGAAGGAAATCGAGGACAAGCTCGCGGCCCTTGAGAAGGACTTCCCCGGATGCGGTAGCTCCCCGAGCTCGGGGGAAAGCGTCGACGCGTCGAGCGCCGGCATGCCGAATAGCGCAGGCGCCGCTACCAGTGCGGGCAAGTTCCCGAGTTTCCAGGGGAAAGACCTCGACGGCAACGAAGTGACCAGCGACAAGCTCTTCTCGGGGAGCAAGGTGACCGTGGTCAACTTCTGGTTCACCACCTGCAAGCCGTGCGTGGGCGAGCTGGGCGACTTGGAAGCGCTCAACAAGGAGCTTGTCAGCAAGGGCGGCCAGGTCGTGGGCGTGAATTCCTTCACGCTCGACGGTGACGCGACCGCGATCTCCGAGGCAAAGGACATCCTCGCGAAGAAGGGCGTCACGTACAAGAACGTCTGGTTCGCGTCGAACAGCGAGGCCGGGAAGTTCACCTCCGAGCTGTTCTCGTACCCGACCACCTACGTCGTCGACAAGAACGGCAACATCGTGGGTGACCCGATCGTCGGCGCGATCACGTCCCCCGAGCAGCAGAAAACGCTCAGCAAGCTCATCGACCAGGCAATCGCGAACAGCGAGGGATAAGCTCGAAAGCAAACGCTATGGAAAGGCCCCAGCATTTGAACTGCCTCCCATTTCTTGGATACGAGAAATGGGAGGCCCTTTTATGGCTGGAAACGCTTTGTACGACGTCGGCCTGAGGCTGCGCGCAGCCGAGCTGTACGACATGGGGCGAGGCCGCGCATCGATTGCGGCTCTGCTCGGGATACCAGAGGAAACCGTGAGAAAATGGCTAGACATCTACAGATCAGCAGGCATCGAGGTTCTAGCTATGATGGGAAAGAAGCACGCCGCCTACTCGTTTGAGACGAAGCTGGCCGCCGTCAGGGCGGTCGTGGACGAGGGCATGACGAAGCCCGAGGCCATGGCGAAGTTCGGGATAGCCTCGCCGAGCTCTCTCAAGAAATGGCTGAAGGCATACAGGGAGGAAGGTCCGGAGGCGCTCAGGCCGAAGCCCAAGGGGAGGCCGAAAGGCTCCGGCTCCCCGACCAAGGAGATGACGCGCGAGCAGGAGCTCGAGCGGAGGGTCCGGAAACTCGAGGCCGAGAACGCCTACTTAAAAAAATCGATAGCCCTGAAGGCAGAGAAGCGCTCCCGAACCGAGAGAAAGCGGTTGTCGTGAGCGGGCTTTCAGGGCAGTACCCACTCGTTGACCTGCTGGAATGCGCCGGCTTGGCGAGGTCGAGCTACTATTACGCGCTTTCGCACCCCAAGGCGCCCACCAGGCCCGAGCTCTGGGAGGCCGCCGCAGAGATATTCTCGCGCACCGCCAACGGGTGCGGCCACAGGCAGATCGCCATGTGCC
>OLRJ01000180.1_pt1 | contig 64022 bp, 57 predicted proteins | sample 1672741 | NCBI WGS metagenome assembly OLRJ01 (sample SAMEA3136719, study PRJEB25190) | human gut metagenome | biome: human gut; feature: human-associated habitat; material: faeces | place: Austria | collected 2013 | reverse complement strand
ATTCTACATTTACAACAATATTTAAAAAGGATGCTTTGATAAGAGCAAACTTTGAAAATGTTAATATGATAAATGATTCAATTATATATATGAGAGCTTTAATGGCAGGAGATATTTATATTATGAAAGATGTTATAGGTGTTTATCGGGAACATGGGCAAAATATTTCAAAAGCACTGCCGTTAGAGTTTTTGATAGAAAATATAGATGAAAAAAGAAAAATTTACAAGATACTTGAATTAAAAAATAAAAAAGGTAGATGGTGTGAATGGTATATTGATCAGATACAATCAACAGTTGGATATTTTCTGTTTTTTACAAAACCGACAAGACAAGAGTTTGATAAAATGTGTGAATGGTGTATAGAAAGTTTAGATAAGAAAAAATGGAAATTGAAAATACAACTGTTTAAATATAGAAAGCAGATAAAACTATTACAAACCCAAAAAGAAAGTTAGCGGAAAAGTAATAGAAGTGGAGTGAAATAAAATGGATAAATTAAAGGGAGCATTAGTGTCTGTAATAATCCCGGTTTATAAAGTTGAAGAATACATATATGGGTGTATAGAATCTGTAAGTAAACAGACATATAAAAATATAGAAATTATATTAGTTGATGATGGATCTTCAGATAAAAGTGGTATGATTTGTGATCAGTTTGCCCAAAAAGACAAAAGGATACAGGTGATACATAAAACAAACGGTGGAGTTTCAGAAGCTAGAAATTTTGGAATAGAGAAAGCAAAAGGAGATTATATAACATTTGTGGATTCAGATGATCAAATACATCCGGAAATGATTAACTATCTAGTAACAGGGTTAGAAAAATTTAATGTAGATATTAGTATTTGTGGTTATAGAAAAGTTTCAGAACCTGTTAAAGAGTTTGAAAAACTAAAAGTTTCAAATGATTGGAAAGTTGAAACAGGTAAAAGTGTATGTGAAAGAATGTATAAAGAAGATTCGTCATTAGTTGTAGTATACAAAAAAGATTTATGGGAAGAACTTAGATTTCCAGTAGGAAAAATACACGAGGATGAATTTATAACATATAGATTATTTATGAATTCGAAAAAAATATCATATGCTGAAGATAAATTATATTATTATTTAAAAAGAGAAGGATCTATCATGAATAGAAGATATTCTGCCAAAAGATTTGACTGTTTAGAAGCAATAGACGAACAAATAAAATATTTTAAAAAGAATAAATTTGAAATTTTAGAAAAAGAAGCCTTAAAACATAAATTTTATTTTTGTATAAAAGGACTAGAAGAAGTTCAAAAAAATCAAAAAGATTTAAAAAGAAAATTGAAGGGAGAATATAAAAGAACTTTAAATCAAATAAAAGATTCGAAATTATTTTCGAGGGAAGAGTTGATATGGTATGATGAGCCTAAAAACAATAAACTATTAAATATATTATATTGGAAATTTAAAAAGTGAGGAAAAAATGAAGCAACAAAAATTTGATACAGTTATTAAATCAGAACATCGATTATTAGATTTTAATTTAAAGGAATTAATAAGATATAAAGATTTAATTTATCTTTTTGTAAAGAGAGATTTTATTTCAAAGTATAAACAAACAATTCTAGGTCCAATGTGGGCTATTATTCAACCATTGTTTACGACAGTAGTATTTACAATAATATTTGGAAATTTAGCTAATTTAACAACGCTGGATATAGTTACAAAACAAAAAATAGTTGTTCCTAGCTTTTTGTTTTATATGGCAGGTACAATTTGTTGGAGTTATTTTTCTACTACAGTTACAGCGACGTCAAATACGTTTATAGCTAATAGTGCAATTATGGGAAAAGTTTATTTTCCAAGGATGGTAACACCTATTGCTACATCATTGTCTAATTTTATATCATTTATTATACAATTTTTGATGTTTATAGTGATATGGTTCTTTTATATATTAACTGGTGGAACAGGAATGAAATTATCTGCATATATTTTTTTGTTACCATTATTAATCATTCAGTTAATTCTGCTGAGTATGGCGGTAGGAATAATTATATCGTCATTGACTACCAAATATAGAGATTTGGCTATGTTGGTAGCTTTTGGATTACAATTATGGCAGTATGCAACACCTGTAGTTTATGGATTAGCGTTAATACCGAAACATGTACAATGGATTTATTTGCTTAATCCTGTAACCCCAATTATTATCACTTTTAGATATGCTTTTTTCGGATATGGATACTTTAGTTTGTTTTATTATTGTATAGGCTGGGGAATAACATTAATTTTATTTTTCTGTGGATTAATTTTATTTAATAGGATTGAAAAAACTTTTATGGATACGGTTTAGGAGTGTAAGGGAGACAAGAAATAATGGATAATAATGAAAGTATAATAATAAAAGTAGAAAATATAAAGAAACAATATCGATTAGGAACTATTGGTGGGACTACTTTAAGAGAAGAGATTCAGAGGATAGGAGCTAAACTAAAAAAAAGAGAGGATCCAACTTCAAAAATAGGTGGAAATACAAATTTTTCTAAAGATAAATTTTGGGCATTGAATGGGATATCTTTTGAAATTAAAAAGGGGGAAGCAGTTGGTATTATTGGACATAATGGAGCTGGGAAATCAACCCTTTTAAAATTGTTATGTAGGGTAACAGCACCAACAGCAGGTAAAATATCATATAATGGACGAATTGCTTCTATGTTAGAGGTTGGAACAGGGTTTCATGCAGAATTAACAGGTAGAGAAAATGTTTATATGAATGGTGCAATTCTGGGAATGACGAAAAAAGAAATAGATTCTAAAATGGAGGATATAATTGAATTTTCAGAATGTAGACAATTTATAGATACACCAGTAAAAAGATACTCTTCAGGGATGTATGTGAAATTGGCATTCTCAGTTGCAGCACATTTAGATGCAGATATTATGATTATGGATGAAGTGTTAGCTGTAGGAGATATGAAATTTCAACAAAAATGTTTAAAAAAGATGAGACAAGCAGCTACTGAAGAGGGCAAAACTGTATTATATGTAAGTCATAATATGTCAACAATAACACAATTATGTGATAGATGCATAGTATTGGGAAAAGGAAAAGTTATTTTTGATGGTGATGTGGACAAGGCTATTGAAATTTATATGAATAATGGACTGGATACTGAGCTAAGAAAGGTATATACATCGTATGAGAGGCCTAAATGGTTAATGTTTGATGATATGAGAGTGGAAGAAGCTTTATTTTTGAATAAAGAAAATAATATATTTACAGATGATGAGACTATAGAATTAAAATTAGTATGGAAAAATAAATGTAAGATTGAAAATTTATGTATACGTTGGGAAATTTATACGATGAATGGGACACCGGTTGGAACTTCGTGTATAGATAAATTTTATTCAGGAGATGAAGGTGAAAAAGTATCTGCAATTATGAAATATAAATTTTTAGAATTAGTTGAAGGAAGTTATAATTCAACTATAACTTTTTATTATAAGGATGATGATGGTAATAATAGAAATATTGATTGTGTTCCAGGATTAAAATTTGAAAAGAAATTGCTTTATAATAAAGATTTAAAATGGGATGCAAAACATTGGGGAAATATTAGACTTCAGAATCCGCAGGTAAAATTTTGTGATGTATAAAGAATAAATATTTATATTTGTAAATAAAAAGAAGCAGGATTATTTGAAGAGACTTAGAATATATGAAAAGATTGCAATAATAAGAGAATAAGGAAGTGAAATTATTATGGTAAAGGGTTTTGTTACTATGGCGACTGGAAATGAAAGATATTATAAGATGGCAATTAATCTTTTAAATTCGTATAAATATTTTACAACGAGACCTTATAAATTTGCTATTATTTCCGATAAGGAAAATGAGTATACAGAACAGTTTGATGATGTTGTTATAATTGAGAATGCACAAAAAAATTACATGGATAAAATAAGATTATTAGAGGTATGTCCATATGATGAAAATATTTTTATTGATGCAGATTGTTTGGCATATTCAGATTTAAATAGTTATTGGGAAATTTTTGAAAAAGCAGATGATTTTTCAGCTTTTGGAAAGATGTTTCCTGCCAATTCTACACTTGGTTGGTATAATAAAGATACAATTGGAGCATTTGGAAATAAAATCAAATATGTAACACATTTACATGGGGTAATATATTTTGTGCGACCAGGTGATATTTGTAATCAGATGTTGAAATTATGTCATAAAATAATTGAAAATTATAATGAATATGATATAACAGGATTTCCAGAAGCGGCAGATGAGCCGGTCTTTGCCATAGCAATGGGAATTATGGGATTAAAGACAATAAATAGAAGAACAGAGAATTATGTATTTTTACCGATTGCGAATTATATAAATGCTGATATTTCTAGGGGATATTTGGAATATGCATTTGGAGAGAATGAAAAAACAGAAAAAGGGATGTTAGTACATTGGGCAAATGTGAATATAGATAAAGCATTATATAAAAAAGAAATAATGCAATTAAATTTTTTGATAAAAGGTAAAGAAATAGATCATTCCAAGATAAATACATACTATAAGCAGTGGAAATTAGAGGATGAGAAAAAGGAAAAAAGAAGAAGGCGATTAGAAAACAAAAGTAAATTGAAATCTATGATATATAAAATTATAAAAAATTAATTATAAGATATTGTGTCCTGTAGACATTAAGAAATTACAGAAGTTTCAAAGTTATATATTCAAGAATAAATGAAATATCATGTAAAAACAATAGAAATTTATCGAATATCATATAAATATGTATTTTGGGATGGAAAATGGATGTTTAATAGATATTATTATTACCATGTATAAATATAAGTTCCCTGAGACCTTAAGAAAACACACCCCATTTGGTGTACTTGAGAAAATTTTAAAGAGTAGCGATATCCAAACGCACAAGTTAATTTTACAGGATTTTATAAGAAAAAGATAAAATTGAGAAAAGATGAAAAATATGTATTGCTGATGAAAGATCATGAAGGAAATAAATTATATCAATATTTAAAATAAGAATATAGAGGAATAATATATATGAAAGAAAAGAATTTTAAAATAGTAACACCTAAAAACATTATATTATTGATAGTGGCATGTACTCTTATACATATACTATACATATCTCCAATGTTGTCAGATGACTTTGAATTTGCAAGTTATCATTTTAATAATATAGGAAAGATAATGAGATATAGTCTTTATTACGGAAATGGTCGATTGTTGGGGAATATCGGAGCATGTATATTAAATAATAATAGGATAGTATGTGTTATTGTGAAGGTGGTTATGATTTTAGCAATGATGTTGCTAATTCCTAAAGTGATAAATATTAAAAATAAAGTTTTAGAATATATTATTTACTTGATGCTTTTAGGAACGGCGCCAGAAATATTTGGACAAGTATTTGTTTGGACAAGTGGGTTCCAAAATTATATTCCACCAATTGTTTTTATGCTTGCGTGTATGTGGATTTGCAAATGTTATTCAAAAAAAGTTATCAGTTATTTTGCATTATAATTATGGGATTTACAAGCCAGTTATATGTAGAGCATTGTACGATAATACATATAATGATAGCAGGATTATATTTGATTTATTATATGAGAGAAGAAAATGATGTAAAGAAGAAATGTTCTAAAGTATGGTTATTATCAACTGTAGTAGGTGCTATCTGTATGTTTTTAATTCCGAAATTGTTTTTTATCGAGAATAATAGAACAAAAGGATATAGGGCAATTCATTTAAATGGAGTTGCAGATTTAATAAATGCAATAACAACAAATGCATTTACATTATTAAATACATATTCAAAATGTGTATTTTTGTGGATTATTTTTTGTATCTTAGGAATATTATTACTTCGAATGGTAGGGCAAAATAAAATAGACAAGCTAATGGTAATAATCTTTTGCATTTATCCAATAATTAGTATTTTTGATCAGATTACAAATTGGTCCGGAATTTTACGTCATATATGTATTTTAGGTGGAATGTGTTTGTGTTCTATATTGGTAATAATTAATGTATTCAGATTAAAAAATAATAAAGTAAAGGTACGTTTATTCATATGTATTGTCTTTTGTATAGCATCTGTTGTACCGATGTTGATAGTGACACCATTTGCGGAAAGAAATGTATTTTTGTCATATATATTTTTAATATCATTTATTATTTCAGCATTAGATTATGTATTAATAGAATTGAATATAAAAATTACATATAAGTTAACAACTATAATATGTGTGTTAATGGTAATAGGAATCATTTGTTTAGATCACATTTTTGTCAATGTGAAGAAATATTCAGATATGAGAGAAACTTATATTGTAGAGAGTATGGAACGAAAAGATACAAGGATTGATATTTTTGAATTACCATCAAGATATATGTTTTCTACCTACCTGATGAATCAATATTATTATTATCAAAAAAGAGGGGATATAGAATTTATTCTTATGAATTATCAAGAATGGGAAAAAGATCATAATGATTTTAACAGATCAATAGCACATTAAAACATAAATAAGAGGGGAGATAAGTAAAATGCTAAAATCACCAAAAAAACAAGCAATCATAATACCAATTCTAATCGCATGCTTCATATTTTCATAAATTAAGGTCCCAGAGACCTTAAGAATTCGATGTAAGAATACCACATAAATATATTGATTCTAATAAAACTGTTTGTTAAAATATATATCAGGTGTTACTACATTGACATGAATGGCGGTTTGCTTCCTACAGGGAGCTCTAGTGCGTGGAAAGCATGATGCCAAGACAGAAAAATAGCCGCCCTAGCCTGGAAAGTTAAGCGGTTATTTTTATAACGTATTAATCATCAGGCGAACCGTCATCGGTAGCACCTTTCTTTATTAATATATTAACATTTGGTATATTTTATGTCAACAAATAAAGGAGAGGTGAATACACACTATGGATCAAGAAAAATTAAGAACCATATTGCAGATAGGTGAAACAATAGCAGTAGAATTTAAAAGATGCAGCAACCGAATAGAAAATGATGTGTATCAAAGTGTATGTTCCTTTCTGAATCGTTTTGGTGGAGATATTTACCTTGGAGTAGAAGACGATGGGACTGTTTGTGGAGTTCCTGAAAATGCAGCAAGAGATATGGTAAAGAATTTTATAAAGATTATCAGTAATCCCAATATGTTTACTCCAACCATATATCTATCACCAGAAATTATAAAGTATGAAGGAAAAACGATCATTCATATTCATATACCAGTCAGCGCAGAAGTACACAGTTTCAAAAAAGAAGTTTATGACAGAGTAGACGATGCAGATGTAAAAGTTACTGCAACAGCCCAACTTGCAATGATGTATATTAGAAAACAGAATAGATTTACAGAGAAACAGATTTATCCTTATATTGCACTGGAAGATTTTAGATTAGATTTATTGCCACGAATTAGAAAAATGGCAACAAATAATATAGAAGGTGTGCATAGTTGGGAAAGTATGAGTGATGAGGAATTATTGAGAAGTGCGGGATTATATGGAAAGGACAGAGTGACAGGAGAAAGTGGATATAACCTGGCAGCAGTTATGTTATTGGGAAAAGATGATCTGATCATGGATATTTGCCCAGCTTATGAAACGGATGCATTAGTAAGAAGAGTTAATGTGGATCGCTATGATGACCGGGAGATCATAAGAACAAACTTAATAGAAAGTTACGATCAATTAATGGAATTTGGAAGAAAACATTTGTCTGATAAATTTTTTATAGAAGGGGTGGAACGAAAAAATCTGAGGAATATTATAACCAGGGAAATGATTGCAAATACATTGATTCATAGAGAATTTACGAGTTCATATACAGCTAAATTTGTAATAGAAAAAGATAGGATGTATACAGAAAATGCGAATCGGTCATCAGGAGATGGAATTATTACACCTGACAATATGGAACCAAATCCAAAGAATCCTATTATTGCTTCATTTTTTAGAAATATAGGATGGTCAGATCGATTAGGTTCAGGAGTGAGAAATATATTTAAATATTCGAAATATTATTCAGGAGAAGAACCAGAATTCATAGAAGGTGATGTATTCAGACTTATTGTGCCATTAAATGAAGATTATTCCTATGATAATGTAAAAAACGGCGATAAAAAAACGGCGATAAAAAACGGCGATAAAAAAACGGCGATAAAAAACGGCGATAAAAAGATTTCAAAAAAGACAATACAAAATTATAAAAAAATACTTGAATTTATGGAAGAGGGTAAAGAATATACGATTCAGGATTTTTGTAATTTGTTAAATTTAAAACCCTCCAGAACGAAAGAATTATTAAAAGCTTTGACACAAGATATAGAACAAATAGGCAATAATAAAAATCGAAAATACAGATTAAAATAAAAAGGATATGGGGAGGAAACCTACAAATGCAATCAGCATATATTCACTTATATCTGATCATGATCAACGTTATAACATTTGCATTGTATGGACTAGACAAATGGAGAGCGATGACAAGACAGTGGAGGGTCAGAGAGAAAAAATTGATCATACTTGCATTGATCGGAGGCTCCATTGGAGCAATGATCGGTATGACAGTATTTCATCATAAGACAAGAAAATGGTATTTTAGATTAGGGATACCTTTGATTTTGGGCATTCAGGTGTCGTTGATACTTTGTTTTTATGATATGATGTAAGTAAGCAAAGAAGAATTAGGAAGAAGTTTAAGAGACCCAAAAGCAAAGGAAGATTAGAGATATGAAGCAAAACAAATGGAAGCATTTAAAATTTGAAAAATATGTTTTTGTGTTATTATTGGCGATCGAGCTTATTATGTCATTTACTTTTTTAGGTTTCATCCATATTGATCCAATTTCACTTACAACAGCATATATCCCGATCGTAGTTGCGGGATGTTTGCTTGGACCTTTGGAATCGACACTGATCGGATTGGTATTTGGACTAGCAAGTATGTATAAGGCATCAGCACTTTATGTTGTATCAGATGATAAGATATTTTCGCCGCTATATAGTGGCAATCCAATAGGAAGCATTTTACTAAGTGTTGGGTCAAGAGTTCTGTTTGGCTTTGTGATTGGATATCTGTTTTCTCTCATAAAAGGACGAAAGTATGAGAAAATAGGAATCTGGATTCTTTCTTTGATCTCACAGTGGATACATGCTTTTTTAGTGTTCACTGTTATGGGAGCCTGTTTTCCACAGCTTGGCTATACTGGAATGTCAACATTTCATATGGGGATCAATGATGCATTTATTGCACTATGTTGTCTTTTCTGGGTAGAGGTGGCATATAAGATTTATCACAAGGAACGCATTCAAAAATACAAGGATGCGGTAAATCAATCTTTGGATGATCCATATCTGTCTTCTAAGATAGTCGCTATATCATCAGGGATCAGTTTTTTGATCATTTGTATAGCGATATTTTCTACTGGATATTTTGCAAATCGGTCTACATGTATGTTGAAACAACACAGAGTTCATGTAACAAGAACAATAGAGATTGATCTGCTACATTTACAGGTACAGTTTTTGATCGCAATGCTTGCATTGGATTTTATCTTAATATTGACGATGCTTATGATCTACCAATATATGAAGTATCGGGAATATCAAGGGGAGATCGATTTCCTTACTGGGGTAATGGGAAGAAGACTGTTTTTGCAACAATGCCAAAACATTCAAAATAATCAGAGGATTCATGGTCATCAAGGATGGTTTTTATTCTTGGATGTGGATTGGTTTAAGCAGATCAATGATAAACTGGGACATATAGCAGGAGATGAAACCTTAAAGAAATTTGCGATGTTTTTAAAAGAACAATTTGAGCCGTATGGAGCAGTCGGAAGAGTTGGTGGAGATGAGTTTGCTGTGATGATCGAAGAAGAGATGAGCCAGGAAGTGTTAGAGAAGGAACTGGAACAATTCTTTCAAAATATCTCAGGAATTCAGAAGGAAGTCACAGTAAGCTGCAGTATAGGAGTATATCGTTTTAAATATCCAAAAACGATCAAGGAACTTCTGACAAAGACCGATGAGATCTTATATGAAGCTAAAGCAAATGGAAGAGGCTGTTTTGTTATTAGATAAAATCTAAGAAGGTGGTGTTGGCAATGAACAATGTGAAATTACCAGTAGAAATTTCTGATTTTCATAAGTTAAGACAAAATGAATATTATTATGTAGATAAAACGAATTTGATCAAAGAATTACTGGAATCAAGAATCGCAGAAGTTACATTGATCACGAGACCAAGACGCTTTGGAAAGACGATCGGCATGAGTATGTTGGCGTATTTCTTTGATATACGAAAAGACAGCAGAAAACTATTTGAAGATTTGAAGATCTCAAGAGATATAGAATTATGTCAAAAATGGATGAATCAGTATCCAACATTATTTATTTCCTTCAAAGATGTGGATGGATTGAATTTTCAATCAGCTATGAAGATGTTAAGAAATCAGATTTCATGGATCTGCAATGAGCATGATTATTTATCAGATAGCGATAAGGTAAATGAGAATGATAAAAAGATCTTTTTGAAGTTACAAGATATAAGTGAAGAAAATTTGTCAGAAGACCTGATAAAAATCAGTGTGGCTACCATCATAAGAATGATGAATGCGCATTACGGAAAGCCGGTTATTTTATTATTGGATGAATATGATGTACCATTAGCGAAAGCAAGCAGCGATGGCTACTATAAAGAAATGCTGGATGTGATGAAAACGATGATGAGCACATCTCTAAAAGATAATTCTCATCTTCAGTTCGCAGTAGTTACAGGCTGCTTGAAAATTGCAAAGGAAAGTATATTTACAGGAACCAATAATTTTATCTCAGATACGATCATAGCAACACATTTAAATGAATATTTTGGATTTACCGATCAGGAAGTAAAAGATATCTTAAAAGATATTGGACTGCAAGAGCATTTTAAAGAAATCAAAGAATGGTATGATGGGTATAATTTTGGAGAAATCGATGTATATTGTCCATGGGATGTTATGAACTATGTAAGAGATCTACGGATCGATCCAGACATGAAGCCAGCAAGTTACTGGAAGAATACAAGTGATAATGCGATCATACGATCTTTCATAGACTACGCAGGCAGCGGAATTCAAAAAAAGATGGAAAAATTGATGGCAGGAGACACGATTGATCAGAAAATAGAAGAAAATCTTACGTATGATTATTTACATTCGTCAGAAGAGAATTTTTGGAGTATTTTGTATTTAACAGGATATCTGACAAGAGATAAGGAAGAGAAGGAAAGTGCAGATGGAAAGATCACATTGAAGATTCCTAACAAAGAGATACGAGAGATTTTTGAGACAACAGTACAGGATTGGTTTAGTGATACAGCGAAATTACAAGATCGAAAGCATTTATTTGATGCAGTATGGAATGGTGATGAGCAGACTTTGACACAGGAAATCAGTAGGTTGTTGCGAATAACGATCAGTTATCATGATTATAGAGAAGATTTTTATCATGCATTTCTTGCAGGAATATTTGCTGGGGCTGGATATAGTGTTGAATCGAATAAAGAACATGGAGAAGGTCGAAGTGATCTTGTTATTTTTAATGAATATGAAGGAAAGGTTGCAGTTTTTGAAGCGAAATATTCAAAAGAAGTGAAGAAATTAGAAGAGGATTGCGAAAAAGCTATTCAGCAGATCGATCATAGGATGTATGCAAAGGAATTTGAGGATAGTTATGATGAGGTGATCTGTTATGGGATTTCTTTTTACAAGAAACGTTGTGTTGTAAAAAGAGATGTAAAGTAGTAGTTCAGAAAATATGAGGAAAGGAAAAGGTATGAAAAAGAGAATCATCAGCAAAATATTAACATTACTGGTCGCATTCAGTATGGTATTTACGTTACTGCCAGTGAATAACAAAAATAGTACATGCTGGGGACAGCAAAGTAAATATTGGAGATTATATTTATCTTGGAACTTATCAAGGTAAGAAGATAAAATGGAGATGCATCGGAGAGGATTCGAATGGAAAATTGATGCTGAGTGATCAAATCCTGTGTAAGAAGAGTTATGACGCAAAATATTCTGGGTATAAAAACCACATCAGGGCTGAAAGAGGATCCAATCGCTGGACAGAATCAGCCTTGAGACATTGGATGAATTCTGCCGGAGTGGTTGATTGGAGCAATCGATCTGTACCCTCCGCAGCAAATCTTGATGGAGAGGATGCTTATGATGAAGAGCAGGGATTTTTATCTTCTTTTACTGATTCGGAGCTTCAGTGTGTAAAGACGGTCACACAGAAAACATATTTGAATAATCTGGATGCAGACAAAGCGGATGGAGGATCTTCCAAATTTGATTTTGATGCAAATGGATACCATCGTAAGCTGTTTGAAACTTTAGCAGAGGCAACCGATAAATGGTATGAGAATACAACGGATCAGTTCTTCTTGATAGGACCAGAGCAGTTGTTGATGGGAACCAATAATATTGGCTTGGATTATATGGCTCCGGACGATTCCTACTGGCTAAGACTGCCTTGTAACACAGGACAATCTTACGAAAATGTAGCACGATCAATAGGAGCAAACAGAATCACACATGCAAGAGCAAATAATTCGAATCATGGAGTAAGAGCCGCATTTTATCTGGATGAAGATCAATTCCATGGAGAAGTGATCGAAGGAGGAATGTCCAGTTACTTTAAAACAGGTAAGGATACGAATCAGTTTAAGCATATAGGGATGAGAGCTTTCATTTCAAATCCTGTATATCTAAATAAATTGGTGAAGCAGTGTAGTGATTTTCAGAGTAAATGGAGAATGATCACGTATTTTCATGGAGAACATACAGGTGTATGCCATGGGATCGCTTTGAGTATGTGTTATGGAAACCAAGGTTATATTGATTTTGATGATATTACAAGTGGTGCACATGATTATTGGACGCTGGGAAGCCCATATGAGAATTCCAAAATGAAAGACATGATCTTATATTATCAGATGACACAGTGTCTGGACAGTGGAAGATCAACGTATGGAATCAGTAAAAATTCAGGTTGGGGAAATGGAGATCTGGAAACTTTTCTTAAGAAATTTGTAGCAGAAGCCCAGTATGCAAAAAGAGTGAAAAAACCATTTGTTTTCTCCTTCATGGTACCAGAGGGCGGACATAGTGTTGTTGCTTGTGGTTATAAGAAGGACACGAATGGAAATCATGAAATTACAATCTATGATGAAAATTCTTATCACCCTGGAAGTTACGGGGGATACCTGACAATGAAAGTCTCTTCTGATTTCAAGAGCTTCCATTTTGCAGATTCAAATTCAAGATTTGATGATGTATGTGTAGAAGATCTGTGGAAGAACCTGAACTATTATGGAGTTGATAAAATATATAATGGCGGGATTCAGACCTTGAAAATGAAAAGCAGGATGGCGGCATCAGCATATCAGGAAGATGATCAGGATCAGACGACGATCCAGATTTCAGCAAATAAGCGATTCCGATTACAAAATGAAGAAGGAAAGTATCTCGAATACGATGGAAATAATTATACAGGAGATATGAAAGTTTATTCCTGTGAACAAAGCGATTGGGAAAGTGAGCATCCAATCTGGAATCTTAGAGTGGCGACAAGCAATTCATTTGAATTGACGAAAGCAGAGGAAGGCTGCCAGTTCCTTTGTGATGATAACAACAAAGGATATGCAGTAACTGCCGATGGAGCAGATAAAGTAACGATCACTTCTGGTAAGATCAAAGTGGAAGGAGATAATTATAATCTGTCAGCTGCGATGCAATCCAAGAATTCCGAGGAAGGAATTGTAGAGGTCAATGCCAAAGTGCAGGGAAACAGTACGATTTTAGATAACAACACAAACACATCCATTCAATTTGATGATAAGGGAAATAACGTTAAGGTAACAAAATATGTTGATTTTTCAGCAGATATCGTTGATGAGAAAGAAGAAGTCAAAGGTTCTGATTTTGTAGTAGAGGAACTTAATAAGAAAGATCCTGAAACCCCAGACCAGGGAGAAGATAATAAAGGGAATGGCAATACAGGAAACGGCAATGGAAATGATATCTCTGGAAATAATGCACAAAGTAAACCAGAAGTAATAAAACCAAACATCGTAAAACCATTAAAATTAAAGAAACAGATAATTAAAACAGCAAAAATAAAAACTTACAAGGCAAAAAAATTAAAACGTAAAAAGGCAACATTTAACCTAAAAGCGAGATCTTTGGGGAAAGCAAAACTGACCTATAAAGTGACTAAATATCCAAAGAAAGCGAAAAAATGTATGACCGTAACTAAGAGTGGAAAAGTTACATTAAAGAAGAAAGCCAAGAAAGGAACATACAAGATCCGGATCACGGCAGCAAAAACATCGAAGTATCAGAAAGCGGTGAAATATGTGACGGTTAAGGTAAAATAATGATAGAAAAAGAAATATTCAGCAATACGTGAATATTTCTTTTTTTCTATGATATAATATTTGCAAATGTATGAATGGGAGGCAGCAAAATATGAAATATAATCTTCCAGAGAGAGTTATAAGAGACATTTCGACATTTGCAAAAAAACATTCAGTTGAGAAAGTTATCTTATTTGGCTCTCGTGCAAGAGGAACAAATACGGAGAGAAGTGATATAGACATTGCTGTCTATGGTGGAGACTTTAATTCTTTTTACTGGGATATTAAGGAGAAAGTACATTCTCTTTTAATGTTTGATATTGTGGAAATAGATGCAGGAATTTCAGAAGAATTGAGGAAAGAAATAAAAAAGGATGGTGTAGTGATTTATGAAAAAGCTTGAAAATTTTTCGAATTGCTTAAATGTATTGAAAAATGCAGATTTTGATTTAGCAGATAATAATGACATATACAGAACAGGTGTGATCGGACAGTTTAATCTTACATTTGAACTTGCATGGAAAGCTTTACAGGAAATATTAAAGATGCATGGAGCAGATGGAGCAGCAACAGGTTCGCCAAGAGAAATCTTACAATTAGGATATAAGCTTGGTTTTGTAGATGATGCAACAGTATGGCTGCTCATGTTAAAAAAACGAAATACATCTGTCCATATATACAATGAGCAGGAAATAGATGAAATGATTCTTTTGATTAGAGACAGCTTTATTCCAGCTTTTTGTGTACTTGAAAAAACATTGCAAAGAAAACTAGAAGAAACAAAGGAAGATTGGAAAAAATAAAAAAGCAAGAGTGTTGACAAGATCGCAGGATTTTTACAAAGAAAACAAGGGTGGGAGATATCACGAACAATATCCTTGGAAGATAATAATACTGATTTATCAAGTTATTTCAGAGTAGATAAGAAGAAAGTAGTATGTTATACTAAATTTACTAAGTAATCAATTAGTAATTGAGTAATTAGTAATTAGACGATTAGCAAATTAGCATAAACAATAATCGAATTGGAAAGAATGATAAAGTTAACAAGTTTGTGGAGGCATAATGATGAAATTTGTGGGAAGAGATCGAGAGATTAAGAAGTTAAATACTTTATATCAGGATGAAGGATTTCAGTTTGTTGTTATTTATGGACGAAGACGAGTTGGTAAAACAATGCTGATCAACGAATTCTTAAAAGGGAAGCGTTCAGCCTACTATATGGCAGTAGAAGGAACAGCAAAAGAGAATTTGACTGGAATATCAAAGACATTGTTGACAGAAGGAGTGTCTGATTTTTATATGCCGGAATTTTCTGATTTTGAAAGTTTACTTTTGTATATCGATCATTTATGCAAGAATTCAGATGGCCAGGAACGGCTTGTGATTGCAATTGATGAATTCCCATACCTTGCAGCATCTTATCCCGCAATTTCTTCAATGCTGCAAAGTCATATTGACCAGTGCTGGAAGAATTCTAATTTATTTTTGATCTTATGCGGATCATCTATGAGTTTTATGGAAGAACAGGTACTTGGATATAAGAGTCCGCTGTATGGAAGAAGAACGGCACAGTTTAAACTACATCCATTTAGTTATTTTGAAGCAAAAGAGATGCTTTCAGAATTTAGCACAGAAGAACAGGCTGTTTTATATGGAGTGACAGGGGGAATTCCGGAGTATTTATCAAGAATTCGCAGTAATCAGTCAATGGATGATAACATTAAGGAATTATTTTTTGATGAAAGTGGGCGTTTATTTGATGAGCCTGGGAATCTTTTAAAGCAGGAACTTCAAGACCCATCAAGTTATCATTCAATCATAACAGCGATTGCAGGAGGTGCAAGCAGGTTAAATGAAATTGCAACAAAAACAGGACTTGCAAGCAGTGGATGCAGTGCACAGATTCAGTCTTTGATAACATTAGGAATCATTAAGAAAGAAACACCATTGACTGAAGGTATCAAAAGCAGAAAAACATTATATACCTTAGAAGATTTTATGTTTTTATTCTGGTATCGATTTGTCAGACCGAATTTAAGCGGTATTATGCGAGGAATCGGGGAGACGATTTATGAGGTATCTGTAAAACCTCAGATCAGTCATTTTATGGGATATATCTTCGAAGAAATCTGCAAACAATATTTATATCTTCCACAGATCTATATGACACTTCCATTTCCAACAGGTGAATTTGGACGATGGTGGGGAAATAATCCAAAGAAGAAACGACAAGAAGAGATTGATCTAATGGCGGAGAACGGCTCAGAAGCGATCTTTGGAGAATGCAAGTGGAGAAATGAGCCAGCAGATGTGGATATATTGGAGACATTACAGGAAAGAAGTGGATTATTCCATTATCAGAAACAAAGTTATATGATATTTTCAAAATCAGGTTTTACGGAGAAATTAAAGCTGCGTGAGCAGGAAGAGGAAAATGTCAGACTGATATCATTCGAAGATATGAATCAATTGTAAAAAATATGGAGACAGTTTCAGATTTTGAAAACAGTCTCCATATTTTTATTTCATGTGTAACATACAATTGTTGAAAAATATTAAAAAGTTGGTTACAATCTACAACAAATCCCCCTGCCAAACATCCTTCACCTTCATCTCATGCGCAATCCTATTCAAAACCTTCCGCTTATAAACACTCCATTCAGGAGCAATCAACAAATCTCTCGGTCCATCTCCAGTTAATCGATGAATCACGATCTCAGGACTCAGATTCTCAATACATTTCAAAATCAGATCAACATAAGACTCCAAAGTAAACACATCAAAGGGATGTTCCTCATAATGATCAGCCAGATCAGTATTCTTCAAAATATGCAGCATAGAAAATTTAACCCCATGAATCGGAAGGTGATTCAGATAACGAACTGACTCAAGCATCATATCATCCGTTTCACTAGGAAGCCCAAGAATCAGGTGAACAACAGTCAATACACCGATCTTATGAAGATTCATAACTGCTTCATCAAAACAAGACAAAGGGTACACACGCCGGATAAAAGAAGCGGTCTCTTCATGAATCGTCTGCAGACCAAGTTCCACAAACACAGGTTTGATCTTATTTAATTGATTTAAAAGTTCCAAAACCTCGGCAGGCAGGCAATCCGGTCTGGTACCGATCGCAAGAGCAACGATTCGTGGATCGTTAACCGCTTCCATATACAAAGCTTCCAGTTTTTCAATCGGACCATAAGTATTCGTAAAAGCCTGAAAATAAGCAATATACTTCCCATTCTCGATCTTTCTAGAAACCATCTCAATTCCAGCGGTGATCTGATCTGCCACAGACAAAGCAGCTGAAGAAGCAAAATCCCCAGAACCGCCCTCACTGCAAAAGATACAACCACCAGTTCCAAGTGTTCCATCTCTGTTTGGACAGGTAAAACCACCATCTAAGGATACTTTATAAATTTTCTCACCAAAATAATTCTTTAAAAAACTATCAAACGAATAATAACGTTTTCCATGCCAATTCATATGATCATAACTCCTAACTACAAGTTTGTTATCTACAAGATAGCACGAAAAATGTGGAAATTCCAGTGTTTTCAAGTCACAAAATGTTCATAACATTAACACGTACTGTTCATAAAACTACCATGAGATGTTCAAAAAGATTTTCTACAATAACAAATAGAAAATGAAAAACAGCACATGAATTGGAGGCATATATGGAAAAGAAAAATATGATATCAAAAATAAAGAACCATAAACTATGGTGTATTGTGATTATTTTAGCATTACTTGGTGGTGGAGTATTTGGAATTTATAAATTCTTCTTCCAGAAAAAGCAGTCACAAAAAACGGTACAGACACAGAAAGCAACAACAGGAACGATTAAAAAGACAGTAGAAGGAAGTGGTTCTGTAAAAGCAACTACGCAAAATGTCACATTTTCCAGTGATGCCACCGTACAGTCAGTTCTTAAAAAAGACGGAGCGACAGTCAAAAAAGGAGATGTGATCGCTAAGCTTACAAGTTCTGATCTGGAAGATTCGATCACACAGTTAGAAAGTCAGGTCGAAACTCTAGAAGATACGATTGAAGACAGTGATTCATCCGATGATGATTATGCAAGTAATGTACGAAAATATAAAGATCTGACAATGAAGTTATCAACCTTGAAAACAGAAAGAAGTAACCTGACAGTTACATCAAAATATAATGGAATCGTAAGTGGCACGATCACAAAAGGAAAAACGATCAGTAAAGGCCAGAGTGTATGCAAAGTACTGAAAACAAGCGGTTATAAAGTAACGATCAATGTTGATGAATTAGATATCAAAAGTGTCAAGAAAGGTCAGAGTGTTACAGTAACAGCAGATGCAGTGGAAGATAAGAAATTTACAGGAAAAGTAACAAAAGTATCGAAAGTCGGCTCAACAAGTGATGGAGTTGCGACATATCCAGTTACGATCCAGTTAAGTAATGCAGCTGACCTTTTGCCATCCATGAGTGTCACAGCAATGATTACAACAGCCAAAGCAGAAAATGCAGTCTTAGTTCCAGTATCAGCGATTCAGACAAAAGACGGGGAAAGTTATGTAACGGTCGTAACGGATGACAACGAAAATGGAACACTGACTAAAGTAGAGATAGGGATCATCAATGATACTTATGCACAGATCACATCAGGAGTCAGCGAAGGAGATCAGATCAAGACCATCACAAGAAGCAGTAGCAGCTCTGATGAAAAATCTGATATGAAAGGCGGAATGGATGCACCATCCGGTGGTGGAATGCGAGGTGGAAATAAGCAAGGCGGTGGAATGCCATCTGGTGGAAAACAGTAGGAGGTGATCATTATGATATCCGTGAAAAATTTAAAGAAAACCTATTTTCTTGGAGGAGAAGAAGTTCATGCATTGGATGATGTCTCACTTTCAATCAAAGAGCATGAATTTGTGGCGATCATCGGACAGTCAGGAAGCGGGAAATCAACATTTATGAATATGCTTGGATGCCTTGACCGTCCAGATTCTGGAGAAATAACACTGGATGGAACAGACATTTTAAAATGTAAAGAAAAAGAATTATCAGTGATCCGCAATAAAAAGATTGGATTTATCTTTCAACAGTTCCATCTGCTGCCAAAACTCTCCGCACTGGAGAATGTAGAACTTCCGCTGATCTATCAGGGAATGCCGACAAAGAAACGAAGAGAAAAAGTAGTCAAAGCTTTAAAATCAGTTGGTTTGGAAAAACGAATGAACCACAAACCCAATCAGCTTTCTGGAGGGCAGCAGCAAAGGGTTGCGATCGCAAGAGCGTTAGTTGGGGAACCGTCCTTGATCCTTGCGGATGAACCGACAGGAAATTTAGATTCGAGATCAGGAAAAGAGATCATGATGTTGCTACACAACCTTCATGAAGAAGGAAATACGATCGTATTGATCACACATGACAACAATGTGGCAATGGAAGCACCGCGACAGGTACAGATCAGCGATGGGAAGATCATAAAAGATTCAGGAGGTGAGGCAGAATATGAAGATTACACAAGCAATTAAAATGGCATTTGCCTCTATATGTTCAACAAAATTAAGATCATTCTTAACCATGCTTGGAATCATTATCGGTGTGATGAGTGTCACAGTTCTTGTATCAATTGTACAAAGTACGACAAATAACGTCAGTGACACATTATCACAATTAGGCGGCAATGTGATCTCAGCAACGGTAACAAGCAGAAGAAGCAATAAGATCACAACCAGTGACCTTAAAAACCTTGAAAATAACCCAGCGATCGAAAGTGTATCACCGATCATTTCAGGAAGCTCTACAGCAAAAGCATCTGGAAATTCATCCAGTGTAACATTAAAAGGAATTACAGAGAAATACGAAGATATTCAAAATATCAGTGTACAAAAAGGACGTTATATCTTAGATGTAGATAATGATAACCGGCTGCAAGTCTGCCTCATTGGAGTCACAGCAGCTAAAGACTTATTTGGACATACCGATATAGAAGGAGAAACGATCCGAATCTCAGGAAGAAACTTCAAGATCATTGGAGTCTTAGAAGAAGATGGATCATCCCAGAGAGACTCCAACGATTCAGTGATCTATACTCCATTTACAACAGCACAAAGGATCATGCAAAACAGCACGATCAGCAGTTTTTATGTATCTGCAACAAATGAAGGAATGCTTAACATGGCAGAAAGTGCAGTAGATAGCTTCCTGTTAGAAAAAACAGGAAATGAAGATTCCTATACGATCACAAATCAGTCTGATATCGCAGACAGCGTCAGCGACGTTACAAACTCCATGACATATATGATCGGAGGAATCGCAGGAATCTCACTTCTGGTAGGTGGGATCGGAATCATGAACATCATGCTTGTGTCCGTTACAGAACGAACAAAAGAGATCGGAATCCGAAAAGCCATCGGGGCGAAGAAGAAAGATATCCTGGCTCAATTTATGATCGAGTCAACCGTTTTGTCCTGCATGGGAGGTGTGATTGGAATCGTATTAAGTGCAGCAACTATTTTTGGAATGAATCAGTTGATGTCAGCAGATTATATGATATCAGCAGGGATCAGCTTACTTGCATTAGTATTTTCAGCGATACTTGGAATCGTGTTTGGATTATATCCTGCAAATAAGGCAGCCAATCTAAAACCGATCGAAGCACTGAATTTGTAAAATACTTTGAAGCCTCCTGCGTAATGTATTATAATATATACATTACGCAGGAGGCAAAATTATATGAAAAAGCGATCAAAAGAAATATTAGATTTGTTAGCACGAAGAGAAAATGATTACACAATCTCAACACTAGCAGCAAAATTTGAGGTTTCAGAACGCACGATTCGTAATGATATCAAAGATATCAATGACTACCTCAAAGAACAAGAGATCAAACCGATCCGTTTTGGAAGCAACGGCTTGATCGTGATGGAAGAAGATATAAGTCAGGCGGGAGAGACAACACAGCAGGAAGATTTTTATACATACAAGCTATCGAAAGAAGAACGAAGAATGCTTACAGCAGCAATTTTGATCAATACGAAGGATCATATTACATTATCACAAATCGCAGATATGTTATATGTAAGCCGTGCTACGATCATTAATGATCTGGATGAAGTCAAAAGAATGTTGGAATCAGGAAAATTAAAAGTAATTTCACATTCAAATAAAGGATTAAGACTTGAAGGATTAGAAGGAGATAAACGTTTATTCTTATTAAGATTAATGTCTGTAGGTTCCAATGGAATCAAAGAAAATTCAACAATCCGAAGTTTTTTTAAAGGCTTGAATATGGAAATTAAGATGAGTGAAGATGAACGAAGGAATCTTCAAAAGATCATCAATGAACAGGAACATGCCTATGGAAGATTTATGACGGATGATTCTTTTGACTATTTGCTTCAATATCTAATGCTTTCCATTGAAAGAATCCGCAATGGAAATGTAATGACGGAACCAATTGAAGGTAATAAAAGCAAATATGAAATGGCGAAAGATATTCAAAAATATATCTGCCAATACTGGGATTTAGAAGATGCCAAAGGTGAAGTGGATTTCTTATGCGGCGTACTAGATAGTATGAGTTATGTAAAAAGACAGCGCAGAGAACAAAAGATCATAGGGCTTCAGCTGGTAACAAGAAAGTTCATTGAACATATATCAAGAGATCTGGGAGTGAACTTAAACAGAGATTTTGCATTTTATGAGAATTTAACAGATCATTTGGAGTCAATCATTATGCGTTCTTTTAATGTAGCGCAGAGAGATGATTTCCTGAAACAATATGTAGAAAAGAATCCTAAGGTTTTAGAAGTTGTATTAAGATATAAGGATATTTTAAGTCATTTTATGGACCGTGAGATATCAGAAATTGAGATTGATTATATTGTGATCCATATTTGTGCAGCTTTAGAAAGAAGAAAGAAAAAAGAAGTGGAATTCCAGGTACTGATCGTATGTGGCGGTGGAATTGGAACTTCGCAGCTGCTTCTTTCTAAGATGAGGAATCGTTTTGATTTTCATGTGGTAGATGTGGTTTCAGCACATTTATTGGATAATGAGAAATATCAGAATATTGATCTTGTGATATCAACAATTCCATTAAGAGACTATGAAGGGGAGTACATTCTTGTATCTCCGGTATTTTCTGATGAAGATTATTTAAGAGTTAGTGGAAAGATTGAAGAGATTCAGGAAAAACATAAGATTGAACCAACTCCGATTCAGGAAAGAGTTGCAGCACCACAAAAAGATGCACAGAAATTGATCGATGAATTAAGCCAGATCATCAAAGACCCTTCATTGATGAATCAAGTAACAAGGAAAGTGCAGGAATTTTTTGGAATTGAAGTAGAGATACAGGAACCGTTTTTATATGAATTATTAACAGCAGCCAATATTCAGCTAGACATAGAATGTAGTGATTGGAGAGATGCGATCATCAGATCAGCACAGCCATTATTAGATCAAGGTAAGATAGAAGATAAATATATTGATGCCATGATTGATAATGTAAAGGAGAATGGTGCCTACATTGTAATCTCTCCAGAATTTGCATTACCACATGAAGGATTTGACAGAGGATGCAATGAAGTTGGAATGAACTTGATCCGTTTAAAAGAACCCGTTATGATCGAAGATATTGATGGAGAGATCACAGAGGTAAGATTTTTCTGCTGCATGAGTACAGAAGACCATAAGAAACATATGAAAGCGTTCTTCCATCTGGTCAATATGCTGCTAAATCGAGGGTTCAAGGAAGAACTTGTAGCGGCAAAGACATCAGAAGAGGCAGCAGACATCATAAGAAAGTACGAGATGCGTATCAAATAATAAGAGGAATTGTTATAGAAGAAAGTAAAGCAGGTTGAAAACCTTTCACAGATTTTTGAAAAGTTTTCAACCTGTTTATATTTTTGCAAAAAACACGGAAAGCCTTTTGACTGTTTTTTTCCTTGCACTCATAATATAATAAAACCATCGAAAGGACGTCACTTCAAAGTAACAGAAAATAGAGTAAAAAGGAGGAGTCACAAAAATGGTTTGGGAAAAGCTTAAGGAAGAACTGATCATACCGGGACTTGAAGCAAAATCTAGCGATGACATTTTTGAAGCACTCGGAGGAAAACTTGTAAAACAAGGATATTGCAAAGAAAGTTATGTGCAGGCTTTAAAAGATCGTGAAGCCGAATTTCCAACAGGAATCAACACAGGAGAAAAAGGAGTTGCGATTCCACACACAGATGTAAGTCATGTAAATAAAAAAGGAATAGCGATCGCAACATTAAAACAACCAGTCGAATTTGTGGAAATGGGAACGGACGATGAATATGTAAATGCACAAGTCGTTTTCATGCTGGCAGTTGATGAGAAAGGACATCTTGAATTATTACAGGCAATCTTGGCAGTCCTTCAGGATCAGGAAGTATTAAAGAAATTAATCGAAGCAAAAGATGCAAAAGAAATCATCAAAATCATCAAAGAAAAGGAGAATATGTAATTATGAAGAAGAAAGTAATCGTAGCATGTGGAGGAGCAGTCGCAACATCAACAATCGCAGCAAACGCAATCGTAGAATTAGCAAAAGAAAATAACATTGATATTGAAATCGCACAGGTAAGAATCTCAGAAATCGCATCAAATCTTCCAGCAGATCTGATCGTAACAACATCAAAAGTAAAAAGAGACTTCGGAGTGCCTCTTATCACAGGAATGCCATTTGTATCAGGATTAGGTGTAGATAAGACAAAAGCTAAGATCCTTGAAGTATTAAACAAGTAAGATGAAAGAACAGACCAAACGTAAGAGACCATTTTAAAATGACATAAGAAATGAATATAAAATTTATTTGAAACGTTTATTTTAAAATGGTTCTTTTACAAAAGCATATGTAAAAATATAGAATTATATTAAAAAAAAGGGAGAGAAAAACATGGGAATTTTTGGAGATATGATCAATTACATCGTTGATATGGGAGCGTCCGCAATGCTTCCACTTGTAATTGCGATCTTAAGTATTATCGTAGGAGTAAAAATTGGTAAAGCGGTTCGTGCAGGTTTGATGGTTGGTGTGGGTTTTGTAGGATTAGGACTGATCGTAGACATGATGAACGCAAACCTTGGACCAGCTGCACAGCAGATGTCTAAAAATTTTGGATTAAGCATGAGTGTTGTAGACCTTGGATGGCCAGGAATGTCCCCAATCACATGGGCATCAAGTATTGCAACAGTAGCCATTCCAGTAGCAATTTTAGTTAATATTATCATGTTAATATTAAAACTTACAAAAACAGTCAATATTGATATTTGGAATATCTGGCATATGACATTTACAGGAGCAATCGCATATGCAGTCACAGGAAACTTTGCAATCGGTATTGGTGGAGTTGTTGTTCATGCTATCATTGCTTATAAATTTGGTGATCTTTATGCACCATTAATGGAAGATTACTTTGAATTAGACGGAATTACTGTACCTCATGGAACAGGAACATGGATGGCACCATTTGCATTTGCAATTGATGCAATTATTGAGAAGATTCCTGGATTAAATAAAATTGATTTTTCAATCGATAATTTACAGGAAAAAGTTGGAGTATTAGCAGAGCCTATCGTTATCGGTGGTATCCTTGGTGCAATCGTAGGAGCCTTAGCTGGATATGATTTCTCAGCAGCATTCCAGTTAGGTATCAAGATGTCAGCCGTTATGGTATTAATGCCTAAGATCACAAAATGTATCATGGACGGATTAATGCCATTATCAGAAAGAATGAAAGAAATCTTAACAAAGAAATCTCAGTCTGGAGAAGCTGAATTTTATATCGGACTTGACCCAGCAATCATCCTTGGAGATTCAGAAGTCGTAACAGTTGGACTGATCTTCATTCCATTAACAATCTTGATTGCGATCATCGTGCCAGGAAATACAATCCTTCCATTTGGTGATTTAGCAACAATCGGATTCTTCATTGGTATCGCAGTAGCAGTACATAGAGGAAATTTATTCAGATCATTGATTTCAGGATGTGTGATCATGTTCACAACCATCTGGATCGCAAGTCAGGCAATCCCTTGGACAACAGCATTAGCGAAATCTGTAAACCTAACAAACGGAGCTTCACAGGTAGCAGCACTTGATCAGGGTGGATGTCCAATCACATATCTGTATACACAGATCGTGACACAGCAGAACATCAAAGGACTGGTAATTATCGGAATCATTTATGTGATTTGCATGATTTTTACAGTTCGTGGATCTAAACAGAGAGCAGCAGCTTTAAAAGAAAGCGAATATTAAAAACAAGCAGACAATGATATAAAAGTGTAAATATATGAACGGGCGGACTTAAAAAAGTCTGCCCCGAACTTTAGAGGAGGAAAAAGAGATGCCTTTAGTTACAACAAAACAGATGTTATTAGACGCCCAGGCAGGAAATTATGCAGTTGGGGCTTTCAATGTAGAGAATATGGAAATGGTCATGGCGGTTATGGAAGCAGCAGAGGAGTTAAAATCTCCAGTTATCATGCAGACAACACCATCCACAGTTAAATATGCAGGATTAGATTTCTTCCTTGCAAATGTAAGAGCAGCCGCAGAGCGTGCAAGCGTTCCAGTAGCAATGCATTTAGATCATGGAAGCAGCTTTGAACTTGCAATGCAGGCATACAGAACAGGATACACATCCATCATGATCGATGGATCTCACGGAAGTTTTGAAGAAAACGTTGCAGTATCCAAAGCAGTCGCAGACGCATGCGAACCATCTGGAATCCCAGTAGAAGCAGAACTTGGTAAAGTTGGAGGAAAAGAAGACGATCTAGATGGTGGAGATGACAACCCATATACAGATCCAGCACAGGCAGTCGAATTTGTAAAACAAACAGGAGTTACATCCTTAGCTGTGGCAATCGGAACAGCACACGGTGTATACAAAGGAGAACCAAAACTTGACTTAGATCGATTATCAGAGATCCGTAAAGTGGTAGATATTCCATTAGTATTACACGGAACAAGCGGTGTACCAGATGCAACCGTTACAGAGTGTGTAAACCGAGGAATCTGTAAAGTAAACTACGCAACGGACTTAAGAATCGCATTCACAAACGGAGTCGAAAAAGTATTTGAAGAAAATCCAGATGTCATTGATCCTAAAAAATACAATGCAGCAGGAAAAGAATGTGTTAAAGAGTACGTTATGTCCAAAATGAAAGTATGCAAGAGTGTAGGAAAAGCAAACTAATACATCAGGAAGGAGAATAAACATGAAAGCAGGAGTTGTACACGCAAAAAATGATATTCGTTATGAAGAAATTGAAAAACCACAGCCAAAGAAAGGGCAGGTTTTAATTAAAGTAAAATATACAGGAATCTGTGGATCAGACGTACCACGAGTCAATGGAGATGCCTGTCATTTCTTCCCGAATGTATTAGGACATGAATTTTCAGGTACGATTGAGGAAGTTGGAGAAGGAGTTACAACACTAAAAAAAGGTGATCGTGTTGCCGGGGTTCCATTGGTACCATGTATGGAATGTGAAGATTGTCAGAAAGGAAATTATTCTTTGTGTAAGCATTACAGCTTTATTGGGTCTAGAGAATTTGGAAGTTTTGCGGAATATGTAACAGTTCCAGAAAAGAATGCAGTCAAATTCGAAGATGAAGTAAGCTTCGAACAAGGGGCATTCTTTGAACCAGCAACTGTCGCACTTCATGGATTAAACAGAGTTGATTATCATGCAGGAGAATGCGTTGCGATTCTTGGCGGGGGAACCATCGGATTATTCACAGCACAATGGGCAAAGATTTTTGGAGCAAAGAAAGTTGTTGTATTTGACATTAGTCCAGAAAGACTTGAATTAGCGAAAAAATTAGGAGTAGATGCAGGAGTCAATACCTTAGACGAAGACTTTATGAATCAGGCAATGGCATTAACAGATGGAAAAGGATTCGGATACATTTACGAGACAGCCGGAGTGACAACAACCATGAAATATGCCTTCGAACTTGCTGCAAATAAAGCGGGAGTATGCTTTATCGGAACACCGACAAGAGAATTAAACTTTTCCGTAAAAGAATGGGAAAACATCAATCGAAAAGAATTTACATTAACAGGTTCATGGATGTCATATAGTGCTCCATTTCCAGGAAAAGAATGGATCTTAACAGCACATTATTTCAAGACAGGACAGTTAAAATTTGAAGATTCTTTAATCTTTAAGAAGATACCATTAAGCAGGATTGACGAAGCATTCGAAATGTACAAAACACCAGGAACTGTAAAAGGTAAGATTTTAATTGACAGTGAGGCATAATTATGATTACAACGGTAACATTAAATGTATCTGTAGATAAAGCATACTATATCAAAGGCATTGTTGTACCAGGAACGGTTGCACGTGTCCAGAAATGTGTCAATTCTGCAGGTGGAAAAGGATTAAATGTATCAAGAATCATAGATTTTTGTGGAGAAGAAGTGTTAGCAACAGGATTTGCCGGAGGATTTAACGGAGCTTATGTGGAAGACATGTTAAAGAAAGATGGAATCCCAAGCAGATTTACAAAAACACAGTCAGAGACAAGAAGCTGTATCAATATTTTGGCAGAAGATGAGTCGTCTACAGAATATTTAGAACCTGGAGCACTAGTCAGTGAAGAAGAAATACAACAGTTTTTAAAAGAATTTGATCAAATTGTTGACGAAAGTGATATTGTCACAATATCAGGAAGCATACCAGCCGGAATTCAAAAAGATATTTATGCAACACTGGTTAAAATGATCAAAAACAAGGGAAAGAAAGTTATTTTAGATACAAGTGGAGATTATTTAAAAGAAGGAATCAAAGCAGGGCCAACAATGGTTAAGCCAAATGACGAAGAACTAGAAGTTTTGCTTGGTATCAAGATCGAAAATAGATATCAGACGATCGATGCTGCCAAAGAAATGCGTGAGAAATACGGAATCGAATATGTTGTTGTATCTTTAGGCGGAGACGGAGCTTTAGTCGTATGTGAAGAAGGAATTTTTCATGGTAAACCACCGAAATTAAAAGCAGTCAATACCGTAGGATGTGGAGATTCTATGGTGGGAGCATTTGCAGTCGCATTCAAACAAGGAAAAGGGATTCAGGATGCCCTGACCTATGCGATCGCCGTATCCGCAGCCAATGCGATCAATCCAGAAACAGGACATATCCGCAAGGAAGATGTAGAAAACATCCTTCCACAGGTAGAAATCAAGAAATTATAATTTACAGGGGAAGATCAATATGGAATATACATTAAAAAATAAAAAACTCACCGTGGTCTTCGAATCTAAGGGAGCAACACTTCATTCCATCAAAGACAATGATGGAGTGGAATACCTCTGGGAAGGAAATCCAGAGTACTGGTCCGGACAGGCACCAGTTCTATTTCCAATCTGTGGAAGCATCAGAGATGATAAAGCACAGATCGGAGATGGAAAACAGACAAACATGCCAAGACATGGTGTCGTAAGAAAAAAAGAATTCAAGTGTGTTGAGCGGACAGAAAACAGCATCTTATTCGAGATTGAAAGCAACAAAGAAATGCTTGCTCAGTATCCATATGAATTCAAACTGGGAATCAACTATATCCTGGAAGGTAAGAAGATCACAATCAGATATATTATTGAAAATAAAGACAAAGAAATTATGCCATTTCAGATAGGAGGGCACCCAGGATTCCACTGCCCACTCTATAAAGAGGAAAGTTACGAAGACTACGAATTAGTTTTTGAACAAAAAGAAACCTGCACCGTTCCAACTCCAGTCACAGAAACTGGACTGATCGACATGGAACACAGAAGCAAATTCTTAAAAGACACAGACACATTACCATTAAAACATGATTTGTTCTCCGTAGACGCAGTCATCTTAGACCAGCTGAAATCCAGAGCAGTTACATTAAAGAGTAAAAAACATAACAAAGGAATCCGCGTAGATTTTAACCAGTTCCCATATCTGATCCTATGGTCCACAGCCAAAGAAGCAGATTTCGTAGCGTTGGAACCATGGATCGGACTCTCAACCTGCAGCGATGAAGGTGATAAATTCGAAGAAAAACGAAATATCCAGTATGCACAGGCAGGGGAAGTGAAAGAATACGAATTTCACATCAATATATTATAGAAAATAAAAAACAGCAATATCGCATAATCTTAGTAGAAAAACTTCATTAAATCCATATAATCCATATACAATAAATTCCAAGATTCTACATAGGTTGGTGATGTTGCTGCTTTTTTGCAAGTATTAATCAACTACATTCAAATCAAAATCTCAATCATAAAACTCAAAGTTTCATGTTCTCCAGGCTCCAAGAATCGCACCCCTCTTTTATGTTCAAACACATCATCCTCATCACTGCAGGTAGAAGTTCCACTCCAAGGTTCCAAAGCAACAAAAGGTCCATCATTTGCACTAGACCATACACCCAGATAATCAAAATCAGGGAAAGTAACTAAGATACCATGGCCGCTTTCCTTATGTTTTAATGCAACCGTGCGTGATTTCAACTGATCAAAGATCAAAGCGTCCTTGTAAAATAAAGAATGTTTTACAGGGATTACAGTTTCATGATCAAGAACAGGAATACGGTCGTTATTATTGATCAAACCATCATCTGTAAGCTGTGCACAGGCAGCAGTTTCCGGTTGTTCAAATTCCACGATATAATCTTCAAAATTCTCCCCTTCATACACTGGGCAGTTAAATGCAGGATGACCGCCAATACAGTAAGGCATAACAATGTCACCATGGTTGATCACTTTATGGCTGACTTTAACTCCATGATCGGTCAATTCATAGATCATCTGGAGTTCAAAATCATAAGGATACTGTTCTTTTGTAGAATCATCCGCTTTCAAAGAATAAACAGCACAAGTTTCAGAAGAAGAAATCAAAGTAAATTCTAATTTTCTTGCAAGACCATGACGGCCAAAAGAACAAGTCTTAGAATTACCGATGGTTGCAGTTCCATTTCTTAAACATCCAACGATCGGAAATAAGACAGGTGCCTGTCCGCTCCAGAAGTCAGGATTTCCCTGCCAGAGATATTCCGTACCAGAAGCATCTTTGATAGAAGTCAGTTCCCCGCCAAGAGATTTTAAAGTAACAGATACATTTTCATTGCGTAAGATTGTATTGCTCATGAGATATCCTCCTAGATTTAATATAGAATCATTATACCACGAATTAACATCGAAAAACACTTGTGTTTCTTGGGAAAAGCAATAGTTAAAAGCATATTTTTTATAAAGAATCAGTAGAAATTTAAGAAGTGGTGTGATAATATGACTAAGAATGCGTAGAAATGTAAAATAATAGATAAAAATAGAAAAGAGGAAAAAGATTATGGCAAACAGCATTGAGCAGGAAATCGGCCGCAGAAGAACCTTTGCGATCATTTCCCATCCGGATGCCGGTAAGACAACGTTGACTGAGAAGTTCCTTTTATATGGAGGAGCGATCAACACAGCGGGGTCTGTGAAAGGAAAGGCAAACTCCAAACATGCAGTATCTGACTGGATGGAGATTGAAAAAGAAAGAGGTATCTCTGTTACTTCTTCTGTATTACAGTTTGAATACGAAGGAAAATGTATCAATATTCTTGATACACCAGGACATGAGGACTTCTCAGAAGATACGTATCGTACACTGATGGCAGCGGATTGTGCAGTCATGGTGATCGATGCTTCCAAGGGTGTCGAACCACAGACGATCAAGTTATTTAAGGTTTGTGTTATGAGACATATCCCGATCTTTACATTTATCAATAAGATGGACCGTGAAGCTAAGGATACTTTCGATCTGTTAGACGATATCGAGAAAGTCTTAGGGATCGAGACATGTCCGATCAACTGGCCGATCGGATGTGGAAAAGAATTTAAGGGTGTATACGAGCGTGCATCAAGAAATATCTTACGATTCGAGGCAGTCTCCACAGGTGGTGCAAAAGAAGCAAAAGAAACGATCATTTCAGCAGATGATGATAATGCAGCAGATCTGATCGGAGAAGATTTCTATGAGAATCTGATGGAAGAAATTGAATTATTAGATGGTGCTGCAGCAGATCTTGATATGGAGAAAGTACATCAGGGAAAACTATCTCCAGTATTCTTTGGATCAGCACTTACAAACTTTGGTGTAGAACCATTCTTAGAGCATTTCCTGAAGATGACAAACAGACCACTTGCAAGAACATCCAAGGGAGAAGAAGTAGATCCTGTGGAAAATGGTTTTTCAGCGTTTGTCTTTAAGATTCAGGCAAATATGAACAAAAACCACCGTGACAGAATTGCATTTATGAGAATCTGTTCCGGTAAATTCGAAGCGAACATGGAAGTAAAACATGTACAGAGTAAGAAAAAGATGAGGCTTTCCCAGCCACAGCAGATCATGGCACAGGAACGTAAGATTGTAGAAGAGGCGTATGCAGGAGATATCATCGGAGTATTTGACCCGGGAATCTTCTCTATCGGAGACACTGTCTGCCTTCCAAAAGATAACTTTGAATATGAAGGAATCCCAACATTCGCACCAGAACATTTTGCAAGAGTCATCCAGTTAGATTCTATGAAGCGTAAGCAGTTTGTGAAAGGTGTAGAACAGATCGCACAGGAAGGTGCTATCCAGATCTTCCAGGAACATGAAGCAGGATTTGCAGAGATCATTGTCGGAGTTGTAGGAACACTTCAGTTTGATGTCTTAAAATACCGTCTGGAAAATGAATACAACTGCGAGATCCGTTTAGAACCATTGCCATATCAGGCAATCCGCTGGATCAAAGACCGCAACACGGATATGAACAAATTACGTGGTGTATCTGAAGTTAAGAAAGTCAAAGATATGCGAGGAAATCCACTGTTGTTATTTAAGAATGAATGGGGAATCCAGTTTGTACTTGATCGTAATGAGGGATTAGAGTTAGTTGAGTTCAGCAAAGAATAGTATAAATTGTATTTCTTTTTGATAAGAAAAATTATTGTAACTTGAGAATAAAGATGGTATATTATATTAGTATATTTCTTAAGTTATCAAAAATAATATAAATATCAGACTTAGAAAAGAGATTGTTATGGCGTTGATAGATATTCATACACATATATTATATGGAGTTGATGATGGAGCAAAGGACATCAATGATTCAATGGGACTGCTAGATGAAGAACGAGAACAAGGCGTGGATCAGGTAATACTAACTCCGCATTATGGTCCGAAGTTTGGACATCCGGATACAGAAGTACTGAGAGAGAAGTTTGAGGCGATCAGAGAGAAGGCACACAAGTATTATCCAGAGATTCAGTTATACCTTGGGAGCGAATTATATTATCAGCAAGGGACAGTTTCAGATCTGAAACAAGGGAAAGCATTGACGATGAATGGGACCCGTTATGTTTTAGTGGAGTTTGCAACATCAGATGCCTATTCGCATATATATCGCGCGGTTCAGGATTTTGTATATGCAGGATATATTCCGATTCTTGCGCATGTAGAGAGATACAAAGCAGTTTTTGGACATGTAGACAAGATTGTCGAATTGGTCGAAACAGGTGCATATATTCAGATAAATGCGGAAAGCCTGATCGGAGGAATTTTTGATAAACGAGCATCTTTTTGTAAGAAGCTTATGAAAGAAGGACTGGTTCATTTTCTTGGAACGGATTGTCATGATTTCCGGACAAGAAGACCAAATATGAAACCGGCAGCAGAAGTTGTACGGAAGAAGCATGCGGACCAGATCCTTTATGAGAATCCAAGGAAGATGCTTGAGGGGAAAAGTATTTAATTAAAGAAGGGATAAAAACATCTATGTACGAATTAGAGAATGATGATGAGATCGAGATTGATTTAAGGGAATTGTTTTTGGCATTGAAGAAGAAGATCGTTTGGATTTTGTTGACAGCAATCGTCTTTGCAGGTGCATCAGGATTGATCACGAAGTTTGCGATGACACCGATCTATTCTTCTACAGCACAGCTTTATGTTGTATCCAAAGGTGGACTTTCACAGCTTACAGATCTTACAATGGGGAGTCAGTTAACACAGGATTATATGGTAATTGTTAAGACAAGACCAGTCCTTGAACAGGTGATCGCAGATCTGAAGCTTGATATGGATTATAAAGAATTAGAGAAGAAGATCACGGTAGAGAATCCATCTGATACACGTATCATGCAGATTACGATAACAGATAAGGATGCAGCACTTGCACAGAGCATCACACAGGATCTTGCAGAAGTAACAGCGAAGACAGTTGCAGAGAAGATGGATGTGAAATCACCAACGATCATCGAAAAGGCATATAAGGCAGATAAACCAGACAGCCCAAGTCTTAAGAAGAACGTATTGATCGGAGCAGTTCTTGGATTTATATTGATGGCAGCAGCCATTGTGATCCAGTATCTGATGAACGATACGATCCTGAAAGAAGAAGATATTGAGAAATATCTTGGAATTAATACTTTAGCGCAATTACCTTTGGTAAAGGGAACTACAAAGCGAACAAAGAAAGTAAAGAGGGCGAGGGAATAAGATGAAGAAATTAGTAATGGATCTTCCAGAGATCAATGATTATCGTATGGTAGAAGGACTAAACCAGCTAAAGACGAACTTAGCCTTCTGCGGAAAAGATATTAAAGTGATCACAATGACAAGCAGTGTTCCGAATGAAGGAAAGAGTTCTGTTTCTCTGAGCCTTTCAAGAACACTTGCAGAAAGTGGAAAGAAGATACTGATGGTGGATGCTGACTTAAGAAAATCAGTAATGGCAGCCAGATATCATATACAGGGAATTGATAAAGGATTAAGCCATTATCTGACAGGACAGGCAGAAGTGGAAGATATCATCTATGAGACAGAAGTTGAGGGACTTTATATTACAGTAGCTGGTCCGCTGTCACCAGATCCAACAAGCATCTTGGATTCTGAGCAGTTTGAACAATTCATTGAGAAAGTTAGGGATATGTTTGATTATGTGATCATTGATGCACCACCGCTAGGTGTTGTCATTGATGCTGTGATCATCGGTAAATATACAGATGGAGCAGTCATCGTGATCGAGCAGGGAGTGATCAAACGTAAGATCGTTCAAGATGTCATCAAGCAGTTGAAGAGGGGCGAGGTTCGTATCCTTGGGGCTGTATTAAATAAAGTTGATGAGCGTATCGGTGCTTATGGTAATTATGAGTATAAATATTCATATTCATATTACGGTGAGTCAGATACGGAAAAAAATCACCCAAATACTTAATAAGGAGGAATGTAAGTATGAGTAACAAAATCATCAAGAAAGCAGCAGCTTGTGGATTATCCGCAGTTATGGCTTTCGGACTTGTCGCAGTAACAGAAGCACCAAAAACAGCTAATGTTAGTGCAGCAACAAAAAAGGTAAAGAAATTATCTTTTAAGAAGAAAGGGTATGTGATCAGTACACCAGGACACTGGATGAATGCAAAGACACGCCTGAAATTCTCACCAAAAAGTGCTAAAACTTATAAGTTAAAGTACAAAACAAGCAACAAAAAGATTGCTACTATTTCTAAGAATGGTATCATCCGTGCAAAGAAAAAAGGTACAGTAACAATCACAGCAATTGCTAAAAACAACAAAAAAGCAAAGGCTACAACAAAGGTTACAGTTGGTAAAGTTGTTAAAACTTTAAAATTCAAAGAGGGAACAAAGAAAACAGTAACAGCTGGAAAGAAATTCACTCTTCACCCAACTTACTCACCAAAGAAAGCTTCTACAAAAGCTGTAACATTCAAATCTAGCAACAAGAAAGTAGCTACAGTAACTTCTAAAGGTAAAGTAACTGCAAAGAAAGCTGGTAAAGTAACAATTACAGCAACATGTAAAGATGCAAAAGGTAAGAAAGCTAAATTTACAGTAACAGTAAAAGCAGCTCCAGCACCTGCAAAAGTTGTAACACCTGAAACTGTAAAACCAGTTGTAAAAGATAACACAGCTGAATATACAGGATTAGTTGCTAATGCTGACAAATACGTTTTAACTCGTGGAAAACAGACAGTTGAGATTTCTGCAGCACAGGTTAAAGAAGCATTAGGATATATTGCTGATCCAGCAGCTGGATTCAAAGCATGGGAAAGCAAAGAAAACTTTACATTAGGTGTATTATCAGCTACTGGTAAAGGTGCTACAAAGACAGCTACGATCAAAGGTACATCTAACTATGATGGAAAATACACAGCAACAGTTACAAAAGTATCTGATACAGAATACGCTGTTGTAGCAAAATCCGAAAAAGGTCAGAACCACAACATCAAAGTTACAGTAGCAAAAGACGGTACAGTAACAGCTACAAGTGCTAAATACGTTGTAACAAGCGACAAAAACGCTACAAACATCGTAGTAAAAGATGCAGCTGGAAAAGTTATTGCTTCAGCAACAGCAAAAGATGGTAAATACACAGTAAAATTACCAGCAGACAAAGCAAAAGATTTAACAATTACACAGTATGTAGCAAAATAATCAATTGCTGAGTGATAAAGGAATCTTGGAGGAGCTTTCCTCCAGGATTCTTTTTCTATAAAAGAATTTTCTATTTAAGAAGGATCAGGAACATGAAGAAAAAGATAATGACGATGCTGATGTTGCTTGCAGTTTCCTGCATGATCATGCCAACAAATGCGAAAGCTGCCAAAAAAGCATATATCAAAACATCAACAGGAAGCAAGGCAACGGTTTTTGTTGGAAAAACTTTAAAATTAAATGCAAAAACAGTTGGTAAAAAGAAAAAAATCACATATAAGACATCCAAAAAATCTGTAGCGACAGTAAACAAAAAGGGTGTGATCAAAGGAAAGAAATACGGAACTGCCAAGATCACAATGAAAGCTTCTGGAGTGAAAACAAAGAAGATTACTGTATATGTAAGAAAAGCAGCGACAGGGATCAAACTTTCATCTGCACAGACGATTAATTTCTACAAGACAGGAAACACTGCCCAGATCAAAGCAACAGCTTTACCTGGAGGAAAACAGATGGCATCAAAAACTCTGACTTATAAGAGCAGTAATCCACAGGTAGCAGTGGTTAACAGCAAAGGAAAAGTGACAGCTAAAAAAGGCGGATACAGCAGAATTCAGATTTCTACCACTGCAAGATCAGGAAAGATCTGCACAAAAGATGTTGATGTTTTTGTATATGATGGATTTGATGATGTATGCAGTGAAACATCTGGAAGCAAGACAACATTTACATTTAATCCAAACTGGAGATCAGTCACGATCTATTTTACAAGTCAAACAGGAAAACAATATTTTTATAAAGTAGATAGTATCAAAGCAGAATTTAATATGCTGGCGAATGTCAAAGGATTTGCAGACGAACGCAATGGAGTAGCAGTGAGCAAAGACAGTGCGAGAAAGGCGAACATCATTAATTTCAAAATCATAGAAACTGGTGAAGATTATGATGTATTAGCAGATGCCCAGAGATATCAGCTGACATTTTATAAAGCGTTGAATAACAAAGTGACATTCAATGTAGAAAAATAAAAAAGATAAGAAAAATACTTGACAATAAAAATGGAAGCATGATATAATATCAAAAGTTGTGAAGAACAACAGAGACAACAAAGAAGAGTATCCACTCTCACCTTAGCACATATGATAGATTAGGAAGTGACTTGGGTTAATATTTAAGAATATGATATTTCGTGATCATGCTTGAATTTTATGTGGATAGTCTTATAACTATCCACTTTTTTAATTATCATGGAGGTGTAATTATTAGCGATTTAATGATTAACGGACAGATCAGAGATAAAGAAGTACGTCTGATCGCGAATGATGGCGAGCAGCTTGGAGTTATGTCCGCAAGGGAAGCACAGAAGTTAGCAGATGAAGCAGGATTAGATCTTGTCAAGATCTCACCAAAGGCAAAACCACCGGTTTGTAAGATTATCGATTACGGTAAGTACAAATACGAGCAGACAAGAAAAGAAAAGCTGGCAAAGAAGAAACAGAAAGTCATCGATGTGAAAGAAGTCCGCATGTCACCAAACATTGACACAAACGACTTAAACACAAAGATTAATCATGCAAAGAAATTCCTTGCAAAAGGTGCGAGAGTGAAAGTCACACTTCGATTCAGAGGAAGAGAACTTGCTCACGTGAATGCAAGCAAGTATATCTTAGATGATTTTGCGAAAGCATTAGAAGATGTAGCCACCATCGATAAGAAACCAAAGTTTGAAGGAAGAAGCATGACAATGTTTTTAGCTCCAAAGAACAACTAGGAGTTTAAGATATTCAAATATGAGTAGATACAAGCAGGATTAAGGAGGAAATAACCATGCCAAAAATGAAGACATGTAGAGCAGCTGCAAAAAGATTTAAAAAGACAGGAACAGGAAAATTAAAAAGAAATAAGGCATTCAAAAGCCATATCTTAACAAAGAAATCTCCTAAGAGAAAGAGAAATTTAAGAAAAGCTGCAATGACAGATGCAACAAATGAAAAGAACATGAAGAAGATTTTACCATATCTGTAAGATGGATCGTTAAGGAGGAAATGTAAGCAATGGCAAGAATCAAAGGCGGAATGAACGCAAAGAAAAAACACAATAGAGTATTAAAACTGGCTAAAGGATATAGAGGAGCTAGATCTAAACAGTATAGAGTAGCAAAACAGTCTGTTATGAGAGCTTTAACAAGTTCTTACGCAGGAAGAAAACAGAGAAAACGTCAGTTCAGACAGTTATGGATCGCACGTATTAACGCTGCTACAAGAATGAACGGACTTTCTTACAGCAAATTCATGCACGGATTAAAATTAGCTGGTGTTGACATCAACAGAAAAATGTTATCTGAGATGGCGATCAGCGAACCAGAAGCATTCAAAGCTTTAGTTGACGTAGCAAAAGAAAAATTAGCTTAATCAATAGAATTAACATTGTAAAAACATCTTGACTTTAAAGCGGTGGTTATCAGTCTCAATAGACAGATGGCCATCGTATTTTTTACATATGGCAGTGACTGATTTAAGACCTGTACCGACGCAGTTTTTGCGGCGAGAGGATAAGAAGAAGCCACTGTCTGTTTTTTTGATCTCATGCTCATAAGGGTTCTCGATGAGCAGAACAAAAGCACCAGGAGAAGTCTGTCTGGCTTTGAGATGGATGAATTTCTCATACTTCTGTAATGTCTTACATTCAAGGTAAGCATTTTCTAAAAGATTTCCAAGAACAATACAAAAATCAACGGAAGAGATTGGAGAGAGCGTTGGAAAATCAACGGCAAATTTTGTTTTGATCTTATCTTGTGCACATAAAAGATCATAATGCGATAAAATGGCATTTACAGCGGGCTGACGGCAGTAGATCTTAGTCTGTAAAGAAATAGATGATTCATATTGGGACAGATACTCCTTTAATTCTTCATAATTTCCTTGATTTAACAATCCAGAGATAACAGTGATCTGATGACGAAAATCATGGCGGATTTCTCTTGTCTCCTGTACATGTTGGGAAAGCTGGGAGTATTCTTTTGCCTGAATCTCCAGAATCTTTTGTTCTTCTAATATGTACTGATTTTCTACATAACTGTGGATGATAGTATAAAATAAGACATATAAAAGAAATACAAAGACCAGTAAAGTGAGCATCATGGAAAAGTAAACATGTAGATCATGATAGGTATAAATATCATAATAATTGTGTGGAATATAAGTAAAAACGAGAAAAGTAAAACAGCATGGGAAAATACATGCAATCCGCCAGACAAAGGCATTGTGAAAATTCGTAACCATCCATCCAAGATATTTCCGGGCGGGTTTATATAAGATGATATCAGCGAAAACCAGAAAGATCAGTTGTGCGATCATGGATTCTGGATAAAATTCTGTACTTTGTCCATGTGGATGAAAGATGACACCGAATGTATGATAGATAACATAAGAAAGAGAACCAAGACAACATGCAGTCAGCATAACAAAGAGAGAAGCAGAAAGCATCAGGTTCGTTTCTTTTTGAAATAGGTAGAAGAACACAGGCACAGCAAGGAATATAAGAATATTGCCCAGATCCTGTTGAAAGATTATATACGGAATGATCAACAGAACAAAATAGCACACAAAAACAAGGCTGATCTTGATCAGCAGATGGCGGATCGGGGTCTTTAGATGATCGATCACTGGAAACAGGCAAAAAACTGCCAGTGGAATGATGATTGTAAATGTACATAAATATGTAAAAATATCATAAAAAGTCATAAAAGATCATGCCTCCTCAAGTTTCAAAAACTGGTATTTGATATATTGCTCTCGGATTTGCTTGCGTCCTTTCGTTTTGATCGGAAAACACTTTGAATCTGTCATTTCGAAGTAATCGGATTCCATTGTCATAATATAGTCCATATTCAACATGATTCCACGGTTGCACTGAAGGAATCTTGAATCATCCAGATGATCTGTGACAGAATAAAAAGGAAGCCGGAAAGCATGTGTTCCATTCGTTGTATGAATGATCACCTCATGATTATTTGAGTAAATATATTGAATCTTTGATAATGGAAAATGAACATCAAAAGAACGATATTCAAAAGATAATTCAGCTTCCTGCTCAGGAAGAAGCGCTAAAGCATCATCAAGTACGTGAAAGATCTGTGTGGATTCAAAAGGCTTTAAAATATAATCAAAAAAATGAAAAGGGGCAGCTTCAAAAATGTGTTCTTTACTTGTTGTTAAGAATACGATTATCACTTTGGAATCCATCTGACGGATCTTGCGTACAATATCGATCCCGTTCAGTTCATTTAGATAAATATCCATAAAAATCAGATCAAAATCTCCAGGGACATAGGTATTCAAAAAAGAATTACCATCACTATAAGAAGAAATATCAAGGGAGATGTTTCTTTCATGTTCATAAGTACGAAGAGTGTTGAAAATGAGCTCTTGTTCTAATTTATTATCATCAACGATTGCTAACTTCATATTAGTACTCCTTGTTGTAGGGAAATTGGGGCTTCTTTAAGTATAACTTGCAAATGAATGGAAAGCAAGAAATGGGAACTATAATTTTTGTAAACAATAGGATGTGTGTGGAATGCATTTCATTTTGTACAAAAATGTGTCATAATGTAAGAAAAAGAACTGGCAGGAAGGAGATGTATAACATGAATAAAATATATGATAAAGTACAAAAATGTTATAAACAGGTAAAGAAAATGACAGATTTTAAACCACAGATCGCATTGGTCTTAGGTTCCGGCCTGGGAGATTATGCGGAGAAGATCAAGATTGAGACTGTGATCGATTACCATGAGATCAAAGGATTTCCAGTTTCTACAGTACAGGGACATAAAGGAAGATTTGTACTTGGTTACGTAGAAGATATTCCAGTAATGATCATGGAAGGACGAGTTCACTATTATGAAGGATATTCCATGAGTGATGTTGTACTGCCGATTCGACTGATGAAGATGATGGGAGCAGAGATCTTGTTTTTGACAAATGCATCCGGTGGGATTCAGCATGGGTTTGAAGCGGGTGACTTTATGATGATCACGGATCAGATCGCAAGTTTTGTACCATCTCCATTAATTGGGCCGAATATCGAAGAATTTGGAGAAAGATTTCCGGATATGAGTCATATTTATGATGAAGAATTACAAGGAGTGATCAGAAAAAGTGCAGATCATCTGCAGATTGATCTTAAAGAAGGAACTTATATCCAGCTTCCAGGTCCTAATTTTGAATCTCCGGCAGAAATCAGGATGTGTAAAGCCATCGGTGCAGATGCGGTTGGAATGAGTACTGCCTGTGAGGCGATTGCGGCAAATCATATGGGAATGAAGATCTGTGGAATTTCGTGTATTGCGAATCCTGCTGCAGGAATCAGTAAGAAACCACTGACACACGAAGAGGTTCAGCAAAGTGCAGATCGTGCAGCTCCAAAATTCCAGAAACTAGTAACAGAATGCATCTGTAGAATGGGGAAGAGTCTGAAGAAATAAGAGGTGATCAAATGATAAGAATCTACCATGCAAGAATTTTAACCATGCAGGAAGATCAAGAGATCTTTGATGGAGAGATTTGGATCTCAGATCATAAAATACAGTATGTCGGACCGGAGAATAAAGAAGAAGCGGCAAAGATCGCATGGGAGAGACAGATTGATGCAAAAGGCAATCTGATCATGCCTGGATTTAAGAATGCCCATACACATTCCGCGATGACATTTTTAAGATCTCATGCAGATGATATGCCGCTGCTTTCCTGGTTAAATGATCAGGTGTTCCCATATGAAGCCAAGTTAACACCGGATGATATCTATCATTTATCCAAACTTGCCATCATGGAATATTTAACAAGCGGGATCACCGCCAATGCGGATATGTATCTGACACCAGATACGATGATCCAGGCATCTGAGGATTGTGGTTTTCGAACGACTGTTATTGGAGCAGTGAATGATTTTACCCAGTCTGTGAAAGAAGTAGAGAATTGGTATGAGAAGTACCATAAAGAAGATGGACTTACCAGTTATGAACTGGGGTTCCATGCAGAATATACAACCAAGAGAGAAATCTTAGAAGGTATCTCAGAGCTTTCTAAGAAGTACCATGCACCTATCTATACCCACAACTCAGAAAGTGCCTCAGAAGTGGCACAGTGCGTCGAGAGAACAGGTATGACACCAACGGTATATATGGAACAGCTAGGGCTGTTTGAATATGGAGGAGGGTTGTACCACTGTGTTCATATGAGCGAAGAAGATCTTGATGTCGTAAAGAGACATCAGATTTCTGTGATCACCAACCCAGCCTCGAATCTAAAATTAGCAAGCGGGATCGCTCCGATCGAGGAGATGTTAAAACGAAATATTGATCTGGCGATCGGAACGGATGGACCTGCAAGCAATAACTGTCTTGATATGTTTCGTGAGATGTTTCTTGTCACAGCACTTGCCAAATACCGGGAAAATGATGCGAGTGCAGTTGATGCAGCAGAGGTATTAAAGATGGCAACAACAGGCGGTGCAAAAGCAATGGATCTTTCAGACTGTGATGTGTTAGTCAAAGGAAAGCAGGCAGATCTTATAATGATCGACCTGCATCAGCCAAATATGCAGCCAATCCACAATATCAGAAAGAATCTGGTATACAGTGGAAGTAAGCAGAATGTCAAGATGACAATGGTCGCAGGAAAGATTCTGTATGAAGATGGCGAATTCTTTATTGGAACAGATGCGGCTCACATTTATGAAAAAGCGAATGAGATCACGCAGAGGATCATGAGCGAGATCTGAATTTAATCAATACAATCTTCTGCATGCTTTAGTGCAGCAGCGATATTTGGACAGAAATGTTCTTTCCCAACAAGTTCGATAAATCCAGCTTTCTTCATAACCTTCATTGGTTGTTCATTGACATGAGAAAATACGATCGTAATTCCTTTTTTCTCACAAGTATCAACGAGATCTTTTAATGCATTTAATGCTGTGCTGTCAAGTGCAGGAACACTTCGCATACGCAGGATCAGACATTTAGTGAAATCCTTTACAACGATGTGCTCGATCGCATCAGAAGCACCAAAGAATAAAGGTCCTGTGATCTCATAAACACGGATTGCTAAAGGAAGCCGTGCTAGATGATCATCAATTTCAGGTGTATCATCATCGACATAGACCCAGCTGTCAACATGGGTTTCCTCACTCATGCGTTTGATAAACAGCAGACATGCAATGACCATACCGATTTCGATCGCAACGACAAGATCGAAGACAACCGTTAAAATGAATGTGACGATCAACACGATGATATCGCTTTTTGGAGCCGTTTTTAACATATGTACAAAAGTTCTCCACTGACACATATTGTAAGCAACAACAAAAAGGATGGCCGCGATCGTAGGCATTGGGATCATACCAGCAAATGGCATTAAAACAACTAATACGATGACCAAAGTAATGGAATGGACCATACCAGCAACCGGAGTGCGGCCTCCATTTTTGATATTGGCAGCAGTTCTTGCGATCGCTCCAGTTGCAGGAATACCTCCAAATAGGGCAGAAGCGATATTTCCAAGCCCTTGTGCAACTAATTCTGTATCAGAACGATGTTTGCCGTTGATCATTCCATCAGCAACAACGCAGGATAACAGAGATTCAATGGCAGCAAGTACCGCAATGGTAAATGCATTTGGAATCGCTGATTTCACCATAGAAAATTTGACTGCAGGTATATGGAATGATGGCAGATCATTTGTGATCGTATAGAGGTTTCCGATCGTTGAAACATGGAGTGGCAGAAATTTTACCATAAGAATACCAATGACCACAGCGATCAATGATCCAGGAATTCTTTTAAAAATATATGGACTGATGATCAGGATGGCAAGACTGACTCCGCCAACGATCAGGGCATCAACATGGAAAGATGAAAATCCAAGGGCAAATGCATTTAGTTTTTCCATTGTTTCAATTGGTTTTAAACCATTTGGATAAGTAACACCAAAGAAATCTTTTAACTGTCCGATGACGATCGTAACAGCGATCCCGGAAGTGAATCCCGTGGTGATCGTATAAGGAATAAATTTGATCAGACTTCCAAAGTGGCAAAGTCCCATAAGGATCAAGAAGATACCGGCAAGGATCGTGGAGATCACAAGACCGTCAAGCCCGTCTTTTGCAACGATTCCGGCAACAATGGTTGCGAAAGCAGCGGTTGGTCCGGCAATCTGTACGCTGCTGCCACCGAAAGCAGAAATCACAAAGCCAGCAACGATCGCAGTAAAGATACCTGCTTGTGGTCCAACACCGGAAGCAAGTGCTAAGGCAATGGATAATGGAAGAGCTATGATCGCAACGATGATCCCAGCGGTAACATCTTTGACAAATTGTGATCGGTCATAGGATTTCAGTGTGGTTAGTAACATAGGTTTGATTTGGTTCATGCAAAGTTTGTATCCTTTCTTTTCTAGTTTTTCAAGCTGTAGTGTATACAAGTATAGCATGCTAAGATAGTGTTAAGAAATAAAAAGATGAAATGTTTTCAATAATATACAAGCAAATCATCATATCAAAAAAAGGAAGCCTGAATCTCAGGCTTCCTTTTTCAATGGAAATGGGTGATATTTCTTTTCCCATTTTTTCAAAAGATGTTTGATCTTATATTTTCTATAAGTTTGTATGATCACAAAAACAGATAGAACAAAAAGAACAGGTGCTAAAATAAATTTCATGAATAGATGCATAAAAACCTCCTATTATAAATGATAACAATAAATTAGTTGGTTTTATCATAACAGAAATAAGGCTGGCGGTCCATTGCAATAGAAACTATTGCCACAGGCGGTTATTTGAAAAAATGATTCATAATAAAATCAGAGTATATAAGGAGTGTGGAGAGCTATGAAGCCCATTAATTATAAAGCTCTGGGAGCGAAAATTAAAGAATATCGTAAAAAAGAAAATATAACACAGGAACAACTTGCCGAGATGGCAGATATTTCATTAAGTCATATGTCAAATGTGGAGACGGCTTCAGTAAGCGTTTCGCTGCCAGCACTTAAGCTGATCGCAGATGCACTAGGTGTTACCATAGATGAACTGTTGGTGGACAGTTACAGCAAGAAACAGAAAAAATATTTTTACAGCAAGAAGATGGATCTGATCATGGAACAATGTGAGACGGTAGAGCAGGAGATCATTGTGAATACTGTATCAACCTTAGCAGATAATTTATTAAAGAGTCGAAAGAAAAAAGGAGTCTGAGGACTCCTTTTTGTGGTTATTGTATGAAATAAAAAAACCGAAGTCACAAACTTCGGTATGCCGATGGCGAGATTCGAACTCGCACGAACGTAAGCTCACTGCGACCTGAACACAGCGCGTCTGCCAATTCCGCCACATCGGCTTAAGTGCAGTTGAGGGGACTTGAACCCCTACCCAGTTAACCCGGACTAGATCCTTAGTCTAGCGCGTATGCCAATTCCGCCACAACTGCGCAACACCGTTATGATATCACTATATGGAACTTGTGTCAATAAAAAAACGAAAAAAAGTTCAAAAAAATTAAATTAAGTATCAAAATATGGATTTTACAGCATATTTTCGGTATAATCTGCAACAGAATGACACACAAAAAAGAAGAAAAATTTTTAATCGGAGGGAAAATTATGCTGATCGGTTCTCATGTAGGGATGAAAGGAAAGGACATGTTTCTAGGATCTGTCAAAGAAGCATTATCTTATGGAGCGAATACCTTTATGGTGTACACTGGCGCACCACAGAATACAAGAAGAAAAAAGATTGAGGAATTAAGAATTGAAGATGGAACGAAATTAATGAAAGAACATGGAATGGAAACGTTTGTTGTTCATGCACCATATATCATCAATCTTGCGAACACGACGAAACCTGAGACATTTGAGTTAGCAGTGGAATTTTTGGAAGTTGAAGTAGAACGTACCAAAGCTATGGGAAGTCATACATTGGTCCTGCATCCAGGTTCTCATGTTGGAGCTGGTGTTGACAAAGGAATCGATCGTATCATCGAAGGATTAAATCAGGTCATGTATCAGGATATGCCGGTTCATATCGCACTGGAGACAATGGCAGGAAAAGGAAGCGAGATCGGGTGTGAGTTTGAAGAACTAAAAAGAATCTATGATGGTGTAAAATATCCAGAGAAATTAAGAGTCTGCTTCGATACTTGTCATGTGAGCGACAGCGGCTTAGATCTGTCTGGAGAAGGATTTGAAAATGTCATTGACCAGTTTGATAAGACGATCGGCAAAGACCAGATCGCAGTCTTTCATATCAATGACAGTAAGAATGTGATCGGTGCAGGAAAAGACCGTCATGAAAATCTTGGATTTGGAACGATCGGATTTGAGACGTTAAATCACATCGTACATCACAAAGACTTTGAACAGGTACCTAAGATTTTAGAAACACCATACATTAAAGCGGAAGACAGCAAGAAATCCTATCCGCCATACAAATATGAGATTGAGATGTTAAAACAGGAACAATTTGATCCGCAGATGAAGGAAAAGATTTTGGAGGATAACCAGAAATGAAAGTAACATTTATTGAACATAGTAGTTTTATGGTTGAGATGGAACAAAATGTTCTGCTGTTTGATTACTATCAGGGAGAAATTCCGTCATTTGACGGCAGTAAGACTCTCTATGTCTTTGCATCACACAGTCATGCCGATCATTATGATCCAGCAATCTGGAAACTAAAAGAACAGTATAAAGATATTCATTATATTCTTTCTGATGATATCAAAGATAACGAAGGTGCAGTCGTTATGAAAGCACATGAAAAAAAGGAAGTTGCCGGAATCAAAATAGAAACTTTAAGATCAAACGACATGGGAGTAGCATTTCTTGTGAAAGTGGAAGGAAAGACAATCTACCATGCAGGTGATCTTAACTGGTGGCATTGGAATGGAGAATCAGAGGAAGATAATGAATATTACAAGAAGACCTTTCAGGATGAGATGAAATATCTGGAAGGAAAGAAGATCGATCTTGCATTTATGCTCCTTGATCCAAGACAGGAAGATAAGTATTGCTGGGGAATGAATTATTTCTTAGAACATACGGACAGTAAAGTTGTATTCCCAATGCATTGCTTTGAGCATTACAACATCAACCATCATTATTTAAACTGTGAAGATGGGCGCAGATGGAAGGATATCGTCAGAGATATCACAGGTGCAGGTCAGGTATTTGAAATCTGATTCCACTGACTGATCAGCCGTTCTAACGAATAAGAAGCATTCGCAGGGCTTGTGGAAGGCAGTTTCACAGCTTCAAATCCAGTCACTTTTTCACAATATTTATGATAAAGTTTATAAGCAGTCCCACCGTTGGTATAAATCTGGCGAATTGGGGCTGTTTTTAAAATGAATGAAAAATCATTTGGCACTGCATTTTTAATACTGCTGTCGCTGGAACCTTCAATATCGCAAGAAGCGATCACATCCCAGATGGCAATGTTGTGTCTTAATAAAAACTCTTTTTTCTCCTCGATCGTTTCAGGCAGAGTATCCTCAAAGACTGCAGCAAGAACCTTCCAGAAACGGTTTTGCTTATGATGATAAAAAAACTGTCCCTCTCTGGACTTTACAGAAGGAAAAGAACCAAGGATTAGGATCTTTGATCGGTCATCATATACGGGAGGGATTTCATGAATCACATGAGTCATTTCAAAATTTCCTTTCTTATCGTATTTTTCTACAAATTTCAACTCCTATTTTATCAGATGATGCAGACAGAAGAAAGTTTTCGTCAGAAACTGTAAAAACTTGCAGGGCGTTACCGCCATGGTATGACAAAATATTTTTTAGAGATTTTCTATAATTGCATTATGTATTTCATCGAAATGTTTTTGGAACAATGGATCATGATCGCGTTCCAGCTAAAATTACTGGAATGGATCATACATAAAAAGATGAAATTTTATAAAATATTTGCCGCATCCATCTTTGGAAGTTTTTCAGGATGTCTTATACTTCAGCTTTATGACGAAGATCATGGACTGAAATTGGGATTGATGATCATTTCCATTGTTATGACGGTAAAGATATCTTGTGCATTTCCAATGAAAAAAGCATGGAAATACAGCGTGTATCTTCTGGTGTTGAGTTTATTTACTGGTGGAATCTTTACAATGATAAAAAGCCAGATCATTCTGCCGTGGCTGATCCTTGCGACAGCCAGCTGCATGCTTGTAAGGTATTTGTATGTATCAGCCGTAAAAGATATGAATCACGACAAAGAATCTTTTTATCAAGTGGAATTTACGATTCTGCATAAGAAATTAGAGGTTTGTGCATTCTTGGATACAGGAAATTTCTTATATGAACCAGTCAGTCAAATGCCAGTATGTATTCTGGAAGAAGAAACATTTTTGAAGTATTTTCATGAGCCGTTGTTCAAGATGATAGAAAAACAGGAAGCAGAGGGCATCCGCATGATCCCATATCAAAGTGTTGGAAGGGAACATGGGATGATGCCGGCAGTGATGGCAAATGATATGAAAATCACGAAAGAGGACCGGATAATAGAACACAAAAAGGCAGTGATCGCCATTTCCAAAGTATCCCTTTCCAAATGGGGAGCTTACGAAATGTTACTACATCCGGATCTGATCAAAAATGGGAGGTAATGATTGTGTTAAAGTTGAGCTTGGTAAGTGGAAGAAGGACATTTTTTGGAAGAGGAAATGAGATTCATTATATTGGGGGAACGGAGATACTTCCGGCACCGCTTGATACAGCGGAAGAGCAGAAAATGATCCATATGTTAGGAACTGTCAATGAAGAAACGGCAAGAAGCATGCTGATCGAGAGAAATCTACGATTGGTTGTATACATAGCAAAGAAATTTGACAACACGGGAATCGGTGTGGAAGATCTGATTTCGATTGGTACGATCGGTCTGATCAAAGCAATCAATACATTTAACCCAGCAAAGAAGATCAAACTTGCGACTTATGCATCCAGATGTATCGAAAATGAAATTTTGATGTATTTAAGAAGAAATAACAAGACAAAGATGGAAGTATCCATCGATGAGCCATTAAATGTAGACTGGGATGGGAATGAATTATTATTATCCGATATCCTTGGAACCGATGAAGATATCATTTACAAGGACTTAGAACATGAAGTAGATAAGAAACTTCTGACAAGAGCCATGACGATCCTTACGGACCGCGAGAAAATGATCATTGAATTAAGGTTTGGGATCAATCAAAAAGAAGGAAAAGAAAAAACACAGAAAGAAGTCGCTGATATGCTTGGAATTTCACAATCTTACATATCAAGACTGGAGAAAAAGATCATCAAACGCCTGAAAAGAGAAATGATCAAGATGGGATGTGTATAAATTTACAGAAAAATTAAGAAAATGTTCACTTTCTGCTGAAAAAAATATGATATGATAAATGTGGAAGAAAAAAATAAGGAAACGATCATACTTAGGAGGCAGAAATGAAAATGAAGAGAAGTGAAAAACTAGGAATGCTTACCGGATTGGTTGTTGGGGTACTCTTATTGCTGATCAGCGTGTTTATGATATTTCAGACAACATGTAAGGTCTGGGGAAGTCAGATTACACCAACGCAGGCAGAAAAAAATGGACTAGAGAATAGTTTCCGTTATACAGATGGGAAGCTCAAATCTACGACAGAACGTATGACAAGAAGTTTAACAAGAGTTGTCAAACCATCTAATGCAACAGCACAGGGAATTGACGTAAGTTATCATCAGGGAACGATCGACTGGGAGAAAGTTAAGAACAGCGGTCAGGTTGATTTTGCGATCATCCGTTGTGGAATTGGAATGGATCAGACGAACCAGGATGATACACAGTGGGAGAACAATACTAGTGAATGTGAACGCCTTGGAATTTCATATGGAACATTTTTATATTCCTATGCAGACACTGTAGAGAAAGCACGCAGTGAAGCACAGCATGTAGTCCGTTTGGTACAGGGAAAGAATCTGACATATCCAATTTATTATGACATGGAAGATAACTCTGTGATGAATAAGATTGATTCAAAGACAGCAGGAGAAATCGCACAGACATTTTTAAATACACTGGAAGCCAATGGATATAAGAATGTAGCAGTTTACAGCTCTAAGTCATTATTTGAGACAAAGCTGACAGCAGATATCTTTAACCGTTATCCAAGATGGGTGGCACATTATAACGATACCTGTGGATATCAGGGAAGCTATCATATGTGGCAGTATATAAACAAAGGTCAGATTGATGGAATTACAGGAAATGTTGATTTGGATTATAAGATTGGAAATTGGACATCTGCAGGGTATACGCCAGCACCAGCAACACCAACGACACCAGCAACACCAACGACACCAGCAACACCAACGACACCAACAGCACCAACGACACCAGCAGCACCAGCAACACCAGTAGCACCAACGACAGCTGTTAAGAAAACAACCGTAAGTAATCCCAAGGCACCAACGATCAAGAGCTTAAAGAAGAGTGGAAAGAAAGCGATCAAGATCACATATAAGAAGGTTTCAGGAGTCAGTGGATACCAGATCTATATGTCCACAAAGAAGAAATCAGGATATAAAAAGATCGCAACACTTTCCTCTAAGAAATCATCTTATACCAAAGGAAAACTAAAAAAAGGAAAGAAATATTATTTTAAGGTCCGCACAATGAAAAAAGTATCCGGCAAGTACAGATACAGCAGTTTTTCCAAAGTAAGATCGATCAAACGATAAAAAATATCAATGCGGCATCGAAAGCATGAGAATAAGCTTTCGGTGCCGTATTTTTATGCAAAAATCAAACCGACCCCCTTTTCAATCTGTTCCATTTGTAGTAGCATAAAGGATATCAATGAATAGAAAAAAGGAGATTTTGTTAAAGGTTTATGAATAATAAATATACGATCATCAAACAAGAATCTATTGAAGAATTAAATGGAACAGGATATATTTTAAAGCATAATAAGACGGGAGCCAGAGTGGTTGTGATCTCCAATGAAGATGATAACAAGGTATTCCAGATCGGATTCCGTACACCACCACAAGATGATACAGGAGTTCCTCATATCTTAGAGCATTCCGTACTTTGTGGCTCCAGAGAGTTCCCAATGAAGGATCCATTTGTGGAATTGGTCAAAGGATCACTGAATACATTTTTAAATGCAATGACTTACCCAGATAAGACTGTTTATCCGGTTGCAAGCCAGAATGATAAAGATTTCTTTAATCTGGTGCATGTTTATCTGGATGCTGTATTTTATCCAAATATCTATAAGAAGCCAGAGATCTTAAAGCAGGAAGGATGGCATTATGACCTGTTAAGCGAAGATGCTCCTCTGACATATAACGGAGTTGTGTTTAACGAGATGAAAGGAGTCTTCTCATCTCCAGACCAGCAGCTTGCACGTATCATTCAGAAGTCTTTATTGGAAGACACACCATATGGGTTTGAATCAGGCGGAGATCCAAAGGCGATCCCAGATTTAACTTATGAGATGTTCCTTGATTTCCACAAGACTTATTATCATCCATCCAACAGCTATATTTATCTGTATGGGGATATGGATGTTGATGAATACCTGACATTTATCGATGAACATTATTTAAAAGATTTCGATAAGAAACAGATCGATTCATCATGGGAGAAACAAGAACCATTTACAGAAGTAAAACGAGTGGAAGAATATTATCCAGTCGGGGAAAATGACTCCGAAGAAGAAAAGACTTATTTATCCTACAATGCAGTGATCGGAGACAGCTTGGATGCAAAACTTTACTTAGGATTTGAGATCTTAAACAGAGTATTATTCGATGCACCTGGAGCACCAGTGAAGAAAGCTTTGATGGATGCACAGATTGGAAAAGATATTCAAAGTTCTTATGATAATGGGATCATGCAGCCAGTATTTTCTGTGATCGCACAGGAAGCAAGGGATGATCAGGAAGATGAATTTGTTAAGATCTTAGAAAAGAACTTAGCCAAGATCGCAAAAGAAGGAATTCCAAGAAGAAATCTTTTAGCAGCATTTAATTACTATGAATTCAAATACAGAGAAGCAAACTTTGGACGTTTTCCAAAGGGATTGATGTATGGACTTCAGATGTACGACAGTTGGTTATATGACGATGAGAAACCATTTATCCATATCAAGACAAATGAGATCTTCAAACAGTTAAGAGAAGAGATCGAGAATGGCTATTTTGAGAATCTGATCAAAGAATATCTGATTGATAATAACCATAAAACGATCGTGGTGATGAAGCCAAAGAAAGGCTTACAGAAGATCAAAGATCAGGAAGAAGCGGATAAATTAAAGGCTTACAAAGATTCTTTATCCGAAGAAGAAGTAAAGAAATTAGTCGAAGAGACGAAACAGTTAAAAGCATCACAGGAAGAAGCATCTACAAAAGAAGAATTAGAGAAGATTCCAGTGATCGACATTGAAGATATCAGAAAAGATGTCAAACCATTATCCAATGTGGAATCTGAACTTGGTGGTGTGAAAGTATTATGGCATCAGTATTTTACAAACAAGATCGCTTACGTCAAGCTCGCATTTGATATGAGTCATGTGCCAATGGATCTCGTGCCATATGCATCATTTTTAGCAGAGATCTTAACGATCGTTGATACAACACACTATAGTTATCAGGAATTAGGAAACGAGATCAGCATTGAGACAGGTGGCATCAGCGCAACAATGGATGTTATGCCAACGGATGTGCATGAATTTCTTCCAATGTTTATCTTAAAGACAAAATGCTTCTATTCTAATATCGAAAAAGCATTTGATTTATTAAAAGAAGTGGCATTTGAAAGCAAATTAGATAATAAGAAACGACTAAAAGAGATCATCGGACAGATTTATACAAACCTTAAGATCACATTGACAGAGACAGGACACAAGAGTGCGGCAAACCGTGCAATGTCTTATTTCTCAGAATATGCAGCATACCGTGAAGCAATTCAGGGGATCACGATGTATGAGACTGTGAAGAAATGGTATGAAGATTTCGATGAAGAATATGACAATATCGTCAATGGTTTAAAAGAAGCTGCAAAAATGATCTTTGAAAAACAAAATATGACGATCAGTTATACAGGAAAAGAAGAAGCACCTGAGTTCATGAAGGCAGAAGTGGAAAGCTTTATCGAAGGATTATATGAAGACCAGAAACAAGGTGAGAAAGTCAAAGTTACATGCACAAAGAGCAATGAAGGATTTGCAACTGCAGGTGGTGTTCAGTATGTGGCATGCGCTGGAAACTTTAAGGATGCAGGACTTGAGTATACAGGAGCGTTAAAAGTGCTTCAGATGATCTTCTCCTATGAATATCTGTGGATTCAGATCCGTGTCAAAGGTGGTGCGTATGGATGCATGTGCAGTTTCTCAGATCAGGGAGATTCTATGTTTGTGACATACCGTGATCCAAACCTTTCTGAATCTTATAAAGTATACGACGAGGCAGCAGATTATGTGGCAGATTTTGATGCAGATGATCGTGATATGAAGAAATATATCATTGGAACGATCGGAAGTATGGATATGCCAATGGAAGCTGTTGATATGGGGGCAAGAAGTTTTCATGCATATTTCTTAGGCAAGACAGAAGCTGATCTTCAGAAGGTCAGAGATCAGGTATTATCCTGTACACAGGAAGATATCAGAGCGTTAGCACCGATCGTTAAAGCAGTAGTAGAAGCAGGAAACCGCTGCTGTATTGGAAATGAAGAGAAGATCGATCAGAATAAAGAATATTTTGATGAAGTAAAACATGTACTATAGAGAAAACAGGGAAAGGACAATTTATGGCAAATGAATTTAAATCCGGTTTTGTAACATTTATCGGACGACCAAACGTTGGAAAGTCAACATTAATGAACCGTCTGATCGGACAGAAGATCGCGATTACATCAAGCAAACCGCAGACAACAAGAAATCGTATCCAGACAGTGTACACCGATGAAAGAGGGCAGATCATCTTCCTTGATACACCAGGGATCAACAAGGCGAAAAATAAACTTGGAAACTATATGTTACAGGTTGCAGAACGCACATTAAATGAAGTCGATGTCGTACTTTGGTTAGTAGAACCAAGTACGTTCATCGGTGGTGGTGAAAAATATATCATTGAACAGTTATCTAAGATCAAAACACCGATCATTTTAGTCATCAACAAGATTGATACAGTAGAAGAAAAAGACATCTTAGAAGCAATCGATACATACAAAGATGTATGTGAATTTGCAGAGATCATCCCGGTATCTGCATTGAAAGGCAAGAATACGGATGATGTCATCGACAGTATTTACAAATATTTAGATGAAGGTCCAATGTACTTTGATGAAGATACGATCACAGATCAGCCAGAGAGACAGATCTGTGCGGAATTGATCCGTGAGAAAGCTCTTCGTCTGTTAAGTCAGGAGATCCCGCATGGGATCGCTGTTGTCATTGATGCGATGAAAATCAGACGTCATGGACATATCGTGGATATCGATGCAACGATCGTATGCGAGAGAGATTCTCATAAAGGGATCATTATCGGAAAACAGGGATCTATGCTTAAGAAGATCGGTACACAGGCAAGGATCGAGATGGAAAATCTTCTGGATATGAAAGTAAATCTTCAGTTATGGGTTAAAGTCAAGAAAGACTGGAGAGACAGCGATATGCTGCTTAAGAACTATGGATATGATAAGAAAGAAGTATAAAGATGTCACAAGAGATCAAAGTGACGGGAATGGTCTTACAGGCTGGCAATATTGGGGAGTATGATAAGCGGATCGTACTTCTTACAAAAGAACGTGGAAGGATCTCGGCATTTGCAAGAGGTGCTAAAAAAGCAACCAGCCAGTATGCGGCAGCCTGTCAGCCATTTACGTTTGGAGAGTTTTCTTTATATGAGGGAAAAAATTCTTTTAATCTGATGTGGGCAGGGGTTGAGAATTATTTTGATACTCTGAAAAAAGACCTGGATCTCATTTATTATGCGAGTTATTTTTGTGAACTTGCATCCTACCTGACAAGGGAGAATAACGATGAGTTAGAGATCTTAAAATTACTCTATCAGACACTGCGTGCATTAGAAAAAAAGACGATTGATATTGAATTGGTCCGCTGTATTTATGAGATTAAGATCCTTGCATTATATGGAATCGGAATCGAAGCATCCAGATGTGTAAAATGTGGGAGCAGGGAAGATCTGATCTGGTTTGATGCAAGAGAAAGCGGAGTGGTATGTAACAAATGTGAACATGGGAAAGTGAAAGTAAGTCCTGCAACATTATATACACTTCAGTACATTCTTTACAGTTCGATCGAGAAGCTTTATACCTTTAAAGTCAGTGCGGATGTTTTATGGGAATTAAAAAAGATCATTCGCGAATATATGCGTTATCATGTGAATCATGAATTTAAATCTTTGTTATTTTTATAAGATCAGATTTTAACGAAAAAGAGTGAATAAAAAAAGAGCCGGTCATACGGCTCTTTTTATGTCTGAGATATGTAATCTATTTGCATAAAATGCGAAGAACTTTAACAAATTTTTCTTTGTCGTCTGTAGAGAATTTTTCCAATAGACGAAGAATTTCTTTGTTCAGTACATCATCTTTTTCACCATTCTCATCTGATTCTGGACGAAGAAGATAATCAATAGATACATTCAGAAGTTTTGCGTAATAAGATAGTACACGAAGGTTCATCTTTACGCGGTCATTTTCAATGTTGCTGATGAATGCAACTGTTACATCGAGTGCATCAGCGATCTGTTCTTGAGTGTACCCTGCCTGCTTACGCAGAGTTTTCATTCTTTTACCAACATTGGTATAGTCAATTTGATACATGGTTATAAATTCCCTTTCTTCATATCTCATATAATAACATTAAGTATTATAATATAAAAAATTATAAAAAGTAATATTCATTCAGTATATTTGATATATTTTCAAGTGTGAAGCTTTTGAAATATACCTTGAAAAATTACTTATTACAAGATACAATATTATAATAATACAAAAATTTGAAGAGGTAAAGGCTATTATGAAATTATCAATGGAGAAAATCGTTAACCTTGCCAAGGTACGTGGATTTGTATACAGCGGTTCAGAAATTTATGGAGGACTTGCTAATACATGGGACTATGGAAACCTTGGTGTAGAACTTAAGAACAATGTAAAGAAAGCTTGGTGGAAGAAGTTCATTCAGGAAAGTCCATATAATGTAGGAATTGATGCTGCAATCTTAATGAACCCTCAGACATGGGTTGCATCAGGACATCTTGGTAACTTCTCAGATCCATTAATGGATTGTAAAGAATGTCATGAACGTTTCCGTGCAGATAAACTGATCGAAGATTATATGCAGGAACATGGAATGGAGATCGAAGGATCTGTGGATGCATGGTCCAAAGAAGAGATGGAAAGCTTCATCAATGAGCATGATGTTGTATGCCCAACTTGTGGAAAGAAGAACTTTACAGAGATCCGTCAGTTCAACCTGATGTTCAAGACATTCCAGGGTGTTACAGAAGATGCGAAGAATACAGTTTACTTACGTCCTGAGACAGCACAGGGAATTTTTGTAAACTTCAAGAATGTTCAGAGAACATCAAGAAAGAAGATCCCATTTGGAATCGGACAGATCGGTAAATCTTTCCGTAACGAGATCACACCAGGAAACTTCACATTCCGTACTCGTGAGTTCGAACAGATGGAATTAGAATTCTTCTGTGAACCAGACAAAGATTTAGAATGGTTTGAATATTGGAAGAATTACTGCATCAACTGGTTACAGACACTTGGAATCAAAGAAGATGAGATGAGAGTGCGTGACCACGAGAAAGAAGAGTTATCTCACTATTCTAAAGCAACATCCGACATTGAATTTATGTTCCCATTCGGATGGGGTGAATTATGGGGTATCGCAGACCGTACAGATTATGACTTAACTCAGCATCAGAATACATCTGGTGAAGATTTAACATATTTTGATGATGTGAACAAAGAACGTTACATCCCATATGTGATCGAACCTTCTCTTGGAGCAGATCGTGTAACACTTGCATTCTTATGCTCTGCATATGATGAAGAAGAATTAGAAGGCGGAGATACAAGAACAGTTCTTCATTTCCATCCAGCATTAGCACCTGTTAAGATCGGTATCTTACCATTATCTAAGAAGTTAAGCGATGGTGCTATGAAGGTTTATGAAGAATTAGCGAAAGAATATAACTGTGAATTCGACGAACGTGGTAATATTGGTAAGCGTTATAGAAGACAGGATGAGATTGGAACACCTTACTGTGTAACATTCGATTTCGATTCTTTAGAAGATGGAGCTGTTACAGTTCGTGACCGTGACACAATGGAACAGGAACGTGTTAAGATTGAAGATCTGAAAGCATATTTTGCAGAAAAATTTGCATATTAATAAGAATGAGAATCCGGGGGAATATCAATATCTCTCCGGATTTTTTCATAGGATATAGAATGAATGATGGAGGGCAGGATGATGAACAAAAACTATGATTTTTCTTACACACAGGACAGGGAATTATCCTGGTTGAAATTTAATGAGCGTGTTTTAAGAGAAGCAGATAAAAAGAACGTTCCTATTTTTGAACGTCTGAAATTTTTAGAGATATTTACGAACAATCTGGATGAATTTTTTATGGTCAGAGTGGGCAGCATTCATGAAATGAGTCTGATCCATGATAATCACAGAGATATCCGTTCGGATCTGACCCCAGAAGAACAGTTAGATGAGATCGCAAAACATGTCAGACCACTGTATGAATTAAGAGATAAGATCTTTGCAAAAGTATCCAGAGAACTAGCAGACAAGAAGATCAAACGCTGTCAGATCGAGGAATTAGAAAAAGAGGAAAAGAAAAAATTAAAGACATATTATGAGGCGATGATACTGCCAGTACTTTCTCCGATCGTGATCGGGAAACAGCATCCATTTCCTCATATTCCGAATAAAGTATTGCAGATCGGATTGATCTTAAAGAAGAAAGAAAAGATTTCTTTTGGGATTATTGGACTTCCAAAAGATGTGGAGCGTATGATCTTTCTATCAGGGGAAGGAAGAAGATATGTACTTTTAGAAGACATCATTTTGTATTTCTGCGATGAATTATTTGAGAATTATACGGTAGAAGAAAAGGCAGTTTTATGTATTACAAGAAGTGCTGATATCAATCCAGATGATGAGATTTATGAATCAACGGATGATTATCGTACACATATGAAGAAGATCATTAAGATGAGGGCCAGATTAAAACCAGTTCGCTTAGAAATTGAGGGCAATCGTCATAAAGAGATTAAAAAATACCTCTCAGAACGTTTAAATATTTCAGAACAGGACATCTTTAAAAGCCAGGCGCCGTTGGATTTAAAATATGTTTACAAGCTGACAGATAAAGTGTCAAAAGAAGAGAGAAAAAATGGATGCTATCGTCCATTTGTACCAGCGTTAAACAGAGATTTTATTCCAGGAGTCAGTGTGACAAAACAGATTCTTGAGGAAGATAAATTATTATCCTTTCCGTTTGACAGCATGGATACATTTATTGAATTATTGAAAGAAAGTGCAAAGGATAAAGAAACTCTTTCTATCAAGATCACCATTTATCGTTTGGCAAGGCAGGCAAGGATCGTCAAATATCTATGTGAGGCAGCGGAAAATGGAAAAGAAGTTCTTGTATTGATGGAACTTAGGGCAAGATTTGATGAAGAAAATAACATCAATTATTCTGAAATCTTAGAAGAAGCTGGTTGTAAGGTTATGTATGGAATGGAAGATTACAAAGTTCATTCTAAAGTTTGTCTGATCACGAAGAAAAACAGTCGTGGAATTTATTACATCACACAGATCGGAACAGGAAATTACAATGAAAGTACATCGAAATTATATACAGATTTAAGCCTTATGACAGCATCCGAAGAAATTGGACATGATGCATCTGTTTTCTTTCACAATATGGCAACATTTAATCTTCAAGGAACGTATGAACATCTTCTTGTGGCACCATCAAGTCTTCAGGATGGGATCATAAAAAGGATCGAACGTGAAAAAATGAAAGCAGAAAGCTTTCAGCCATGTGGGATCTTTATGAAAATGAACTCTTTAACAGATCGTAAGATCATCGATGAGTTATCGAAGGCGTCAAATGCAGGAGTTCCGATATTTCTGCTGATTCGTGGAATCTGCTGTATTCGTCCTGGAATCCCAGGGAAGACAGAGAATATCCGTGTAGAAAGCATTGTCGGAAGATTTCTGGAACATTCAAGGATTTATGCATTTGGAGTTGGAGATGATACAGAGATTTATATTTCATCTGCGGATATGATGACAAGGAATACAAGAAGAAGAGTTGAAGTCGCAGCACCGATCTATGATCCAAGGTTAAAACAAAGAATCCTGAAGATGATCAATGTGATGAAGCAGGATAACATTCAGGCACAGGTACTGCTTTCCAACGGAGAATATACAACTAAGAAAAAACGTGAAGATAATATGAATTCACAGATCCACTTTTTAAATGAAGCAAAAAGACTTGCTCCAAAAGAGAAGACACAAAAACAAAATCTTTTCTATCAGGTAAAGGGGATATTTTTTGGAAAGAAAAAATTAAGAAAAAAATAGCTCGCAATTTATCTATAAAATAGGGTATACTATATCTGACTAAAATGCCAGCATTCAAGGAGGGATAGAACCATGAGAAAAATTATTTTTAACAAAAAGTTTTTAGCCATTGTAGGAATCTGCTTATCTGTAGCAGGAGGATTTGCAATCAAACAGAAGATCACGACCAAAGCCTCTGATCACAGTTTTGAAGTCAATGGAATGAATGTCAGCATTCAGCAGTGTGAAGGAAAATCTGAGGAGATCATGGAAGAAGATCTAGATGAAACAATCTCTAATGAGGTAATGGCACTGGAAGAAAAAGGACATAATTACGAGATCGGAGATACGATCGAGACAGAAGAAGTAGCGTTTGTACCAATGACAAAAGAAATTGATGATGAGACAGCATACAATGCATTTGGGACGATCACATCAAAGAGCGGAAATAACTATGTTATTGTCGTGAAATCAGAAAAAGAACTGACACAAGATAATTTAGAAACTGTCGCTGAAGCAGTGAAAGAACAGGTAAAATAAAACATATGATCGTGGAGGCAGAGATGATTTTAATTAAGAATGCAAGAGTGATGGATCCAGAAAGCGGATTCGATCAGGTAACAGATATTTTATTAGACGGGAAGAGGATCAGACAGATCGGTAAGGTAGATGATGTCTCTGGCATTGAACAGGTCATTGATGCTTCCGGGATGATCGCAGCCCCTGGATTGATCGATGTACATGTACATTTCCGCGATCCGGGATTTACATATAAGGAAGATTTACAGACAGGTTCTGCTGCGGCAGCAGCTGGTGGATTTACGACGGTAGTATGTATGGCAAATACAAAGCCTGTCGTGGATTCTGTGGATATTTACAAAGAGATCGAAGACAGATGTGAACAACTTCCAATCAAAGTATGGCAGGCAGCAGCTGTGTCCAAAGGATTTGAAGGAAAAGAATTAACAGACATGGATGCACTCTATGAAGCAGGGGTTCGTGGATTTACAGACGATGGAATTCCACTGATGGATGAGAAGCTCGTAGAAGAAGCCATGAAGAAAGCCAAAGAATTAGATGTACCGATCAGTCTTCATGAAGAAGATCCTGCATATATTAAACAGCCAGGAGTGAACCAGGGAAAAGTCTCCGAACAGTTAAATTATGGTGGAGCTTCTTACCTGGCAGAAGCCGTGATGGTAAAGAGAGACTGTGAATTAGCAGTCAAAACAGGAGCGAAAGTCGATATTCAGCATATCAGCTCTGGTGTTGCGGTAGATTACGTGAAAGAAGCCAAAGAAAAAGGTGCGAATGTTTACGCAGAGGCGTCTCCACACCATTTCACGTTGACAGAAGAGGCCGTATTAAAATACGGAACACTGGCAAGAATGAACCCGCCACTGCGAACAGAAGAAGACCGTCAGAGGATCATCAAAGGATTACAGGAAGGTACGATCGAGATCATTGCGACAGACCACGCCCCACACTCCAAAGAAGAGAAAGACAAACCATTAGATCAGGCACCAAGTGGCATTACAGGAATCGAGACATCGCTGGCACTTGGAGTCACAGAACTTGTGGAGAAAGGATATCTTTCTATGATGCAGCTTCTGGAGAAGATGACGATCAATCCAGCAAAACTATATAATATGGAACAAGGAAGATTGCAGGAAGGGAAACCTGCGGATGTTGTCTTGTTTGATCCAGAGGAAGAATGGGAAGTCAAGGAATATAAATCCAAAGCAACAAACTCTCCATTTACAGGATGGAAATTAAAAGGAAAAGTAAAATATACGATCTGTGACGGCAAGATCATAGAATTATAATGTATACAAGAAGAAAACAAAATCATTAAGAATTATGTAGAAGAATCTTAAGATTTTGTTTTCTTTTTTGATGCATTTCTTTTGTATAATAAAGTTGAAAACAATAAGACAGGAGACAATAAGAGAATGAGGAGGAATCAAGATGAGAAAGTGTGGAAAAGGTATTTTACTATTAATGAGTGCTGTTATGGCAGCATCGTTATTTACAGGGTGTGGGAAGGATAAGAGCAGTCAGGCACAGAAAAATGAAGTCTATGCAACGATCAAAAAAAGAGATCAGTCAGCATCTGCAGCACAGATCTGTGCCTGGCTCTCTTACAGCGTAAAAAATAACGATCTGTTTCAAAATGAAATGATGGAATTATCATATTGCTCGGACAATCTAGCAGTATTTTCAGACTCTGTCGGAAGTGTGATCTATGATAGAACAAAGAAGAAAGTCATTGCTGCGGTAGATCTTGACAAAATCGGATGTGATCATTTCTACAGTGAAGGAGATGAAGAGAATCCAGGACTTGAGACGGCTATAAAGGTGTCAAAAGATCAGCAATGGATGATCATTTACAATCAATTACAAGGAAAAGTGAACGGAAATATTTATGCATATTCGCTTAAGCAGTGCGATAACATGAAACTTGCAAAAATCACACCATCCAAACAGATCAGTGAAAAAGACAAATTGTACCAGACGATCATCAAAGAGTATAAATATGCACAAAAAGAATCTGACAGCATATCTGGAAAGATCGGAGATAAGATCCGTGCAATGGATGTCTCAGCAAGTAAGTATGCATATCAGTGGAAAGATTCCAAAGGAATCAGGAAACAATCGGTGTTAGTGGTAGACAAAGACGGTCTAAAACTATATACTTTATCAGGAAAAGAAAACCAGCCAGACATACAAAGTGAAATGGTAGATCTTAAAACATCCGACAAAATAAAACTTAATACCAAACTTCCAGAATACGAATATACAGGGAAAGACTTAAGGATCAAGGCAGTCTTTGATGAGACAAAAAAGAGATTTGACGAAGATAAAGAAGAAGGACTTGTTACAATCCCAATGCTGAATATTTATAAGATCGTTGAAACAAAATCCGGAGCAGAAGTTTATGCGAACTTCTGGAGTGAAACATATTATCGTTATGGAAGCCTGTTAAAGAACTACTCTGGTGGAAGTTATCCAGGGGTCATGTATCTGAAGAAAACAAAAGACGGCTATCGAGTAATCAAGACAAGATACGCAAAAGATGGAGCATTTCTGGAGAAATCGATCTGGAAGTTATGTAAAGGATATCCTGATGTTGCAGTAAGGATGATGAAAGATTCCGTCACACAAAATCAGAGAAAGAAAGTCTTACAAAAATATGTTAGTCAGAATAAATTAAAGATCAAAGCTTACAAAGAATATGGATGGCAGTATGTAAATTTATAAAGAAGGAGTAAGTAAAGAATATGAAACTTACATTGAAAAAAACGATCGCAAGTATCTTGTGTATTAGTATGATTCCATCTATGATGACAGGATGCAAAAAGGAATCGACATCATACAGCCATACAGATTTTGCAATGGGAACTGTAACGAACATTACACTCTATGGAACAAGCGATGATCTGGAACAGACAGAACAAAAGATCATCGACATGGAAAAGAAACTTGAAAAACAACAATTGTCATGGAGATTAACAAGTTCCCAGGTTTCAAAAATCAATCAGGAATTAAAACAAAACAACGGAAAAACAAAAGTCACAGGGAATCTTAAAAACTGGTTGCAACAAGCGATCAAGATCAGCAAAGATTCCTACGCAGACGGAAGAAACACCGTAGACCCAACGATCGGAGCATTAACAAAACTCTGGGACTTCGAATCAAGTAATCCCAAAGTACCAGATGCAAGCAAGATCAAAAAAGCGATCAGCGGAGATTTATCAGAAAACAGCCAGCACGTCACAGTCAAAGACAACGGAGAGATTCTTGCATGCGACAAAAATACTAAAATAGACCTTGGAGCCTATGGAAAAGGAATCGGAACCGACGAAGCCATCAAGATAATCAAAAAAGACACAGAAATCACAGGAGCCATGGTAGCTCTAGGAGGAAGCATTGCAGTTTACGGAGAAAAATCTGACGGCTCCGATTGGAACGTAGGGATCCAAGACCCAAACGGCAAAGACGGAGAAGTCCTAGGAGGGATCAAAGTCAAAAGCGGCACAAGCATTTCAACATCTGGAGATTATGAAAAAACATTTACAGATAAAAAGACAGGCAAACGCTACTTCCATATCCTAGATTCTAAAACAGGATACAGTGTAAAAACAGACATCAGATCCTGCACGATCATCTGTAATTCAGGACTCAACGCAGACGGACTATCTACAGCATGTTTCAGTTTAGGAGTAAAGAAAAGCCAGAAATTGTTAAAGAAATATAATGCAAAGGCTGTTTTTGTAGATAAAAACAATAAAGTATATGTAAGCGATGGAGTGGAATTTACATTAACAGCAAAAGATTATAAAGTTTTGAATTTGTAGTGGCCAACTGTAGATTTCAAGTATATGATAAAAAATAAATAAACGATCGGAAGAGCAG